>Ga0265798_10002363_pt1 | contig 27996 bp, 23 predicted proteins | sample P3T30metagenome_FD_192430 | JGI IMG/M metagenome (GOLD analysis project Ga0265798, IMG submission 192430) | Plant litter microbial communities from East Loma Ridge, Irvine, California - P3 T30 | ecosystem: Environmental > Terrestrial > Plant litter > Unclassified | place: USA: California...
CCGCGATCGCCGGCGACGGCTACCGCAACCTGGAGGAGAACCAGAAGGTCGAGTTCGAGACCGCTCAGGGCAACAAGGGCCTCCAGGCCGAGAACATCCGCGTCATCTGACTCGGCGGCGTCCTCGTGACGCCGACAAGGAGCGGGGAGACCCGCACCTGACACGAAGCCCCGGACCACTCAGGTGGTCCGGGGCTTCTTCGTGCCCGGGCGTGCGACGACGATGCCGACAGGGGGACGGGCGGATCGCGCGTGTCCTTGCAGGCACGGACCACGGGGATCATCGGTCCGCCGCGTCGCCGGTCCGACCGCTACCTGTCCTGGAGACCCAGCAGCTGCGCGACGGGCTCGTAGGCCGCCGTCGCCGCACGGTACTCCGACTCGAGCCGTGCGATCTCCTCGGACGCCGAGGGCCCGTCGTCGCCCGCCCGGCTCGGGTCCCCCGTGGGGCTCTCCCCCGAGGCGAACGCCGCGCGGGCGTCCCGGTACCGGACGACCAGGGTCGACCACAGGGCCAGCTCGTCGCCGGTCGCGTCCGCGGGCGCTGCCCAGGCCACGTCCCACGGCACCTGGACGACGTGCAGCGGCACGGGATGGTGGGCCGACCCGCGCCTCCGACGGTTCGCCTCCCCCGTGCCGGACGCGTCGTCGTCGTCGTCGAAGAGCTTGCGGGTGCCGACGGCGAGGACGGCGCCGACGAGCCCGCCCGCGACGAAGAAGGCGACGAGGCTCAGCACGCTCGTGGCGTGCCACACTCCCCCGGCGACCGACGCGAGGAAGACCCCGCCGGTCACGCCCCCCGTGAGGAGCCAGACGTCCCCGAGGCGGACGCGGCGGTGCCGACCCGCACCGGGCCAGCGCTCGCGCGCCTCGTCGCGGCTCAGCCCGGAGTCCGACGGCACGACGTACAGATGCCCGGACGCGGTGAAGCAGCTGGGGTGGTCGGCACCGACGGGCATGGCAGGACACTACGCGCCTCGGGCTCGGAACGCTCCGTTGACGCACGACGGCCCGGGCTCGACCGAGGTGGTCGGGTCCGGGCCGTCGTGAGGCGACGCGCGGGTCGGGGTGCGCTACGACGTGCTGGCGTAGGCGGGCGCCGCCTCGCCGTGCGCGTCGCCGACGCGGTGCACGCGCAGGTCGTTCGTCGACCCGGCGATGCCGGGAGGGGACCCGGCGATGACGATGACCTTCTCGCCGGCCTTCGCGAGGTCGTTGCCGAGGAGGATGTCGTCGACCTGCTCGAACATCGCGTCCGTGTGGGTCACGTTCTCGACGAGGAACGACTGGACGCCCCAGCTCAGCGCCATGCGCCGACGGGTCGCCTCGTTGGGCGAGAACGCGAGGATCGGGATCGAGTGCCGGAGGCGCGACATGCGTCGGACGGAGTCGCCCGACTCCGTGAACACGCAGAGGAACTTCGCCTGGACGAAGTCGGCGACGTCGGCGGCGGCGAGGGTGATCGCACCGCCCTGCGTGCGGGGCTTCGTGCCGAGCGGGGGGATGCGCTCCAGGCCGTGCTCTTCGGTGGAGGCGACGATGCGGGCCATGGTCTGGACCGTGATGACCGGGTACTCGCCCACGCTGGTCTCGCCCGAGAGCATGACGGCGTCGGCGCCGTCGAGCACGGCGTTGGCGACGTCGGACGTCTCGGCACGGGTCGGGATGGGGCTGGAGATCATCGACTCGAGCATCTGCGTCGCCACGATGACGGGCTTCGCCATGCGGCGGGAGAGCTCGACCGCGTGCTTCTGGACGATCGGGACCGCCTCGAGGGGCAGCTCGACGCCGAGGTCGCCGCGGGCGACCATGATGCCGTCGAAGGCGTCGATGATCGCCTCGAGGTTGTCGACCGCCTGGGGCTTCTCGATCTTGGCGATGACGGGCACGCGGCGCCCGGCCTCGGCCATGATCTCGTGGACGCGGGTGACGTCGTCGGCGTCGCGGACGAACGACAGCGCGATGAGGTCGGCGCCCAGGGCGAGGCCCCAGCGGAGGTCTGCCTCGTCCTTCTCGGACAGGGCGGGCACGTTGACGGCCACGCCGGGGAGGTTGATGCCCTTGTTGTTCGAGACCGTGCCGGCCACGACGACCTCGGTCGTCACGACGGTGCCGTCGGTCGAGAGGACGCGGAGCTTCACGCGACCGTCGTCGATGAGGAGGGGGTCGCCGGGCGCGACGTCGTGGGGCAGGCCCTTGAAGGTCGTGCCGCAGATCTCCTTCGTGCCGAGGATGTCGTCGACCGTGATCTTGAACACGTCGCCGACGGCGAGGTCGTGGGGGCCGTCGGCGAACTTGCCGAGGCGGATCTTGGGGCCCTGGAGGTCGACGAGCACGGCGACGGGGCGACCCGCGTCGTCGGCGGCCTGACGGACGTTCGCGTACACGGCCTCGTGCACGTCGTAGCTGCCGTGGCTGAGGTTCATGCGGGCCACGTCGACGCCGGCGTCGATGATGGCTCGGATGTTCTCGTAGCTCGACGTCGCCGGCCCGAGGGTGGCGACGATCTTTGCGCGTCTCATGTGTTCCTTACTCGTGGGAGGTGAGGGGACGATGCGGCCCGTCCCCCCACCCTATTCCCGCCGTGGAGCCGGTCAGACCGAAATCGGCCGATCGGTGGGCTTGACCGGGAAGGGCAGCACGGTCGTGCCCTCGAGGTACGCGTCGACGGCCGAGGCGGTCGCCCGGCCCTCCGCGATGGCCCAGACGATGAGCGACTGGCCGCGGCCGGCGTCGCCGGTCACGAAGACCCCGGGCTCGGTCGTCTGGTACTTCGCGTCGCGCTCGAGGTTGCCCTCGGCGTCGAACGGGAGGCGCAGCTGCGCCTCGAGCTCGTCGCGCTCGGGACCCGTGAAGCCGAGGGCCAGGAGGACGAGGTCGGCGGGGACCTCGCGCTCGGTGCCGCTCTTCGGGACGCGGCGCCCGTCGAGGTACTCGGTCTCGGCGACCCGGACGGCGCGGACCTCGCCGACCTCGTTGCGGAGGAACTCGACGGTGGAGGCCAGGAAGACGCGCTCCCCGCCCTCCTCGTGGGCGCTGGCGACCTCGAAGACCGTCGGGGCCATGGGCCAGGGCTGCGACTCCGGGCGCTCGGTCGGGGGCTGCTGCCCGATCGCGAGGTTGGTGACGGAGAGCGCGCCCTGACGGTGGGCCGTGCCGATGCAGTCGGCGCCGGTGTCGCCGCCGCCGAGGACGACGACGTGCTTGCCCTCGGCCGAGATCTGGTCGTCGACCCTGTCGCCGGCGCCGGCCTTGTTCTGCTGCACGAGGTAGTCCATCGCGAAGTGCACGCCCGACAGGTCGCGGCCGGGCACGGGGAGGTCGCGCGGCACGGTGGCGCCCGTGGCCACCACGACGGCGTCGTAGCGTGCGCGGAGGTCGTCCCAGGCGATGTCGCGGCCGATCTCGACGCCGGCGCGGAAGCGGGTGCCCTCGGCCGTCATCTGCGCGAGGCGCTGCTCGATCTGCTTCTTCTCCATCTTGAAGTCGGGGATGCCGTACCGGAGGAGGCCGCCGATGCGGTCCTCGCGCTCGTAGACGGCCACCGTGTGGCCGGCACGGGTGAGCTGCTGGGCGGCGGCGAGACCGGCGGGGCCGGAGCCCACGACGGCCACGGTCTTGCCCGTCAGGCGCTCCGGCGGGTGCGGCGTGACCCAGCCGTTCTGGAACGCCGCGTCGATGATGGAGACCTCGACCTGCTTGATGGTCACCGGCGGCTGGTTGATGCCGAGCACGCACGACGACTCGCAGGGCGCCGGGCAGAGGCGTCCCGTGAACTCGGGGAAGTTGTTCGTCGCGTGCAGGCGCTCGCTGGCCTGGCGTCCCTCGTCGCGCCAGGTGAGGTCGTTCCACTCGGGGATGAGGTTGCCGAGGGGGCAGCCCTGGTGGCAGAACGGCACGCCGCAGTCCATGCAGCGGCCCGCCTGTCGCTTGAGCTCGCCGCTCTGCTGCTGCTCGTAGACCTCTTTCCAGTCCATCAGCCGCACCGACACGGGACGACGCTTCGGGAGCTCGCGCTCCTGCGTCTTCAGGAATCCCTTGGGATCAGCCACCGGTCACCTCCAGGATCCTCTTCCATGCTTCGTCGCCATCGGGGTCGAGACCCTCGTCGACGGCCGTCTGCCGGGTGGCGAGGACGGCGGCGTAGTCGCGGGGCAGCACCTTGACGAACTCGGAGACGGTCGTCTCGAGGTCGGCGAGCAGGCGCTCCGCCACGGGCGAGCCCGTCTCGGCGTGGTGCCGCGTGAGCAGGTCGGACACGATCTCGACGTCGGCGCTGCCGAGCTCGTGGAGCTCGAGCTCGCCCGAGGCCAGTGCCTCGGCGTTGACCCGCTCGGGGCGCAGGCGGTGCACGTAGGCGGTGCCGCCGGACATGCCGGCGCCGAGGTTGCGCCCCGTGTCGCCGATGATGACGGCCAGGCCGCCCGTCATGTACTCGAGCGCGTGGTCGCCCACGCCCTCGACGACGGCGCTGGCGCCCGAGTTGCGGACCAGGAAGCGCTCCCCCACGATGCCGCGGATGAACATGCTGCCCTGGGTCGCTCCGTAGCCGATCACGTTGCCCGCGATGACGTTCTCCTCGGCGGGGAACGTGCTCGACGGGTGCGGCCGCACGACGATGGCGCCGCCCGAGAGGCCCTTGCCGACGTAGTCGTTGCTGTCGCCGACGAGCCGGAGCGTGATGCCCGCGGGCAGGAACGCCCCGAACGACTGCCCGGCCGACCCCGTGAGGGTCACGTCGATGCTGCCCGCCGGCAGGCCGTGCTCGCCGTGACGGACCGTCACCTCGTGGCCGAGCATCGTGCCGACGGCGCGCTCCGTGTTGCGGACGGTGTGCGCCAGCTCGACGCGGCCGCCGTTCTCGAGCACGTCGGCGCTCTCGCGGATGAGGCGCACGTCGAAGTGCGACTCGAGGTCGTGCTCCTGCGCGCGCAGGTTGCGGCGCGGCTCGTCGTCGCCGAACGCCGGTCCGACCAGCACGGGAGCCAGGTCGAGCCCGGAGGCCTTCCAGTGGTCGACCGCCCGGTCGACGTCGAGCACGTCGTTGCGACCGATCGCCTCGTCGAGGCTGCGGAAGCCGAGGGAGGCGAGGATCTCGCGAACCTCCTGGGCCAGGAACTCGAAGAAGTTGACGACGAACTCGGGTTTGCCCGAGAAGCGCGCGCGGAGCTCCGGGTTCTGCGTCGCGACGCCGACGGGGCAGGTGTCGAGGTGGCAGACCCGCATCATGATGCAGCCCTCGACGATGAGGGGCGCGGTGGCGAAGCCGAACTCCTCCCCGCCGAGGAGCGCGGCGATGACCACGTCCCGGCCCGTCTTCATCTGGCCGTCGACCTGCACGACGACCCGGTCGCGCATGCCGTTGAGCATGAGCGTCTGCTGGGTCTCGGCCAGGCCGATCTCCCACGGGGTGCCCGCGTGCTTCAGCGAGTTGAGCGGGCTGGCGCCCGTCCCGCCGTCGTGGCCGGAGACGAGCACGACGTCGGCGAGGGCCTTCGTCACGCCGGCCGCGACCGCACCGATGCCCGACTGGCTCACGAGCTTGACGTGCACGCGTGCGGACGGGTTGGCCCGTTTGACGTCGAAGATCAGCTGCTTGAGGTCTTCGATCGAGTAGATGTCGTGGTGCGGCGGGGGCGAGATGAGGCCGACGCCGGGGGTGGCGTGCCGCGTGCGGGCGACCCAGGGGTAGACCTTCGTGGGCGGGAGCTGGCCGCCCTCGCCGGGCTTGGCGCCCTGCGCCATCTTGAGCTGGATGTCGGTGGCGTGGGTCAGGTACATGCTCGTCACGCCGAACCGACCGCTCGCGACCTGCTTGACGGCGCTGCGACGCTCGGGGTCGAGCAGCCGGTCGACGTCCTCGCCGCCCTCGCCCGTGTTGGACTTGCCGCCCAGGCGGTTCATGGCGATCGCGAGGGTCTCGTGCGCCTCCTTCGAGATCGAGCCGTAGCTCATGGCCCCGGTGGAGAAGCGCTTGACGATCGCCTCGATCGGCTCGACCTCGTCGAGGGGCACCGGCGGACGGACCCCGTGCCTGAAGGTGAAGAGCCCCCGGAGGGTCATGAGGTCCTCGGCCTGGTCGTCGACGAGCTTCGTGTACTCGCGGAAGATGTCGTACCGGCGCGTGCGCGTCGCGTGCTGGAGGCGGAAGACCGTCTCGGGGTTGAAGAGGTGGCGGGGGCCCTCGCGGCGCCACTGGTACTCGCCGCCGGTCGCGAGGCGCTCGTGCGCGACGACCGAGCCGTCGGTCGGGTACGCGCTGGTGTGCCGGTCGAGGTTCTCGGCCGCCACGACGTCGATGCCGACGCCCCCCAGCATCGTCGAGGTGCCCGTGAAGTAGGTGTCGACGAACTCGTGGCTGAGCCCGACGGCCTCGAAGGCCTGGGCGGCCGCGTAGCTCGACACCGTCGAGATGCCCATCTTCGACATGATCTTGAGGACGCCCTTGCCGAGCGCCTTGATCAGGTTGTGGACGGCGTCCTCGGGCGAGATGCCCGTGATCATGCCGGAGCGCACGAGGTTCTCGCAGGTCTCCATGGCGAGGTACGGGTTGATCGCCGAGGCGCCGTAGCCGATCAGCGTGGCCACGTGGTGCACCTCGCGGACGTCGCCCGCCTCGATGATGAGCCCGACCTTCATGCGCTTCTCGGTGCGGATCAGGTGGTGGTGGACGGCCGCGACCATGAGCAGCGACGGCACGGGGGCGAAGTCGCGGTTCGAGTCGCGGTCGGAGAGCACGATGAACTCGGCGCCCGCCTCGATGGCGTCGTCGACCTCGTTGCACATCGCCGCGATGCGCTTCTCGAGGGCTCGGGGGCCCTTGTCGGCGCGGTACAGGCCGCGGATCGTGCTCGTCAGGCGCGAGCCCGGGCTCGGGTCGATGTGCTGGATCTTGGCCAGCTCGTCGTTGTCGATGACCGGGAAGTCGAGGATGACCTGCCGTGCGTGCTCCGGCGTCGCCGCGAGGAGGTTGCGTTCCGGGCCGAGGCCCAGGGCGAGCGAGGTGACGACCTGCTCGCGGATGGAGTCGAGCGGCGGGTTCGTCACCTGCGCGAACTGCTGGGTGAAGTAGTCGAACAGGAGGCGCGGGCGCTCCGACAGGACCGCGATCGGCGTGTCGCTGCCCATGGCGCCGAGGGGCTCGGCACCGGTCTTCGCCATCGGGGCGAGGAGGATGCGCACCTCTTCTTCCGTGTAGCCGAAGGTCCGCTGTCGGCGGGTCACGGACGCCGGCGTGTGCACGATGTGCTCGCGCTCGGGGAGGTCGGAGAGGTGGATGCGTCCCTCCGCCAGCCACTCGCCGTACGGCGCGGAGGCGGCGAGGTCGCTCTTGATCTCGTCGTCCTCGATGATGCGGCCCGCGTCGGTGTCGACGAGGAACATCTTGCCGGGGCGCAGGCGGCCCTTGCGGACCACCTTCGCGGGGTCGAGGTCGGGCAGCACGCCGATCTCGCTGGCGAGCACGACGAGGCCGTCGTCGGTGACGAGGTAGCGGCCGGGGCGCAGGCCGTTGCGGTCGAGCGTCGCGCCGACGAGGGAGCCGTCGGTGAAGGTGATGGCGGCGGGGCCGTCCCACGCCTCCATGAGCATCGAGTGGTACTCGTAGAAGTCGCGCTGGGCCTGGTCGATGCCCACCTGGTTCTCCCACGCCTCCGGCACCATCATCATGATGGCGTGGGGCAGCGAGCGGCCCGTGAGGCTCAGGAGCTCGACGACCTCGTCGAAGGACGCCGAGTCGCTGGCACCGGGGCTCACGATCGGGAGCAGGGGCTTGAGGTCGCCGATGAGCTCGGACTCGAGCTGCGACTGGCGCGCGCGCATCCAGTTGCGGTTGCCGCGGACGGTGTTGATCTCGCCGTTGTGCGCGATCATGCGGAACGGCTGGGCGAGGGGCCACGACGGGAACGTGTTCGTGGAGTAGCGGGAGTGGACGATCGCGAGCTTCGAGGCGAAGCGCTCGTCGCTGAGGTCGGGGTAGAACGGCTCGAGCTGCAGGGTCGTGACCATGCCCTTGTAGACCATGGTGCGGCTGCCGAGCGACGTGAAGTAGGCGGAGAGCTTGGACTCGGCGCGCTTGCGGAGGCGGTACGCCTGCCGGTCGAGGGCGACGCCCGACAGGAGCTCGCCCGTGGCGTCGCGGTGACGGCTGCGCACGAAGAGCTGCTCGAAGGCCGGCATCGCGGCGCGGGCCAGGGTGCCGAGCTCGTCGGCACGGACGGGCACCTCGCGCCAGCCCAGCACGTCGAGCTGCTCGAGGTCGGCGATGCGCTCGATGCCGGTCTTCTGCTCTGCCCGTTCTTGCTCGTCGGTGGGCAGGTACGCGATGCCGACCGCGTACTGGCCCGCCGCCGGCAGCTCGAAGTCGACCTCGGCGCGGAGGAAGGCGTCGGGCACCTGGCAGAGGATGCCCGCGCCGTCGCCGGTGCCGGCGTCGGAGCCGATGGCGCCGCGGTGCTCGAGGTTGCGCAACGCGCCCAGGGCGGCGTCGACGATGTCGTGCCCGGGCGTGCCGCGGAGGGTCGCCACCATGGCGAGGCCACAGGCGTCCTTCTCGTTGCGCGGGTCGTAGAGGCCCTGCGCCACGGGGGTGGTGCTGAACTGCTGGTGTGCTGGCGTGAGAGCCATGGGATCCGTCCTCACGAAGAAGTCCGAAGGCGAGTCGGGACGTCGTCGGCCCGGGTCGGGGGTGGCCGCCGCGGGTGCGGCGAGCGTCTGGCCTCGGCGCCCGGGACGGTGTGTCGTCCGGGGCCGCTGCTCAGCGGAGGTTCCCGTGACCGCTTGTGGCGGTCGTGAGGTGGTGCGGTCGTGCAGGAGGCCGTCGCCCGCCGCCGGGGCGGAGGCTCGTGCGGTGTGGTCGCCGGGGGCATCGTCGTCGACGGTGCCCGTCACGTTCAGGGACGCGCCGCGGGCTCGGTCTCGTCGTCCGATGCCCCGACGCTGACCGACTCGGGTTCGTCGTGGTCCGTGTACGTGTCGTGCGAGTGTACCTCAGCGGATCGCTCGGCCGGCGACCGCCCGGGGAGGTACGCGCCGGGGACGATGCCGGGGTGGCGGCGCGAGGCGAGGTACCAGATGACGAGGCCGAGCACGATCGCCGCGAACGACGCCCAGACGTTGGTGCGGATGCCGAGGAGCAGCAGGCTGGGGTCGGTGCGGATGGACTCGAAGACGCTGCGGCCGATGCCGTACCAGACGAGGTAGAAGGCGAGGGCCTTGCCCCACTGGAGGCGGGTCGAGCGCTCGGCCAGCAGGAGGACGCCGACGCCGGCGAGCATCCAGATGATCTCGTAGAGGAAGGTGGGGTGGAAGAGCGTGCCCTCGGGCAGCCCTGTCGGGTAGGCCGGGTTCGACGTCTCGATCTCGAGGCCCCAGGGCAGGTCGGTCGGCAGCCCGAACAGCTCGTGGTTGAACCAGTTGCCGAGGCGACCGAACGCCTGTGCGACGAGGAGACCCGGTGCGAGGGAGTCGGCGAAGACCGAGAACCGCAGGCCCGTGTAGCGGCAGCCGAGCCACACGCCGACCGCCCCGAAGAGCAGGGCGCCGTAGATGGCGAGGCCGCCCTCCCAGATCGCGACGACGTGCCACAGCTCCTGACCCGCGAAGTAGTCGCCGGGGTGTGTCACGACGTGGAAGAAGCGACCGCCGACGATGCCGAGCGGCACGCAGAAGAGCATGACGTCGATGACGACGCCGCTCTCGGCGCCGCGGGCCGTGAGCCGCCTGTTCGTGATGACGGCCGCCGCGACGATGCCGACGAGGATGCAGATGGCGTAGGCGTGGATGCGGAGCGAACCGGGCAGCGAGGCGCCGAAGGTCGAGTTGATCCAGTTCGTCAGGTCGAAGAACTGCCAGTCGACCGACGGGCTCGGGATGCTCAGGAGAACGGACACGGGCGGGGACGCCTTTCAGGGGGAACGGGAGGCGCCGGCGGACCGGCGCGGGACGACTCTAGCGCGAGGCGGCGAGGGGGCCGGACGTCACGCGCGGACGTCGGCGCCGGACGACAGGTCGGCCGCGACCTCGGCGAGCCTCTCGAGCCCGCCCTCGCCGAGCGCGCGGACGAAGGCCGAGCCGATGATGGCGCCGTCGGCGTACTCGAGCACCTCGCGCACCTGCTGCGCGGTGGAGATGCCCAGGCCGACGCAGGCGTTCTCGACGCCCGCCGCCCGCAGACGGTCGACGAGCGTGTGCGCCGCCGAGTCGACGTCGGTGCGGGCACCCGTGATGCCCATCGTCGAGACGGTGTAGACGAAGCCGCGGCTGCGCTCGACGGACTGCCGGAGGCGCGCGTCGCTGGACGAGGGAGCCGCCAGGAAGACGCGGTCGAGGTCGGCGGCCTCGGAGGCGGCGAGCCAGGCGCCGGCCTCGTCGGGGATGAGGTCGGGCGTGATCAGCCCGGCTCCCCCGGCGGCCGCGAGGTCGTCGGCGAAGCGCTGGACCCCGTACTGCTCGACCGGGTTCCAGTACGTCATGACGACGACCGGCACCGCCGTGCGCGAGGTGATCTCGCGGACGGCCGTGAAGACGTCGCGCACGCGGAAGCCCTCGGCCAGCGCGCGCTGCGTGGCGGCCTGGATCACCGGTCCGTCCATGACGGGGTCGGAGTAGGGCACGCCGAGCTCGATGACGTCGACGCCGTTCTCGGCGAGGGTCACGGCGGCGTCGATGCTGGTCTGCAGATCGGGGAAGCCCACGGGCAGGTAGCCGATGACGGCGCCGCTGCCGGCGTCGCGGCGGGCGCGGATCGCCGCGGCGACCTTGCTGCCGGTCTCGGAGGCGGGGGCGGTGTCGGTCACAGCTGCTGCGCCTCCTCGTCGAGGACGCCGAAGTAGCGGCTCGCCGTCGCCACGTCCTTGTCGCCGCGTCCGCTGAGGGACACGAGGATGGTCGAGTCGGGGCGACGCTGGCCCAGCTTGATCGCCCCGGCCAGCGCGTGCGCCGACTCGATCGCGGGGAGGATGCCCTCGGTCTGGGTCAGCAGCTTGAAGGCGGCCATCGCCTCGGCGTCGGTGACGGGCTCGTACTTCGCCCGGCCCGACTCGGCGAGCCAGGCGTGCTCGGGTCCGACGCTGGGGTAGTCGAGGCCTGCCGAGATGGAGTGGCTCTCGAGCGTCTGGCCGTCCTCGTCCTGCATGAGGTACGACTTGGTGCCCTGCAGGTTGCCGATGCGGCCGAGGGTGATCGACGCGGCGTGCCGCCCGGTCTCGACGCCGTCACCGCCGGCCTCGAAGCCGTACAGCTCGACGGACGGGTCGTCGAGGAACGCGTGGAAGATGCCCATCGCGTTCGAGCCGCCGCCCACGCAGGCCGCGACGGCGTCGGGCAGGGCGCCGGTGAGCTCGAGGACCTGCCGGCGGGCCTCCTCGCCGATGATCTTGTGGAAGTCGCGCACCATCGCCGGGAACGGGTGGGGGCCGGCGACCGTGCCGAGCACGTAGTGCGTCGTGTCGACGCTGGCCACCCAGTCGCGCATGGCGTCGTTGATGGCGTCCTTCAGGGTGCGCGACCCGGTCGTGACCGAGACCACGTCGGCGCCGAGGAGGCGCATCCGGGCGACGTTGAGCGCCTGGCGCTCGGTGTCGACCTGGCCCATGTAGACGACGCACTCCATGCCGAAGAGCGCGGCCGCGGTGGCGGTCGCGACGCCGTGCTGCCCGGCACCGGTCTCGGCGATGAGGCGCGTCTTGCCGAGCTTGCGGGCGAGGAGCGCCTGACCGAGCACGTTGTTGATCTTGTGCGAGCCCGTGTGGTTCAGGTCTTCGCGCTTGAGGATGATGCGGGCACCGCCGGCGTGCTGGGCGAACCGCGGGACCTCGGTGATGATCGACGGACGACCCGTGTAGGTCGCGTGCAGCGCCGTCAGCTCGGCCTGGAACTCGGGGTCGGTCGCCGCCGCGGTGTACGCGGCGTCGAGCTCGTCGAGCGCCGCCACCAGCGACTCGGGGACGAAGCGGCCGCCGAAGGACCCGAAGTAGGGCCCCGTCTCGTCGCGCAGTGCCATCAGACCTCCAGGAAACTCGTGAGTGCGGACACGGGGTCGCCGTGCGTGACGAGGGCCTCGCCCACGAGCACGACGTCGGCACCGGACCGGCGGTAGTGGGCCACGTCGGCCGGGGACGCCACGGCGCTCTCGGCCACGCGCGTGACGCCCGCCGGGATGCCGTCGGCGAGGCGGGAGAACAGGTCGCGGTCGAGCTCGAACGTGCTGAGGTCGCGCGCGTTGACGCCGAGCACCTCGGCACCCGCGTCGAGGCCGCGGACGACCTCGTCGGCCGAGTGGGTCTCGACCAGTGCCGTCATGCCGAGGGCGCGGACGAGGTCGTGGAGCTCGACGAGGCGGGCCTGCTCGAGCCCCGCGACGATGAGCAGCACGAGGTCGGCGCCGGCGGCGCGGGCCTCGAAGACCTGGTAGGGGTCGCTGATGAAGTCCTTGCGGAGGACCGGCACGTCGACGGCCGCGCGGACGGCCTCGAGATCGGCCAGCGACCCCTTGAACCGGCGGCCCTCCGTCAGGACGCTGATCGCGCTGGCGCCGCCCGCGGCGTAGGAGGCGGCGAGGGAGGCGGGGTCGGCGATCGCGGACAGGTCGCCTCGCGAGGGGCTCGCCCGCTTCACCTCGGCGATGATCTTCACCCGGTCGGCGGGTGCGAGGGCCGCGCGGGCGTCGAGGGCAGGGGCCCGGTCGAGGGCCGCGGCCTCGACCGCGGCGAACGGGAGCAGCTCGCGGCGCGCCTCGGCGTCGGCGACGGCGCCCGCGTACAGGTCGTCGAGCACCTAGTTGTGCGCCTTCGGCACGTAGCGGTGGCCGCCCACGCCGTAGCCGGCGCGCTTGAGGACGAGGCCCACGACGAGGCCGACGAGCACGAGGCCGGCGGCGGCGTAGACGATCCACGCGATCGCGAAGAAGAAGGCCACGGTGCCGACGGCGAAGGCGACCAGCATGATCACCACGGCCGCCCAGGCGGCGGGAGAGTTGCCGTGACCGAGGTCGTCGGCGGTCTCGGTGCTGGCGTTCGTCTGCGTGCTCACGGTGCTCCTTGGATCAAGACGGGACCCGTGGAGTCTACCGGGTCGGCCCGCGCTCGACCGGACCCTCGTCGGTGGGGTCGTCGCCCCCGGAGAGGCTGTCCCAGGCGGCGGCGGGGTCGGAGCGCGGGTCGGCCGGCTCGAGCCGGACGGCCGAGTACTTGCGGCCCGAGGACGGCCACGCGCCGGCGAGGGCGACGACGGCGACGCCGAGCAGGGCGGCGAGCACGCCCACCACGAGGGCGACCCAGGGCCACGGGGTCGCGGTCGACGAGTCGACGAGGGCCTGCAGCGACTCGGCGCCGTCGACGCCCGTGGCGTCGGTGACCGCGCTGCCCGCGGCGCGCACCGGGTCGCTGAGCGCGGTGCCGGCCGTGAGGGCGACGCTCGCGCCGAGCAGGGCCTGGAGGGCCCCGAGCACGACGCGGAAGACGCGGCCGGCGATCGTCAGGGCGCCCATCGCCGCGAGGCTCGCGAGCGAGAGCGCGGAGAGCGGGGCCGCGGCGACGTCCCCGGCCGCCGTGATCGGCAGCGTGCCGCCCTGGGGCGACTCGACCACCAGCCGGAACCACGGCTGGGTCCAGGCGAGGAGGACGGCGCCGGCCAGCACGATCCCGGCGAGGATCGAGACGAGCTTGAGCCGCCGGGCCGACATCACTGCAGCCTCGTCATGGCGTTCGCCACGGCGACGGCGCGGAGGGGGGCCGCGGCCTTGTTGCGCGCCTCCTCGTTCTCGGCGGCGGGGTCGCTGTCGGCGACCAGGCCGGCCCCGGCCTGGACCCGCGCGACGCCGCCCTGGAGCAGCACCGTGCGGATGGCGATCGCGACGTCGGCCGAGCCGGCGAAGTCGAAGTAGCCGACGACGCCGCCGTAGACGCCGCGCTGGGCCGGCTCGAGCTCGTCGATGATCTCGAGGGCGCGCGGCTTCGGCGCGCCCGAGAGCGTGCCGGCCGGGAAGGTCGCGCGGAAGGCGTCGATGGCGTCGCGGCCGGGGGCGAGGTCGCCCTCGACGCTCGAGACGAGGTGCATGATGTGGCTGAAGCGCTCGACCTGCATGAACTCGGTCACCGCCACGGTGCCGGGCGTGCAGACCTTGAGCAGGTCGTTGCGGGCGAGGTCGACGAGCATGAGGTGCTCGGCGCGTTCCTTCTCGTCGCTCGACAGCTGGTCGGCGAGGACCGCGTCCTCCTCCGGGGTCGCCCCGCGGGGCTTCGAGCCGGCGATCGGGTGCGTGAAGGCACGTCGGCCGTCGACCTTCACGAGGGCCTCGGGCGACGAGCCGACGATCTGGTACGGCTCGCCGTCGACGTCGGCCAGGCTCACGAGGTACATGTACGGGCTGGGGTTCAGCGTCCGCAGGACCCGGTAGACGTCGAGCGCGTCGGCGGTGACCTCGTGGTCGAAGCGCTGCGAGACGACGACCTGGAAGACGTCGCCGTCGCGGATGAACTGCTTCGAGCGCTCGATCGCGGCCCCGTACTCGGCGTCGGACGTGCGCCGGACGGGCGTCGGGGGCACGGTGAGGTCGACGTCGGAGAGGAACGTCTCGCTCGGCGCCGCCAGGGCCGACTGGAGGCGGTCGAGGCGCTGCTGCGCGTCGTCCCAGAGCTCGTCGGCGCCGGCGTCGCCGTCCGTGAGCACGGTCGCGATGAGCATGACGGCGCCCGTGCGGTGGTCGAGGGCCACCAGCTCGGAGACGAAGCTGAGGGCCTGCGACGGCACGGTGAACTCGGCCGGCGGCGCGTCGGGCAGGTCTTCGAGCTCGCGGACGGCCTCCCAGCCGATGAAGCCGACGAGCCCTCCGGTGAGGGGCGGAAGGCCCTCGATGCGCGGCGTCGCCCAGCGGGAGTGGAGCGCGGAGAGCACCTCGAGGGGACGGCCGGTGGCCCCGCCCAGGGCGCGCTCGGCCGACAGGCCGTGGTCGATCCACCGGACGTCGCCGCCCTCGGTCGTGAGGACGCCGAACGACGAGACACCGACGAACGACCAGCGCGACCAGATGCCGCCCTGCCCCGCCGACTCGAGCAGGAACGTGCCGGGCCGGCCCGCCGCGAGCTTGCGGTAGATGCCGACCGGGGTCTCGCCGTCGGCGAAGAGGTCGCGGACCACGGGGACGACGCGGTGCCCGTCGAGGAGGCCGTCGAACGCGGCGCGCGTGGTGGACGAGCGGTCAGCCACGGGCGCCTCCGTCCGTGGTCGCCGCACCGGGCGAGGTCGCGGTCGTGACCGCGGCGGGCTCCCCTGCCGGGTCGGACGAGGAGGCGGTGGCCGGCCGGAGCGGACCCACCTCGAAGCAGCTGTGGAGGCCCGTGTGGCAGGCGGCGCCGATCTGCTCCACCGTGACGAGCAGCACGTCGTCGTCGCAGTCGAGCGCGGCGGCGCGCACGAACTGGGCGTGGCCGGACGTGTCGCCCTTCCGCCAGTACTCCTGCCGGGAGCGCGACCAGAAGGTGACGCGGCCTTCCGTCAGGGTGCGGCGGAGCGCCTCCGCGTCCATCCAGCCCATCATGAGGACGTCCTTCGTGCCCTCCTCCTGGACGATCGCGGGCAGGAGGCCGGCGGCGTCGAAGCGGGCTCGGGCGACGACCGGCTCGGCCGTCTCGCGGGTCAGGTGCGGCTCGGTCATGCGGTGCGCTCCCGGGGCTGGCGGACGACGGCGCCGGACGCGGCGAGCTCGCGCTTGACGTCGGCGACGGTGAGCTCGCCGTTGTGGAAGACGGACGCGGCGAGGACGGCGTCGGCGCCCGCCTGCACGGCGGGGGCGAAGTGCTCGACCGCACCCGCGCCTCCCGAGGCGATGACGGGCACGCGGCTGTTCTCGCGCATGAGCGCGACCAGCTCGAGGTCGAAGCCCTGCTTCGTGCCGTCGGCGTCGATGGAGTTGACGAGCAGCTCGCCCGCGCCGCGCTCGATGGCCTCACGAGCCCAGGCGACGGCGTCGAGGTCGGTCTCGGTGCGGCCGCCGTGCGTCGTGACGACGAAGCCCGAGGGCGTGCGCGGGGAGCGCTTGACGTCGAGGGAGAGGACGACCGCCTGGGCGCCGAAGCGGTCGGCGATCTCGCCGACGAGGTCGGGGCGGGCGATCGCGGCGCTGTTGACGCCGATCTTGTCGGCACCGGCGGCCTGCAGCCGGGCGACGTCGTCGGTGCTGCGGACTCCCCCGCCGACGGTCAGCGGGATGAACACCTGCTCGGCGGTGGCCCGGACGACGTCGTAGGTCGTCGCCCGCCCGTCGACCGTGGCGGTCACGTCGAGGAAGGTGATCTCGTCGGCGCCCTGCTCGTAGTAGGTGCGGGCCAGCTCGACCGGGTCGCCGGCGTCGCGCAGGTCGAGGAAGTTGACCCCCTTGACCACGCGCCCGGCGGCGACGTCGAGGCACGGGACGACGCGGACGGCGAGCGTGCTGTCGGCGGCCGTCACGTCAGAGCCTCGCGGCGTGGATCGGGCTGACGAGGATGGCGCGGGCGCCGAGGTCGTAGAGGGCGTCCATCACCTGGTTGGTGTCGCTGCGCGGCACCATGACCCGGACGGCGGCCCACTCGGGGTCGTGCAGGGGCGAGACCGTCGGCGACTCCATGCCCGGTGCGACGGCGGTCGCGGCGTCGAGCTTCGACAGCGGCAGGTCGTAGTCCATGAGCACGTACTGCCGGGCCACGAGGACGCCCTGGAGGCGCCGGTGCAGCACCGAGAGCCCCTCCGGCTCGGTCTCGGAGGAGATCAGGACGGCGGTGGACTCGAGGATGACCGGGCCGAAGATCTCGAGGCCGGCGGCGCGGAGGGTGGCCCCGGTGGAGACGACGTCGGCCACCGCGTCGGCGACGCCGAGCCGGACGGCGCTCTCGACGGCCCCGTCGAGACCGACGAGCGTGGCGCTCACGCCGTGCTCGTCGAGGAAGGTGCCGACGAGGCCGGCGTAGCTCGTGGCGACGCGGGCGCCCTCGAGGTCGCGCACGTCGGCGAAGCGGCCCGCGGGGCCGGCGAAGCGGAAGGTCGAGCCGCCGAAGTCGAGCGCCGCCACCTCGCGGGCCGGCGAGTGCGAGTCGAGCAGCAGGTCGCGCCCCGTGATGCCTACGTCGAGGGCGCCCGAGCCGACGTAGGTCGCGATGTCGCGCGGGCGGAGGTAGAAGAACTCGACGCCGTTGCGCGGGTCCTCGACGTGGAGCGTTCGGGTGTCGCGACGGCCGGTGTAGCCGGCCTCGCCGAGCATGGCGGAGGCGGTCTCGCTGAGGGAGCCCTTGTTGGGCACTGCGACGCGGAGCATGGTCTGGGTCAGTCCGATCTGGGTCCGCCCGGGGGCGGTGAGCTGTCGTTCGTCGCGCGGGGCCCGCGCGACGGGGAGGGCGGGGACGGGCTCAGAGATGTCGCCACACGTCGTCGGGCGTCAGGCCCTTCGCGATCATCAGCACCTGCACGTGGTAGATCAGCTGCGAGATCTCTTCCGCCGTGGCGACGTCGCCCTCGTACTCGGCGGCCATCCACACCTCGGCGGCCTCCTCCACGATCTTCTTGCCGATCTGGTGGACCCCGGCGTCGAGCTCGGCGACGGTGCCGGAGCCCTCGGGGCGGTCACGGGCCTTGTCGCTGAGCTCGGAGAACAGCTGGTCGAAGGACTTCACGACGACAAGGGTACCGTCGCCGCGGCCGCCCTCAGCGCCGCGATGCGCTCGGCCGGGTCGCCGCCGTAGACGGCGGAGCCCGCGACGATCGTGTCGGCCCCGTTCTCGACGGCCGTCGTGATCGTGTCGGGGCCGATGCCCCCGTCGACCTCGAGCCAGACGTCGAGGCCGGAGGCGCGGACCGCGTCGCGCGCCCGGGCCAGCTTGGGCATCGTCTCGGGCATGAACGACTGCCCGCCGAAGCCCGGCTCGACCGTCATGACGAGGATCATGTCGTACGCGTCGAGGGTCTGCAGGTACGGCTCGAGGTCGGTGCCCGGCTTGACGGCGACGGAGGCGCGGGCCCCGTTGCTGCGGATCGCGCGCGCCGTGGCCACGGGGTCGGCCGCGGCCTCCGCCGAGAACGTCACCGAGAAGGCGCCGAGCTCGGCGTAGCGGGGCGCCCACCGGTCGGCGTCGTCGATCATCAGGTGCACGTCGAGGGGCACGGGGCTCACCTGCTGGATGCGCTCGACGACGGGCAGGCCGAGCGTGAGGTTCGGCACGAAGTGCCCGTCCATCACGTCGACGTGGACGAGGTCGGCGTCGGCGATGCGCTGCAGGTCGCGCTCGAGGTTGGCGAAGTCGGCCGAGAGGATGCTGGGGCTGATGCGAACGGGCACCCGTCGAGCCTAGGACTTCCGCACGAGCGCCACGAACATGGCGTCGGTGCCGTGGCGGTGCGGCCAGAGCTGCACGTACGGACCCGAGGCGAGGTCGACGGCGGACCGGGCCACCTCGTCGGCGGTCGCGACCGCGTCGAGCACCTCGACGTCGTCGCGGCGGGCCGTGCCGGTCTCGACGATCGCCCGCGTCTCGGCGACGTGCGGCGAGCAGGTGACGTAGGCGAGGAGGCCGCCGGGCGCGAGGGCGTCGAGGGCGCTGGCGAAGAGCGCGGCCTGCAGGCGCGTGAGCTCGCCGACGTCGCGGGGCTGCTTCCGCCAGCGGGCCTCCGGTCGGCGGCGGAGCGCGCCGAGCCCCGTGCACGGCGCGTCGAGGAGGACGCGGTCGTAGGCGCCCGGCTCGTCGGTGCCGAAGCGGGTGGCGTCGCCCTCGCGCACCTCGATCTCGCCGGGGAGCGCCTCGAGGGCCTGCCGCACGAGACCGGCGCGCGCGGGCACCAGCTCGTTGGCGACGAGCGTCGCGCCGACCCGGGCCGCCTCGGCCCCGAGCAGGGCGGCCTTGCCGCCGGGACCCGCGCACATGTCGAGCCAACGCTCGCCCGGACGGGCCTCGTGGTGGCGGCTCAGCAGCAGGGCGGCCAGCTGCGAACCCTCGTCCTGCACGCGGGCGCGGCCCTCACGGACCGCTCGCTGCTGCGACGGGTCTCCCCCGCCGCTCGTCGCCGCGAGCGGGGACACGCGACCGCTCGGCGCGCCGAGCTCGCCGATCTCGGCGAGGCCCGGCAGCGCCACGAGGCTGACCCGCGGCGCCTCGTTGTCGGCGGCCAGCAGGTCGACGAGCTCGTCGGCCCGGCCCTCGGCCGCGAGGGACTGGCGCAGCGCCCGGACGACCCATTCGGGGTGCGACCACTCGGCGGCGAGCCGGTCGTCGTCGCTCGTCGCCCCGGCGAGGACGCGCTCGCGCCACTTGTCGCGCGTCGACCGCGAGACGGTGCGGAGCACCCCGTTGACGAAGCCCGTGCCGGCCCGGCCGCCGACGCTGCGCGCCAGCTCGACAGACTCGTCGACGGCCGCGTGGACCGCGACGCGGGTCGAGAGCAGCTGGTGCACGCCCAGGCGCAGGACGTCGAGCAGCGCCGGGTCGATCTCGGTCGTCGGCCGGCGCGCGGCGAGGGCGATCACGCGGTCGTAGTAGCCCCGCATGCGCAGCGTGCCGTAGGTGAGCTCGGTGGCGAGGCCCGCGTCCTGCGGGTCGAGCCGGGCGCGGACGATGCGCGGCGGCAGGAGGAGGTTCGCGTAGGCGTCGTCGTGCTCGACCGCCCGGATGACGTCGAGGGCGATCTGGCGGGCGGGCTGGACGCGGCTCACGCGGGGGCTCCTGGTTCGGTCGGTGCGGTGGCGGTCGCGGCGGCGGACGGCGACCCGGGCTCGGACGACGGCCCGAGGAGGCGCGGCGCGGATCCCGCGGGGAGCCCCCGCCACCAGTCCCCCGCCGCCATGGGCTTCTTGCCCGGCGGCTGGACCCGCACGAGCTCGAGGGGCGACGTGCCGGTGCCGACGACGAGGCGTCGGCCCCGGAGCTCGACGCGGCCGGGCACCAGGGCGGGCTCGTCGGGGGTGCCGGCCCGCGCCTCCAGCACCTTGAGCCGGCCGCCCTCGTACGGGACGTGGGCGCCGGGCTCGGGGGTGGTGCCCCGCCAGCGGTCGAGCACCTCGGCGAGCGGACGCGCGAGGTCGAGGGCGCCGTCGTCGAGGGAGAGCTTGGGGGCGGTGGTGCCCTCGCCGACCTGGGGGACGGCCACGGCGGTGCCGGCGGCCAGGTCGTCGACGACCCCGGCGAGCAGCCCGGCGCCGCTCGACGCCAGCTCGGCGAGGAGCTCGCCCGCGGTCTCGGTCCCGTCGAGCGGGCGCTCGAGGGTGGCGAAGACGTCGCCCGCGTCGAGGGACGGCACGAGCTGGAAGACGGCGGCTCCGGTCACGGCGTCGCCCGCCATGAGGGCGCGCTGCACGGGGGCGGCGCCGCGCCACCGCGGCAGGAGCGAGAAGTGCAGGTTGACCCAGCCGAGGCGGGGCGCCGAGAGCAGCGGCTCGCGGAGGAGGGCGCCGAACGCGACGATGACGCCGAGGTCGGCCTCGAGCGCCGTCAGCTCGGCGACCACCTCGTCGGTGACGCGTCGCGTCTTGACCACCGGGATGCCGAGGCGCTCGGCCTCCGCCGCGACCGGCGTCGGGGTCAGCACGCGTCGTCGGCCCTGGGGCGTGTCGTCGCGGGTGAGGACGGCGACCACCTCGTGCTCGCCGGCGGCGAGGGCGAGGAGGGACGGGAGGGCGGCGGCGGGGCTGCCGGCGAAGACGAGGCGCACGGGGAATCCTGGAGGGTCAGTCGGTGAACGGCTCGACGTCGTCGAACCGCACCCTGAGTGTAGGGAGGACGCGAGGGCGTCGACCCCCGACGGCCTTGCGGCGGTCGGTCGCCGCCCGGATGACCTGCGACCGGAGCACCTGGGCCACGTCGTGGCCGCGGGCGAAGTCGAAGCGCACGATGGCCCGCACCCCGGCGTCGGGCACGTCGACCGGCCCGAGCGTCTCGCGCCGGACCTCGGCGGGCAGGGCGTCGAGGGCGGAGGCGACCGTGTCGACGGTGCCGGTGACCGTGGCCACCCGCACCGCGGGCGGGAAGCGCAGCTCGCGGCGGTCGGCGAGCTCGCCGGACGCGTAGCGGGCGAGCTCCCAGGTGGCGAGGGCCGAGGCGATGGCGCCCCCGACCCCGACGAGGACCACGGGCGCGCGGCGGGCCGCGAGGGCCGCCGCGTTGGCCCACCAGCGGAGGCAGTCCTCCGCCACGCGCAGGCTCTCGCGCGCGAGCATCCGCTCGCCGTCGAGGAGCAGCACCGCACGGTACCCGCCGGGCGCGATGGGCTCCGCGCCGCGGGTCGCGACGACGATGGCGGGCTCGCCGTCGACGTGCGTCACCTGCCTCGACCCGTCGGAGACGATCACGCGCACCCCGGGGAACGCCTTGCCGAGCTCGTCGGCCGTGCGGGACGCCCCGGTGCCGACGCTCTTCATCGCGGTGCCCTCGCAGGTCGAGCAGCGCCAGCCGACGGCGAGGGCGCCGCACCAGGAGCACGCGGGCTGGGCGCCCTGGGCGCGCTGCACCAGCGGCCCGCCGCACCGGGTGCACCGGGCGGTGTCGCCGCACTCGGTGCAGGCCAGGCGCGGTGCGTAGCCCGGGTGGGCGACCTGGATCAGCACGGGGCCGTGCTCGACCGCGGCCCGGGCCTCGCCCCAGGCGGTCGACGGGATCCGGGCCTGGGCCGCGAAGCCGTCGCGGGCCGCCTGCTGCGAGGTGGGGATGACCTTCGGCTGGTACCGGGGGTCGGGTCGCACCTCGGCGAGGAACCCGATCTCGACCAGCCGCTGCACGTCGGTGCTGCGGGTGTGGCCGAGGAAGACCAGCGCCGTCGACTGCAGGGACTGCCGCAGGAGAGCCGTGTCGCGGGCGTGCACGTAGGGGCTCAGCGGCTCGGAGAAGAGCGGGTCGCCGTCGTCGAAGACGACGACGAGGCCGAGCCTCGCCGAGGGCGCGAGCAGCACCGAGCGGTTGCCGACGAGGACCACGGCGTCGTCGCCCCGGGCCCGGAGCAGCGCGCGGTACCGGTCGGCGTTCGACTGGCGGGAGTCGAGCCGCACGATGCGGTCGGCCGGCAGCAGCGCGGCGAGGGCGAGCAGCACCTGCTCTTCGTCGCGGTAGTCGGGGACGGCCACGACGGCGTCGTCGCCCGCGGCCAGCGCGACGGTGGCGAGCTCGGCGGCGGTGACCGCCCAGCGGCCCACCCACGCGCCGCCCGGCAGCTCGACGAGCAGCGGGATCGCGTCGACGGCGGCCCGGCCCCGGGCGGGGACGAGGTCGGCGAGGCCGTCGGCCCGGTAGCCCTCGACCGGCACGGCCTCGACCGGCACGGCTTCAGCGGGGCCACCCTCCGCCCGATCAGGAGGCGCGGGGTCGGTCGCGAGGTCGCCCCCGCCCCCCGATGCGGTCGCCTCCCGCGCCGCGGCGGCGGCCTGCGCGGCCAGGTGGGCCTTCTCGACCCGGGCCTGACGCGGCGGGACGGCGAGCCGGACGACGTCGCTGACCGACCCGCCGGCCCGGTCCGCCACCGCCCGGGCCAGCGTGTAGACCTCGGGCGCGAGGACGGAGACGGTCGAGACGACGTCGTCGACCTCGCTCAGCTGGCCCGTGTGCTCGCTGTTGTCGACGAGCTCGACCACGAACCCGTCGGCGATGCGTCCGGCCGACCGCAGCGGGACCTTGACGCGGATGCCGGGCGCGACGTCGTCGCGGAGCCGGTCGGGGACGGCGTAGTCGAAGAGCCGGTCGAGCTGCGGCAGCGGCGACTCGACGAGCACGCGCGCCACGAGGCGCGGACTCGTCGCGTCGACGGGCACGACCGGGACCACGGACAGGTCGTCGGTCAGAGGCCCGCGGCGGCCCGGAGCGCGTCGACCCGGTCGAGGGCCTCCCACGTGAAGTCGGGCAGGTCGCGACCGAAGTGGCCGTACGTCGCCGTCGCCGCGTAGATCGGTCGCAGCAGGTCGAGGTCGCGGATGATCGCGGCCGGGCGGAGGTCGAAGACCTGCCCGACGGCGTCGATGATCGTCTGCTCGGGCACGTGCGCCGTGCCGAAGGTCTCGACGTAGAGGCCGACCGGGGCCGCGCGGCCGATCGCGTACGCGACCTGCAGCTCGATGCGGTCGGCGAGCCCGGCCGCGACCGCGTTCTTGGCGACCCAGCGCATCGCGTAGGCGGCCGAGCGGTCGACCTTCGACGGGTCCTTGCCGGAGAAGGCGCCGCCGCCGTGGCGGCTCGCCCCGCCGTAGGTGTCGACGATGATCTTGCGGCCGGTCAGGCCGGCGTCGCCCTGGGGGCCGCCGATCTCGAAGCGGCCGGTCGGGTTGATGATGAACCGCGTCGCCGTCGAGTCGAGTCCGGCCTGGTCGAGGACCGGGCGGACGACGTGCTCGACGACGTCGGCCTCGAGCTGCGCGCTCGACACGGCGGGCGAGTGCTGCGTCGACACGACGACGGTGTCGACCGTCTTCGGCACGACGCCGTCGTACCCCACCGTGACCTGGGTCTTGCCGTCGGGCCGGAGGTAGTCGAGCACGCCCGACTTGCGCACGTGCGCGAGCCGCTCGGCGAGACGGTGCGCCAGCCACACCGGCATGGGCATGTACTGGGGGGTCTCGTTCGTCGCGTAGCCGAACATGATGCCCTGGTCGCCGGCGCCGAGGCGGTCGAGCTCGTCGACGCTCGACCCGTCGCGCGCCTCGAGCGCGGTGTCGACGCCCTGGGCGATGTCGGGCGACTGGGCCCCGATCGAGACCTCGACGCCGCAGGTGCGGCCGTCGAAGCTGACCGCCGACGAGTCGTAGCCGATGCCGACGATGAGGTCGCGGACGATGGTCGGGATGTCCACGTAGCCCTTCGTCGTGACCTCGCCCGCCACGTGCACCAGCCCGGTCGTGACCATCGTCTCGACCGCGACCCGGCTGGCCGGGTCGACCGCGAGGAGGGCGTCGAGGATGCCGTCGGAGATCTGGTCGCAGATCTTGTCGGGGTGGCCCTCGGTGACCGACTCCGACGTGAAGAGGCGGAGCCTCGGCGCGTCGGGGGTCGTGCGGGGGGCGGTCTCGTCGGTCAGGCTCACGTGGTGCTCCGGGGTCGGGGGCGGGACGGGTTGAGGCCCCGCGGGAGGGACTCCCGGGGGCCTCACATGATGCTAGGCGCGACCACCGACGGCGGCGCGCGGCCGACTACTCGGCGGTCGCGGGGAGGGGCTTGACCTCGAGCTTGTCCTCGTTGATCTCGTGCATCGCGACGGACAGCGGCTTGTCGTCGATGGTGCTGTCGACGAGCGGGCCGACGTTGTCGAACAGGCTGCCCTCGTGCAGGTCGGCGTAGTAGTCGTTGATCTGGCGGGCGCGCTTGGACGCGAAGATGACGAGCGCGTACTTCGACTCGACCTTCGAGAGCAGCTCGTCGATGGGGGGATCGATGATGCCCTTGTTCTTGTCGGCCATGGTTACTCCTCGTGTAGGTGGGGGGCGACGCCGCAGCTCACGGGGAGCTCGGGCGTGGAGATCGGTGGCGCGCGGTGCGCGACGGGGCGTCCGTTCAGGACGCAGTCATCAATTCTACGACCTCGCGGGCCGCTTCGGCCACGTCGTGGTTGACGACCCTGACGTCGAACTCGTCCTGGGCGGCCAGTTCGACCTTCGCGGTCTCGAGCCGACGCTGCTGCTCGGCCGCGTCCTCGGTGCCCCGGCCGATGAGCCGGCGCACCAGCTCGTCCCAGGTCGGCGGCAGGAGGAACACCAGCACGGCCTCCGGCATGGCGGCCCGGACGAGGCGTGCGCCCTGAAGGTCGATCTCGAGCAGGACGCTCCGCCCCTCGGCGAGGGCGGCGTCGAGCGGGGGCCGCGGCGTGCCGTAGCGGTAGGAGTTGTGCACGGTCGCGTGCTCGAGGAGCTCGCGCTCGCGGATCATGCGGTCGAACTCCGCGTCGTCGACGAAGTAGTAGTGCACGCCGTCGACCTCGCCGGGGCGCGGAGCCCGCGTCGTCGCGGAGATCGAGAGGTGCACGTCGGGGTAGTGGTCGCGGATGTAGGCCGAGACCGTGCCCTTGCCCACGGCCGTCGGGCCGGCCAGCACGACGAGTCGGGTCTTGGCCCGGCCCTTCGCCTCACGGTGGGCGAGCCAGTCGCCGAGGATGCGGCGCTGACGGACGCCGAGCCCGCCGACGCGCTTCGAGTCGGCGATGCCGAGCTCCGCCATGATGCGGGCGACGCGGGTCGGCCCGATGCCCGGGATGCTCGTGAGCAGCTCGCGGACCCGGAGGGTGGCCTCGGGCTGCGTGGCCTCGCCGGCCCAGGCGGCCTCCGCGACGTCGAGGGCCGTGCGGCGGCGCGTCGCCACGGCCGACTTCACGGCGGCGCGGGCGCGTCGGGCGGCGACCGCGGCGCGCGCGGCGGCGGCACGGTCGACCGGGGGCGGCGTCATGCGAGGCACGAGCGCACCTCCTCCGCGTCGCGGAGCACCGCGTCGCGGACGCCCCCCGGGCCGGCGGCGAGGATGCCGCGCGAGGCCGAGACGACGACGGTGCGCGCGGCCGGGCCGTAGATCGAGCGGAGGTCGGCGTAGCGGGCTCCCTGGTGGCCGAAGCCCGGGGCGAGGACCGGCGTCGTCGCAAGGCGCGCCACGTCGATGCCGGAGGCGGCCAGGTCGACGGTGGCACCGAGCACCAGGCCGACCGATCCGAGGCGGGTCTCCCCCGCGGAGGCGTTGTCGTCGAGCACGTCGTCGACGATACCGCCCGCCACGGTGCCCGCGCTGCCGCCTGCCGTGGTGAGGCGGGCGCCCTGCAGGCCCCGCGCCTCCGGGTTGGAGGTCGCGGCGAGCACGAACACGCCGGCGCCGGTCTCGCGCGCGCGGCGCACGACGCCGGCCGAGGCCCCGTAGCCGAGGTAGGGCGAGACGGTGAGGGCGTCGACGCGCAGGGGCGAGTCGGGGTGCAGCCAGGCCTCGGCGTAGGCGTCCGAGGTCGACCCGATGTCGCCGCGCTTGGCGTCGCCGATCACGAGCAGGCCGGCGTCGCGGGCCGCGGCGAGGACGTCCTCCAGCGCGGCGAAGCCGGCCGAGCCCCACCGCTCGTAGAAAGCGACCTGCGGCTTGACGACGCCCGCGCCTCCCGCGGTCGCCTCGACGACGCGGAGGCCGAACTCGCGCACCCCGGCCGCGTCGGCGGTCAGCGACCACTCGTCGAGCAGCCACGGGTGCGGGTCGATGCCGACGCAGAGCGGCCCGAGGCGGTCGAAGACGGCCAGGAGCCGCTCCCCGAACGGCGCGGGGGCGCCCTCGGTCATCGACGCGCCGCCCGGGCCAGACCGTAGTCTTGGAGGCTCGTGACCTCGAACGGGGTGTGGATCGCCTCGATCGACGCGACGGCCGCCGCGAGCTGCGCCATCGTCGTGAACAGGGCCTTGTCGGCCGCGACCGTCGCGGCGCGGATCTCGTAGCCGTCGGCGCGGGCGCTCGAGCCGCTCGGCGTGTTGATCACGATGTCGACCTCGTCGCGGGCGATGAGGTCGACGACGCTCTCGCCGCCGGCGCTGTGCTTCGCCACGATCTCCGCCTCGATGCCGTTGCGCGTGAGCACGGTCGCCGTGCCCTCGGTCGCGAGCACCCGGAAGCCCAGCTGCCGGAGGCGCAGCACCGGGAGCACGATCGCCCGCTTGTCGCGGTCGGCCACCGACACGAACACGGTGCCGGTCGTCGGCAGGCCGCCGTACGCCGCCGTCTGGCTCTTGGCGAAGGCGCGCGGGAAGTCGCGGTCGATGCCCATGACCTCGCCGGTGGAGCGCATCTCGGGGCTCAGCACGCTGTCGACGATCTGGCCCTCCTTCGTGCGGAAGCGCTTGAAGGGCAGCACGGCCTCCTTGACGGAGATCGGCGAGTCGAGCGGCACGTCGGAGCCGTCCTGCGCGGGCAGGAGTCCCGACTCGACGAGCTCGGCGATGCTCTGCCCGACCATGACGAGCGAGGCCGCCTTCGCGAGCGGGATGCCGAGCGCCTTCGAGACGAACGGCACGGTGCGGCTGGCGCGGGGGTTCGCCTCGATGACGTAGAGGACGCCCGCGGCGATGGCGAACTGGACGTTGAGCAGCCCGCGGACGCCGATGCCCTCGGCGATGGCGAGGGTTGCCTCGCGGACGCGGTCGATCTCGCCGCGGCCCAGCGTGACGGGCGGGAGGGTGCAGCTCGAGTCGCCGGAGTGGATGCCGGCCTCCTCGATGTGCTCCATGACACCGCCGACGTAGAGCTCGGTGCCGTCGTAGAGCGCGTCGACGTCGATCTCCACCGCGTCGTCGAGGAAGCGGTCGACGAGCAGGGGCGCGTCCGGGCCGATGATCGCCTGGTCGCCCACGCGGTCGAAGTAGTCGGAGAGCGACGGGCTGTCGTAGACGATCTCCATGCCGCGGCCGCCGAGCACGTACGAGGGCCGGACGAGGACGGGGTAGCCGATCTCCTCCGCGACCGAGACGGCGGTGGCGTAGTCGGTGGCCGTGCCGTTGCGCGGGGCGAGGAGCCCCGCCTCGTCGAGGATCGCGGAGAAGAGGCCGCGTTCCTCGGCCGAGTCGATGGCGTCGGGGCTCGTGCCGAGCACGGGCACCCCCGCCGCCTCGAGGCCCTTCGACAGGCCGAGCGCGGTCTGCCCGCCGAGCTGCACGACGACGCCGACGAGCTCGCCGCTCGCCGCCTCGGCGTGCACCACCTCGAGGACGTCCTCGAGGGTCAGCGGCTCGAAGTAGAGCCGGTCGCTCGTGTCGTAGTCGGTCGACACGGTCTCGGGGTTGCAGTTGATCATGATCGTCTCGTACCCCGCGTCGCTCAGCGCGAAGCTCGCGTGCACGCACGAGTAGTCGAACTCGACGCCCTGGCCGATGCGGTTCGGGCCCGAGCCGAGGATGACGACCTTCCGCCGGTCGCTGGGCGCGACCTCGGTCTCGACGTCGTAGCTCGAGTAGTGGTACGGCGTGAGGGCGGGGAACTCCCCCGCGCAGGTGTCGACGGTCTTGTAGACGGGGCGGACGCCGAGCGACCAGCGGTGCTCGCGCACCTGCTGCTCGCCG
>Ga0265798_10002364_pt1 | contig 27981 bp, 32 predicted proteins | sample P3T30metagenome_FD_192430 | JGI IMG/M metagenome (GOLD analysis project Ga0265798, IMG submission 192430) | Plant litter microbial communities from East Loma Ridge, Irvine, California - P3 T30 | ecosystem: Environmental > Terrestrial > Plant litter > Unclassified | place: USA: California...
ATTCCTTATGGGGGTTGTATAATAATGATTATTTCCGTCTACCTACCACCCGGCGCTTAGCTGCTAGTCCTTGACATCCGGACTACTGGAATATACCTAGGCCCTTTTGACATTCTGGCCAGACTAGTCTTCCCCGCTCACGCTTGTTCCCGGGCACGTCGCTCCCGTTGACTGCCGCTAGCATAATCGAACAACTGCCGCGGTAAAATCATTTCCATCGAGATTTTGCTCTTTGTGTACGACCTCGACCTGAAATAATTGTTTACGCTCAACAGATACCTGCGAGTGGAGAGAGTAACGTAGGAATCTATGTCCAGCAGTGAGTACGCTCTCTCAACGATGATATCCCCAGTCTTTCTCCCTTACACACTGATCTTAACTGCTGGGCTCCCTGATTGCAACATTTCAAAAACACTCTCGCAGCTTGCTACTTGCTGTGATGCTTGTCGATCGTCTACTTCCCCACCCTCTTCGGTCCCTCTTCCCCTCGAAGATCCAAACTCAAAGTCGCGCAAGTCTACCAGCCAAGTAGACAGCTCAACCACAAGGTACCCTAAGAAAACTTTACTTCCCTCCGAGGTCTGTTAGCGTGTGATCTTACACATCCCAGCCTCGGCAGGATCCCGAAGTACGATGGAAACCACGAAGAGCACTACCTACAGACCCAAGGGACCGTTACGCGTGGGTAGCCAATACAGCTGTCATAGGGCTATCCGACCGTGGTTAGGGAAAGGGCGAAAATTCAAATTGACTTTATATTTAAAGTCTCAGAGGTCCTCGTTCACCATTCTTGCAGGGTCCATTTCCAGATCTCTTCTATTTCCCATCACTACTCACAATGAAGCTTGTCATCGGTGCCTCTCTTGTGGCTTCGGCCATGGCCATGCCAGCCGCAACCGCTTCGTCGCCCATCACAAACCTTCAGCAACTCCAGTCCGCTCTCCAGGGAGTTTCTGACCCAGCAACGGCCCAGAACATTCTTAAGAATATTCGCCCGGCTTCTGCCCCAACCTCCATCGAACAGGAGATGAAAGCCATTGGAGAATACCGTACCGCACAGTCTGCGAACCCAAACCCAAAAGACATCTTTCAGTCGGGCGCAGACATCCTTCTTGCGGGGTTTTCGGGCAGTGACTTCCAAACCATTGCCAACGCCTATCTCTTCCAGAGCAGCACCAAGAACATCAACCTGAGGCAGCCCATCACACCTGTCTACCCAAAGGCAGATCCCGCCGATGCTCCCTATAGTTTGAGCGAGAAGCAGTTGCGTGAGGTTCTCTTCATTCCTCTTGACTACACGTACGGACGCAAGCCACCCGTAATCTTCCTGCCTGGTAGCGGCGCTCTTGCTGGCCAAAACTTTGGTCCAAACTATGGCAAGCTGTTTAAGGCGCAAGATGTTGCGGACCCGGTCTATCTCAACTTGCCAGGCGAGAATCTTGACGACATCCAGCTTGCGGCTGAGTACACTGCGTACGCCATCAACTACATCTCTGGCATCAGCGGAGGTAGGAAGGTAAGTTTTGAAGATGCCCTGGGCACCACCAACAACCATGCTGATGAAATATCTAGGTAAACACAGTCTCCTGGTCAGCTGGCTCTCTCGACAGCCAATGGGCACTGAAGTACTGGCCATCTACCCGCAAGCACGTCTCCAACAAGATCGGTATCTCGTCCGATTACCACGGCACCGTCTTTGCCAAACTTCTCTGCCCCGGCTTCGAGACGCCAGGATGCACACCAGCTGTTGCCCAGCAAAATTACGACAGTACCTTCATCAAGACCCTCCGCAACAACGGAGGTGATAGCAGTTATGTCCCAACGACAAACGTAAGTGTTCCTCTTTGATATTACACTGTGACAGCGTCATTGACTCTTGGCAATAGGTCTACAGCATTTTCGACGAGATCGTGCAGCCCCAAATCGACCCCAACGCATCTGGCGCGCTCAACGGCGCCACCAATGTCGAGCTCCAAAGCGTGTGCGGCCCGCTCCTCCCCGGCGGTGCCATCTACAATGACCACGAGGGTGTTCTAATCAACGCTCTTGCCTATGCACTGGCTGTCGATGCTATCAAGAACGGCGGCCCAGCTCAGCTTTCTCGCGTCGATACCGAGAAGCTGTGCAACCAGTTTGCCGCCGATGGCCTGAGCTTGCCCGATATCTTCGCCACTTATGCGTTGATCCCTATTGCGGCGTTCAACATCATTGCTTTCCAGCCCAAGACTGCGACTGAGCCGCCGATCAAGGCGTATGCTCAGAAGGATGTCCCTGCTTGAACGAGGACGAGTAGGCGGGATATTTTCAGGGGTTAGTGGGATGGCGTTGATATGTTGATTTGGTTTCTGAAATGTACACAAAAGCCTTACGAATTGACGTTATATCACATGATGCTACCGCCGTTACATCGCTTGATGCTATGCATGTCTCTACGATTTTCCTGTGACGCGTAAGATTGCCCTCGCCATCCCACATACCACCATGTTCAGCAACGGCACCAATCTCAGGTCTCCAAACCCGTCCCCATATCCTCCCACACCCTCAATTCCTCCAACGTCCTCTCCGCCCTCTCCCTAACCTGCCCCACGACATCGCTCCCCAAATACAGCGTCAGCGGCATTTCCCTCCCCGCTGCCAACCATTCCCCTTTCACTACATCGACGATTCTCTGCACGCCTTTCGCCGCATCCATTGGCTGCGCACCATCAGCGTTTTTGAATGCTTTATAGCGCTCTTCGACCATGTCTTCGTAGTCTGGAATGAGTGTGTCGATGTATGTTGTGTTAGATGAAGCGAAGTGCGGGAAAAGCCTGGATGCACGATCAGAGTGCGTATACCGAAGGGATTAATCTCTTTGCCTAGGGACTCTGAGGCGCCTTAACATCGCACCATTAGCATCAAGCTTCACAAGGGAGGTGAAGTGCTTTTACGTACCAGTCAACGCCCATTTACTCGCGCAATACATGCCCAGCGTCGGCATCCCGCATGTTGCTGCCGCGCTGCCCATCCAGACGATTGTATCGGAGCGGTTGGCGCGCATGTGTGGGAGAAAAGCGCGGGCTAGGCTGATGGGCCGAAGGTGTTGGTGAGAAATTGGGAGTGTCAGTCATGCAATCTATAGTAATAGATACCTCTGATTAGATCTCCTTTTCTCACTAACGAAGCGACCAGATTTATCACGTACGTAGCATCCTCAACCGTCCCGAAAGCGCTATACCCCGCGTTATTCACTAGGACGTCGATTCTGCCGTGGAAAGCGATCGCTTTCTCCGCAGTTACTTGTAAGTCTTCGAAGTGCGATGTTATGTCGAGCGAGCGGATGAATGCGCCTGCTTCGGCGAGGTGTGTAATGCTGGATAGTGTGCGTGCTGTGGCGATGACTTTGTCGCCGCGCGCGAGCAGTGCGTGAACGAAGGCGAACCCGAAGCCAGAAGACGTTCCTGTGATGAGCCAGATTTGCGGAGCTATGTTTGGTGTGTGCGGGATGAGCTGAGTGTTTGCAGAATAGGTAGGACGTGTGCGGTTTCGAAGAGGGCGCGACGACTATTTTTATTGTTCTCTGCATATATAGAGAAGACTGAGGGCCCGAGACTGTCGAAGTGTAATGTCCTTGTGAATATTTGGATGGAATTGGGTAGGTGTTGCCATACGACCGCTTCATCCGAGTTAATGGCCGGATGTATGCACTCGCTTCGTGCGGTGTCCGCTTACTCCGCATCACAGCATGGAATTGCGTCATGCGTGTCGGCCGCGGGGTGTGGATGTCTCATAAGATTTGTTTTTGGCCTGGACAATGCAGGGCATGAATTTGCTGTCTACGCCCGCCTTTGAATAATAGAGCCTTTGCAGTCTGGAAGATATGGAAGATGGCTGTAAGACTTTGAGATTCATTGCAGGCTTGGCATTGTTTGGGCGGAAGCTTAGTTGATAAGTCCCCTGGTAGTATAGTATGGACTTCCACTACTAAACCGCGCTAGACTAGCGCTTGTGAATGTCATATGTGTTTTTTTTGTTCATAGGAAAGGGAAAAGACCATTGGAGCAGCATAACTAGCGGGATGAATGTATTCATTGAACCGTCACGGGATCTGCGATTGGCGATGGAAGGTGCATAGCCGGACGATGTGACGGCTAGTAAGAATGTTTCCATTTACAAGATGGGTGAAGGAATCATCGAAGGGCTGCAAGGTGCAACAGCCAGAAGTGATAATTTTCCCTAGCGTCTTGGCAATATGTTGGTTTCTATCAATCTTTTGGTTCGCACTCACTGCTTCTCGCCGCCCCTCACTGAACATGGACAGCCTACCACGGCAGTTCTACACCGGAGTCGCTCATTACTTGAACCTACTGCGTCCACGCCGCTCCACCCCATCTCCAAAAATCAACATCCTACCGCAAGAAATCATCGACAAAATCGTTTCTTACGTTGTCGACTATGAACACCACTTACAACGAGAGGACTGCGGAAACTGGCATAACGGTCTCGCACGGAGACACAGACTTACACCTTACGCCACCCTCTCTCGACCCTGGCAACAAGCCATAGAGTCCTTTACATTCCGCCACCTCCGGATTTCAAACGAAGACATTCCCAAGTTTTCGACTCTCGTGTCTGGTAGCCGCCGCCAAGCTGTGTGCTTCTTAGGCTTCACCATTCGCATTCCCGCGTACGTAGCAGGCCCAGGTACTAGTGAACAGGAGTGGCAGCAATCGAGTAACGAGATCTTGACTAGTTCCTTTGTGTCACTTTTTGCGCTGCTGAAATCATGGGAGGACGACGGTGTCTATCGTGCACTCACATTAAGCGTGATGGTACCGATGCAAGACGAAGCAGACTTGCCGGCAGATATCAGCGACCAGGGATTCCCCCAAAGAGTCGTTGGGCTGTGTGCGTCTACCAATTTGCCTGCGCTGTCGAATGTACAAGAGATATACGTCAGCAGCGAGAGACGTCGTCCTTTAGCACTGGCCGTCGGTCCTATTCTCGCAAAATCACTGCCCAATCTGAGGTTCGCCAACTGGCTCCTCGAAGATGACCACGAAATGCCAGCGTTCATCAGGTCAGAAAATCGGCTCGCTTTCGCACAAGCACTAGCGTCCGTCCATTTCCCATCGTGCACGAGCATCGCGATCGACGCCCACACTGGACGACAAACAAACCCTAATGACAGTCACGAACCTATAAAGCCACCCGGAGCTACATACGACCCCTTCAGCACATCCATACGCACCCTTTCCCTGACCCTAACAAAAGTCCGCGTAATGGCCTCCATAGACCCTACACTCCTTTGGCCCTCACCGCACGAGCCCAGCCCCGAAATCCCAATCTGGCCCTCCTTACGAACGCTTGAAATCGACTTCTCCAGAACTGCGCCCTCGGGCGAGAGTTACTTTGTGAACATCGACGCACCCCACCGAGTAAATCCAACGACAATGAACCCTTTCTTCGCGGCGCTAGCGAAAGCCGTGCGCAACATGCCTGCGCTCGAGACGTTGAGCTTCGCGTGTAAGTTAGGTGATATGTGTGAGTTTCGGATTAATTACTATCTCCCCAGCTGGGGACTGAATCAGCATTCGAGGCGCGTAGTCTATGAAGTTGGGAGCGACTGTGAGATACCAAAGGAGTTTATTGAGGGTTTGAGGTATGCGGGGAAAGAGAGATATGGTGGGGATGTAGTTGAAGAATTTGGGCCGGTTTGGTGTGAGTGTGATGGGGGTGGGACGGATGAGATGAGTGAGTAGGTGACTTGTTGGTTATTGCTGGTGCCAGAGGGGAGGCAGCATAGAATGTGGATTCTTCGTAGGTGCCATGAGGAAGCGATTAAGTGCGTGGGCAGTCATGTCCTCTGGCGAGATCCTGTTCTTTGGCACGCTGATAGCTCGAAGTCCAGGCTGTAGACCGATCTGGCATAGTAGCACATTGCTACGATTTATCTGCAGCAAAGAAAGGCGACGTGATCATGATAATTGCGTTCATGCACAAACGGCACAACTCAAAGTACACGAGACTTCTGCTCCCCCGGCCTCACCTCCACCTTCGTAACGCCCGCACCCACCGGCGGCTCAAACCCCTCATCCCACGCCTTGTCCCCCCGACTCGTACTCAGCGTCAACCCTTCCGTACTCTCATGACTCTTCGTCGACACCGTCCTTTGCAACTCCATCGGATACGTGCCGTGCTCCACATACCTCGAATTCCGATCATGCGTAACAGTAACTTCGTGCGTGACGCTGATTTGCGTCCAGGCTGCCATGACGGTGGGCCAGAAGATGGGCATGGACGCGCACATGATGGCGAAATTCACTTCGAGGCATGAGAAGATGAGGACTTCGGGCCACCACCAGGTGAAGTCGTACATTGTGGTTGTGCTGTTGTATTTTAGGCCTGACCAGAGGCGCAGGATGGCCATTATTACGACGCTGTGGGACGTTAGCGGTGCGATACGCAAGGCGTTGGATGTGCTTACATGAAGCCAAGTGCGAACAAGCCAGTCATCGCAAAGACTTGTCGTTGCTTCAGACCCGGTCGGAAGTACTCTGTGAGTGGAAGGAGGAGGATGGCAATGTCAAGGCCCATGTTCGTTCCCGCGAACGCGAAGAGAGTGCCCTTGACCTCTGGCACGGTGCGAAAGCCGAAGCCGTAGCACTTGGCTTGCGGCACCATGGTCTTGTCCCAGAAGCCTGACACGGGGAAACAGGGAAACCACGCCATGAAGATGAATGCCAGACCCCATAGCGTGACGGCAGCAAGTAGGACTAATGTCGATATGCGGCGGTAGCCTTCGCGGAATAATCGGAGGTACTGGAATAGCAGCGACAGCTTGATGACAATGGTGGTTGTGGTGTATGCTCCGTTCGAAATGTAGAACCAGATCATGGTTGGTTCGATGTCCCCAACGAGGTAGAGTATATGTTGGCCGAAGCCTGCGTACATTCCTAAAACTCATGAGTGTCTTGTCATCTAGGCGCCATCCGGGATCAACATACCTCGATAGAAAGATGCATGAACGATTAGGTTCAAGACAGCAGCCAGCACGACAAAGGCATCATCGAGCCCTGGTTCGCGTACAACACGTAGCCGCGTGTGTAATCGGAATGCCACAGCGATCCAACTTAAAATCTGCCTCTATTAACATGAGGCGATAAGGATATGTGAAGCGCAACTCACGTGAAAAGGCAAGGTAACGCCAAAGACCGTCTCGCGGCGGTTAGGAATCGGTACAGTAGCATTAAGATCCGGAGGATTCTTCAGCATTTCCAAGAGTGCCGGAATGAACGTACTCATCGCATCAGTCATTGTGAACTTTCGTGAGGTTGAACAAAACGATCAGTGTCGTCACGGTGCCTTAGACGAATCCCAACCAGCAGTGATCAGGGAGCCCGCCCATGATCTTAAGTCGAGAGCATCGTTCGAGAAAATGGTGGCTTGTGAGGGTGCGCGATAGTCGGCTTGTATATAGACTGCATGCCGCCAATCCTCCAGGATTCCGCGCCGGTGCCATTGGCGCAAGTCAAGCGGTGCCATTGCCGTTGCGCGGTCAAAACTCCGGATAAATCACTGGGCCCTTGCACCTACGACCGTTTTTGAGGAGACGGGAGCGGCGGCTGATTACCGCGTGGTGCGACGGCTTACCACAAGCTTCGTTCTTCGCGAGTCGTGCGTCTACACAAGTGTAGAAGCATGTCCGTTGTAGTGTTCCCGATGCGGAATTGATTGGCTTCGCTGCACGCCTTGGGGAAACCTACAGTGAGTTCGGTGTCGGACGAGTATACACTCGCTTGCTGGTGGGGATGGTAGACGCAACTCTAAAGATGGTGTGCTCATGGCTTTTTTTTGTGGCGGCTGAACTGATACCTGTAGAATAATAACCGGCTTGCAGCGAAAAAGTAAGGGCTGATGCAGGTGATATTGTGCATGCTTTGCTCCAAGAACGGTGAGTGTGAGACAGGGTTGCTGAAACAAGATGATCGACATACATGCGCATTGACATTTGCCATCTCGGTGTATTGCCGTTACCGGGTAATCGTCAACGGGACATGTGCTCGAAGCATGTGAACACCCATAATTACGAGGGAGGTTGCACGTTTGATAAGCACGAAAAAATTCCGCTGTACTTGCCCATGGCGTCACAACTACTTGGACGTGAACAATGCGCTTATGTAGTATAAATTTAGCATAATAGCCACAAACCTTCGCGTGAAGAGTGAAAAGCAACTACAAAGGGTACCTTGTTGATCCGTAGCATGCGTGGCGCAAAAGCAATTGTCGATCTGCAGGGACCGAAACGTCGATTGACTTGTTGACACACCCAGCAAGCCACCGATTGTTGCTTTTCAACGACACACCATTATTTGGAAAAGCATGGTGATTTGTATGGTGTATAGAGGTTATGCTCATGCGCAGATTGGTTGCAGAGGTAAGTGGGAGTGTCGCAATGGAATAACGGCTAGGACAAGGACATTCACAGAAATGCTACTGCGTAGGTTCCCAACGCTCTGCCACATGGCTGCCTCCACTCGGCGATTGATATCTCATTTCAGCAGCGTGCAAGTGATGTTGATGTTTTGCCAAAGTGAGTATCGCCATGATGATGATGGCTAGACATCTCGTTGCTCCGTTTGCATGTACTTGCGACCGACCAGAACCGCACCTTCCTCACCACGATGTTTGACGTCACGCGTTTTCTCACAACTTCCTCACCCTATTCCCTTTTCTTTCTCACCTCACGACACGACACGACACCACCCTTCACCCCACTTCACTTGTCGCAACACCACGTCCAACAAAATCACAAACCAAGCATGGCGTACGTATTGCTGCACATTCACCGTCGTGCTGCGCAACCACACTAACATGCTGTAGATCCAAGAAACGCAAGCTCGAACCTGATGAGGATGCATCACTCAGCATCGCTAGGATTGAGGGCGCAAAGAAGACCAAGCTCGACGCATCTGGCGAGACCTACGCGGAGACACCAGAGCGGATACTCTGCTGGGACTGCCTGGAGGTGAGCGGAAACGCGGGCCAGGCGCCTGACTTGTACTAACGGTCATATGTAGAGCTAGACAACCGAATCTACGACTTCATTCTGCTCGACGTACGAAACCGCACTGTATACGACAAGCTCACCGTGGCAGAACGCACTGCCTACCCGCGCATGATCCACGACGTCATGTCTTCTTCCGTACCCGTTCGTTCAAAGCACATCGCCGTCTCCCATGTCTGCCGCATGCTTCGAAACGAGTTCCGCCCGCTGCTTCTCGCGAGACGCCACGTTGTCATACCTTTGCATTCACTCGACGAGTACCTCGCGGTCTTTGGCCAAGATGGCGTCGGCGACATTGCTGTCCTGTACAAGCCTCTCCTCACGCGCGATGGTGGTGTCAACATCTTACCGCCATTCGATTCCGGATCCTCGAGCCTTAGTATGGAGCTCGAACCTCGCCCGCGCGGGCTTCTTCCGTGCGAGGAAAGGAATAGCGTCTGGAGATTTATTTGGGCAACAGAAGATTATGTCCACCACCTCATGAGTCTAGGCTACTTGGAGCAGATCCGGCTGCACGCGACATCTACCCCAAATGGCCCAATCCTCATCGACTACTACTTGAACGAGGCTCAATGTGCCGATTGGGACCTGGTTAATGACCACTCTACTATTAATAGTTTCTTGTGCTGTTGTGATATCCTCAAAGGGTTCCCGAATCACAAGGTTGAGATCAGAATCAGGTGTGCGGCATGGGGAGATCACTGCGAGGTTCCGAAGAGTCGAGATTACGGCAAGGGTGAGACCAGTAAAGTCCTGAAGCTTGATGTAGAGTAGACTTTTGGGTGAGATACGCAGCCTGTCTTTCCTTGCAATAACCCTGTGTCATTTTCCAGACTGCTAGGCCATCAATCTTAAGTCAACGAATACATCAAAAGCTTTTCATTCATTCCATATCATGCAGAATCTAGACCAAAAAACGCCTGACGATGCAATCATAACCTCTCGTACATGCTCGTCACCACCCCCACTTCTTCCTCTCTAGCTGGTTATCATATCAGACAACTTGAAAGCATGATTTGATGCGTGGCCTTGGGCACAGAGTGGAAGTCTCCGGTGGAATGGGTCTCACAGATAGTGAGATCGAGAATTCGCTCCGTGCTTTGGACTGGCAAGGCGAAGACTTCGAGAGCACGCTTTGCGACCTGGGCCTGGACGGTGACATCAGGAGCATTACGTGACCTTCACATTGTCACGTAGGGGCCGATCACCCTCCAGCACGAGCATCATCTCCCAAAGCATGGGAATCGAAAAAGTAGTAACATGGCATGACAAATCCTCAATGATTCACAATACTGTCTGATACTTTTCTTCATTCCATCATCATATAGCAATCAAATTAAATGAAAAACGCCTCATAATGCGAGTCCATGCAATCAATCACATCCCTTCCCACTCCCACCCCACCTAACCCTCCATATTCATATCCTCAAAATCATCCAAAAGCTGCTCCATCGGAATCTCCAGCCCGCCATCATCCTCCTCAGGATCCATCTCACTCTCCGTATCCATGGCATCCGCCTCCCTCCTCCTCTTCTCCTCCTGCTGCGCCTTATACAGCGCCATACCCTGCCTCAACTCGCTATCCTCCTCAACATCCTGCAAAAACATCTCAAAGTCGCGCTCCATCTTCTCCTGATCCTGCTTCCTCGGCAACATCTCACTCTGCTCCTGATTCATGCGCTTGAGGCGCCAATTGCGCTTACTCTTCGCCTTCTTGGAGCGCGTGTAGTGTTTCTTAACGAGCATGACGTCTGGGATTGATTGGGCGTGTTTGTTAGACGACTCGAGGACGTCGAATAGGGGGTTATTGAAGTTTGTGTTTGCGAGGAGGTAGCCCATTGCGGAGTCGCCGACGTGCAGGATGCCGCCGAGGTGTGTGCGGCAGTAGTATGTCGTGTCGTTTGAGCCCATGTCTGATGCGCGTGCGACGGTTGCTTCGGCGAGGAAGTTGCGGCCGGACTGTTTGCCGAGGGATTCAATGTCGAGGACGATGAATTCGGTAAGTTCTTGGACGTCGGCGAGGGGCCGGAAGGGGGTGCGCCAGTACATGTCTGTTGCGACGTCTGCGGTTTGGAGCGTCGCGGGGTCGAGGAGTTGGACAGAAGTGCCGATTCTGGTGCAGAGGGTGAGGGGCGAGATATTTCCTGCTTTTTTGGCGAGGGGGATGGGCAGGACCACGAGGTCGTCCTTGCAGATTGGGACGATTTCGCAGGAGAAGGAGAATTTGAAGGATTTGGTGGACGTGTGTATGTCGTGGGAGATGAGCTCTTCTGATTTCTTGATGTTGACGGGCACGACTGCTTTTAAAAAGTCGCAGAATGTGATGGCGTGGTTGCGCTGCGCGAAGAAGAAGTCTATCCCGTCGTGCACTTCTTTGATGTTGATTGTGTCCTTGTGCGCGCCGTGCTTGAGGATGAGCTGCTCGAGGTACAGGAACGTGCGCTTGTGCGGGACTTTCTGCCGGACTTGCACGCAGGCGCGCCAGGTGTTGTGGGTGTAGGACTTTGCGCAGTCGGGGCATTGGTGGTAGTTTTGCGTGTACTCGACTTCGAACGTCTGCTGCATTATCGCGCCCTCGTTGAGTTCCGACTGCACCGTGATCTTGACTTTTATGCGTCTGCTATGCGGCTCCGTCCAGATGAAGGACGCGTCGATGATGCGCAGCTTGTTGAGGCCCCGTAGCTTCTTGAGGCACAGAGCCAGCAGCTCGCGCGACTCGGGGTGTGCGACAACCCATGTGTTGGGCGGGGAGAGCCAGCGGTCGCAGTCGCGGCACATGTGCAGCGTGGCTTCGCGCGGGACGCCGCCGGTTACGTCTGTCTTGAGCTTGATGCAATCGTAGCAGAAGGCGCCTGAGATTGTGCCGTCGACGGGCGCGCCGCAGTCTGCGCAGAGGATGGTGGCTGCATTCTTGGGGACGGGCGTGAAGGTCTGGCTGTCGACCTCCATGGCGGGCCTGTCTTCTCTTCCTTGTGGGTGTTCGAGGGGTCGTATATGCCTTTGGTGCTGGGTGTCGATTTAGAGGCGGGGAAGGTGTATGAGTGTGTGTGAGTCGAAGGCAAATGCAGTGCAGTGCTTGTTAATGCGATTCGCGCCCCGCCAAAACTTCGAATTTCCGCCACTACGAAACGATAAATTTCTTATCTTATCAGCACGTCGGCGTCTCGAAACGCCGATGTCTCGAGAAAGTTAACAGCCGCACGAGACTCTGCATATTCCACGACATCGTCGAACTGCCCGCCATGTATTCAATACGAGCAGCGTCATCTCGCTTCATCTGTAATGCCTGTCGGAAAGCAACTGCCAGATCCACTGCCACACCTTTCAATGGCGCCACACAGCTCGCATCTCCAACGGCAAAAGGAACATCGCGCAGACTTCTCCACAGCACTACAAATCTGGGCATAGAGAAGGAGAGCAGCATGCCATTCGCTGAAGATCCAGAATATGCATTTCTAGACGACACCACAGATTCACGCCGTACAGAGACTATCGAAACTCCAGAAGAAGACGCAGAAGCATTCGAAGCCGAGGACATCACACCATCAGAACCCCCACGACCAGGCCGCACCACCTCCCCAAAAGACGAATCAACCCCATGGTACCTCCAAGGCTCCAACGCCCCCGAAGCCGCCGCCCAGCGCCCCATCGACATCCCCTCTCTCCCTCACAACCCACCTCCATTACTCGCCACCATCCTCGAATACGTCGCCATCACCGCCGGCCTAGACGACATCGAACTGCTCGATCTGCGGCACCTCGATCCACCGCCCGCCCTGGGTCCCAAACTCATCATGATCATTGCGACGGCGCGAAGTGAGAAGCATTTGCACGTTTCCGCGGACCGGTTTAGTAGGTGGTTGAGGCGGGAACACGGGTTGAAAGCAAATGCAGCTGGTTTACTGGGGCGCAATGAATTGAAGATCAAGCTAAGGCGAAAAGCGAAGCGCATGCGCATGATGGCAAATGTCGGCGGCGCTGTTGAAGAAGGCGGCAATCTCGACGATGGGATTCGCACGGGGTGGATTTGTTGTACGTTGAGCAAGATCGAGGCGCATCCGGAGGACACACATATGCCTGGCGACGATGTCAAGGAGTTTATTGGATTCAGGGATGTTAAGCCTGGGGTTAATGTTGTGGTGCAGATGTTTACGGAGGAAAAGCGTGTGGAGACGGATCTTGAGACGTTGTGGGGTGGGGTGTTGAGGACGCATAGGAGGGAGGGGAGGAGGGATGAGGAGTCGCTGGAAAAGCTGGAAGATGGCATCGAGGACTTGGACAATGGGGACGCTGGGGAGAGTGACGGTCGGGTGATCGAGGTGGACACGGCATCTTCGAGCGAAGAACGCATTGATGTGGGGGGAGTTGCGTCGACGCAGACACGAAGAGCACCGCTGACATCAACACCGAGCGATGTCTTCCCTCCCGTCTCGAATTCGGAGTCGGGGAAACAGCTAAGGAGATTGCATACCGTTGGCCTGCGATGAGCGGAACCGCATCCTATATGGTCGTTTTGCAACCATGCCGTTGTTTTCGAAAGATTATGTTATCATCTACCCGCCCACCCAGCAACATGTTGGCTCTGTTGACCATCTGCACCGCGTGATATCACGTAGTCTAGGACTCTAGTGACCCGTTCTACCGCGCTCGCAGCCTTGTCCAGCCTCACAAATTAATCGACGAATCAAGCCAGAACTCATCGGAAAAGTCCATGAGCGGTAGATCAAAACCATCACCGCCAGCCCATGCGTCCATCGCGGTCGCATCACCACCACTACCAGCTCGAGCCTCCACATTCGGCAACACCCAATTCGCCGCCGACTCCCTCATCGACACCGCAGCCATGGCAAACACGCTATCCTCACCCGTTCCCTCCTTCAACCGCTCATTTGCGCCCTCGGCACTATCCGCGCAGCGCTCTAGTATGCTTATCAAATTAACGGACTGCCGGGCGAGTGCTGGATCCCAGCCCACAAAGTCGTGGAGCGTGCATAGTTTGTGTAGGATTTTGAGCGAGTATGCGAAGATGAGTTTTGTGGGCGTGGTGAAGTTGATGATGTCGATGGCTAGGTAGCGCTCTGTGTAGTCTTTGCAGGTTTGGAGGGTGGCTGGGAGGTATGAGGTGGATTTGTGGTGGAGGATGGTGTGTGTTTGGGAGATGGAGATGGGGGTTGGGGGGAAGAGGAGGGCGAGCTCGTAGATTGATACTTGGGTTGTGGCTATCACGGCGCTGATGTTATCTTCGGAGGTGTTGGTGAGCGGGATTGCTGCAAGATGATGGGGCATAGCTCACGTTGATTTAGCTGGGCGTCTGACAAGTCACGCTTGATCCTATCGAGTGAAGCGAGCAGGAGTGGGATATGCAAAGCTCCATGCGCACTGCCCGTATCAACCAGCATCTGCTGCACCTCGGCAGCCTGAACAGCAACACGAGAAATGCGAGCCATGATAGTGAGATCGTTGTCACCTTCCGTCTCGCCGGCAGCTACCAAATGATCGCAATCCAGCTCAAGCTGTACAGACCAAGGCATCACATCCGACTTGAACGTACTCGCAATCCTACCCAACCAGTCAGCAACTTCGAAGCCATCCAAGACACACTCAACTCACATGGCAGTCAGCGTAAAACACGCCACAAGTGCCCGTCTAGACTCATTCGTTCGCGGCGTCCCAGGCTCAGCATACGGCATGATCGACGGACACATGCCATTACCCAGCGACCTATCCATGCGCAAATCACTCAGAAGCGTCCTGGCAAGCCCAGCCAACATGACAAGGAATTGCTTCCCGGCCGTGAAGTAGAGCGACCACGTCATAACCACAAGAATGCTTTGAAGCAAATCCAAGCTCTTTTCTCCTTCTACCATCATTCTGAGCGCGATTGTAGTTCGTAGCTGCTTGCTTAGTTCTGTCTGGTAGGTGCGGCCTTTGTTGCATATTGTTTTGAGAGCTAGGGCGAGGAGGGGTTTGGATGTACTTAGGCGTGCTGCTGATAGGCTGGCGGGGAGGTATATTAGGGGGTAGAGGGGTAGGTGGCGTGTCCGAAAGTAAGATAGTTCGTCGTCAGTGAGTGAGTTGTCTTCGGGGTTGCTTTCTTGCGGGGATGTGCTCATGGAACGTGGTGTAGTATTCTGGAAGTTTGAACCTGCGGTCGTTTGTTGTGTGCGTAGAAGTGATACGAGGTCATCTAGCTTGTCTTCTAGTTGTGTTCTCTTGGTAGCCGCAGTGTCCTTCTTGCTTCTCTTGCGTGCCGGAGATGACGATATGCACTCCTTCGACATGCGGTGGCATCTGCATGTTATGTCAGCCAGTGTTCGTGTTAGCCAAGCCTGTCTGTAGTCGCAGTGTTTTGCGACGTCGAGAACGAATCGCCAAGATACTGCGTATACCTTCAGGTCCAACAATCGCCATTCCAAGACAGACACATTACTCACCTCTCACACGTGCTTGCTCCTTCTCGAAGCATGCAGCGGGACTTGGCTTTGGCGCACTGCATACATGCCTGGCCGTAGGGCGCAGAAGATCTAGCTTTGGTACCACTCATCGCGGGCTTCAATGATAGATCGGGTCCTTTAGGTGTTGCGAGCGAAGGATTGCATGAAACGCTGCGATGCACATGTTTGTGGTGGGAGTGGAAATGGGAGTGAAGTGGAAGTCCGGCGGTGAGGGTGGGAAGGAGGCCACGGCAAGAACGTGCGTCTTGATTCGCTAATCTAGTCAACAACAGCACGCCGTCTTCCAATCCCTCCACTGATAGGAAATGGTCAGAACCGCAATTTGCGTGTTTCTGTCTTACAGTGCACGTATCTGCTATGTGTAGTGCATGGTTATCGTCGAGTTGAGAAAAGCGATTAATACGATATTGCGAATGCTGTGCGTGATAAATACCATCACGAGATTCACATGTGCATAACGTTATTCTTTCGATCGTATAATGGACCTGAACGAATCACAAGTCCCAGATTAATCCTGCCTGAGGAGTGCATTGCAGATTCGAGTTGCTTGTGTAGCTGTGTATTAGGGCTGCGCTGCACAGACAGGAGCGATGAGCCTTCGCCTTCACCTCAGGTCGGCGTTCCAGCTTTCCGCTCCGACAATAGGTAGAGGTAAACTAAATACAGCCGTACTTTCACGACATATATCATCGCAGGCAGCACGAACGTAGCAATCTAGACCCATCGCTTTTTAATCTTCTCGCGTTTCTTTATCTGCTCTTCGGCGAGCAATCATTCGCTGGCAACATGGCTGCACCAATCCTAACGCCCCACACAAGCGCATCAGGAGAGCCTACGGCGCGCGCACAATCCCCAACTAAGATCAACGACCCAGCGGCCCACCATCTCAAAGGCTTCAAACTAGCTCTTCTCGTGGGCACACTGACTCTCGTCTTCTTCCTAACGCTACTCGACACATCCATCGTCGGCACCGTAAGTTTCAACAACCGTCGCTCATAAGCACCTTTTTTAACCCCTAACAGGCCATACCACGAATCACCACCGAGTTCCGAAGCCTTCCAGATGTGGGCTGGTACGTTGGCGCCTACACCCTCGCAGCAGCCACCCTCCAGCCTCTATCTGGCAAGCTGTACACCCACTTTCCCATCAAGGCCGTCCTGCTTTCCTTCGTCTTTGTCTTCGAAGTAGGGTCGCTGCTATGTGGCGCCGCTCAATCATCGACCATGCTTATCATTGGGCGTGCGGTTGCGGGCATGGGCGTTAGCGGCATTGCGAACGGCGCAATCACTGCATTGACGGTGTCGGTTGGCAAGGAAAAGATGCCGTTGTACTTTGGGATCTTGTTGGGGATCAGTCAGATGGGCATTGTTGCTGGCCCGTTGGTTGGCGGCGCGTTGACGGAACATGCGACATGGCGGTGGTGTAAGCTTCGCTCTTATTTTCATGCGATCGGGGACATGCTGATTGAACAGGCTTCTACATCAATCTGCCGATCGGAGGCATCGCAGCGTTGATCCTGGTGCTCATCCGTCTCCCAGATGTAGCCACCAAGCAACCGTTTTCCCTGGCCCTTGTGCGAAAAGTACTGCCTGAGCTCGATCTCGTCGGCTTCTCGCTTTTCGTCCCGCCTTCGATCATGTTTCTTCTCGCGTTGCAGTTCGGTTCTGGCAACAAGCATGCCTGGAACAGCGCGACTGTTATTGGCCTCTTGGTAGGTTCTGGCGTGCTTGCCATCATCTTCGTCATGTGGGAGCGACGGGCCGGTGACCGCGCTATGCTGCCTGGTTCCGTCATCGGGCAGCGTATTGTATGGGTGAGCTGTACGTATGGCATGTGCAATGTCGTCTGCATGTTGGTGGCCAGTAACTGGCTCCCCACCTACTTTCAGGCCGTGAAAGGCGAAGGACCAACGCTGAGTGGCGTACATCTACTACCGGGTATCTTGAGCCAGCTACTGGCGGTCCTTGTATCAGGAGCACTTAGTACGTTTAGACCTGGGAACAACGCAAGCAAGGCTAACGGAAGTAGTGACAAGGCTGGGGTACTACCTTCCATGGGCGTTCGGCGGTAGCATCGTCACGACCATTGGGAACGGCCTCATGTCGACACTTTCGCCTACAACGAGTGTAGGGAAATGGGTCGGGTACCAAATAATCATGGGGGCCGGTCGAGGGGCCGCAGTACAAACAGTAGGCTGCTCGACGCCTCCTATACGTATGCGCTGATGATGTACAGCCTCTAGTTGCCGTCCAAAACGCGGTGAAGCCAGACCAAAGTCCCACCGCAATGGCGTTCCTCATCTTCCTTCAAAATTTCGGCACTTCAATCGGCATTGTACTCAGCAACACCGCTTTTGCGCAGACCTTGACCAGAACAATTCCAAGGTACGCGCCTTCAGTTACTGAGCAAGCCGCATTGCAGGCGGGCTCAGCTGCGCGAGCGGTCCGCAACTTGGTCGTTGGCCATGAGGACGAGCTGAACGGTGTTCTGCTGGCATACTCGGAAAGCTTGCGCAACGTCTTCTATTTCCTAGTCGCTATGGCGGGTTTCTCGGCGGTTCTCAGTCTCGGGATGGGCTGGGTGGACGTTCGCAAGAAGAAAGATGTCGCGAAAACGGTTGAGGCTGACGATGTGATTGAAGAGACAGTAGATGGGAAGAACGCAGTTGGCGTTTGACCTCAGCTCATGATTTCGGTTGTGTCATCACCTTGGAGCCGTTGCTTGGAGACCATGTTTCCTAGGGATTGGATATCGAGACGTGAGAGTCGATGTGTTTGAGGAGCAAGAAGCCCTTTTCATCACTATCTGATTTTCTAGAGGATCAGAATACATTCATACAAACATCTTCCTGCTTGTGCAGAGTGACGGGGAGATCAGACAGAGGGGCTGTTGGATTTTCGTCTGATCACCCTGCATGAAGCGACCGTGCGCGGCTGCCGTTCCTCCCGCACCCCAATCGCAGCCCCTCCAAAGACACCATCTTCGCAAAATCCATCACTGCCACATTCCACTTCACTGCGCCATCATCAAGTATCTATCTGTTTCAATCTAGGCAATTCAGCCTCTTCGTACGACGATTGGCCATGTGCCTGCGATGACAAGAAGCTACTGTGTGTTCTGGCCGCCCTGGCGCTTACTAGGGGCGCTTAATGCAGCCATGTCACTTGAGACACGCACCGGTTCAAAACCACCAGCATCTGGCACTTGGTGTCGCATCGCCGTGTGAACGACAGCCAACATCATCTCAGGCACGCTCTTAAATCAACGCTGAAGTGGCCTGACTTTTCTGCCTCCCTTGTCGCCTTTCTTCTTTCGCTGTCGTCACGTCACCTCAGGCCTGCAAACCTCATCCTTTTTTTTCTTCACAAGTGCTGGTCCACTCTTTTACCTACACATCTATTGTTATAATACTATTCGGCGCGTAAAGAAAACAAAATGCATTCCTCACTCCTCACCAACATCCTCTTCTTCCTTTCGGTCCTCAGCCTCGCCACCGCAGACCTCTCATCCCGCCAAACATCAATCACACCCTCGCAGCAACAACTCTGCCTAGACTACGAATGGACCGCCAACATGTCCACTATCGGCGCAAACGGCACATACCGCACCGTCCTACTGCAAAAATCCAACGTCGGCACCATCTACAACGCCCGCATGATGGACGCTGCCATCAAGAAACTACCCGCGCTTACCGCTGATGTCACGCTCAACATGGCGTGCGGCAACAAGACGGAGATTGCGCTGGTTGAGGCCGAGAAGAATTTCACGCAGGGTATTGTGGCGCAGTTTGATGTTGTGGGGTTGCCGGTGGGGATTAAGGCTGGTCCGATTGTGGTTTTTGTGGTGGGGGCTGTTGCGTTGATTTTCTCGGGGGTGTGGATCTTCAGTGGGTAGGGAATTGGAGGGAGATGGGAGGGGGATGTTGAAGATGGGTAGTTTGAAGCTTGCTGGGCTGGTGTGGCGCGGTGTCATGACCAGCGCTACAGGAAGAGGATGTTTAAGATCGTCAAATACCCACGTTTTGCTAAATCCATCGCGTTATGCATATCGCATTTTGACCACTTGCACCAATTTGCATCTTGTATGACTCGGTGCAATTGGTTAGCTGTCCACGCAGCAAAGGAAGGTACTTTGAGATGTTTCCATTCAAGTATGGGCAATGAAAAAGTATTGTCAAGCAGTAAAGTATATACAAAGAACCTGCTACGCTCGTGCATTCGTCCAGGTCGTCAAATCATCCACCCCAACCCCCATTCCTCGCTCAGAATGTAACAACACCCACGCCCGCGCTCTTCGCAACAATACCGCAAGCATCCGCCGCAGGATCAGCAGTGTAAGCATAACTCGGCTTCCACGTGCCCGTCTTCGTAATCTGCGTCGGCGAGCTAACAAACAGATTCCCAGCCTGGTTCGCAAAGCCCTCGGTGTCAGAGTCGAGGTTAGTGACAATAGCCTTGTCCACGTTGGTGAAGGAGTTATTCTCGACGAAGACCTGTGCGCCCATGCGTGAATTGATACCAGAGATGCCGCCGTTGTAGCACGAGCTGTAGATGTGCGCGGTGCCGAAGCGCACGGATGGAAGACGGGAGTTTATCTTGGTGAAGGAGTTGTGGTGGTATGTGACATGGAGTTTGCCAGTGTCTTCGGCGCCGTTGTTGTCGGAGTGTCCGACGAGGGAGCCCTTCCACTTTCAACTTGTTAGCATCATTCCCACTTTCGAGATATCGGTGGTACTTACGTGGTCGTGGAACTTGTTCCAGGAAAAAGTAAGCATATCCGACCCGCCCTTCGCATCTAGCAGTCCGTCATACGTATCCTTGTCGCCCGTAACACCAACAGACGAGAAATCATTATGATCAACCCAGACCTTAGTCGACTCCTCAATGTCGATGAGGTCCTTGCCTTTGGGCGCACGGTAGAACTTCAAGTTCCTGATGATCACGTTGGACGCCTTGCGGACTTGCAGACCACTGTCGGTCAGGCCGGAGTTGCTGCCAACGCCGAGGATAGACGTGTTGCTGCCGATTCTGATGATACCGCAGCCGGTGAGCTGTCCAGAGACCTTGATGACGCCGCCGGTCTTTGCGGCGGCTGTGAATGCGGCGCACGAGGTCACTGTTGTGCCGGCTCCGCTTCCGCCTCCTGTTGTGCCGGCCGCAAAGCCAACGAGCTCGTCAACCTTGGCGGCTCGCTTTTCGAGGGGTGCAGCGTAGGTTGATGCTGCGGTCAGAGCCGCGACAGCGAAGTTGGTGAGATGCATGTTGATGGTCTGCGATTGGTGGGTCGGCTTCGAGAAAGCAATGGATGGCCAAAGTGAAGGGTGTGTGATGAATGAACAGAGAATTACTTCTGACACTAGATGCTCAAGGTGAGAACTTCAGTGGCAGTCTGATCTGGTGTAGGACCCTGTGAAGATATGATTTTGTTCAACAGACGTCTTCCAGTCTTTAATACTCCTTGAAACGAAACTTTCGACTTGGCTCTCATCAGAGAATTCCTCCGTCACAATGCGGAGCTCCCACTGGGGCGTATTGAGGATACTCATTTCCTCCACCAAGCAAAGTATTGCATGGCGGTCGTCTGGACAGGTACGTGGAATACCACGATGCAGTTGAATGTGGAGCGGAGTCTGGGGTGCATGACCCGGGATCTGCATGCTTAATCCTTCGAATGCCGATGTACTAGCCGTACGCTGCCTAGTCCAATCGTTTTTCAACATACATCAGGCGGTAGTGTAATATATGTGTAGACGCCACAGTTTTGGAACGTTTCTCGAGCAGCTTGGCTGTCAAAGGGTGAAGTCCACCAATGGGAAGATTTGTGGGTGAGCACATAATCCTCAGACGGCGACATGAGCAGATGCCGCGGTGTTCGGCGTCGGTTTAGACCTCTCGTTGACGGATAATTCAAAGCTCGATCGTGTACGATGTGTCCACGAGGTTAAGACGGACGGACCTGATGCTAGGAAGAAGGAACGTTGCGGGAAAAACACTAGTGCCCGATTCGGACCGCGACTAGCGTGAAACCTGGTTCCCACTTCCCCTTCCATCAACGATGCTCGGCTAACTTGTTGTCTTTGACATCTTCTTCAACATGCCAGATTTGCGCTCTAACTTACTCACCGACAGATTCATGCAGCGTCTCGCCAAAACCTTTTCTGCCCATTGCAGTACCGACGAGAGAGAAAGCAATGAAAGGGGCAGAGTTTGGTCTTCTAGTTCTCCTCATGGTCATAACGTGCATTAAGGCGTCCGTGGTGAACCCTCAGAAAGCTTTTACGCCCGCATGCTCATTGCTGAAGAGTCATGCACACACGAAAGAATTAATTGCGTAATCAGCTGAGAGCAAACGATTGCAGCAAATGATGGTAAGTCGCAGTAGGCACTAGACGTGTCCACACAGACAAAGTCACGTATGCTTCCAGCAAACAAAAACATGGCCCATAGACTATTAAAAACGACCTGTGCGTGTTCTACACACACCACCAGAGGTCTTCTCTCGTCATGTCTTTACCAACTGAAAAAGATTACATGGCCTTTTTCAGTATGAAGGAACTTCGACCAATACTCCAGCGCCGCGGTCTGCCTGTTCTCGAAGATGACCGACAAGAAAGAGTGGTCCAAGTCGCTATGGAGTGGGACAGAAACAATCCGAGCATAGCAGTAGAGACCTATCGGGCCGCTCTGAAGGCGGCTGCGCCAATGAAAGTAGAAAGACTCAGAATGGCAAAGGAGAACAAAGGATCGAGGTCAAAGAAGACGAAAGCCAAGGGCGAGCCTAGGAAACGACCCGTAGGGCTTCCCGCTTCAACTGGGCAGCAAGAAAAGGATGAAGAAAGATCCGATGTGGACAATCAGGGCATCGACGGCGGATCCGAGGAAGAAGAGCCATTCGGTGTGAACAATCAGAGCATGAACGGCGGGTTTGGGAACGAAGAAGCACCTGAGATGAATGAGGACAACATCAAAGACAAACAGCAGGTCGACCTGGGGTATGAAGTGGATGAGGACAGCATCAACATCAACGGCGACTCCGAAGACGACGAGACATCCGTGATGGACGAGGACAGCGACAACGGGGAACCTGACGGCGTGCAACAACAATTATCTCGTGAACAACGTGGCCATGAATACATGGAGCCTGGAGGTTCATCTATTTCATACCAGAGTATGTCCGGTATGCCTTCTTTTCCGTACCACGATGGTCTACAGATCCCAGGCAATGAGAACCTGTCTAGTGGGCTTCTGGAATCGTTCAACAATCAAGCCTCCACCTTCGAGGATCCAAACGATCGAACTTTCTCTTCAGGCCGCGCTTATTCAATGAGTGGCCCTCGGTCAAGCTTCTTCCAACGCAACAATAATGGGACTCACTTCATGAGCAACCTTGCACCCACTGGATTGAGTAATCAAGAGGCGCAGCAACCGCACTGGAGGAACAATCCCCGTCCAGTATCCGGAAATGAAACTGTGGATACAGAGCTGGTCAATACACACCCCATGGCTGCTACAATTCTCCAACACTTCCAGCAGCCGGTGCCAGCATGGCTGAAAAGTTGTATGGTGAAGACGCAAGGCGCACTCAATGTCGCCACAGCGATCCCTGGGAGCGCCAATCTGAACATGATTCGGAGTGAACTCGAAGGATTGCAATCTGTTGCTTCTATGTATCAACAACTATCACAGCATAGCTTTGATGGTGATGGTGCTCTTGGTGAGGTTAACCTTTGGGATGGGTGAGCATGTCTTCGATAGTTTTTTACTTGAGCGGCTCGTCGATGGGAAAGATAGATATGGTCCCGGGCCCTGATCGGTGATCCGAGAAATGAAGGATCCTGAAAGTGTGCGCATGTAAGAGAAGGGTGATGTTGATTACATGCACCAAAGAAATGACATTATTTCATGGTGTTCGTCCAATGCTCGACCTCTTGGTCGAACATGGCTACAACTCAAGCCAACAAAAGCGACCTACAACCCATACTGACATTTTTCCTTGCAGTCTTAGTGCGCCATACCCTTGACAACAATCTTGCCACCCTCGCACTTCAGACTGATCTCCTCGCCGAAAGTGTAATACTTGTACTCGTCGTGCTTGTCCTCCTCCTTGTGCACAGGCGCGGGCGCTGGTGGCGGTGCAGGGGCGGGCGCTGGTTTATGTTCCGCAGGAGGTGCTGGTTTCGGGGCTTCATCTTTTTTGTCATCCTCCTTGGGCTTCGGCGAAGGAACGTATGGCGCAGGTGGAGCGGGCTTAGGAGCTTCGTCCTTCTTGTCGTCGTCTTTCGGTTTTGGTGCGACAGGTGGGTGAGGCTTATCCGCTGGCGGCTGCGGTTTTGGCTCTGGCATTCCTGCGGGAGGGTGCGGCTTGTCCGCTGGTATTTGCGGTTTTGGCTCTGGCATTCCTGCGGGTGGGTGGGGCTTATCCGCTGGGGGAGGATGAGGCTTTTCGCTTGGTTTCGGATGCTCGGGCATCTTGGTCATCTCTGGTGGTGGTGGTGGTGGTGGTGGGTGAGCTGGGTATTTCGGAGGCTCTGGGTGTTCCGGAACCATAGGTTTCTCGGGCTCTTTGGGATGGTCCGGCGAGGGCTCCGGATGTTCGGGAGTCTGCCCTGGCGGTAGGGGTGGGTGAACTGGGTATTTAGGAGGCTCTGGATGTTCGGGCATCTTAGTTTTCTCGGGCTCCTTGGGGTGATCGGGCGATGGCTTCGGGTGTTCAGAAACTTTGGTCATTTCTGGCGGCGGAGGTGGATGAACTGGGTATTTCGGAGGCTCTGGGTGTTCGGGAGTCTTCTCCGGTGGCGGCGGGGGGTGAACTGGGTATTTTGGCGGCTCTGGATGTTCTTCCTTTATCGGAGTCTTTTCAGGCACGTGAGGGTCTTTAGGAGTTGGCATTGGGTGCTTGTCCTCGTCCTTCTCCGGGTGGTGTGGTTCGGGCACTGCGGCAAAGTCAACAATATGCTCATGTGCACTCGACGGACAAGACGTACTTGGCTTGGGCTTGCCGTCTTCTTTGTCCTCATGCTTTCCCTCGTCCATGGGCATTTCTGGTTCTGTGTACGAGGTCAATAAGTGACAGAACATCATCGTCCCAGCTCATAAGACGTACTAGGATGTTTGTCGTCATGCTGCTCCTCCTTCTTTGGCGGGACGCAAACTTTCTTTGAGTCGTGCTTGTCGCGGACATCGCAGCACTGCTTGTACTCATCCATAGCATTGACCTCTTCAGTGCGAGCCATGATTGGTGTCGAAGCCACAGTGGCCGCCAGAATGGCGACCAGCGCTGCCTGAGAGAACCTCATGGTGGCTGATGTGTGTTGGTCTTGAGCGAAAGTGTTGTAAAGCGATTGACTGAGGATGGAAAGAGGTCAACGAAATGGAAGCAGTGATTGAGAGTGACCAGGAGCTGATGTTCTGCATGGAGCAGTCTCTTCCACATTATATACTGACGCCCTTCGTAAGCTTGTTGCCGAATTGCCCGTGAGGAACTCCATATTTCTGAGCCGATGCGCTGTTACATCTGGCATTATTGATGCCGTCGATTAGGGTGGTCCTAGAGGCTTAGTATCGAGCAAATCTATACTGTACTGGAGCCTTTGCCATCGTTGAGATGGCAACTTAGTATTGTGGGGAAGGCTACGCCCGTGTTCAACGTCATGGTCGCATCCCGACATTTACAGCATACCGTGAAGTACAGAACATAGTGTTGAGCTCTAGGGCTGGCGCTCTCAAGCGCATGCAGCAATGTATTGCCCAGAGATCTTCAGGCCCCGGGAGCGCTTCCGAACTATCCATTAGTAGGTTGTTGCGAACTGTAGTGACGGATCCTGTCGCTGCCGTTGAGATCCACGTTGTTGTAGTAGTCTTGGCTTCTCGTGTCGACCTGGTTCTATCGGCAGCCAGCCATCGCGATGTTGTGAAACCTTGAGTTGCAAGCGCAAGTGCCAAGGTGATCATTATTGGAAGCAGAAGAAGCGTTGATGCTAACGATTAACGTGAAGCCAGGTCATGGTCGGAGAGCCTCGAGAGGTTGCGGATGACTCCACCAGCCGCGATGTTGATGAGATGCGGGGAAGGCGTCTTGGCGACATGTCATTAGGGCAGCGGAAGTGACACATAGAATAGCTCGGCATGATTATTTCTCCGGAGAGGAGACAGGACGTCGAGGAAGGTGTACCGCGTTGTTCTGAGGCCGCAAAGGTTGATTCGCAGGGCTGCTATCAACATGTGGGCAGTAGCAGCTATTCGCTCGTGTAAAAACACACGTGATTTGCTCGCCACTCGATGATCGTCGAGAGTCGAATCATGGACGGCTTTTTGGCTCATGTAGTCTCTTTGCAAGAACTTCGTTGCAGCGCCTGCCCACTGCCATCTCCAATGGACGGGTATAATTCCCAAAAGCAGGACAGTTCACGGTCATGCTAATGGTCTTGGAATTGGACAAACCAGTAACCTGGATGACTTACACGTTCTCCCGCTAATCCGGGTAGATCGTCTTGGCAGTCCAGGAACTATGCAACGGAGTGCTTGGCTTGACCAACGCCAGCGCTACAACAAGCAACTCAATCTTGATCTGGTGGTCCAGAAATAAGTCCTCGATGACGATCACCTATGACAATGCGCTTGAGTGGCTGATGGCTGAATGTGTGCTGAGGTAGTTGCAAATGATTGGCTTCCTTTCGTGCTGGTGTATGTCCTCATCATCACAGTTCGCGTTCAAAAGTTTGGAGAAAGTTAACACGAGAAAGCTAGCTTACAAAGGTATACATGTGTTCCGCGGATCGAAAGTGTCAGCCGTATGACCGAGACAGGAAGAGTTGACTTGCGACCTTATTCGGACTTGTTCACGTCGGGAGAAAGGCGCGTAATGTACGGCTTGAGACACCCAGTAAACGATGATGCCCAGACAACGGAACGAGATGCGTCGGCATAGTCTTCCGCGCGATAGAGACGCATATATGTTGTGAGTATTGATGGGGTGTGATCCGAATGTCCGGATGGCGGATCGCGAGAAAAGCTTCGGCGTGCCAAGTGTGGGCCCGAAGTTGGTGCAGGAAGCAAATGCCAAAAGCTTGCAGACATCGGTGATCGACTGCATGGTAGTGGAATGACAACGCGGAGGAGTACCCCTCATATTGGTGGGTCTTGTGCCGCGGACTCAGTAGAGATCGGTTTTGTTGACTGAATGTCAACAGCTCAGTGTGACGAGGTACAACTTACAAACTTGACCCAGATCCATGCCATCGACGATGGTAGAACCATCAAGGTACACGACTCCCTAAAACTTGACGTCGTCGTCCTGATTAGCAAAGGTGTGAAGCATCGCTGGTGAGAGGGAGCTGACTACAGCGAGAGCGCATGCTTCAATGTTACGTGTTCGTGTCTCCTCTTTTGACGCTCACGTCAAGTCTCCATCAAAAGCTTTTGGCTGTTGCCTGTCCGAGTCTTGTTCGTGACTATACATCCCTCTTCTCAACCACTCGTGCATGCACGGTCGAGCATCTCAAAGTCTCATGGTTCGCTGGTGTCGCTTCATTGCGAGAAGAGTGTTCTGTCTTGTATCGTACGGGCCACCGGTAGATGTCCAGACATTATTATCCCTCCTTTGCGAGCAAGCTGGCTGTGGATCTACGATCGAGAACGTATCTTTTCGCCTGCTGAAGCTTGAAGCATTTCTCTTCCGTCGTCCATCTGGAATTCTTGGAGATCGTTTGTTGGTGTCGTACAAGATACATAACCGGATATCGAAGGTTGTCTTCTTCTTCCTCAGATGGCACCCTTCGTGACCAGCTCTTGATCGTGGCCATAGATCTCTGGATGCGAAGGCACTCATATGACCGTGGTTGCGCAATTTTGCCTCAAGAACTGGTTCTCTCACTTAGTGTGTCTCCGGTGCAGCTTCCGCGCGTCTTCAACCAAACTTTGACTCGATGACGCGACATTCAACAGCCCTACACGTCGCTGCGATTTGAGCAACACAGGCAGATGCTTCGCTGAAAGTTGTTATGGTCTTTCATTTTCATTTTCATTTTTGTCGGGCATTTGATGAGACTGCGAAGGATTTTGAAGGATGCGGACAAGGCAACCACGAAAAGGTCGCGTGACCCTTCAATGACGTATATCGTGGCCAAAGCGCTGGCCCAAACAACTGCGCCCCGCTCGCGCTCATCAAGGCACCAGTCATCAACACCACAACAATCGCAGCCTCTTCACCAAGATATACAAGCCTTTCATCTTCATTCCAAAACACCCACGAAACAAAACATCACAATGTTCAACTACGTTCTCGCCGCTCTCCTCCAGCTGAGCATGTTTATGCTCGCCGAGGCCGCGCCCATCACCTCGCAGTCCGCGAAGCCATGGCAAGCGGGTACCGGTGGCGGTATCGTTGGATTCATCGTCTTGGTGCTTGATATCATTGCTTGGAGTAAGCCATCCACATCTATCTCTTCCTACCTTTATTCTACGCCTTGTGTTTCTGAGGGTG
>Ga0265798_10002365_pt1 | contig 27965 bp, 20 predicted proteins | sample P3T30metagenome_FD_192430 | JGI IMG/M metagenome (GOLD analysis project Ga0265798, IMG submission 192430) | Plant litter microbial communities from East Loma Ridge, Irvine, California - P3 T30 | ecosystem: Environmental > Terrestrial > Plant litter > Unclassified | place: USA: California...
GCCGCTGCACGCACTGGCCATGCCGCCCTTCCTCGTCACCAAGCGGCACGAACCGCCGCTGCCGATATGATCCGCGGCGATCCGGCCGGCCCAGGCAGCGAAGCCTGCGAGCATGAGACCGCAGTGAGAAAAGCAAAAAAACGCAGGCGGCCTTGCGGGCGTCTGCGTTTTTCGAGGGTGAGGATGCCGGCGATGCCGGCGCCACGCTTACTTCAGCAGGCGGGTGCGGCTGGCGACCATCGCGATCACCAGGGACAGGCCACCGACGTAGGCGATGGCTGCCTGCATGCCGACGAAGTGGGCGACGGCGCCGATCACTGGCGGGCCCATCAGGCTACCGCTATAGGCCATGCTAGCCACTGCCGCCAGGGCCATCGGACCTTGTGCACCGGCAGCGCTGAACACGAAAGGGAACAGCAGCGACAGGCCGAGGCCGGCGACCGCGAAGCCGCCCAGGGCCACGTAGGCATTCGGGGCCATCACCGCGAAGAACAGGCCGCATGCCGACACCATCGCGCCGAAGCTGACCAGGCGCTGGGCGCCGTAGCGCACCTTCAGTTTGTCGCCGACCAGGCGCGACAGTAGCATCATGACCGAGAAGGCGGACAGGGCCAGGGGCGCCAGGCCGTCGGAGGCGCCGAAATGTTCTTTCAGGAACACGCCGCTCCAGTCGGCAATGCTGCCTTCCGACATCGAGCCCAGGAAGCCGAGCAGGCCCAGCAGTGCCAGCGGACCGCGCGGCAGCGAGAACGATTTCTTTTCGACTTTCTCGACGCTGTCGGCGTCCATCATGCTGTAGGCGCCCCACAGGACCACGGCCAGGGGACCTGCCAGCATCAGGAAGTGGGTTGCCGGGGCGATCTTCATGCTCGCCATCAGGCTGCCGAGCGTCGCGCCCGCCAGGCCACCGGCGCAACCGATACCGTGCAGCATCGACAGTTCCGACTTGCCGGCCAGCTTTTCACGGCGGGTAGCGGACGAGTTGATGGCGACGTCGAAGGTGCTGGCGGTAATACCCAGCATCAGGACCGCCATCATCAGGCGCGGCACGGTCGGCGCCATGCCGATCGAGACCAGCACGCACAGCAGGGCCATGCCCGAGATCAGCAGCGACTTGCGGGCGCCGAAGCGGCCCATCAGGAACGACGAGATCGGATAGGACAGGACGGCGCCGAGGCCGCCGCACAGCAGCACCATCGACAGCGCCGAGTGCGACACCTGCACGCGCTCGGCCAGCGCCGGGATGCGGCCGGCCCAGGAGCCCATGATCAGGCCGAACAGTGCGAACAGGATGGGCAGCGCGTATTGCTGGGTCTGAGCGAGAGAAAACGAACGCGGGGTTGAAACAGTGAATTGCATCGGCTTAATTAAATTGTTAAATTTTTTCGGTGGTGTGAGTTGCAGCCAATCCTGATCGTTTCAATTTATTTCCGCCAGGAAGCTGATGGAGCGCAATTTTAAACACCGGAAAAAGTTTTTGTTTGCCGTGCGGAAAAATATTTGAGAGCGTTGTTTTGTGTCGACGCAAAGATGACAACTTCATTGGCACGTCGCTATCAAATACAGCAAAACGCACCAATCTGGACCTGAAAAACCGCTAAATGTAAGTATTTATTGCTGAGCTTTGCAGGGCCCGAACGCTTCTGAAGGCTTGCAATCGATAATGAAAAAGGAATCGAATTCATCGCCGACTAAGGCATATTGGTTCAAATGGAATAAATAAATTGGTATCTCCTTTACCCATTCTTCGATTTATGTATATCCCTTATTTCCTGCCTCTATTACTACAGTCCAATAAATGAATTGTGAAATGGGGCATTGAATCCATTCATCGCTCCCGTCATATCAGCTTATAAGCAAAACCATTGTCAAAAATGCAGAAAGCCAGCCCTGCCGTTTATCTGGCAGGGCTGGCTTTCAAGAGATCCGGCACGGCCGGACCGTGCCTCAGATGAGTTGCAAGGTCACGTCGATGTTGCCGCGGGTTGCATTCGAGTACGGGCAGACGATGTGGGCACGATCGATCAGGGTGCGGGCTTCCTCTTCCGGCACGCCCGGCAGGCTGATCTGCAGCAGCACTTCGATGCCGAAGCCGGTCGGGATCGGGCCGATGCCGACGCTGCCCTGCACCGACACGTCCGGCGAGATCTTCAGTTTGTCGCGCGCCGCCACGAATTTCATGGCGCCCAGGAAGCAGGCCGAGTAGCCGGCGGCAAACAGTTGCTCGGGATTGGTGCCGTCACCGCCGGCGCCGCCCAGTTCCTTCGGGGTCGACAGCTTGACGTCGAGCGCCTTGTCGGAAGAGACGGCGCGGCCGTCGCGGCCGCCGGTTGCGGTGGCGCTTGCACGGTAGAGGACGTTTTCGATTGCCATGATGATGCTCCTTGTCTGGTCGGGCCAAGCCCATGATTAAACGCTATTGAATAGCGCACTACTTAAATGGTGGCAGCTTGCAGGCAGGTTTTCCTCCCCGTTTGCAGCTGCCAATCGCTGAACACAGGACCGATAATACATAGCGCACTATTCAATTGCAAGCGATTTTTATCATTCCATGCAGTGTGCATGGAATGTCTTCAGATGCGCCGCACCGATTCCCGCACGATCAAGCCCAGCGGCGGCATCTCCATGCGCGGCTGCGCGTGCCCGAGCATCTCCAGCATCATGCGGCCGATGTTGGTGCCGACTTCGTACAGCGGCTGGCGCACCGTAGTCAGGGGTGGCGTCGTGTACATCGAGCTGTGCAGGTCGTCGAAGCCGACGATCGAGATGTCGTCCGGCACCCGGATGCTGCGCCGGTACAGGGCGAGGCGCGCGCCGTAGGCGGTCAGGTCGTTGCCGGCGAAGATGGCGGTGAAGCGCTGGTGCGAGGCGAGCAGCTGGTTCACCGCCAGCAGTCCGCCCGACTCCTGGAAGTCTCCCGCCACGATCAGTTGCGGATCAACCTCGATGCGGTGCCTGGCCAGGGTGTCGCGGTAGCCGGCCAGGCGCGCACGCGCATCCTCGTGGTCGGCCGGACCGGTGATCATGGCGATGCGGCGATGGCCCTGCTCCACCAGGAAGTCGACCGCTTCGCAGGCCCCGCGGTAGTTGTCCAGCCCAAAGCTCAGCACCCGCTCGGCCGCCACCTTGCGTCCGAAGGCGACGATCGGCACGCGCCGCGAAAAATCGAGGATCTGGCGGTCACTCATGTTCCCGGTCAGGATCGCGACGCCGTCCACGCGGCGCCCGATCAAGAGCTCGACCCGCTCGGCCTCCTCGTCCGCATGCCAGTGGCCGCTCATGATGAGCAGCGCGTAGCCGGACTCCTTGACCGCATCCTCGATCCCGACCATGGCGCGGTTGAAGTAGCCGCTCTCGAGCGACTGGGTCAGCACGCCGATGGTGCGGGTACTGCCCATCTTGAGGCTCTGCGCCAGGCGGTTCGGCTTGTAGTTGAGCTCTTCGATCACGCGCTCGATGGTGCGGCGCTTCTCATCCGAGACCCGGGCGGTGCCGTTCAGGAAACGCGACACGGTTGCGGGAGACACGCCCGCGGCGTTCGCGACCTGGTTCAGGGTGGTGGTGCCGCTGCTGCTCTCGTCGATTTTCATGGCTGCTCTGCTGGTCGGTCCGGGCCACGAGCTTAACACGCCATGAAAATCTTTCATAGCATTTGCACATATGCAAAGAGAACGCCTGTTCGTTAACTTTTTTAAAATTTTGTTTGACTTCGTCTCAGAAGCAGATTTAGCATGAAATCGTTTTCAAGATTTATGAAACCGATTTCTTGAAACACCTGCAAAAAAGCAATAAAACAAGATAATTCAAATATTGGAGACAACATGAACAACCCTGCACCGCAGCGTCGCGGCGTCACGCGCCTGAGCTTCGCCCCCATCCATCTGGCCGTCCTCACCCTTGTCGCCGGTATCGGCACTGCCAGCGCCCAGACCGCCGCCGACATGACCCGTCCCGGCGACGCCGCCAACACGGCCGCCGCCACCAGCCAGGGGGTCAACACCAACGGCATGGCCGAAGTCATCGTCACCGCGACCAAGCGCTCGACCTCGCTGCAAAAGACCCCGATCGCGATCACCGCCCTGTCGGCGGCGACCCTGGCCGACAACCACGTGCAGACCATGCTCGACGTGGTCCAGCTGGTGCCCGGCTTCCAGGCCACCGCCCAGGGCGACCACGGCGTCACCACCATGACCCTGCGCGGCATCGGCAACGACAGCGCCAAGACCCAGTACGCCGACCCGGAAGTGGCGTCCTTCGTCGACAACGTCTACTCGCCACGTGCGGAAGGCGCCACCGCCCTGATGTTCGACGTCGAGGGCATCGAAGTGCTGCGCGGTCCGCAGGGCACGCTGTGGGGCCGCAACTCCACCGTCGGCGCAGTCAACATACAGACCGTCAAGCCGGAACTGGGCAGCCGCGCCGGTTATGTCGAAGGCGGCATCGGCGACTACAACCGCTATGGCATGCGCGGCGCGGTCAATATCCCGATCTCGGACAACGCGGCGCTGCGCTTCGCCGTGGTCCACGAGCAGCACGACGGCTATACCGACTACCAGAAATTCCCGGGCGTCTCGCCCGCCCAGCAGCTCGCCGCCTACCAGGCCGCTGGTGGCGACCCGGCCAAGTTCCGCCTGATTAACCCGAACGATTTCGCCGTCGGCGACAAGAAGTACAACGCCCAGGACCAGACCGCGGCGCGCCTGAGCCTCCTGTGGCAGATCGCCCCGGACCTGCGCTGGAACATCGCCTACGAAAAATTCGACGACCGCGGCACCCCGAGCGCCAACCTGATGCAGACCCCGCGTCCCGGCCAGGATCACTGGTCGACCCTGAGCGACAGTGCGCCCTGGATCGACCGCACCAGCCACAACGTGCGCAGCCGCCTGAGCTGGGACATCAGCCCGGAGATGGCCCTGCACTACGTGGCCGGCTACTCCAAGTACAAGGGCACGATGCGCTTCGACCAGGACGGCGGCGCCACCGTGCCAACGTCCATCATCTCGGGCGCCAAGTGGCAGGAGCACACCACCACCGATTCCGACTACCGCAGCCATAGCCACGAACTGCTGCTGCAGTCGACCGGCACCCGCACCGTCGACTGGCAGACGGGCCTCTATTACGGCGCCGAGAAGAACAGCATCCGCTTCGACATCCCGGTCATGCTGGGCACCAAGGACAGCGGCAAGGTCGACTGGCAGGGTTCCTTCATCCAGCCGAAGGAGACCGTCGATTCGGCCGCCGTGTTTGGCCAGGCCACCTGGAACGTGTCCGAGCAGCTGCACCTCACCGGCGGCGCGCGCTACACCCACGACAAGCGCGAGAACATCGGCGGCCGCGCCTTCACCTGGGCCTACGACGCGACCGCGCCGCAGCTGCCATTGAATCCGTCCATCGATCCGCGCGTGCAGCCCGGCTTCAAGGAAGACAAGCCGGGCAACGACGGCAAGTTCAGCGGCAGCAAGGTCACCTGGCTGGGTCGGATCAACTACGACATCAGCAAGGACCACATGGTCTACGGCAGCGTCTCGACCGGCTACAAGTCCGGCGGCACGCAAGACCGCGGCCTGACCTACCAGCCCGAAACCCTCACCAACTACGAAGTCGGCTCGAAGAGTTCGTTCGCGAACGGCGCGGTCAAGGTCAACAACGCCCTGTTCTACATGGACTTCAAGGACTTCCAGTTCAACTCGCCCGTGAACTTCTCGGACGGCAGCCGCGGCCTGTCGATCGAGAACGCCGACGGCGCCGAAGTGTATGGCCTGGAAACCGAGATCGCGGCGCGCCTGACCCCGGTGGATCGCCTGTCGGTCAGCTTCGCCCTCCTGAAAACCAAGCTGGGCGCGCTGGTCGCCGGTTCCAACGACTACACCTTGCCGAGCCCCTGCGCCGCCAAGCCGGAGTTCGACCGCTGCCTCGACGTGAGCGGCAACACCCTGCCGCACGCGCCGCGCTTCTCGACCACGATCATGTACCAGCACACCTTCAACCTGGCCAATGGCGGCACCCTGATCCCGCGCGTGACGGCGCACTACGAGACCGACGCTGAACTCTCGGTGTTCAACTACGGTCCGGAAGACCGCCAGGAATCGTATGCGACCGCGGACCTCGGCCTGCGCTACCAGAACAAGGGCTGGTGGGTCGATGCGTTCGTGCGCAACGTGGGCGACAAGAAGGTCAAGACCAGCGCCTTCAACGGCTTCGGTCCGTGGCTGGCCCAGTACAAGCCGCCGCGCACCATCGGCATCAACACCGGCTTCGATTTCTAAGCCGGCCTGACGGCGGGCCACGGGACATCCGTTCCGGCCCGCCGATTTTTCACCCGCTTTTCCCATCACGCCTCATGACCCAACGCCCCATGTTCACCTCCGCTTTCGACAGCGTCCGCGACTTTCCTTCCGACTTCACCTGGGGCGTGGCCACCAGCGCCTTCCAGATCGAGGGAGCCTCCCGCGCCGACGGCAAGGGTCCATCGATCTGGGACACCTTCTGCGCCGATCCGCGCAACATCAAGGACGCGAGCGACGGCCACATCGCCTGCGACCACTACCATCGCTACCGCGAGGACGTGGCCCTGATGGCGAGCCTGGGTGTCGATGCCTACCGCTTCTCGATGGCCTGGTCGCGGGTCCAGCCGGACGGCAAGGGCGCCTGGAACGAGAAGGGCTTCGATTTCTACGACCGCCTGCTCGACAGCCTGCTTGAGAAAGATATCCGCGCCCACCTGACGCTGTACCACTGGGACCTGCCGCAAGCCCTGCAGGACGAAGGCGGCTGGATGAACCGCGAGACCGCGCACCGCTTCGCCGACTACGCCTATGAAGTGACACGCCGCTTCGGCAAGCGTATCGAGGCCATCGCCACCCACAACGAACCGTGGTGCACGGCCAACCTCGGCTACGGCAACGCCCAGTTCGCGCCGGGCGTGCGCGATATGAAGCAGGCGATCCAGGTCTCGCACCACCTGCTGCTGTCGCACGGCCTGGCCATGCGCGCGATGCGCGCCATCGCCAGCCCGGCCAAACTCGGCATCGTCCTGAACCAGTGGACTGCCGACCCGGCCACCGACTCCCAGGCCGACCGCGACATGGCCGCCTTCGAATACGCACGCTCGACCCAGTGGTTCATGGACCCGATCTTCAAGGGCCACTACCCGGAACTGGCCCTGCGCGGCCACGGCGCCAACGCACCGCAGGTCCGGGAAGGCGACTTCGACATCATCAAGCAGCCAATCGACTTCCTGGGCTGTAACTACTACTTCCGCTCCTGGTGCAGCGCCGAGAACCCGCCGAAGCCGATGCCGGGCAAGCACGGCTTCACCGACATGGGCTGGGAGATCTACCCCGAAGGCCTGCCGGAACTGCTGCTGAAACTGAAAAGCGAATACGACCTGCCGCCGATCTACATCACCGAAAACGGCATGGCCGCACCGGACGCGGTGGAAGGCGGCCAGGTGCACGACGTCCAACGGATCGAGTTCGTGCGCAGCCACCTGGCGGCGTTGCACGAGGCGATGGCGCAGGGGGTCGACGTGAAGGGCTACTTCTTGTGGAGTCTGTTGGATAATTTCGAATGGAACTCGGGGTATGCGAAGCGCTTCGGGATCGTGCATGTGGATTACGCGACGCAGAAGCGCACCTTGAAGGATAGCGCGCTGTGGTATCGCGAATTTCTCGCAGCCCGCGGCTAGCGTATGTCGTTCCGGCGGAGGCCGGAACAATGCCACTGGCATTGTTCCGCCCAGGTTTACATGCGTCTCGATACGCATGACACTTGGGCACCGGCCTTCGCCGGTGCGACGGTTTTGCGGGTAACAAAAGAATAAGGGAGGAGACATGAATAACTATCCGAGCGGCCCCCGCCTGCTGGCCGACATCGGCGGCACCAATGCGCGCTTCGCGCTCGAAACCGGCCCGGGCGCCATCACGGCCATGCTGACCCTGGCCTGTGCCGACTATCCGCGCTTCGAGGACGCCGTCCACGCCTACCTGGCCCACTGCGGCGTCCCGGTCCAGCACGCGGTCATCGCCATCGCCAACCCGGTCGACGGCGACGCAGTCCAGATGACCAATCACCACTGGGCCTTCTCGGTCGCTAGCGCCCGCGCCGAACTGAAACTGGATACCCTTCTGGTGGTGAACGACTTCACCGCCCTGGCCATGGCCCTGCCGGTGCTGGGCAGCGCGGACCTGGTGCAGGTCGGTGGAGGCATCGCGCGCGCCGGCTGCGCCATCGGCCTGGTCGGCGCCGGCACCGGCCTGGGTGTCTCCGGCCTGGTGCCGAGCAAGGGCCGCTGGGTGCCGCTGCACAGCGAGGGCGGCCACGTTGCCTTTTCTCCGCTCGACGAGCGCGAGGTCGACGTGCTGCGCTACTGCTGGCAGCGTTACGACCACGTCTCCGCCGAGCGCTTCGTCTCCGGCCCCGGCATCGCCCTGATCCGCGAGGCGCTGGCCGCCAGCCGCGGCGCCGATCCGGCGCCCGCGTTGACGCCAGCCGACATCGTCACGCGCGCACTCTCGGGCGACGATGCCCTCAGCCGCGAAGCGGTGGACTGCTTCTGCGGCATGCTCGGCACCGTGGCCGCCAACCTGGCGGTGACCCTGGGCGCGCAAGGCGGCGTGTACATCGGCGGCGGCGTGGTGCCGAAACTGGGCGCGTACTTTGCAGAGTCCCCGTTCCGCGCCCGCTTCGAGAAGAAGGGCCGCTTCAGCGAATTCACCGCCCGCATCCCGACCTGGGTCATCACCGCGCCCTATCCGGCCCTGAGCGGCGCCGCGGCCATCCTGGCCGACCACCTGGCGCAGCACCCGCCTGCGCAGGCGCGGCGTCGCCTGCGCGCCGTCCCCACTCCGTACACGGAAGCCGACCATGCGCACCGTTGAATCGTCACGCTCGCCGCTGCTGTGGGTCCCGACCGGCTACTTCACGATGGCGCTCGGCTATGTGATGCTCACCAGCGTCACCGCCATCATGTTCAAGAACCTCGGCATGGACAACGGCCGCGCCGCCCAGTATTCGAGCCTGCTGATCCTGGCCTACACCATCAAGCCGCTGTTCGCGCCGTTCGTCGAGATGTACCGCACCAAGAAGTTCTTCGTGCTGTGCGCGCAGGTCGCGATCGGCCTCGGTTTCGCCGGGGTCGGCCTGGCGCTCGGGCTGCCGGGCTACATGGGTTTTTTAATGGCGCTGTTCTTCGCGCTGTCCTTCATCGGCGCCACCCAGGACATCGCCAGCGACGGCGTCTACGTCACCTCGCTCAATACCCGCGCCCAGTCGCTCTATTGCGGTATCCAGAGCCTGTCCTGGAACATCGGCCCCATCGTTGCGGCAGGCGGCATGGTGTTTTTAAGTGGCTACCTGCACACGCACGTGTTCGGCCATGACCCCAAGGTATTCGGGCCGGACTGGATCGACGCCTGGCGCATCATCTTCTTCCTGGTGGCCGGCATCACCCTCGTGATGGCAGTGTGGCACCTGCGCTTCATGCCGGAAGGCGCGCGCGCCGCCGACACGCCGTCCAGCGTGCGCGACGCCGGCCGCATCCTGCTCGATGCCTTCGTGACGCTGTTCCAGAAGCGCGGCGTGTGGCGCATGATCGCCTTCGCTTTCCTGTTCCGGCTCAGCATCGGCTTCCTCGAGAAGATCGGCCCCTTCTTCATGGTCGACCCGGTATCGAAAGGCGGGCTCGGACTGTCGAACGAGAAGCTCGGCCTGATCTACGGCACCTATGGGCTGGCCGCCGTGCTGCTCGGCTCCCTGCTGGGCGGCTGGTATGTGGCCAAGCGCGGCTTGAAGTCGACCCTGTTCGTGCTGTGCTGCGCGGTGAACATCCCGAACGTCACCTTCCTCATCATGGCGATCTACCTGCCCAGCAGCGAGCTCGCCATCACGGCCGGTGTCGTGATCGAGAAGTTCTTCTTCGGCTTCGGCTCGGTCGGCTTCATGATCTACCTGATGCAGCAGCTCGCACCGGGCAAGTACACCACCACCCACTACGCATTCGGCACCGGCCTGATGGGTCTGTGCGGCATGGTGACCGGCGTCGTCAGCGGCCACCTGCAGGAGATGATGGGCTACGTCAGCTATTTCGTGTTCGTGATGGTCGCGACGATTCCGTCCTTCCTCGCTACCTGGTACGCGCCCTTCTATCACGACGACGGTAGCACGCCCGCGGAAGCGCGGACGAAGGCAGTGCCGGCATGAGGCGGCTCGTTCCCCTGCTGCTGTGCGTCGCCGGCAGCGCTGCAGCCGAGACGCCGATCGTGAAAGTCAACCAGATCGGCTTCCTGCCAGAATCGCAGAAGCTGGCGGTGGCGCCGCAGTCCGCCGGCAACCGCTTCGAGGTCGTGCCGGCCGCCGGTGGCAAAGCGGTGTTCAGCGGCCAGCTTGGCGCTTCGACGAAGTGGGATGCCTCCGGCGAGACCGTGCGCATCGCCGACTTCAGCAGCCTGGTCGCGCCCGGACAGTACCGGATCAAGGTCGAGGGCCTGCCGCTGTCGGACGCCTTCACGGTCAAGCCGGACAACTACCGCGCGCTCAGTGCCGCCTCGCTGAAAGGCTTTTACTTCAACCGCACCGCGATCGCCCTTGCGCCGCAATACGCCGGCGCCTGGGCACGGCCGGCCGGGCATCCGGACGACAAGGTGCTGGTCCACGCCTCGGCCGCCTCGAACGCGCGCCCGGCCGGGACGGTGATTGCGAGCACCAAAGGCTGGTACGACGCGGGCGACTACAACAAATACCTGCCCAGCTCCGGTATCACGACCTACACCTTGCTGGCTGCGTACGAACACTTCCCGCGCTGGTTCGACAAACTCGATGTGAACATCCCCGAATCCGGCAACGGTGTCCCGGATCTCATCGACGAGGCGATGTGGAACCTCGAGTGGATGCTGTCGATGCAGGATCCGCTTGACGGCGGCGTCTATCACAAGCTTACCAACCTGAAGTTCGATGCAATGGTGCTGCCGCACCTGGCGCAGAAGGAACCGCGCTACGTGGTGGCCAAGAGCACTGCGGCTGCGCTGAATTTCGCCGCCACCATGGCGGCCGCCAGCCGGGTGCTGGCGCCCTACCAGAAGCAGTACCCGGGCATGGCGGCGAAGATGCTGGCGGCAAGCGAAGCCGCGTTCAAATGGGCGCAGGCCAATCCGGCGCTGCTGTTCAAGAATCCGGCGGACGTGGTCACCGGCGAGTACGGCGACGCGCGCGTGGACGACGAATTCGCCTGGGCTGCGGCAGAGCTCTACATCAGCACCGGCAAGGACAGCTACTACACGGCGCTGCAGCCGGAGACGGTGTCGAACACGTACCCCGCCTGGGACGACGTACGCGGCCTGGCCTGGATGTCGCTGGCTCATCACCGCGACCGCCTCACGCCGCTGGCGGACCGTAAGCTGATCGCCGCCCGCGTCGATGGCCTGGCTGCGCGGCTCGCAAATGAATGGCGCACGTCCGGCTACCGGGTGCCGATGCGGGCGGCCGACTTCGTCTGGGGTAGCAATGCCGTCATGCTGAACCAGGCCATGATGCTGCTGCAGGGCTACCGCCTGAACGGCAAGCCGGAGTACCTGCAGGCCAGCCAGTCGGCGCTCGACTACGTCCTGGGACGCAACGCCCTCGGCTATTCGTTCGTCACCGGCTTCGGTGCGCGGCCTTCGATGCATCCGCACCACCGGCCCTCGCAGGGCGACAATGTGGCGGCGCCGGTGCCGGGCTGGGTCACGGGCGGTCCGCAGCCCTTCCAGCAGGACAAGGCCGAGTGCCCGCCCTACCCGAGCACCCTGCCGGCCCTGTCCTACCTCGACCACGTGTGCAGCTTCGCCAGCAACGAGGTCGCCATCAACTGGAACGCGCCGCTGGTCTACGTGACGGCGGCCCTGTCCGAACTGACGCCGAAGGCCACGATGCAGACCAGTACGCCCCTCGACCTCCTGCGCCGCCAGGAAGCCCTGCTGCAGTTCGACCGCTTCGGCAACGACATGGCGCTCGACATCGGCCTGAAGCTGGTGGAGCGCGCCAGGGCGCAGAAGCAGACCGTGACCGTCGAAATCGCGCGCAACGGCCAGGTGCTGTTCGCACACGGCATGGAAGGCGCACCGCGCGACCACCTCGACTGGATCCGCCGCAAAAGCAACCTCGCCAACCGCACCGGCCACAGCTCCTTCTTCGTCCACACGCAGGCGGTGCTGAACGGCCTGGACTACGACGCGGTTCCCGGTTTCGATCCGCGGGAGTATGCTGCCCATGGCGGCGCGTTTCCGGTCGTGGTGCGTGGCACCGGCCAGGTCGGCACGATTACCGTGTCGGGCCTGCCCGGGCCGCAAGACCACCAGCTGGTGGTGGACGTGCTGAAGGATTACCTGCAAGTGAAAGGGGAGATCTGATGAGCGACACGGTACGCTGGGGCATCCTGGGCACGGGCGGCATCGCACGCGCCTTTGCGCTCGGCCTCAAACATGCGCCGGGCGCCGTGCTGGCGGCGGTCGGCTCGCGCACTTTGGCGAGTGCGCAGACCTTCGCAGGCGAGCTGGGGATCGAACAGGCCTATGGCTCTTACCAGGAACTGGCCGATAGCCCGGACGTGGACATCATCTACATCGGCACACCGCATCCCATGCACGCCGAGAACGCCCTGCTGGCCCTTGGCGGCGGCAAGGCGGTACTGTGCGAAAAGCCCTTCACCATGAACCGGACCGAAGCCGGCGAAGTCGTGGCGCTGGCGCGGGCAAAAGGCCTGTTCCTGATGGAGGCGATGTGGACCCGCTTCATGCCGGCGCTGGCCGAAGTCAAGCGCATCATGGCCTCGGGCGAGATCGGCGCCATCACCCAGGTGCACGCCGATTTCGGCTACTCGGCCACGCTCGACCCCGAACACCGCGTCAACAAGCTGGCACTCGGCGGCGGCGCCCTGCTTGATCTCGGCATCTATCCGCTGTCGATCGCCTGCGCGCTGCTGGGCGGCGTGGACAGCGTGCGCGCGCAGGCCGTGTTCACCGACACCGGCGTCGATGCGAGCACCGCCTTCACCATGAAACACAGCGGCGGCACGCTGTCGATCTGCAGCTGCTCGATGCGGGCGCGCTCGGCCTCCGAGCTGATCGTATCCGGCACCAAGGGCAGCATCCGCATGCACCGCATGTTCCACCTGGCCGAGCGCATCACGGTGGAGCTGATGGACGGTTCCTCGCGCACCATCCCGACGCCCTACCTTGGCAACGGCTACACGCACGAAGCGATCGAGGCCGGGCGCTGCCTGCGCGAAGGCTTGCTGGAACATCCGTGGATGACGCTCGACGACAGCTTGGGCCTGATGGCCTTGCTGGACGAGATCCGCGCGCAGATCGGGCTGCGTTACCCGTCCGATGCCTGATCGATGGCGACCGGCACCGGCCGCTCACCGATCTGCTGGCGCCACATCGCGTAGTACAAGCCTTTCTGCGCCACCAGCGCGTCGTGCGAACCGGTTTCCACGACGCGTCCCTTCTCCAGCACGTAGATCGTGTCCGCATGCATGACGGTCGACAGCCGGTGCGCGATCAGGATGGTGATCTGCGTGGCCCGCGCCGAAATCTGCCGCACCGTATTCGTGATCTGCTCCTCGGTGAGCGAATCGAGGGCCGACGTCGCTTCGTCGAAAATCAGCAACCGCGGCTCGCGCACCAGCGCCCGCGCGATCGACAGGCGCTGCTTCTCGCCGCCCGACAGCTTCATGCCACGCTCGCCGATGACGGTGTCCAGGCCCTCGGGTGACTTCGCCAGCAGGTTCAGGCAGGAGGCCTGCTCCATCGCCGCCATGATCTGGGCATCGGTCGCATCGGGCTTCACGAACAGCAGGTTGTCGCGGATGGTGCCGGCGAACAGGTTGGTCTCCTGCGTGACGAAACCGATCTGGCGGCGCGCCTCGTTGTAGCGCAGGTCTTCGGTCGAGATCTCGTTGTAGTACACCTTGCCGCTTGCCGGCGTGTACAGGCCGACCAGCAGCTTCACCAGGGTCGACTTGCCCGAGCCGGAAGGCCCCACGAAGGCCACCGTCTGGCCGAGCGAAGCGGCAAACGACACGTCCACCAGCGAATCTTCCTGTGCTCCCTTGTGGCGAAAACCGACGTCGGCGAAGCGGATCTGCTCGAGCAGCCCGATCTCGACGAAGTCCTGCGGCCGGCGCTCGATCGGCTTGTCCATCAGCGTGCGGAAGTTCAGCAGCGAGGCTTCCACTTCGCGGTGCGCGAGGATGATGTTGCCCAGCTCCTGCAGCGGCGCGAAGATCGCCACCGAGATGAACTGCATCGCGATCAGCTCCCCGGTGGAGAGCACGTGGCGGAAGATCAGCCACAAGAGCGCGAACAGGATCGCCAGTTTCAACAGGCTCAGCGTGCTGCCCTGCAGGAAGGAGAGCAGGCGGATGCGTTTGACCTTCTGCATCTCCAGCTCGAAGATGCTGTCGGTCTGGGCACGCAGGCGGCGGATCTCGGTGAAGGTCAGGCCCAGGCTCTTGATCAGTTCAATGTTGCGCAGCGACTCGGCGATGAAGCCGGAATTGCGGTTGGTTTCGCGCACGATCGAGCGCTGCTGGGTCTTGATCTCGCGGCTGAGTAAGCCCGTCAGGCCGCCGAGCACCAGCACCCCGACCAGGAACACCGGCACCAGCAGCCAGTGCTTGGTCACCGCATACCAGACCAGGAACGAGACGCCCACGATCGAGGCGAATACCGTATTGATGAAGGTGTTGATGAAGCGCTCGCTGTCGGCGCGCACCTTCTGCAGCAGCGACAGGGTCTCGCCGCTGCGCAGGTCTTCGAATTCCTGGTACTTCAGGCGCAGCACGTGGCGCAGGCCGTCGTTGAAGATCGCCACGCCGAGGCGCTGCACGGTCAGCCGCGTCACGTATTCCTGCAGCGCCTTGGCCAGGCGCGCGAGCAGCGCCACCAGCACCGCGAGGCCCAGCAGGCGCAGCACGCCCGCCATCAGTTCGGCGTCGCTGCGGGTGCCGGGGTTGAGCGCATAGTCGTCGATGATCTTCCCGAAGATGATCGGATCGACCAGGTTCAGGACCTGCGCCACGCCGGCCAGCAGCAGCGCCAGGACGGCGAGGCGCCAGTGCGGGCGCAGATAGTTCCAGAGGATGTGCATGCGGCCATCCTACCAACTCGCTCCTCGCCGGCGCGCACGCCCGCTTTACCTCGCTTTACATTTGCCGCCCTGTGCCCTGTTGTGCGGCTGCCGTTAATGACGGTAGACGTTCATGCAAGGAGTAACACGATGGTCACGAGTATCGGCAGCGCCGCCCCGGCGCAAACCAGCACGGTCGCGTTGAAGAAAACGCAGCAGGAAGAACAAGCGGCAGTCGCGACTCAGGTGGAAGCCGCGGCGCCTGACGACAGCGCCGGCACGGGCGAGACGGAGACTGAAGCCGTCAGCGCCCTCTCGAGCGCCACCGCGCGCGTCGGCGACCAGCTGGCCGCGCAGGCCGACGCATCGCGCATGGAGCGCGCCCGTCCCGTGGGTGGCGGTGGCGCCGCGGCCACCAGCGAAACCGAGTCCACCGACTACATCGCCGAAGCCGACACCAACTCCGACAAGAAGGTCAGCGATGAGGAACGCGCCGCCTACGATAAGAAGCTGGAACAGCAGGCCCAGGACAAGTCGGGCGCGGTGCGGAAAGCCTACGGTCTCGCGGAAGAGAGCGCGCCGGCCGTCAGCGCCACCGCCTGAGCCTTCCTACTGATGAGTTGACCTAAGGTAACGCGTTGCCGTAATCCATGTAAAAAAGGTAAAGTAGACGCATTTGCCACTTTGCTGCGGCATGGAGGAAGGCGTGAACGACAGCATCCGCGGGCCCTGGCCCCAGCGCCTGCTGCTCGCCACGGACCTGGGTGCGCGCTGCGATCGCCCACTGGACCGTGCGAAGCAGCTGGCCCTCGAATTCCAATCCGACCTTCACGTCCTGACCGTGCGCGAAGGTCCGCGCACGCCCGACGAAGTCGCGTCGTGGCTCGACCGCGAGGGCGCCCCCCAGGGTTTCGAGCTGGCCGCGCGCCGTGAACTCGACGAGGAATTCCAGGGCAGCCCGCTGGTCCCGACCCTGCAGGTGCTGGATGGCGACGTCAGCGACGCCATCCTCGAGGTGGCGGGCGGCATGGAGGATGCGCTGGTGCTCACCGGCGCCGCGAACGACGACAGCTTCCAGCGCCTGATCCTCGGCTCCACCGCCGAGCGCCTGGCGCAGGACCTGGTCCACCCACTGCTGGTGGTACGCCAGCGCACCCGTGGGCCGTATGGGCGCATCCTTGTGGCGAACGATTTTTCACACGCCGCGCGCCAGGCCCTCGAGACCGCCGCACGCCTGTTCCCGGGCCGCCGCATCGTCCTGTTCCACGTGCTGGAAGACCTGGCGGAACCGGTGGCCGGCGCAGTGCAGGAAGCGCTCGAGAAGAGCGAACGCTTCCTCGACACCTGCATCCTCGATTCGGATACCCGCGCCAAGGTCGCCACCTTCATCGGCCACGGCAGCGTCACCGACACCTTGTGCCGCTACACGCGCGACGAAGCGATCCAGCTGACGGTGCTCGGCGTGCATCCGCAGTCCGGCGTGGCGCGCATGTTCATGGGCAGCCGCAGCGAAGACCTGCTCCAGCATCTCGGCTGCGACACGCTCCTGGTGCGCAGCCGGAAAGGCAAGGACGATGGCTGACCGACCGCCGAACGGGGAGCGCTGATGCTGCTCCTGCTCCTGCTGCTTCCCTTCGGCGCCGCGTTCGTTGCGGCCTGCATGCCGTCCGGTTCGCGCCACCGGCCGGCCGCCGTCTCCGCCCTCGCCACCCTGGCCGCCCTGATCCTCGCGGCGACCCAGTTCGACCGCATCGCCGCCGGCCACATCCCCACCGCGCGTTATTCCTGGCTGCCCGACTTCGGCCTCGACATCGTGCTGCGCATGGACGGCCTGGCCTGGGTCTTCACCATGATGGTGCTCGGGATCGGCGTGCTGGTGCTGCTGTACGCGCGCTACTACATGTCCAGGCGCGACCCGGTAGCGCGCTTCTATTCCTACATCATGGCCTTCATGGGTGCGATGCTGGGCGTGGTCCTGTCCGGGAACCTGATCCAGCTGGTGGTGTTCTGGGAACTCACCAGCGTCACCTCCTTCCTCCTGATCGGCTACTGGCAAGAGCGCAACGACGCCCGCCGCGGCGCCCGCATGGCGTTCACGGTGACCACCATCGGCGGCCTGTGCATGCTGGCCGGGATGCTGCTGCTCGGGCACATGGCGGGCAGCTACGAACTCGAAGAGGTGCTCGCGGCCGGCAACACCATCCGCGCCCACGCGTGGTACCTGCCGGCGCTGGTGCTGGTGCTGCTAGGGGCGCTGACCAAGAGCGCCCAGTTCCCCTTCCACTTCTGGCTGCCGCATGCGATGGCGGCGCCCACGCCCGTATCGAGCTACCTGCACTCGGCCACCATGGTGAAGGCCGGCGTGTTCCTCCTGATGCGCCTGTGGCCGGCCCTGGCGGGCACCGAGGCCTGGTTCTGGATCCTGGCCGGCGCCGGCGTCTGCACCCTCCTGATCGGCTCCTTCTTCGCCATCTTCCAGCACGATATGAAAGGCCTGCTGGCCTATTCGACCATCAGCCATCTTGGCCTGATCACGATCCTGATGGGCATCGGCACGCCGCTGTCGGTGGTGGCGGCGATCTTCCACACCATGAACCACGCGGTATTCAAGGCCTCGCTGTTCATGGCGGTCGGGATCATCGACCACGAGACCGGCACCCGCGACATGCGCATGCTGCGCGGCCTCAGACGCGCGATGCCGCATACCGCGGCCCTGGCCATCGTCGCCAGCGCCGCGATGGCGGGCGTGCCGCTGATGAACGGCTTCCTGTCGAAGGAGATGTTCTTCGCCGAGACCATGATCGTGGGCGGTCTTGATAACTGGTGGATGTCGGTGGTAGCCGTCCTCATGGGCCTGTTCAGCGTGGTGTACTCGCTGCGCTTCATCAGCGTCTTCTTCGGGCCGCTGGCGCACGACCTGCCGCAAACGCCGCACGAGCCGGCGCGCTGGATGCGGGTCCCGATCGAGTGCCTGGTTCTGCTGTGCATCGCGGTCGGCGTGATGCCCGAGCGCGTGGTGGGCGACGTGCTGGCGGTGGCCGCAGGCTCGGTGCTGGGCCCCACGCTGCCCGAGTACAGCCTGGCGATCTGGCACGGCTTCAACCTGCCCCTGATGATGAGCATTGCGGCGCTGGGCGGGGGGGTGCTGATCTACCTGCTGCTGCGCAACCGCTTCGAACTGCGCGCGCGCGACCGCGTGCCTGTGCTGCACCGCCTGAAGGGCGCGCAGATGTACGAATCGACCCTGCTTGCCCTGTCTTCAAGCGCGGCCTGGCTGTTGCGCATGACCGGCACCCGCCGCCTGCAGCCGCAGTTGCTGGTGCTGGTCTGCGCGCTGGTCGTGGTGCCGCTGCTGCTGGCGCGCCCGGTGCACGACCTGGTGACGCCCTCGCTGCTGGACGCCGACCCGCTGTTCGCCATGCTGTGGGTGATCGGCGCCGGGTGCGCGCTGGCGGCGGCCTGGCAGGCCAAGTACCACCGCCTGACCGCGCTGGCGCTGGTGGGCGGCACGGGGATGGTCACCAGCGTGACGTTCCTGTGGCTGTCGGCGCCCGACCTGGCGCTGACCCAGCTGATGGTGGAAACCGTCACCACGGTACTGGTCCTGCTCGGCCTGCGCTGGCTGCCGCCGCGCTTCCAGCCCGAGCACCTGAAGGGGCGCGTACCAGTCGGCTCCTGGCTGCGCCGTTCGCGCGACGTGCTGGTGGCGGTGCTGGGCGGGCTGGCGCTGGCCGCGGCCAGCTATGCGGTGCTCACCCGCCCCGGCAGCACGGCGCTGCGCGACTTCTTCGTGATGCGCGCGCTGCCGGAAGGCGGCGGCGCCAACGTGGTGAACGTGCTGCTGGTCGACTTCCGCAGCTTCGACACCATGGGCGAGATCACCGTGCTGTCGGCGGTCGCGCTCACCGTGTATGCGCTGCTGCGGCGCTTCCGCCCGGCGCCGGAGAGCGTCGCCATTCCCGTCCAGCAGGCCAACGACGTCGATCCGGCGGTGACCCAGAAACCGGCCGAGCAGGCGCGCAGCGGCTACCTGATGGTGCAGGCGGTCTACCTGCGCCTGCTGCTGCCGGTGATGGGCGTGATCGCGGTGTACTTCTTCATGCGCGGCCACAACCTGCCGGGTGGCGGCTTCGTCGCCGGCCTCATTTTTGCCACCGCCCTGATCGTGCAGTACATGGTGGCCGGCACCGACTGGGTCGAATCGCACCTGCGCCTGCGGCCGCACCGCTGGATCGGCCTCGGCCTGATCTGCGCCCTCGGGACCGGCATCGGCGCCTGGCTGTTCGGCTACCCCTTCCTGACCAGCCACACGGCGCACGTCACCCTGCCGCTGCTGGGCGAGTTGCACGTTCCCTCGGCCTTCGTGTTCGACCTCGGCGTGTTCCTGGTGGTGGTTGGCACCACCATGCTGATCCTGGTGGCCCTGGCCCACCAGTCGCTGCGCAGCCGGCGCACGCCAAGCAGCGCCTCGCGCAGCCCCGCAGCCGTCGCCGCCGCCCTGCCCCCGACCAAGGAGATCCAGTAGATGGAAGCCGCACTCGCCATCGCCATCGGCATCGTGTTCGGATCGGGCATCTGGCTGATCCTGCGCCCGCGCAGTTTCCAGGTGCTGATCGGCCTGATGCTGATGTCCTACGCCGTCAACCTGTTCATCTTCTCGATGGGCCGCCTGAGCGTCGACCGCCCGCCCCTGACACCCGCAGGAACGACGCCCGACCCGGCGCTGCTGGCCGACCCGGTGCCGCAGGCGCTGGTGCTGACCGCGATCGTGATCGGCTTCGCCACCACCGCGCTCTACCTGGTGGTCATGATCGGCGCGCGCGGCCTGACCGGCACCGACCACGTGGATGGGGAGGAACCCGAAGAATGAGTCTCGACTGGACCCGCCACCTGGTGCTCGTCCCGGTGCTGCTCCCGCTGCTGTGCGGCGCGCTGCTGGCGCCGCTCACCCAGGGCCGGCACGGCCTGAAATTCGCCGCCAGCTACGGCTCGGCGCTGCTGCTGCTGGTGAATGCGCTGGCGCTGGTGTACTTCAGCGACGGGCCATGGTCGGGCAGCGTCGGCGTCTACCTCGCCGCCAACTGGGCCGCGCCGTTCGGCATCGCGCTGGTCGCCGACCGCCTGTCGAGCATGATGCTGGTGCTGACCGCCATCCTGGCCCTGTGCGCGCTGCATTACGCCCAGCCGCGCTGGAGCCGCATCGGCGTGCACTTCCACTCGCTGTTCCAGTTCCTGCTCATGGGGATCAACGGCGCCTTCCTGACCCACGACCTGTTCAACCTGTTCGTGTTCTTCGAGGTGATGCTGGCGGCCTCCTATGGTCTGGTCCTGCACGGCTACAACGTGGCGCGGCTGCGCGCCAGCATGCAGTACATCGCCGTCAACCTGGTCGCCGCCCTGCTGTTCCTGATCGGCGTGGCGATGATCTACGCCACCACCGGCACCCTCAATATGGCCGACCTGGCCGCGCGTGCGCCAAGCCTGGCCGGGCCGGAGGCGGGCCTGCTGCGCACCGGCGTCACGGTGCTGGCGCTGGCCTTCCTGGTCAAGTGCGCCATGTGGCCGCTCGGCTTCTGGCTGCCCACCACGTATTCCGCGGCCTCGCCGCCGGTGGCGGTGATGCTGGTGTTGATGACGAAGGTCGGCGCCTACGTCATCCTGCGCATCTGGCTGCTGGTGTTCGGGCAGGATGCCGGCCCGGCGGCCCACTTCGGCTACGGCGCCCTGCTGTGGGGCGGCATGGCGACCATCGTGTTCGGCGCCGCCGGCATGCTGGCCACCGACACCGCCGGGCGCATGGCCGGCTATGCCGCCACCGTCTCTTCCGGCACCCTGCTGGCGGTGATCGGCTACGGCGAGCCGCTGCTGGTAACTGCAGGTCTCTACTACTACCTGGCGTCGACCATCGCGATCGCCGCGTTTGTCCTCCTCATCGAACTGGTGGACCGCATCCGCACGCCGGGCGCCGCGATGCTGGCGCTGACCATGGAAGCCTATGCGGTCGAGGACATGCCGGCCGAACCGAAAGGCAAGGGCGTGCCGGCCGCGATGGCCTTCCTGTCGCTGGCCTTTGCGGCGTGCGCGCTCACGATCGCCGGCCTGCCGCCGCTGTCGGGTTTCGTCGCCAAGTTCGGCATGTTCCACGCGCTGCTGCAGCCGCGCGTCGACGGCACATCGATCGGGCCGATGGGCTGGTCGCTGATGGCCCTCATCATCCTGTCCGGGCTGGTGGCCATCGTATCCCTGATGCGCTTCGGCGTGCGCACCTTCTGGGCCACCGAAATCGTCGGCCCGCCGCGCATGCACACGGCCGAGGTGATGCCGGTGGCGGCGCTGCTGGCGGCGTCGGTCGTGCTGACGATCCAGGCGCAGCCGGTGTTCTCCTACCTGGAACGGATGGCGGCGGACATCCACCGGCCGCAGCTCTATATCGATGCGGTGCTGGGTGCGCAACCGGTTCCGGGCCCGACCGCGCAGGAGGTGACGCCATGAGATCCTGGCTGCCCTATCCGGTCTTGTCGCTGCTGCTGTGCGCACTGTGGCTGCTGCTGAACCAGGCGATCGACCCGGCCAACCTGCTGTTCGGCGTACTGCTGGGCATCGCGGTGCCCCTGCTGACCTGGCGCCTGCAGCCGCTCGGCTATCCGCGTTTGCGCAAACCATTGGTGTTCATGCGCCTGATCGGGATGGCGTCGGTGGAAGTGGTGCGCTCCTGCTTCAACGTCTGCCGCATCATCCTGTTCCGCGACCACAGCACCGTGCGGGCGGAATTCATGCGCGTGCCCTTGAGCTTGCGCGATCCCTACGGCCTGGCCATGCTGTCCTGCCTGATCAACATGACGCCGGGGACGGTCTGGGTCGAGATCCTGCCGGAGACGCACGAGCTGTCGCTGCACGTGTTCGACCTGCACGACCAACAGTGGTGGATCGACACCATCAAGGACCGCTACGAGCGGCCGCTGATCGAGATATTCGAATCGGAGAAGAACCATGCAAACCCTGCTTGAACTATCGATCGGCTACGCTCTCGTGTGCGTGCTGGCGGCAATGGCCTTCTGCGCGCTGCGCCTGCTGCGCGGCCCCTCGGCCCACGACCGCGTGCTGGCGCTGGACACCTTGTGGATGTGCGGCATGCTGCTGGCCCTGGTGCTGGGCATCCGCTTCGGCACGCAAGTCTATTTCGAGGCCGCGATCCTGATCGCCCTGGTCGGCTTCGTATCGACCATCGCGATGGCGAAGTTCCTGATGCGCGGGGAGATCATCGAATGAAGGGCATCGAGACCATTCCGGCCTGGGCCGCGCTGCCGGTGGCGCTGCTGCTGGTGCTGGGCGCCAGCATCATCCTGACCGGCGCGCTCGGGCTGCTGCGCCTGCCGACCTTCTACCAGCGCATGCACGGGCCGGCGATCACGGTGACCCTGGGCGCCGGCTGCCTGCTGCTGGCGTCGATGCTCTACTTCACGGTGGAGCAGTCGCGCCTGGTGATCCACGAGCTGATCATCTCGATTTTTTTGCTGCTCACCGCGCCAGTAGTAGCGATGACGATCATGCGCGCCGCCGTCTACCGCGATTTGCGGGCCAAAAAGCACGATGCGGGGGCGACGGCGGGCAAGGTCTACATCATTCCGGAAGAACCGGACGACAAAGCGCCGGACCCTAAGAACCCAGCAGGGTGAACCCGGCCCAGTAATACGGATGGCCGCGCACCGGCGCCGCGCTTGGTCCGTCGATGGGTTTCAGGCCACGCGCCGCGCCGCTTGATGTCGCGCGGCGGATCTGGCGCAGCTGGGCCGCGCGCAGCGCTTCCGGCTTGCCGGCGCCGCGGCCCAGCGCGCCGTAGAAGTCGGTCATCAGGTCGGCGGTGGAGCGGTCGGACACGCGCCACAGGCTGGCCAGCACGTGGCGTGCGCCGCGTTCGCGCGCCAGCCAGGCCAGGCCGGCCAGCTCACGGCCGCTGGCGTCGACGCCGGCCGGCACCGCCGTTTCGCAGGCCGACAAGGTGAGCAGATCCAGTCCGCTGAAATCGAAGCGCGCCTGCGCCAGTTCGGCCAGGCTCAGTTGCCGGCCCTCGCCCAGCACCAGGTAGGAACCGTCGTCGCGTCCCGGGCGCAGCACGAAGTGACTGGCGATGTGCACCATGCTGTCGCGCCGCAGGGCCTGTGCCAGGGTGGCGGCGGTGAAGCCGGCGTCGAGGTAGGTGTGGCTGCGGATGCGGTCGATCGCGCCGACCGCCTGCAGCTCGCGCGCCACGAACGGCAGGGCCGGCAGCTCGCCGCTGGCCTGGCTTTGCCCGAACAGGGCAACCGAGCGTGGGCGCGGCGCAGCCGGGGCCCGGTCCGGGCCATCGGCGCTGGCGACCACCTGCAGCGGCAGGCGCTCGACCAGCCAGCGGCGGCCGTCGTGCAGCATGGCGAAGGGCAGGTAGCGCAGCACGCCGCCCAGCGACAAGTTCAGGCTGCGCGCCTGTTCGAGTTCCGGCAGCACGGGGCCCAGCAGCTGGCGGAACAGGCGCTGCGCCTGCGCGCGCGGATCCTTGCCGGGGTGTTGCGCCAGCCGGCGCAGCAGGGCGATGTCGCGCGCCAGGCCGGCCTCGTCGAGGTCCAGGGTGACGACACGGGCGAGCTTGTCGTGCTGGACCACGATGCGCAGGCGGCGCTCGCCCACCAGGTAGGTCAGGTGCAGGCGGCCCGGCGGCAGCGCGGTGCGTGGCGCGGCGATGAGGTCCGCGGCAGGCGCCGTCACGGCAAGCGCGGCCTGCGTGCTCCAGGCCGCAGTGGCCTGGTCCAGCAAACCGTGCATGGCCGCCTGCGCCGCCGCCAGTTCGTCCGTGGCGCCGGGACTGCCCTGGGCCTGGCGTGCGCGCGCCTGCGCCAGCGCTTGCGCGGCCTGCTCGAGGCGCTGAACACGCGCCGTGAAATCGCGCTCGGCTGCGGCATCGAGGCCGTCGAAACGCAGGCGCGCGACGCGCACGTCGCGCGCCCCATCGGCGTCGCCGCGCACCAGGTCGTGGAATTCGTTTTCCTCCACCATCGCCAGCACCCGTTCGGCTTCGGCGATGCGGCGCCGGTCCAGCAGCTGTTCGGCCAGCTGCTGGTAGGCCGCCTTCTTCAGCTGGACGAAGCTGAGCTGCTGTTCGACCGGCAGGCCGGTAGTGTTTTCGCGCGCCGCCTGCAGGGCGTTCACGGCCAGCTTTCCGAGGAAGACGGCGTTGGCGCCCGCATCGAGTGCGCTCAGCTGGGCGGCGGCCCGGGCCTGCAGCAGGGTATTCCGGTTGGCCAGGCCGATCGCCATGGCGCGCGCCGCCTGGCTGCGCGCCAGCGCCGCGTCAAGCCCGCGCGCATTCAGGGCGGCGGCGTCCAGCAGCGCGGTCGCATAACTCGCGTGGGATAGTCCGCGCTGCGCGCCCACCTGCTGCGCCAGCGCGCCGCTATGCGCGGCCAATGCGGCCATGTCGCTGCCTGCGCCATCGGCGCGCACCGCGTCCAGCGCCAGTGCGATTTCGAATCCGCTGGCGGCGGCCGGATCGGGTAGCGCCGCCACCTGCTGCGCCAGCGCGGCCAGTGTGCGCTCGGCTTCGGTCTGGCGCCCCAATGCCCGCAGCGCCTGCGCTATCAGCATGGCGGCGTTGCGCTCGTCGCCGGCCATCTCGCCATGGCCGCGCGCGAGCAGCGCGGCGCGTTCGGCTTCGGCCAGCGCTTCGGCGGCCTGGCCCAGCGCGAGCAGCGCGCGGGCGTGAACCAGCTGGTGCGCCACGCAGGAGGCGGGCACGCGGCCCGGGATCGCCAGGCAAGCCGCGAGCCCCGCCTGCGCCGCGTCCGCCGAGCGTCCCAGGCGGTTGTTGGCGAACTGGATCAGCGCCACGTCCTGCCACGCGCTCGCGGTCTGGAAGTTGTGTTCTCCCAGCGCCGCGCGGCGGATGCGCAGCAAGCGTTCGGCTTCGTCGGCCGCCTGCGCCGTCTCGCCCAGGCGCAGGTGGATGCGGGCCACGCGCGAAAGGGCGTAGCTGGCGCCCAGCGCGTCAGGGCCGAAGCGGCGCACCGCGCTGGCCAGGCCCAGTTCCGCATAGGCCAGCGCTTCGGCGTCGTTGCCGGCCTGGGTGTGCCAGGCGCTCATGTCCTGCACGCTGGTCTGGGTCTCGGTGCTGTCCGGGCCGAAGGCGGCCAGCCGGATGCGATAGGCGCGCTCGAGGTAGTGGTAGGACTCCTGCATTTTCCCCTGCAAGAACAGCAGGACGCCGACGTCGCGCATGCCCCAGGCGTGGTCGGTGCTGTCGGTGCCGGAGGTGCGCTCCCAGATGTCCATCGCCTGGCGCGCATACGGCAGGCCGCGCGCATACTCGCGCGTGGCCAGCGCGATGCCGGACACATTGGACAGGGTGGTGCCGTAGGAGCTGGAGTCGATGCCGGCCAGTTTCGCCTTGGCCTGCAGGGCCTTGTCGCCCCATTCCCAGGCCAGGTCGTAACGGCTCCATTCGCGATACAGGTACATCAGCTCGGCCGGGAAATACATGCGCTCGCGCTCCGGATCGCCATCGGGGTTCGGTCCGCTGTCGATCTGCTGGCGCAGCGCCAGGCCTTCCAGCAGCGCCGCCTCGCCGTCGGCGTAGCGGTTCAGGAAATGCATCAGCTGGCCATAGGCGAGCAGGCTGGTCGAGAGTCCGCGCTCGTCGCCCGCTGCGCGGCACATGCGCAGCGCCTCTTCGTAGGGCGCCAGCGCTTCCTTGTAACGCTCCTTCTTGACGGCTTCCTGACCCTGTTCGATCAGGGCGTCGGCGGCGGGCTGGCAGGTGCCGGCGACCGCAGGCGCGGCGCCCAGCCACAGCGCGCACGCCAGCGCGGACAGGAGGCGCTTCACTTCACGCCTCCCGGCGCCGCGCGCCAGCTGATGCGCGCCACCTGCGCCTGGTCGCTGCGATTCCCGCCCGCCAGTGCGGCGCCGCGCTCGTGTTCTTCGCTGCCAGCCGCGCGCAGCACATCGAACAATGCGAAGCGACGCGGCAGGGCGCCACCCGCGGCCTGCGCGGCCACCAGCGCCAGCCATTCCGGGCTGCCGACGCCATCCTGCGCGGTGACTTCGAATTCGCGCTCGAAGCGGCCGGCCTGCGGCGGCAGGCGGTTGCTGTCGCCCTCGTAGGCGGGGAACACGCGGGTGGCTGCCCCGCTCAGCGGCAGGTGCACGATGCCGGCGTCGACCGAGGCCTCGCTGCCGTTTTCGACCACCACGCGCAGGCGGGTGCCGGCCGCCAGCACGCCCAGGTCGCGGTCAGTGAACGGCAGGCTGACGGCGGCCTGGCCAGGCGCCTGGACCTCGATGCGCGCCTGCAGCAGCGGCGCTGCGCCACCGGTCGACGGCAGCGCCAGCAGCGCGGCGATGCTGGCGGCGCGCGTGCGCAGGGCCGGCAGGTCGTCGTCGCGCACGCGCAGGCGCAGCGGCGCGCGGCCGGGCAGGGTCAGGTCGACCGTGCGCAGGCCGGCGCGCCGGCCCTGCAGCGCCAGCGTCGGCATGTTCGCCGGTTCCAGCGCAGCAGGCAGGCGCCTGGCCCAGCCCGCGCCCGCCGCGGCATCTGGCGGCGGCGCCAGGCGCGCTTCGTTCCATCCGAGTTCGATGATGCGCCAGGCATGGGGGCCGCGCTGCAGCACGTCGCCCGCCTGCAGCCCGTCCAGGCGGCCGTAGGGCAGGTACCAGCCGCGTTCATCCTGGCGCACTGGCCACAGGAGCGGCGCATCGGCGGCGCTCCACAGCGCCTGTTCCAGCGCGCCGGCGTACACGGGCGAAGGCCGCGCACTGGCCGGCAGCCGGCGTGCATCGAGCGCCTGGCGGTAGTAGGCGCTGGTGAGGCCCGCCCATGCCAGGTAGCTGGCCGGATTGTCGCGCAGGCCCGCGATCAGCGCGCGTGTAAACAGGCCGCGCGCCTGGCCCGCATGGTCGCTGGTGAGCGCCTCGGCGCTGCGCTGCTGCGGCTCGGCCGCGAAGAAGCCGATGAACAGCGGCCGCTCGCCCGGGCCCTTGATGCTGTCGGATGGGACAGTCGTCGGGCGGCCGCCCAGGCTGGCCGCGCGCGGCGACCATCCGAGCGCGGCGCTGGCCAGCCCGCGCCAGGCGAGATCGGCGTCGCCGCGGGTGCTGCCGGCGGCGTAGCAGCTGTCGAACACCGCCACCACCTGCACCCGGCGCGCGGCCAGCGCGTCGATCGCGCGGCCGATATCGGTGCTGCTGACGCTCCCCGACAGCTGGCGGCTGCGCGCATCGATGCGGGCGTCCTGCGCCAGCAGCTGCACCTGCTGGCCCGACGGCGTGCGCCACAGGCCCGGCTGGCCCGGCATCAGGAGCCCATGGCCGGACCAGTAGATCAGCAGCACGTCATCGGGGCGCAGCGTTTTACCGAGGCGTTCGAGCTGGGCCAGGATGGCGCCGCGGGTGGGCATGGCCGCGCCGGGGACGCCGTCGGCCAGGCTGACGATACGCGATGGCGTGAAGCCCTGCGCCAGCAGCGCGCTACGCATCGCCGGCACGTCGTGGCGCGGCCCGCCCAGCCAGGCGCTGCGCGGCAGCGCCGGCATGCTCGACACGCCGATCAGCAGCGCGTGCCGTTCGGCGCCGGCGGCCGGCACGACGGCGGCGCAGGCGAGCCAGAATGCGAGCAGCCGGCGTCGCATCAGGGCAGCGGTCCCGCTTCGACGACGGCGTCGCTGGCGCGCAGTTGCGCCAATGCGGCGGCCGGATCGTCGGCCTGCAGCAGGTAGCGCTGGCCGCCTTGCGGGCCAGCCACGATGCGGGCACGCGCCGCGATCAATGCCGCCTCGACCTGCGCCAGGCTGGCGCTTGCTGCGAAGCGCACTTCCAGGTTGGCGCCAGGTGCG
>Ga0265798_10002366_pt1 | contig 27958 bp, 18 predicted proteins | sample P3T30metagenome_FD_192430 | JGI IMG/M metagenome (GOLD analysis project Ga0265798, IMG submission 192430) | Plant litter microbial communities from East Loma Ridge, Irvine, California - P3 T30 | ecosystem: Environmental > Terrestrial > Plant litter > Unclassified | place: USA: California...
ATAGTTGTACTGTTACTTAGAGGATATTATACTTTAATACTGAAAATCAGTACTACAACGAGTTCGTATATTTTTTTTATCATTTATAAATATAGCATTGCATATTTATGTAACTTTGACGGCGAATGAAGAAGTTGTTTGTTAAATTTTTGATCGGGCTGGCATTAGTGCTTGTAAGTGGATATAGTAATATATATGCACATGAGGTTAACTTTGCCCCTACCCCTGCAAAAAATAACACCAATTTTTCTACTACCGCGAGTGCTTATATTCTTAATAATTTAGCCGACGCCACAATTAATCCTTCTACACCTGTTATTTACAAATTAAACGACAAGGTTGACATTTCCGATAACGAAAATGAAGAAGAAGAATTAAGCACCCTTAAAGCTGTTTCTGTAAAAAAATCTACAGCAATAAGCAACTATTTTACATCTGCATTTTACCCAACAACACCCCAATATTTTTGCAACGACATTAAAAAATGTGCGCCTGCGTGCCCTCATTTTTCACTTGTTGGTACCCAAAAACTGCATATAATATTCAGGGTATTCAGGATTTGATTAAATCCGCTGCAGGCATATTATTCCCTGCAAAAATTTCTGCACACTGTATTTTGTACTTAATGACTTGCTGTAGCCTTTAGCTATCAGGATGGCCATTGTATTGCTATACATTTCCCTAAAAATTTATCACAAACATTTTATCGTACTGCTTAAACGCAATTTATTATGAAGAGAATCGTAATGCTCATGGCGGGCATATGCGTATTGCTATGCAATACAAGCTGCCAGACAAAAGAAGAAGTAAAAGAAGAGAAAACTGAATTCTTAGTTACTAACCCTGTAAAAATGGATACTGCCATTACTAAGGAGTATGTAGCCCAAATACGTTCGATACGCCATATTGAGCTAAGGGCGCAGGAACGAGGGTACTTACAAAAAATATATGTAGATGAAGGCCAGGCTGTAAAAGAGGGCCAGCTTTTATTCCAGATCATGCCTAACCTGTACCAGGCAGAAACACAAAAGTCTCAGGCAGAGGCTAATTTCGCCGAAATTGAATACAAAAACACTAAAAAACTTGCCGATAATAACGTAGTTGCACCTAACGAGCTTGCAATGGCAAAAGCTAAGTGGGACAAGGCAAAAGCCGAACTTTCTTTAAGCCGCGTACACCTGCAATTTACAGAGATACGCGCGCCATTTGATGGTATTATTGACCGGTTTCACGTAAGGCCGGGTAGCCTTGTAGATGAAGGAGACCTGCTTACAGAGCTTTCTGATAACAGCAAAATGTGGGTGTACTACAATGTTCCTGAGGCTGAATACCTTGATTTTCAATCGCAGGTTAAGCAAAAAGATAAAACAAAAGTAAACCTGTTAATGGCTAATAACAAGCTATTTGATTATCCCGGTATTGTAGAAACTATCGAAGCCGACTTTAATAATGAGACCGGTAATATTTCTTTCAGGGCAACCTTTCCTAACCCTAAGAGCCTTTTAAGGCATGGCGAAACCGGTAATATTGAAATGAGCGTACCGTACAAGAATGCCATGCTGATTCCTCAAAAAGCAACCTTTGAGGTGCTTGATAAAAAATATGTTTATGTTATCGACAAAAATAACGAAGTTAAGTCAAGAGAGGTTAAAATCGGCGGAGAGCTGCCGCACCTTTTCATTATAAGTGAAGGCTTAAAGTTAGACGATAAAATTCTTCTTGAAGGTTTGCGCCTTGTAAAAGAAAACGAAAAGATAAACTACAAATTAGAGAACGCGCAACATGTTATATCGCATTTAGAGCTGTATGCAGAATAATCGAATAACTTAAAAAGAAAAGACATGTTTAGTAAATTCATACAAAGGCCTGTATTTGCTATCGTGATTTCGATCATGATCGTATTTATGGGTACTCTCGCAATCACGCAATTGCCAACCTCGCAATTCCCTGATATTGCACCAACTACAGTAAATATTTTTATTGCCTATCCCGGGGCCAGTGCCGATGTATTGGTTAAATCAACCCTGATTACATTAGAAAACGCCATTAACGGTGTGCAGGATATGAGGTACATGGCAACCGATGCAACCAGCGCCGGTGAAGCTACTTTAAGGATTATTTTTGAGCCCGGTACCGACCCCAACCAGGCCGTTATACGGGTAAAGACCCGGGTAGACCAGGTTATGCCCCTCTTGCCCGAACTTGTACAGCGCGAAGGGGTTGTTATTACCCCTATTCAGCCCAGTATGCTTATGTATGTTAACCTTTACGCAAAAGGTAAAGACATGGATGAGAAATTCCTTTACAATTATGCCAACGTTAAAATGCTCCCTGAGATCAACAGGATTAAAGGTGTGGCGAGGTCGCAAATATTGGGTAGTAGAACGTATGCAATGCGTATCTGGCTTAACCCTGACCGTATGAGGGCGTATAATGTATCGGTAGATGAGGTTATGAGTGCTCTTGGCGAGCAGAGTATTGTAGGCCGCCCGGGCCGTATTGGCCAGAGTTCCGGTATCAGTGCCCAGTCTTTAGAATATGTGTTAACCTATAAGGGCAGGTTTAGTGAGCCTGAAGAGTACGGAAATATTATTATACGTGCCAATGCCGACGGACAGGCAATACGCCTTAAAGATATTGGCCGTGCCGAGTTAGGTAGTGAATTCTTTGATATTTATTCAAACCTGGACGGGCACCCATCGGCATCTATAATGCTTAAGCAAAACTATGGTAGTAATGCCAGCGATGTAATTGCCGATGTAAAAGCCAAACTGGAAGAAATGAAACAAACCTTCCCTCCGGGAATGGATTATAAAATTAGTTATGACGTTTCTAAATTCCTTGATGCTTCTATAGAGCAGGTAATAGATACGTTAAGGGATGCCTTTATACTTGTAGCATTGGTGGTGTTCATCTTCTTAGGAGACTGGCGCTCAACGCTTATCCCTATATTAGCGGTACCGGTATCGCTTATCGGGGCATTCTTTGTTATCCAGTTCTTTGGTATATCCATTAACATGGTTACGCTGTTTGCACTGGTACTGGCTATTGGTATCGTTGTAGATGATGCCATTGTGGTCGTCGAGGCGGTACACGCCAAGTTTGAAGAGTTTCCGCACATAACGCCTTACCAGGCGGTAAAACAGGTATTGGGTGAAATTAGTGGTGCTATCATAGCAATTACAGCCGTAATGGTATCGGTATTTGTGCCCATATCGTTCATGTCGGGTCCGGTTGGTACGTTCTACCGCCAGTTCTCTATTACCATGGCAAGTTCTATTGTAATTTCTGCGCTTATCGCACTTACCCTAACACCGGTATTGTGTGCCATGTTGTTAAAGAACAACCACGGCAAGGAAAAGAAAAAGAATGTACTTACTAAAAGCTTAGATAGCTTTAACAGGGTATTTGATAAACTTACAGGTAAATATGTAATCTTACTTAAATCAATCGTTAGCCGCAGGGTGCTTACCTTTATAATATTAATTGGTTTTTGTGCGGGCATCTTCATAGTAAATAAAATTCTTCCTTCAGGATTTATCCCGAGTGAAGACCAGGGTACTATTTACGCAATTATCCAGACACCTCCCGGCTCTACGCTGGAGACAACAAACCAGGTTTCTCAAAAACTGCAAAAAATTGCCGAGCATGTAGCCGGTGTAGAATCGGTTTCATCGCTTGCTGGTTATGAGATCATGACCGAAGGCAGGGGCTCTAACGCAGGTACCTGTATGATCAACCTTAAGCCATGGGATGAAAGGGAACATAAGGTTACTGAAGTGATGGAAGAGTTGGAGGAAAAATCAAAAGGGCTTGGAGCAAAAATTGAGTTCTTTGAACCACCGGCAATTCCGGGATTTGGTTCATCAGGTGGTTTCTCATTGCGTTTATTGGATAAAAATACCGCTACCGACTACCAGGATTTTGATAAGATCAACAAAAAATTCCTCGATGATTTAGGCAAGCGAAAAGAATTGGCAGGCTTATTTACCTTCTTTGCTGCTAACTATCCTCAGTATGAGTTGATAATAGATAACAACCTTGCTATGCAAAAAGGGGTGTCTATTGGCAAAGCCATGGAAAACTTAGATATCCTTATAGGTAGTACGTATGAGCAAGGATTTATTAAGTTTGACCGTTTCTTTAAAGTATACGTTCAGTCAGATCCTAAATTCAGGAGGTTACCGTCAGATGTCCTTAATCTTTTTGTTAAGAACGATCATGGGGAGATGGTTCCCTACTCTGCCTTTATGAAGCTTAAAAAGACACAGGGTCCTAACGAGATTACCCGTTATAACATGTATAACTCTGCGGCCATACAAGGCTTACCTGCAAAAGGTTACACCACTGCCGATGCTATACAGGCCGTTACAGAGGTTGCTAAACAAACATTACCAAAAGGGTATGATATTGCCTGGGAGGGTTTATCATATGATGAATCGCACAGGGGTAACGAGTCCATTTACATTTTCTTAATCGTGCTGGCGTTCGTATATTTTGTATTAGCGGCACAATACGAGAGCTTTATTATTCCGTTAGCCGTAATATTCTCATTACCTGTAGGTGTGCTTGGTGCATTTGTATTGCTTGAAATGATGGGCCTTGAAAACGACATTTATGCTCAAATCGGTTTGATCATGCTCGTCGGGCTACTCGGTAAGAACGCGGTACTTATTGTAGAATTTGCCGTCCAGAAGCACCATGAGGGCATGACGATACTGGAGGCAGCTATTGAAGGTGCTAAAGTACGTTTCAGGCCAATTTTAATGACATCGTTTGCCTTTATTGCCGGTATGATACCGTTACTACTTGCCTCCGGGGCAGGAGCTATTGGTAACAAAACTTTGGGTTCTGCTGCATTAGGTGGTATGCTTTTCGGTACAGTCTTCGGGGTAATTATCGTACCGGGCTTGTACTACATATTTGGATCACTGGCAAACGGAAGAAAACTGATACAGTTTGAAGAGGACAGTTCTTTATCTGAAGGATTTGTACACTCAATAGATAATTTCTCAAATACTGAAGAACATGAAGGCAAAGAGTAGAGTATACAATTATATAATAGCAGGCAGCTTAGTACTTACCTTTTCTGCCTGTAAAGTTCCCGGGCTTGTACAAAAAACAGAAAACACAAATGTACCGGGTACTTATGCTAATAGTACGCAGCAGGATACAGTAAATGTCGCCCAGCTAAAATGGAAGGAGTATTTTACCGACCCAAACCTGGACAGCCTTATTGATACGGCGCTTAAAAACAACCAGGAGCTTAACATTACGCTTCAGGAAATTGAAGTTGCTAAAAGCGAAATAAGGGCACGCAAAGGAGAATATTTACCTTTTATTGGCCTACAAGGCAGCGCCGGAGTAGATAAAGTGGGCCGCTATACTAACATTGGAGCACTGGAAGAAAACCTCCCTATTAAAGAAGGCAAAGCCATGCCGGAACCTTTACAGGATTACAGGGTTGGCGCTTATGCATCCTGGGAAGCCGATATTTGGGGTAAACTGCACAATGCTAAAAAAGCAGCGGTTAGCAGGTACCTGTCAAGCGTTGAGGGTAAGAACTTTATGGTAACCAACCTTATTGCAGAGATTGCCAATTCGTACTACGAATTGCTGGCTCTTGATAACCAGTTGGATATTGTAAAGCAAAACATCCAGATACAAACCAATGCGCTGCAAATTGTAAAGCTCCAAAAAGAGTCCACCCGTGTTACTGAGCTTGCCGTGCGCAGGTTTCAGGCGCAGGTGCTTAACACGCAGAGTTTACAGTACAACATTCAGCAGCAGATAACTGAAACGGAGAACAGGCTTAACTTTTTAGTAGGCAGGTTTCCGCAGGCCGTTACAAGAACAAAAACTCCATTAACCGATTTGGTACCGGAGATTATACAATCAGGGTTACCGTCGCAACTGTTGGCTAACAGGCCTGATATTAAACAGGCTGAAAATGACCTTGCGGCTGCAAAACTTGATGTTAAAGTTGCTAAGGCAAGGTTTTATCCTTCATTGGGTATATCGGCAGGTATAGGTTATCAGGCGTTTAACCCGTCTTATTTAATAAAACCACAGTCATTATTGTATTCACTCGCAGGCGATCTTACTGCACCCCTTATTAACAGAAATGCTATTAAGGCTACCTACATTTCGGCGAATGCCAAACAGGTACAGGCAGTTTACAATTATGAGAAGACCATTTTAAATGCGTATGTAGAGGTTGCCAACCAACTTGCAAAAGTGGATAATCTTGCTAAGAGCTATAACCTTAAATCGCAGGAGGTTGATGCATTAAACCAGTCTATCGATATCTCTAATACCTTGTTCCAATCGGCAAGGGCAGATTATATGGAGGTGTTGATGACACAGCGTGATGCGTTGGAATCTAAGTTTGACCTAATAGAAACCAAATTGCAGCAAATGAATGCAAGGGTTAATATCTATAAAGCATTGGGTGGAGGATGGAAATAAAACTGGAAACCGGTTTAAAGCCATACTAACACTCATATTTTAACTACGTTCTTCATTCCCGAAAGCCCTTAAAGTAATTACTTTAAGGGCTTTTATTTTATGGAGTATACTAAAGGATTATCACTATTGGAAACATAGTTACCAAGTGTTAACTAAAATATAAAGCCGAAATGTGGTTTAATTTTTGAGCTCATATCTTCCAAAATTTAAATAAAGGTATTTAAACTATATCCTCAATAATCTGAAGTTCTTCATCTGTAAAAACAGTGTTATTTAACGCCTCCAGCGAATCGGTAATTTGTTCAGGCTTGCTTGAGCCGATAAGAACAGACGTTACCCTGCTGTCGCGAAGCAGCCAGGCCAGCGCCATGTGTGCCAGCTTTTGCCCGCGCTGTTTGGCAAGGTTGTTTAGCTTTCTTATCTGCTCTATCCTTTGCGGTGTAATATGGTTCTCATTTAAAAATACGCCACTTGTAGCCACACGCGAATCCACCGGAATGCCATTTAAATATTTATCTGTAAGCAGTCCTTGTGCCAATGGCGAAAACGGTATGCAGCCTACGCCTTCATCCTTTAATACATCCAACAGGCCATTTTCCGGGTCGCGCACAAACATAGAATATTTAGGTTGGTGTATAAGGCAGGGTGTGCCCAACTCTTTAAGTATGGCTATCGCTTTTGCAGCCTGCTCTGCATTATAATTAGAAATCCCTGCATACAACGCCTTACCCTGGCGTACAATAAGGTCTAAAGCCATCATTGTTTCCTCAAGCGGGGTTTCGGGGTCGGGCCTGTGGTGATAAAAAATATCCACATAATCCAGCTTCATCCGTTTAAGACTCTGGTCAAGGCTGGAAACCAAATACTTTTTAGAACCCCAATCGCCATAAGGGCCATCCCACATGGTGTAACCCGCTTTAGACGAGATGATCATCTCATCCCTGCACCCATCAAAATCCTGTTTAAGTATACGCCCAAAGTTCTCTTCTGCACTGCCGGGTGGCGGTCCGTAATTATTGGCAAGGTCAAAATGGGTAATGCCGTTATCAGAGGCAGTCCTTATAAGGTTGCGACTGTTTTCAAAATTATTTACGTTGCCAAAGTTATGCCACAGGCCCAGCGAAAGCGCCGGGAGCTTGAGCCCTGAATTTCCGCAGCGGCGGTATTGCATAGTATCATAGCGGGTTGGAGAGGGTTGGTATGTCATACAAGGGTGTTCTTATTAGTGCAGTTGTAAATATTCCTACACTAAAGTATACCATTGCATCAGGCTCTCCAAATTTTAAAGATGATATTTTATTACTAATATATTTCACGAACAACATATCAATTTTATACACATTAAATAATAATATTATGCAAAAACAGCACTATAATTAATTACTATATTGCTTAATGTTTAGTAAAATTAGTTAATCATTAATAATTATAACTTAAAAATAATGGTGCATTAATTTTTTTATGATGCAAATACTAACAATACTACAGGTATTTTTAGTTTATTTGCATCATATATTTATTGCCAATATGCAAATTAACCCAAAGGCTGCAAGCCAAAAAGATATATACAAAATTTTAACCGGCACGGTTATACCAAGGCCTATTGGCTGGGTATCTACCATAAGTCCGGACGGTGTTCCTAACCTGGCACCGTTCTCGTTTTTTAACGCCGTGGGCGAAGACCCGCCCCATGTTATGTTCTCTACAGTTAGAACGGGCAACACCAATAAAGACACCCTTAATAATATACTGGCTAACGGCCAGTTTGTGGTTAACCTGGCAACTGAAGAACTGGTAGATGCCATGAATGCAACCTCTGTAAATTTACCGCCCAATGGCAACGAGTTTGATTATGCAGGGCTTACAGCAGTGCCCTCTGTTATAATAAAACCATTCAGGGTTAACGAAAGCCCTGTGCATTTTGAATGCGAAATGGTACACCATTATAATCTTCAGGATCATAAAGATGGCGGGGCAACCATAATTATAGGGCGGATTGTAATGTTTCATATAAACGATTCGATACTGTTGGATGACTGCAAAATAAATTTGGATAACTATAAGCCTATAGCGCGTTTGGCAGGTAACAACTACGCCAAATTGGGCGAAATTTTCTCAATAAAAAGACCTTTTATATAATATAAATGAAAGTAACAGTAATAGGCGGCGGCCCGGGAGGGCTTTATTTCACTATCCTTTTAAAAAAGGCGCTGCCGGATTGTAATGTGGCAGTTTACGAACGCAATAAGGCAGACGATTCTTTTGGCTTTGGGGTGGTATTCTCAGATGAAACGTTATCTGAATTTTTAAGCCGCGACCCAGAATCGTATGATCTGATACGCACAAAATTTGCCTACTGGGATGAGCTGGATGTAGCCCGCGATGGCGAAGTGGTTCGCGTTTCCGGCAACGGTTTTTGTGGCTGCTCGCGTAAAACATTATTGCAATTGCTGCAACAGCGTTGCCGCGAAGAAGGCGTTGACCTGAATTTTGAGGCCAATGTAGACGATTTAAGCCAGTTCAGCGATTCTGATATTATAGTGGCTTCTGATGGACTTAACAGCGCCATACGCGATAAGTTTGCCCCTGATTTTGGCACTAACATTCAACTGCAAAGCAACCGTTTTGTGTGGCTGGGTTCTACCCGACCGCTCGATTCTTTTACCTATTTTTTCAGGACTACTCCGCACGGAACCTTCGTAGCGCACAGCTACCAGTACGAAGAAGGCATGAGTACCTGGATTTTTGAAACTACCGATGAAACCTGGCAAAAATCCGGTTTCAGTGTTACCGACGAACAGGATAGCATAGCCAAATTATCAGAAATTTTTAAAGATGAACTCGATGGGCACTGCCTTATATCTAACCGTTCGCACTGGAGGCAGTTTCCTACCATTACTAATAAAACCTGGAGTAAAGATAATATAGTGCTGCTTGGCGATGCTAAAGCAACCGCCCACTACTCTATCGGTTCAGGCACCAAACTGGCTATGGAATGCGCCATCGCACTGGCCGATTCGGTCATAAAGTACCAAACCGATACCAAAGCCGTTTTTGAGAATTACGAAAAACTGCGCCGCAACCGCGTAGAAATGATACAGCATGCCGCTAACGTATCACGAGAGTGGTTCGAACATATGGACAGGCACATGCAACACGATTTTATGGCATTTGCCTTTAGTGTAATGACGCGTTCTAAAAAAGTAACGCTGGAAAACCTTGCCCTGCGCGACCCTTCTTTCACTAAAAAAGTAGTATCGGCATTTAATGCAGATGGCGCTGCCACCTCCCCCGCTTTTACGCCGTTTACTTTACGCGGAATGACGGTAGATAACCGCATAGTTATGAGCCCTATGGAACAGTATTCGGCTCAGGATGGCATAGTTACAGATTGGCACCTTATGCATTACGGCTCGAGGGCCACAAACGGCATTGGGCTAATTTTAACCGAGGCTACAGCCATATCGCCAACAGGCAGGGTTACCTTAGGCTGCCCCGGTATATATACCAACGAGCAGATTACTGCATGGAAACGTGTAACCGATTTATCCACAGCAACAGCACCTCTAAAATAGGTGTCCAGATTGGTCATTCCGGCCGAAAGGGCGCCGTACAGCTGCCTTGGCAAAACAGCAATGAGCCTATAGAAAATGCCTGGCCACTGCTTTCGGCTTCATCTATCCCTTTCAACTCTAAAATGGCAACTCCAAAAGATATGGATTTAGAAGATATGGATTTGATAACCGAACAGTTTGTAACGGCCGCCAAAAATGCCCACCTTGCCGGATTTGATATGATAGAGCTGCAAGCCCATCATGGCTTTTTATTAGCATCGTTTTTGTCGCCGCTTACCAATATCCGCACCGATGATTTTGGCGGAAGTATCGAAAACCGGTTAAAATTCCCCATAAGGGTGTTTACCGCCATGCGCGCAGCCTTCCCGCAGGGTAAACCAATGAGTGTGCGCATTTCGGCATCCGACTGGGCTGCAAACGGCATAACCGATGAAGATGTAATCAGCATAGCCAAAGCCTTTAAACAGGCCGGTGCCGATATAATAAATGTTTCTACAGGCTTAACGGTAGAAAACCAGAAACCCCATGTGGGCAGGATGTGGCAAACACCATTTAGCGATATGGTGCGCAATACCGTGCACATACCCACCATTACAGCAGGTTACATTCAGGACATCGACCAGATAAATACCATTTTACTCAACGGCCGTGCCGATTTGGTAGCGTTGGGTAAAACATTACTGTTAGACCCTGCCTTTGTAAGAAACGCACAGGCCTATGAGCAATTCAACGCTCAAAACCTTGATTCGCTGGGTATTCCAAAACCCTACACATCGGCAGTATCGCATTTATACCCCTACATTGGCGGCCAGCGCAAAGCCATGGAAGGCATGAAAAAAGCATTAAAGCCGGTAACGCACAAAATGTAATAGTAGTAAGGCAATGAAACATTACGAAGATAATTTTGCACACGATCATTTACCGCATCCGTCTTTGCAGGCAGAATGTTTTACGGGGCACCCTGATTTTGAGTTTGATGGCGCACTTAACTGCGTAGATAAACTTCTGGACGATCATATTAAAGAAGGCCGTGGCAACAGCGTTGCCATACGTACTTTTACCGAAACATGGACGTTTAACGATCTTTACGAAAAGGCCAACCAGATAGCCCACACCTTAGTAGAAAATTTAGACTTTGTGCCCGGCAACAGGGTTTTGATACGGTCGGCCAATAACCCCATGTACGTGGCATGTTGGTTCGGCATTTTAAAAGCAGGCGGTATTGTTGTGGCAACCATGCCGTTACTTCGAGAAAAAGAACTGAGCATAATGATAGAAAGCGCCCGGATATCGCATGTTCTATGCGATTACAGGCTGGAAGAAGAAATGCTGTTAGTTAAATCGCCTTATCTTAAACATACCATTACATTTGATGGTTCCGGTGCAGGGGTTTCTAAACTGGAAACGCTAATGGGCAACAAACCAAAAGTGTTTTCCAACTACCATAGCCTTGCCGATTCCATCTCTATAATAGGGTTTACATCGGGCACTACAGGTAAACCAAAAATGACATCGCATTACCATAAAGATATTTTATTAATATGCGAAGCTTTCCCAAAATATTCGTTGCAACCCACACCAAACGATGTATTTACAGGCAGCCCACCGTTGGGTTTTACCTTTGGTTTGGGCGGCTTAGTGCTGTTTCCGTTTTATTATGGAGCATCAACATTTCTTATCGAAAAACCGTCGCCGGAATGGCTGCTCAAAGCCATCGATGAGCATAAAGTAAGCATATGTTTTACGGCACCTACCGCCTACAGGGTACTAACATCCAAAATTAAGGAGTTTGATATTTCGTCGCTGCGCAAATGCGTATCGGCCGGAGAAACCCTTCCTTTAAAGGTATGGGAAGACTGGTACGAAGCTACAGGCTTAAAAATCATCGATGGCATTGGGTCGACAGAAATACTTCATATATTTATTTCATCTACCGAAGATAACATGCGCAAAGGCGCTACCGGTTTGCCTATTCGTGGTTACGAAGCCAAAATAGTCGACAAAAAAGGTATCGAAGTACCCGATGGTACACCCGGCAGGCTGGCCGTTCGCGGCATAACGGGTTGTAAATACCTTAATAGTAAAGACAAACAGAAAGAATACGTTCAGAACGGCTGGAACGTTACAGGAGATATTTTCCGTAAAGATACCGATGGCTACTTTTGGTTCGTAGCCCGCGGAGATGATATGATCATATCATCGGGCTATAATATTGCCGCTGTCGAGGTAGAAAGTGTGTTGCTAACGCATGCAGATATTGCCGAGTGCGCCGTTGTAGGCCTGCCCGACGAAAACCGCGGTATGCTGGTGTGCGCCTACATAGTTTTAAAAGAAAAAGAAAAGGCCTGTCCTGAATTTACCAAAACCCTGCAGGATTGGTTTAAAGAAGTGGCAGCCCCATATAAATACCCGCGCGAAATCAAATATCTGGATGCCCTGCCAAAAACAGAAACAGGTAAAATTCAGCGGTTTAAATTAAAAAATTTAGTACAAGCCTAATGGAGAATGCATTTATAAAAAAAGAAAAAGTACGCTTTCAGCATGTAGATTATGCAGGTATAGTATTCTATCCCCGCTTTTTAGAAATGCTTAATTGCCTGGTGGAAGATTTTTACGAAGAGGCGCTTAACATGCCCTTTAAAAACCTGCACGAAACAGGCGGTATACCAACGGTGGACCTTAAAATCCAGTTTAAAAAGGCGGCCCGCCTGGGCGATGAGCTTACCAAATACCTGTGGATTAATAAACTTGGCTCTGCGTCTATGGCTTGTGGCTTTAAGTTTGAATATCCTGATGGTTCTGTTTGCCTTGAAGGCGAAGTTACACTGGTGCGCGTTGATTTTTTAAACGACAGAAAAGAGATAAAAGCAAGTGCTTTTCCGCCTGCAATGCGGGAGATACTGGAAAAATATTTGAAGAGAGGATAGATAATAGACAGGAGATAATAGACTGTTTTACAAATAATTTTAAGAATGCGCTCACTCGTAATTCATAATTTAAAATTCATAATTAATTATGTTGGATTTACCAAAATTTAAAGCGGCAGCGGTACAGGCGTCCCCTGTATTTTTAAACGTAGATGCTACTGTAGATAAGGCCTGCGCCATAATTACCGAGGCTGCTTTAAACGGAGCATCACTGGTGGCTTTTCCGGAGGTGTTTATAGCCGGTTATCCTTATTGGAACTGGATAATGACACCCGTACAGGGCAGCCCGTGGTACGAAAAGCTGTATCGAAATTCGATTACTGTTCCCGGCCCGGAAACCGAAAAAATTTGCCAGGCAGCCCGCGATAATAATTGCCACGTAATTATAGGTGTTAACGAACGCGGACAGAGTTTTGGAGAGCTGTACAATACCAACCTTATTATAGATAGTAACGGCAACCTTATTGGCAAGCACCGTAAGTTGGTGCCTACCTGGGCTGAAAAACTCACCTGGACGGGTGGCGATGGCTCATCGCTTAAAGTATATAATACCAATATTGGCCCTATTGGCACACTTGCCTGTGGCGAAAACACCAACACGCTGGCACGCTTTACATTACTCTCTCAGGGAGAACTGATTCATATTGCCAATTACATTTCTTTACCTGTTGCCCCGCCCGATTATAATATGGCCGAGGCTATAAAAATAAGGGCGGCAGCACATTCCTTTGAAGGCAAATTGTTTACCATAGTGTCATGCTCTACTATTACTAAAGAAATAATTGATAGTATGAAGGATGATGTGCCTAATGCCGAGGAGTTGTTAACCCGAAAGAACAGCGCATTTTCAGGAATTATAGGGCCTAACGGTGCCGTTATTGGCGACCCGCTAATTGACGATGAGGGTATTGTATATGCCGATATCGACCTTGCTAAATGCATACAGCCCAAACAAATGCACGATATACTGGGGCATTACAACCGCTTTGATATTTTTGACCTCAGGGTTAACACATCAGCAAGAAAAAACATAACTTTTACAGAGGATAGCGACGACTTTGCTTCCAAACTTTAAAAAGCAGCATAGTATGGACAAAAAACATGATGATAGCGTTCTGGGCCGTGCCCGTGTGCAGGATACCCCCGAACTGGAAGCTTATTATAAAGAATTAAAAGACCTTGGCGCCGGTGCCTTATGGACGGTTGCCAACGATATCGAACCCTGGGAACCCCGATCGTCATCAGTGCCCATGCTTTGGAGGTACGAAGACCTGCGCAGTCTGGTACTAAAATCGTCGGAGCTTGTTACGCCAGAGCAGGCCGGCAGGCGCGTTGTTTATCTTGTTAACGATAATCGCCGCGATGTTAGTGCTGCCGTAGGCTGGCTGTACACTGGTATCCAGGTCACCCGCCCCGGCGAAAGCACATCGGCACATAGGCACCGTGCTTCTGCCCTTCGTTTTATTATGGAAGGCGAACTGGGTTATACCGTGGTAGATGGCAACAAGATAATGCTGGAGGTTAACGATTTTGTTATTACCCCCAACAGCACCTGGCACGAGCACGGTGTAGAAGCCGGTGGCAAAACTTGCATTTGGCAGGATGGTCTTGATATCCCTCTTGTAAATGCTTTGGAGGCTAACGATTATGCTGTTTACGATGGCAAACAACCTCTTACAAAACCGCTAAACCATTCGCCGTTAAGTTACAGCGGCGCGGGATTAATTCCGGCTGATAACGAGTGGAATAAGCCGTACTCTCCACTATTCAAATACTCCTGGAAACAAGTGTACCCTGCACTTTTAGAAGCTGCAAAAGTTAACGAAGGCTCTGAATATGATGGTGTATTAATGCACTACACCAACCCGCTTACGGGCGGCCACGTTATGCAGACTATGGGCGCAAGCATGCAGTTGCTACGGCCGGGCCAGCATACCAAAGCCCACAAGCATACAGGCTCTTTTGTTTACCAATGCGCTAAAGGCAAAGGCTACTCTATTATAGATGGCAAACGTTTCGACTGGAAAGAACGCGATATCTTTTGTGTGCCATCATGGGCCTACCATGAACACATAAACCTTAGCGATACGGAGGATGCCTGCCTGTTCTCTTTTAACGACTTGCCGGTAATTACATCGCTTGGGCTGTATCAGGAAAAAATACATCCGGACGGCTACCAGGAACTTAAATAAAACAAATCGATTACATACATGAAATTAGTTACTTATAAAATAAATCATACCGCTGCGCGCCTTGGCTTTGTAGAAGAAAATATGATTATCGATGCCGAAAAACTGGGTCAGTTAAAAGACAGTCAACTGCCTGATAACATGCTCGATTTTATAGATTTGGGCATAGAGGGTATCAACCACGCAGTAGGCCTTATCAACGCAGCCACTACAGAAGAGCTGGAAGAATGCTCGCTACCGCTTGCCAACGCCACATTGCTTGCACCTATACCGCGACCGCGCAAAAACATCTTTGGCATTGGCCTTAATTACACAGAGCACGTGGCTGAATCTGCCCGTACATTGGATACTTCTAAAGAGCTGCCGCAACAGCCGGTTATCTTCTCTAAACCACCAACAGCGGTTATTGGTACGGGCGCAGATATCATCCACAACCAAAAAATAACCCAGCAGTTGGACTATGAGGTAGAACTTGCCGTAATTATAGGTAAAAGAGGTAAGAATGTACCTAAAGAAAACGCGATGGACTATGTATACGGCTACACCATAATTAACGATATAAGCGCACGCGATTGCCGCCGTGCCGGCCAATGGATAGTGTCTAAGGGGCAGGATACCTTTGCGCCTATGGGTCCGGTTTTAGTTACGGCAGCCGATTTGCCCAATGCACAAAACCTCAACCTTTCGCTTAAAGTAAACGGGGTCGAAAAGCAAAACTCCAACACCAAATTCATGCTCTTTAATATTGCGGATCTGATACACGATCTAAGTACGGTGTTTACACTTGATGTGGGCGATATTATTGCAACCGGTACACCGGCAGGAGTTGGCGCAGGCCGCAGTCCGCAGGAATTTATGTGGCCGGGCGATGTAGTTGAAGCTACTGTGGAAGGTATTGGTACACTTACTAACACAATAGTAGATTCGGAAGAAGCAAGCAACAGATAACGAAAAATAAATTTCAAAAAACAAACATCAAATATCAAAGAGTAAATTCCAAAAAACAAATATCAAATCACAAAATATAGCTTGCTATCAGAAGTTTGAAATTTGATATTTGTTTTTTGGAATTTCCAACTTTGGATTTTCTATATTTTATGAAAAAAACCTACCGTATTGGGCAGATCGTGCCCAGTTCTAACGTAACTATGGAAACCGAGATTCCGGCGTTACTGCGTTCGCGCGAAACTATTGCACCTGAACGTTTTACATTCCATTCGAGCCGCATGCGAATGAAAAAAGTTACTAAAGAAGAATTGGAGGCTATGGATGCCATGAGCTTAAAATGTGCTCAGGAACTATCAGACGCACAGGTAGATGTTATGGGCTACGCCTGCCTTGTTGCCATTATGAGCATGGGGCGAGGATATCATTGTGTGAGCGAAACCAACCTGCACGAAGAAACGGTTCAGAATGGTTCGCCTACGCCTATTGTTACCAGTGCGGGCGCGCTAATTAACGGGCTCAAGGTTTTAGGTGCAAAAAAAGTAGCCGTTATTACTCCGTACATGAAACCGCTTACCGAAATGGTGGTAGATTACATTCAGCACCAGGGTTTTGAAGTGGTAGATTATATTGCGCTTGAAATTCCTGATAATTTAGAGGTTGCAGCGCAAGACCCTATGAACCTGCTGGATATTTATAAGCGCCTTAATTTAGAGGGTGCAGATGTTTTGGTAGTATCCGCCTGTGTGCAGATGCCTTCGCTTGAAGCGATTGATGCCATTGAGAAAGAGATTGGTATACCTGTAACCTCAGCCGCTGTTTGCACCACGTATGAAATGCTTAAAAAACTGGGACTCGATACTAAAGTGCCTATGGGCGGCGCCTTACTAAGCGGAAAATATTAATCAGTAAATTACATATACCAAGCCTCCTTATTCAGGGAGGTTTTTTATACCTCTTAACTTGGCGTAACTTCCATATTTGCGTTGCCGTTACTCAGATTACTTAATTTTGCAGAATTAAGGTATCTTTGCTTTTGTATAACCCAAATATGCATATTACCCAATGAACCCAAAACACAAGAAAAAAGCCGTTGGCTTTATTACAGCACTCCTTGTATTTCTTAGTCCGCTTTTATTATCGGCACAAACCCTTACCTCGCCGGATAAAAATTTTTCGCTTCAATTTGAGCTTAAAGAAAACGGCACCCCTTATTACAGCCTTACTTACAAAGGCAAACCGGTAATTAAATCCAGTAAACTGGGTATAGAGGTTAAAGATGCTCCATCGTTTATGGATGGCTTTACCATTAGCAAGTCGGCTCACGTAACATCAGATATCAACTGGGAGCCTATAATGGGCGAAGAGAAAGTGATTCGCAACCATTACAACGAACTTGAAGTTACGCTTGCGCAGGCAAAGAACAACAACCGCTACATCAAACTGCGTTTTCGCCTTTTTAATGACGGACTGGGTTTTAGGTATGAATTCCCTAAACAAACCGATCTCAACTACTTTGTAATCAAAGAAGAACATACCGAGTTTAACCTTGCGGGCAACCACAAAATATTCTGGATACCTGGCGATTATGATACCAATGAGTATGCTTACACCACATCTAAAATTGCCGAGATACCGGGCTTGATGACTAAGGCAACCATAAACATTAACGCGCAACAACCTATAGGTAAGCCATCGGTACAGACACCAAGCATGATGAAGTCGGATAACGGGTTGTACATTAATATTCACGAAGCTGCCCTTATTAACTACCCTGCAATGCAATTAGAGGTAGATGCAGCACGCTTTGCTTTTAAAAGCCACCTTGTGCCCGATGCTATAGGCAACAAAGGCTACATGCAAACTGATACCCAAACCCCTTGGCGTACGATTGTGGTAAGCGACAAGGCTACTGATATTTTGGCATCTAAACTTATCCTGAATCTTAACGAACCTACTAAGTATAAAGACGTTTCCTGGATTAAGCCGGTTAAATATATAGGCGTATGGTGGGAATATTTTGTAGCCGGTAAAAGCACCTGGGCTTATGGTAAAGAGAACAACGTAAAACTGGGCCAGGATTTTAGTAAGCTCACACCAAACGGCAAACACGGCGCCACTAATGAAAGGGTAATGCATTATATAGATTTTGCTGCCAAAAATGGTTTTGATGCCGTATTGGTAGAAGGCTGGAACGTGGGCTGGGAAGACTGGATAGGTAACTGGAAAGAAGAAGTGTTTGACTTTGTTACCGCTTATCCTGATTTTGATGTAGCAAAACTGCGTGATTATGCAGCCGCTAAAGGAGTTAAGATCATCATGCATCACGAAACTTCGGCTTCAGCCACTAATTATGAGCGCAGGCTGGACAGGGCTTTTCAATTTATGAAAGACAATAACTATAGTGCTGTAAAAACGGGCTATGTAGGCCAAATCATTCCGCGTGGAGAGCACCACGATGGCCAGTGGATGGTTAACCACTACATAAACGTTGCCGAAAGGGCCGCTGATTATAATATTATGGTAAACAGCCACGAAGCGGTTCGTCCTACAGGCCTGCACCGCACCTACCCTAACTGGATAGCACAGGAATCTGCCCGCGGTACTGAGTTTGAAGCTATGGGTGGCCTAAATCCTGACCATACTACTATCTTACCGTTTACGCGCCTTATGGGAGGCCCAATGGATTTTACTCCGGGTATTTTCCAAACCGACCTTAGCTACTATAATACCGGCGGTAACCAGCGCGTAAATACTACGCTTGCTAAGCAGCTTGCATATTATGTTACCATGTACAGCCCACTACAAATGGCGGCTGATATACCTGAAAATTACGACCGTTTTCCGGATGCATTTCAATTTATAAAAGATGTGGCTGTAGATTGGGATAATACTTATGTGCTTGAAGCAGAACCGGGCGACTATGTTACCATAGCCCGCAAAGCAAAAGGTAAAAACGAATGGTTTGTGGGGAGCGTTACCGATGAGAACAGCAGGACTGCAAGCTTAAAATTTGATTACCTGCCAAAGGGCAAAAAATACATTGCTATCATTTATGCTGATGGCAAAGATGCCAGCTGGAACGGCAAACAACAAAGTTATGTTGTAAGCACCATAAAGGTAGACAGCAAAACAACATTAAAGCAATTTGTGGCTCCTGGAGGTGGTTTTGCCATCAGCATTAAAGAAGTTGCTGCAAAATAAACAGATGCCAACAATATAAGACGCCCGGAAATTTCCAGGCGTTCTTGTTTTTTGTGTACACAATTAACTTTTAGATAAAATTGACTCAGGTCAACGTTTACAACAGCTAATGCTGTTACCTTTGCACAATAATTTTTGATATCCTCCACCGTGACCAAACAAACATACATCTCACTCATACTTATTTTGGGTTCGCTTACTGCCCTCGGCCCTTTCTCTATAGATATGTACCTTCCCGGCTTTAACGCCATTGCAATTGATTTACATACAACAGCTAATAAAGTATCATTATCGCTCTCAAGTTATTTTATAGGGATTTCTGCGGGACAATTGCTTTACGGTCCACTATTAGACCGTTTTGGCCGTAAAAAACCACTTTACATTGGCCTTTCTGTGTATATACTCGCGTCTGTAGGCTGTGCCGTAGCAAGCGATATTAATATTTTTATAGCACTACGATTCATACAGGCCGTGGGCAGTTGTGCTGCTGCCGTAGCCTCTATGGCTATGGTGCGCGATCTCTTCCCTGTTAAGGACAGTCCTAAAGTGTTTTCCCTGCTAATGCTTGTAGTAGGCCTCTCTCCCATGTTGGCACCCACTATAGGCGGCTATGTAATTAAAGGATTTGGCTGGCACAGCATCTTTATCATCCTTGCCGTAATGGGGTTTGCAGTTTTATTAGCTTCACGGTTTGGATTACCTCAAACCCATAAGCCCGATCCGTCTATATCCTTAAAACCAAAACCTATCTTACAGGGCTTTGCAACGGTGCTTAAAAATCCGCAGTTTTATACGTATGCACTTTCAGGAGCCATAGCATTCTCTGGTTTATTTACCTATGTTGCAGGCTCTCCGCTACTATTTATGGAAATCTTTAAAGTATCGGGCGAAATTTACGGATGGATATTTGCCTTAATGTCGGTTAGTTTTATTGGCACAAGCCAACTGAACTCAGTACTGCTCAAAAAATACAAAAGTGAGCAACTGGTTTTTGTTGGGCTTGCACTACAAAGCCTGATAAGCATTGCATTCCTTATAGCCGCCATGAACAACTGGCTAAACCTGTACGGAACCATTGTTATGCTGTTTCTATACTTAGGCTGCCTGGGATTAACTAATCCTAACACGGCTGGATTATCGCTTGCGCCATTCTCAAGTAATGCAGGCAGTGCATCAGCTTTGCTTGGTGCCATGCAGCTTGGTTTAGGGGCACTTGCCTCTATGGCTGTAGGCATACTGGTAAAAGATTCTATGGTACCTATGGTAGCCATTATGGCGGCAGGTACGCTATTAGCGTTGCTCGTGCTGATTATAGGCAGGCGTAATATTACCACCCTTGCTGATGCACCGGAAGGCGATGCGGTTGTTATGCATTAGGCACTGTTTATAACCAATGCATCTGCTTAGTATTTAGATGTATATTTACATAAATTTTAATTTTTGCATAACCGCTATTTCCTCCATTTGCCTGTAACCATGTTTAAATTTAAATGCTATTGCAAGCCGGTGTTTCTCGTACTGCTGTTTGTGCTAATGTGCACGGGAGTAAAGGCGCAAACGCAGGCCTATTGCGATTCTGTTATTCAAAAGGCAAAAGAAGCCACGGCGGCTAAGGATTACGTAAAATCACTGGAGTTGCTTGCCACAGCGCGAACCCTTGCAGAGAAGCGCAATTGGCATAAGCAGCTTTTTTGGGCCATTAATTATACGGGATCCAACTATATACATATGATGGATTACGGCGAGGCGCTTAACTACTGCCTCGAGGCCTATAACCTGTCGGTTAAAGAGTTGAGCCCTGAGTTTGAAATGATAATGCTTAACAACATTGCTGTTATTTACAATGCTGATAAAAACTATAAAAAGGCACGGGAATATTACCAAAAAGCATATGATACAGCTAAAGAGGAAAAATATAAAAGCCTGGGTATTTACCTTATAAATCTCGCCAATGTAGAGAACATACTCAACAATCCGGCAAAAGCAAGGCAATATATTGAGGAAGCGATGCCTAACCTTAGGCAACACTGGAAACAATCTATAGTAGCTGCAGAGATGATCATTGCTGAGGCCGACTTATTGCAAGGGAAAACGCTGCTTGCCCGTGAGAAGGCTCAGGAGTTGCTAAAACAAACAGCCGACGTAGCGTTTAATGATATCAGTGTCCCGCTAAATGAAATTATTGCTAAAAGCTATTTTAAAGAGGATAATTATGCCATGGCTGCCCAAACTGTCGGCAGTGTAGTTACTAAAAATACGAACCTTGAAACCCGCAGGAGGCTTTATGAGCTGTTGGCAGATATCAACTTTAAAAGCGGCGCTTATCCTAATACGATAAGGTTTAAGGATTCTATAATCAGCATAGACAACAAACTTAACGAGATTAAGAACGGCAGGCTGTTTGAAAACAACCGCGTAAAGTTTGAAATGCAAAATTATAAGAACCAAATAGCATCTGAAGAAGAAAAAATAGCAATGGAGCGCAAGGTAGTATATTCGATCTTTGCTATCATCATTGCGCTGATCACCGTAGCTGTTTTTATATATAGGCAGAAAAAGCTTATTGCCGAGCGCAATCAACGCATTACAGCACTGGAACTGGAACAGGAAAAGAAAGACAACCTGCTGCTGGAAAAACGTTATAAAGAAAATGAAAGCCTGTCGTTACAGGAACAGGAACGCCTTAAGAACGAGATCGAATCACGCAACCGCAAGCTATCGGCAAGGGCGTTGTATTTATCGGACAGGAACCAGCTTATTGAAGACATTATAACATCATTAGCTAAAAAACCCAAGCTCTCAAAAGACCTTACCCTTGCTGGCCAGATAAAAAACCTTAAAGAACATTTGCGCAACGATGGCGAGTGGGATAATTTCATAACCCACTTTGAGGAGGTTAACCACGGCTTTTTAGTCAGCTTAAAAACACTTCATCCTACCCTTACTCCAAACGATATACGTTTCCTTGCCTACATTTATATGAACCTTTCCGTTAAGGAAATCGCGTCCATTTTAAACATAACAATAGAAGCCTGCCGTAAGCGAAAAGACCGTATGTCGGCTAAAATGAACCTGCCCGAAAATATGGCGTTATATGATTACATATCAACAATATAAGATGTTATTGTCCGCTTTTTTCCGGTTGTTGTCCTATTGTTTCCCATCTCATTTTTAATCCGAATCATATTATTGCGTAAAATTTGTGTTAACGTTGTTGCACAGCTTCGCGATAAATGAAGAGCTGTCCCCAAAAAGCTGTAAATAAACTTTTACTCCGCGAAGCTTTTGCTATTGATTTAACCCCCCAATTACTAATTAAAAATGGGAAAGATTACTATGAAAAATTTTACGTTAATGCTTTTATTTTCTCTACTCTTTGCAACAGGCTATGCCCAGTTGCCCAATGAGGGTTTTGAAAACACCTGGACACCCCTTACGGGAACTTCAGGCCTTGCCGGCCCCGCAGGGTGGGCTATTATTAACAACGCAGGTACTACTGTTACCTGGGCTCAGGGTAATGGCGGTAACGCACAACCGGCCTATGAGAGTGCACATTCGGCCTTCTTAAATAACGAGAATGTAGGCCCTGGCAATCTAAGCGATGACTGGCTTATTACCCCAGCCTTCCCCATGCCCGAGAACGGCCAGCTAACGTTCAGATCGCGCCTTTTCTTTAACCAGGACCAGGGTACCCAGTTTAAAGTAATGATTACCGACGAGACCGGTACATTAACCCAACAGCTAAACATGGATGCCTATGATGAGCTGCAAAGCTGGACCGAGCTGGAACTTAACCCACAGCAAACGCAGTGGGTTAAAAAAACCGTTACTATAGATAACACGTTGTTCCCTCCGGGAACACAGGTTCATATTGCTTTTGTAATGATGGGTAACGCCGGCGAACGCTGGGTTATAGATAATGTAAGTGTGCTATCTCAATGTCCCAACCCTACCAATCTTTCGGCTGTTGTAACCGATGTGGACGAAGCCCAACTAAGCTGGGATAATCCGGGCGTAACGTCGTGGGAGATAGAAATACAGCAGGAAAATGTTTCCTTTACAGGAACCGGGGTACCCTACAGCGGCACTCTGCCTTATATTGCAAGCGGTTTATTACAAGATACCGAATACAAATACGTTGTACGTGCCATTTGCTCTGACAATGAGAGTGAATGGGCCGGACCTGTTATGTTCAGGACAGCAAAGTATGGCGACAGTTGCGCGCTGCCTATAACGGTAACAACATTACCATTTACATCATCAGACAATACTTTAACTTTTCAGGATAACATAGATGGCAGTGCCGGTGCATGTGCATCGGGAGATTACCTTAACGGTAACGATGTTATTTATACCTATACCCCTGCCACTACAGGTGTGGTTAGCCTTAACCTTACCAATATTACCAATGATTATACCGGTATGTTTGTATATACCTCTTGCACTAATATTGGCACCAACTGCTATCAGGGAGCGGTTAACGAGTTCATGCAGACAACCGACCTGAACATCAGCCAAATGGCTGTTACGGCCGGTACAACCTACTACATAGTAATTTCTACGTGGTTTGCATTTTCTACAGGATATACGCTAAACATACAGCAGGAAAACTGCGCTGCCCCAATCAATATTACTACAAGTGGCGCTTCTACAACCGGAGTATCCCTAAACTGGACCGAAAGTGGTACAGCCACCTCGTGGCAGTACGTTTACCAGGCTGTTGGCACTGGCCTGCCTATGGGCGCGGGTTTACCGGTAACATCGCCATCGGCAGTATTAACACTGCCTGCGGCGTCACAATATGAATTTTATGTGCGTGCTAACTGTGGCAATGGTACATTTAGCAGTTGGACAGGCCCGTATATCTTTAACACACTTTGCGATGTTTTCCCAACGCCATTTATCGAGGGCTTTAACAGCGGGTCGAGCTCGCAATTTTGTTGGACGGTAGCCAATTTAGAAGGTCCTGAAAATACTTGGAACCTTGATTTTGCCGATGATGTTTTTGAAGGCGACGAGGCGGCACAGTTTGATGCCGGTATGAACGGCGTCGATAATAACGATATGCTTATTTCTCCTGCTATACAGCTTACAGGCAACCAGCGTCTTAAATTTAGATTTAAGACCGATGATTTTGGTGCCGTAGCTTACAAAGTGGTACTTTCTACCACAGGTACTGACCCTGAAGATTTTACCACAGAGTTATTTCCGCTAACAAGCTATGCCAACTCCAGCTTTATGGAGAAAGCTATAAGCCTTGCTAACATACCTACGGGCCCTGTTTACATAGCATGGCAGGTACCGGGTGGTTTAAATGCAGGTTATCAGCTATTGCTTGATGATATATTTGTAGAAGACCTGCCTGCCTGTGCAGAACCTACAGAGCTTACAGCAAGTAATATTACTGGTACAACAGCTACCATTTCATGGACACCCGGCAATGATGAAACTGCGTGGGAGGTATTTATTGCCGATCCAGGTACAGGTGTAATTCCGGATGATGCTACATCAGGACTCCCTGCAACTAACCCCTACCCTGCTTCAGGTTTAGAGCCGGGCACATTTTATACCATTTATGTACGCTCTATGTGCGGTACAGATGGCAACAGCTCATGGACCGACCCGATATTTTTTACTACAGGCTGTAATGCTGTGGCTGTGCCTTTCTTCGAGGGCTTTAACTCAGATTCGGAAACGCAACAGTGCTGGACAGTGAGGAATGCCAATGGCGACTGGGCTGCCTGGGACATGGATAATAACTCCGCTTTTGAGGGTGATGAAGCGGCCAATATATATACCGGCAACGCACCTAATAACGATTGGCTTATCTCTCCCGCAATTACCTTAACGGCAAACCAAAGGCTTACCTATCATTACAAAGTTGAAGGTAATACTACGTTTAAGGTACTGCTTTCTACATCACAAACTGATATTGCCGATTTTACTGAGGTACTGGTTCCGGAAACGGCATATGACAACACTGATTATAAAAAGAAGGTAGTATCGTTAGCAGGTTATACCGGTACGGTTTACATTGCTTGGCAGGTTCCGCCGGCTGATGAGTACGGAGAAGAATTATTTATAGACAACGTAATAATTGAGCCCATACCGGCCTGTGCTGAACCACTTGATATTATAGTAAGCGATATAACGGAAAACTCTGCTGATATCACCTGGACAGCAGGCGGCACTGAGACAGCATGGGAAGTTATAGTATATGCCGATGGGCAGGACGTACCTACAACCGGCCAGGCAGCTGCAACCAACTCGGCTACCGTAACCACACTTGCCGATGGTACTCCAATACAATCGGGCACCATTTATCATGTAGTTGTTAAAGCAATATGTGGCGAGGGTGTAAGCAGCAGCCCAAGCGATGTTGCAAATTTTGTAACATTAATTTCTAACGACGATTGCGATACCGCTGTGGTTATACCTGTAAACGTAGGCCCTGAATGTGATGTTTATGCATCGGGTACACTAAATGGCGCTACAGCATCGGCACAGGAAAATCCTTGTGGTGACTGGACTTTTGCAGATGACGATGTTTGGTTTCAGTTCACGGCCACTAATTCACTACATACCTTATCTTTTATAGACATCAGCAGCAATGGCTCTAACTTTCCGGGTAGCAATACCTTCCTTATGTACATTATTTATGAAGGTGACGGTTGCGGCAACCTTACCCAGTTAGGCGATTGCTACACCGCTTACCATGAATTTGGTTTAGATTCTAACACCGCCCTGTTAAACAATTTAACCGTTGGCAATACGTACACCATTAGGGTATTTAGCCCATTGGAAGATACTAACCAAAACTCTACATTTAAAATATGCGTTAAGGTTCCGGTTCAGCCTATATCGGTAAGTACTACAGAATATACGGTACAGCAACTGGTAACCGATGTGCTTTTTGGCGAAAGCTGTACACAGGTAAGCAACGTAACATGGTCTACCGGTACTAACTACCCGGACCCTGATAATATTTTTGGGGATAACCCCAATGGAATAGGGTATTTTAACCAAAACGGTTCCGTTTTTCCACTTACTGAAGGCATTGTCATGACCACAGGAGATGTAACCAGGGTTCCCGGCCCTAATTACACAGGTATGGAACAGGGATCGGCAGTTTGGCTGGGTGATACCGATATTGATGCGGTTATGGAAAACATGCTGGGCGCACCGCCATTTCAGCCATCTACAAATGCTTCGGTAATAGAATTTGACTTTATTCCAGGCACACCTACATTAAGCCTCGACTTTATATTTGCATCCGAAGAATATGGCGACCTTATACAGTGTTACAGCTATGATACTTTTGCGATACTTTTAACAGGCCCAGACGGAGTTACGCAAAACATTGCGGTGATTCCAGAGACAGACGATGCCATATCTGTATTTAATATTAGCGGTGCGGGCTATCCCGGCTACTGCCCCGGTTATAACCTGCCTTATTTTGCCCAATATAACGTGTTTGATCAGCAGGATTATTCGCCTACCTCATTTGCAGGGCAAACCGTAGTTATGACGGCAACAGCGCAATTGCAGGTTAACCAGCAGTACCACCTAAAAATTGCTATAGCAGAAACCGATAATAACCTTGATTCAGGGGTATTCATTCAGGGCGGTGTGAGCGCTATTGCTGACCTTGACCTTGGTACCGACCTGCTTGTATCTGCCAATAATGCAATTTGTGCTAACGGAGAGGTTACACTTTCAACCGGCCTTAGCAATGCTATATATGATTTTGAATGGACAAAAGGCGGCGATGTTATAGCTAATGAAACCGCTCCTAGCTTTGTAGTTACAGAACCCGGAACTTATGGTGTAACCGTAACCTTTACAGGTACAGATTGTGAAACAACTGACGAGATCGTGGTTGAGTTTTACCCTGCGGTTGAGGATGTTGTGGCTAACCCTACAGACCTTACGGGTTGTGATGCCGACGGTTTTGCAACGTTTAACCTTGCTCAAAACACGGCGACTATCTTGGCAGGACTTAACGCCGCAGATTATGCTGTGAGCTACCATACTACTGAGGCGGAAGCTGTTGCAAATACAGGTGCTTTAGACTTATCGTATCAAAATGCAACACAGTTTGAGCAGACTATTTATGTGAGGGTTTACAATAACGTTACACAGTGCTATGGCATCCTAACATTTAAATTGATCGTTCAAAACCTTACACCTGATTTTACACTTACCGGCGATGTGGCTATATGTGCAGGATCTAACATTTCGTTAAACGTTACACCAATAAACTTTAACCCTGCCGATGCCGATGTTATTATTACATGGGCGTTTAATGGAGGTACTTTACCTAACACTACAACCGCAATTACCGTAACAGATGCCGGCACCTATACGGTAACTGTAAACAAATCAGGGTGTATAACTACTAAGCAAGTTACTGTAACTGTCTCCCCGAGCCCGGTTGCTGATGTTGTAGCTGATGCAGCGGTTTGCGACAGTTATACGTTGCTTCCACTAAGTGCAGGAAATGCTTACTATACCGGTTCTAACGGTACAGGTACACAGTTAAATGCAGGGGATGTTATTATAGATACCCAGCTGATTTATGTGTTTGCGCAATCGGCCAGCAATGCCAATTGTACAGCCGAAACCAGCTTTACAGTAACGGTTACGCCGT
>Ga0265798_10002370_pt1 | contig 27935 bp, 23 predicted proteins | sample P3T30metagenome_FD_192430 | JGI IMG/M metagenome (GOLD analysis project Ga0265798, IMG submission 192430) | Plant litter microbial communities from East Loma Ridge, Irvine, California - P3 T30 | ecosystem: Environmental > Terrestrial > Plant litter > Unclassified | place: USA: California...
GAGCCCGTGCTCTGCACCGACTTCTGCATTGGCACCGCCGGCTACCCCGAAAAGCACTTCGAAGCCCCCAATCACGGCTCCGATATCCGCTTTCTCAAGCAGAAAATCGACCGGGGCGCCGACTACATCGTGACCCAGATGTTCTTCGACAACGAGGAGTTTTTCAAGTTCGAGAAGCGCTGCCGCGAAGCGGGCATCACCGTGCCCATCATCCCCGGCCTCAAGCCGCTGACTACTAAAAATCAGCTCATTGGCTTGCCGCGCGCCTTCTTCCTCAGCATTCCCGAGGAGCTGTCCGAGGCTATTCACCAGGCCAAGGACAACGCCGCCGCCCGCGAAGTCGGCATCGAGTGGTGCCTCAATCAGAGCCGCGAGCTCATGGCCCACGGCGTGCCCTGCCTGCACTACTACAGCATGGGCAAGTCGGAGAGCATCCGCCGCGTAGCCGCTAGCCTGTTTTAGTCAGTCATTAATTATCCGTGAATAGTTATCCGCGTTCTGCTCGTGCGCTGTACGCCGCCGGAACGCCCGATAACTGTTCACGGATAATTGATGACTGAAATCACTTAAACTTGCCTTCCGGGTCGGGCATTTTGGCCATCAGCTCGGTCAGGAATTGAAAATCGAGGCTGGTGAGGCTTAGGCTCTGGCCTTTGCGAATAGCTTGCCAGGCTTCGGCGTAGTTTTCCTGGTAGTAGTGAATGCGCGCCTGGGTTTGCCAGGCGTTGGCGTTAGTAGGGTCGGCGAGCAGGGCACGCTGGGTGTAGTCGCTAGCCTGCTGGAGGTCCTTCTTCTTCTTGGTTTGCTCGTAGCGGGCCAGCGTAAGGTTGGCCGCATCGGTGAGCAAAAGCGGGTTGGTAGGGGCCACGGCCAGGCCTTGCAGCACCAGCGCCTGAATGGCCTCGGGCGCGGCATCGGGGCGGCGGCTCACTAGCACGGCCAGGCCCCGGTAGGTTTCGGGGTTCTGGGGGTCGAGGGCCCACGCCAGGTTAAAACGCACGGTGGCCGTATCGGCCTGATTTTCCTGCAAATACTCGAAGCCCTTATTGCTGAAAAACTTGCTCGCCTCGGTGCGCGACGGGAAGCTGCGGTCAACATCGGCCAGCACCGCCGGGCCTACCAGCTGCTGGGCCTGCGCCGGGCTGAGGCCGCCGTAGAGCGGCTGCAAGCGCTGTGCGCCCGTGATAACTGGCGCGGCGCTAGCCTTGCCTTTCCGTTGGGCCAGGGCAGGCTGGGTGCCGGCCAGGCCAATGGCTAGCAGAAGCCAAACGCCGCGTTTGCGCCGGGCTAGGGGAGTTAACCGAGAAAACACGTTCAATAGCAAGAGTTTAAAGTAAACCGGTGAGCCCGGTTTACAAAAATAAGCACAGGGAAGGTTCGGGTAGTTCGGCAACCGCGTCAAGATGCAGTTTTTAAGGCGAAGCCGCTTGCTGCCCTCCGCCAGCAGGAGTTGCCCGGCACTGGGCAAAATAGTAGGGAGGCCAATGCTACCAGCAACGGTAAGCGAGGTGCCGATAAGGAATTAATGCAATCCGCCTATTAAACACGGCTTCTCGCCCCCTTCGCACGGAATTTCACTATAGCGACGCTTATTTTTGGGAATTGAGCCATGACATGGCTGAATACTAGCACAGTACAATGCCTTGGCTGAGGCCTCTAAGCGGCTAGCCCACGCTCCTCCCGGACTAGGCTGGCCGGTGGCACTGCCACAAAATGCTACTCTACTACCGCTGCCTGGTGCAAGCACCGGCCCCTCGGCGCCGCGTGGTCACTGCCGGAAATAACCGCGCAGCGGCCTTGCGCATCAGGCACCAGCCACACTATGAACAACTACTTACCAACTCTTTCACGCTTACTTAATGCTCACTAGTACTTGCTTTAACCAGAGCACTCTGCCCGCGCTGCTCTGCCACCGGGCCACCCAAACGCCCACTGCCGTGGCCTACCAATTTCCGGAGCTGGAGCAGGTAGTGACGTGGGCGCAGCTGTGGCAGCAGGTGCAGCAGATGGCGGCCGGCCTGGCCCGCCAGGGCATTGCGCCCGGCGACCGGGTGGCCCTGCTGCTCGAAGGCCGGCTTGAGCTAGTGGTGTCGCTGCTGGGCATCGTGACTATTGGGGCGGTGGCGGTGCCCCTCAATACCTACTGCAAGCTGGCCGAGCTGCGGCAGTACCTGCTGGATGCGCAGCCCCGGGCGCTTATTATTGGTAGCGCGGGGCTGCGCGTGGGCTACGCCGACTTGGTGGGCGCGGTGTGTGGCCCGGCTGGCCCCGTCAGTGAGGCGACCTGGGTGCCCGCCCGCGTGTTCGTGCAGGGAAGCGGCCAGGAGTTGCCCGCGCCCTTTCGGCCGTTTACTGACCTGCTGGGGGCCGTGCCCACTGCGGCCGAGATGCGGGCGCTGGGCACCGCCACTGTGGCCAGCGCGCCCGCCTTTTTGCTGTACACGGCGGGTACCACCGGCCAGCCCAAGGGCGTGCTGCGCTCCACCGCCTCCTTTTTGGTGGCTGCGGCCGCCGCGCCCAGAAAGCCGGTGGGCCGGCTGCGGGCGGCCCTACTGCGCCACCGCGACCAGTACATGAACCAGTTTATGGTGCTGAGTTTGTTGCCGCTCTATCACCAGGGCGGCCTCAACTCGCTGCTGTTTTTGCTGGAGTCGCGCAACGTGCCCATCACCCTACTCACGCACTTCAACCCCCTCACTGCCCTGCGCGTGGCCGCGCAGGTGCGGTGCCGGCTCCTCATTGCCACGCCCTACATGGTGCAGGCCATGCTGGGCGCCCACCCTGGCGCCCCGGCGCAGCTGCGCAGCGTGTGGGGCGTGGCGCTGGGTGCCGCCGCCGTATCGGGGCATATGCTGGATGCGCTGCTAGCCAAGCTCCCCGGCCTGTATATGCTGATGGTCGGCTACGGCTCGTCGGAAGCAGGTGTGGTGGCCACTGGCACCTGCTTTTTTGGCCACAATAAAAATGCCCTCGTGGCTAGCCTGTTTAGTGGGCTGGGCCGGCTGGGGCTGTTGCGCGGGGCCGTGCCCTACGCGCTTTTTCACCAAACGCCCCACAGCGTGTGCGGCCGGGTGGCCCCGCACGTAGAGGTGTGCACCCTCGACCCGCAAACGGGCCAGCCTTTGGCGGCCGGCCAGCCCGGCGAGCTGGCCGTGCGCAGCCCCAGCGTGATGCCCTATGCCAGCGATGGCCCCACGGCCCGCCCCGCCCACGCCTGGTACCGCACCGGCGATATCGGCTACCTGACCCCCGACGGTGTGCTCATCCTCACCGACCGCCTCAAGCGGTTGATTTCGCGCGGTGGCGAAAAGATATCGCCCACTGAAGTCGAAAATGCCATTCGGCGGCACCCGGGTATTGCCGATGTGTACGTCGTGGCCGTGCCCGATGCCCTGTATGGCGAGCAGGCCTGCGCCATGGTAGTGGAGCAGCCCGGCACCCGCCTGGAGGCGGCCAAGCTGCGGGCGCAGCTCGCCGGCGAGCTTTCGCAGTTCAAGATTCCGCACTATGTGGTGTGCGTGCCAGCGCTGCCGCTGCTGGGTAGCGGCAAGCTGGCGGGCGAGGAAATTCGGCAGGATGCCCTTCAGTACATTAATAGCCAGGCTTATGCGTAAGTATTACCCGGGCATCACCCTCTTTAAGCTGGCGGGGGCGCTGCTGGTGCTGATGGGGCACATAACCATCCCCACGCTCTACTTTCAATACGGCCAAGTGCCGGGCTTGCAGCAGGCCGTGGCGGCCATTGTGCCCTGCTTCTACATGATTTCCGGCTTCCTGGCTTATAAAGGCTGGATGGGCACGGCCCGGCCGCAAGGCTACATCCGGCGCTACCTGGGCGGGTTAGCGGCGCTGTATGCTACGCTGTGCGGGCTAGCGCTGCTGCTGGGCAACGGCACCCAGGCTGTGTACAGCGCCGGGGCGTGGCACAACGCGGTGCTGCCCCTGCTGCGTGTGTACTTAGTCGTTGGTCCGTATACCTCGCTGTGGTTTGTTCCGCCACTGCTAGTTGGTGTTGCCTTCTGCTACTATTGCCAGCAGCGTGGGCGCTTGCGCTGGGCCATTGGCCTGGCAGTGGTGGGCTTTGTAGCGGCTCAGCTGCTGGGCGGCACCTGGCGCGTAGCCCTGGAGGCCACGGCTGGTAACGTGGGGCTGTACCACTGGAAATACAGCGAGCTACTGAAGCTGGCTGTCGTCAACTACCTGGGCCTGGCGGTACCGTTTATACTGGCTGGCGTGCTGGTAGCACGGCACGAGGCCGCCTTTGTGGCGCTGCCCGCGTGGCGGCTGGCCGTGCTTGCGCTGGGCAGCACCGGGCTAGAGTTTCTGCTGCTCGGCCGCCTGGTGCAGGGCCCTTATACCTACCTCACGCACCCCCTGATACTGAGCATTCTGCCCGTAGGAGTATGGCTGTTTTATGGCGTGCTGCACATAAGCAGCAACGGTATTCGGCGGTATCACGCGGCCATCAACCGCTTCAGCGCGTTGCTGTATTTCTCCCATCAACTACTGCTGCCCCTCAGCCTTTCCGTGCTGGGGCTGACTATCATGGACGTCTGGAACCGGCGTCTCACGGCCGGCCAAACGCTGGGCGTGATGCTGTTGACCGTGCTCCAGGTAGGGCTGCTTGCGTGGGTGGCCGGCCGGCTGCTGGCACGCCGCCCGCCCGCAGCCCCCGCGCCCCCAGCCCCAGCCACCCTGGCAAACTTATAGCACTGCTTTACGGCGGCGGCTACCAGAGGCGCGTATCGGTGATGCCGGCGGGCAGCGGGGGCATGGTGCCCAGGCCCAGCACGCACCAGCCAGCCTCGACGCCGAAGGCGCCGCCGGGCATCACGTAGCTAGCCCAGCGCAGCAGCGTTTGGCCGCTGTAAGTCTGGGTGTCGGGGTCGTATTCCCGGATGAGCAGCGCGTCGCCGACCTGGAAGTCGCAGTCGTTTTCGCGCACGTCGAAGGGCTTGGTGCCGGCCGCTACGGCCTTGAAGCAGGGCGTCCAGAGCTGAAGCTCGTGGGTGCGGGTGCGGGCAGTGGTAACGGTAGATTGCGGGGAGGCAGTGTAGTGTTGCATAGGATAGAGGCGCCGCTGAGACGGGCCGGATTGTTGTAAATTACGTAGGAAACGAAGTCGCCACCATTATCGTGCCGTTAAAAAACCGCTAGGGCCGCGCTACGGTTGGCGGCCGGGCGACGTAAGCTCCTCATTATGATGCGTATTTTTCGCTGGCTGGCCCTGCCGCCCCTGGGTTTGCTGCTCGCCGCTACCGTCGTGCTGCTGACCCACGAGTGGGCCGTGGCCCAGGGTAGCCACCGCGTGGCCGACGTGCCCTACGTGGCTGCCTCGGCTCCCGACTTCGATACCAAGCGGCACCGCCTCGACATCTACCAGCCCACTGCCCAGGCCGCCACGCCGCGCCCGGTGGTGCTCTTCATCCACGGCGGCAACTGGAACAGCGGCAGCAAAGACGACATTTTGTACAAAGCCATCGGCCGGCGGCTAGCCCGGCAGGGCTTCGTGGGCGTAGTTATCAGCTACCGGCTGGCCCCGCAGGTGCTGGTGCCCCAGCAGGCCGCCGACTGCGCCCGCGCCCTGGCCTGGGCGGTGGCGCACATCAAAGAGTACGGCGGCGACCCCGCGCACCTCGTGCTCATGGGCCACTCGGCGGGCGGCGGGCTCGCCGCGCTGCTCGCCACCGGCTCCGATACGCTGCTGGCCAAGTACGGCCTGCCTGCCCGCGCCGCCCACGCGGTGCTGCTCGACGACCCCGCCGGCCTCGACATGCTCGACTACCTCACCAAGCTGGAGTACCCCAACGATGCGCAGTACCTCGTGCCGTTTAGCCAAGACCCGGCGGTGTGGCGGCAAGCTTCGGCGCTCTACCACCTGCGGGCCGGCGCGCCACCCATGAGCCTGTACATCGGCGGCGAAACTTACCCCAGCATCAAAAGCAGCAGCGAGAAGTTTCGGCAGCGCCTCACGCAACTGGGCGCGGCCCCGAAGTACGTTATCATGCCCGGCAAAAAGCACGTGGGGATGGTCACGCAGCTGTTTTTTGAGAAGAGCGAGCTGTATACCGAGCTGCGCCGGCTAGCCCAATAACGCCGCCGCCGCTACTGAATGGCTAGCGTGAGCGGCACGTTGTAGCTCACTTTCACCGGCTTGCCGTTCTGAGTGCCCGGCTGGCGGAAGCGCTTGAGCTTTTGCACGGCGAGCAGGGCGGCCTCGTCAAGCAGCGGGTGTAGGCGCTGCTCCAGGTGAATGTTGGTCACGTCGCCCTGCTCATTCACCACAAACCCGACGACCACGCGGCCCTTAATGCCCGCCCGGATGGCTTTGCGCGGATACCGAAAATTGCGGTTTACGGCCGCTATTATCGCCTGGCTGCCCCCGTCGCCTTCGGCGTACACGGGCATCACTTCCACCACCACCGGGCAGTCCATTGGCTGGCCGCTGGGGCCAAAGCACTCGCCGCCCGTGCGCTCGCCGTGGGCATATACCTCGCGGCGTTGCAGCCGGCCGTCGGGATAGTACTGCAACTGCTCGCCCTCCAGCTTGCCATGCTGGCTGTAGGTATGCTTTTCTAGCTGCCCGGTCGCGTACCACGTATCAAACGCCCCGTGAATAATTTCCCGGTCAATGCGCTCGTAAGTGCCCCGGCTTTGCAGCTGGCCGGTGCCCAGAAAGTAGTCGCGCACCTCGCCGGCCGTGCTGTCGCGCCACTCGGTTTCGCGGCGGTACTGGGCCCCGGCTGCCGAGGGCAGCACGGCAAAGGCAGAGTCGAGAAACTCCTTCTTGAGCGGCGGCCCAAGCTGCTGGGCCGCTGCTACTGACAGGCCACCACTCAGCCACAGCAGGCCGGCAAGCAAATAGTTCATGCCCAAAAGTAAAGCGGGATTCAAGCCCGTAAGTGGCTCGAACCCCGCTTGGCAAAATGGTGGGCTAGCTCGCTACTGCGCCGCCGTGTACTTCACGCCCATGTTTTCAAACAGGAAGGCCCACTTATCGGTCTGCTCGCTGATAACCTGCGCCGTGGAGCGGCCCGCGCCGTGGCCGGCCTTAGTTTCGATGCGGATGAGCACCGGGGCTGGCCCCCGCTGGTTTTCCTGCAAGCGCGAAGCAAATTTGAAGGAGTGCGCGGGTACCACGCGGTCGTCGTGGTCGGCGGTGGTGACCATCGTGGCCGGGTACGCCGCTGGCTTGAGGGCGTGGTAGGGCGAGTATTTGTAGAGGTAGTTGAACATCTCGGGCGAGTCTTGGGCGGTGCCGTAGTCGTAGGCCCAGCCCGCGCCGGCCGTAAACTGGTTGTAGCGCAGCATATCCAGCACGCCCACGGCCGGGAAGGCTACCTTAAATAGCTCGGGGCGCTGGCTCATGGTGGCGCCCACGAGCAGGCCGCCGTTCGAGCCGCCCGAGATGGCGAGGTAGTCCTTCGAGGTGTAGTTGTTCTTAATCAGGTACTCGGCCGCCGCGATGTAGTCGTCGAACACGTTCTGCTTCTTGAGCTTGGTGCCGGCCAGGTGCCAGCTTTCGCCGTATTCGCCGCCGCCGCGCAGGTTGGGCACGGCGTAGATGCCGCCCTGCTCCAGCAAGATGATGTTGGAGGTGCTGAAGCCCGGCGTGATATTCACCCCGAAGCCGCCGTAGGCATACAGCAGCGTGGGGTTTTTGCCGTTCAGCACTAGGCCCTTCTTGTAGGTGAGCAGCATGGGGACGCGCGTGCCGTCCTTGGAGGTGTAAAACACCTGCTTCGACTCAAACTTGCTGGGGTCGAACTGCACGCCGGCCTTCTTATACACGCTGGAGGTGCCGCTAGCCAGGTCGTACTTAAAAATGGTGGGCGGGTAGGTATACGAGGTGAAGGTGTAGTACGTCTCCTTATCCGTTTTCTTGCCCCCAAAGCCGCTGGCCGAGCCCACGCCCGGCAGCGCAATGGTGCGCAGCTTCTTGCCGCTCAGGTCGTATTCCTCCACCAGCGAGGTGGCATCCTTGAGGTACGTGGCAAATAGCTTGCCACCCACCGTGCTGATGCTCAGTACGTTTTTGGTTTCCGGGATAACGTCCTGCCAGTTGGCGGCCTGGGGCGCGGCGGCATCCACGGCCACAAGCCGAAAATTGGGGGCCTTATAATTGGTGAAGATGTAGAGCTTGCTGCCCACGTTGTCCACCACGTTCACGATGCTTTCCTCACTCGTCACGAGGGGCACGATGGCGCTGCCGGGCTTGCCCAGGTCTTGCAGGTACAGCTCGTTGCCGGTAGTCGTGTTGGCCGCCGAAATGACGAGAAAGCGCTGGTCCTCCGTCACGCTGGCACCCACGTAGCGGTGGGCGGGCTGCGCGCCGCCGTACAGGAGCTTGTCGGTGCGCTGCGGCGTGCCTAGCTGGTGGTAGTAGAGCTTGTGCACCTGCGTTTTACCGGCTAGCTGGCTGCCGGCGGTGGGCTTGTCATAGCTGCTGTAGTAGAAGCCCGCGTTGCCCTTCCAGGCCAGGCCCGAGAACTTTACATCCTTCAGCGTGTCGCCCACAAGGCTTTTATCGGCCGTGCGCCGCACGATGACCTTGCGCCAGTCGGAGCCACCCTCCGAAATCTGGTAGGCCGCCAGGCTGCCATCCTGCGTAAACTCGATGCCAGCCAGCGAGGTAGTGCCGTCTTTCGAAAAGGTATTGGGGTCGAGAAACACCTCCGGTGCGCCGGCGCCCAGCTGCCGGTACAGCACGTACTGGCTTTGCAAGCCGGTATTCTTGGAAAAATACGTGTACTTGCCTTCCTTGGTGGGGGCCGAGTACTTCTCGTAGTTCCAGAGCTTGGTGAGGCGCTGGCGAATGGCCTCGCGGTACGGAATCTTGCTTAGGTAGTCCTGCGTCACCTTGTTTTCTTCCTGCACCCAGGCCTTGGTGTCGGCGGCCTGGTCGTTTTCGAGCCAGCGGTAGGGGTCCGCCACTTTGGTGCCGAAGTAGGTAGTCACGGTGTCCACCTTGCGCGTGCTGGGGTAGGGCAGGGGCTTGAGGCTGGCCATCGTCTGCGCGCCGGCTGGCCCGGCCGCGAGCAGGGCTAGCGCAATAGTTGGGAAGGAGTGCTTCATGGAGAAAAGAAAGAAGAAAAAAGTCGATTGTCATTGCGAGGAAGTACGCCGAAGCCAAGCTTCCTTCGCCATAGCGCGAGTAGCTCAGCGACCAGGCACGGGTACTTGGGCAGGCCTCCCCGCATTGCCGGGCTTCGGGTAGCAGGGCTAGCCAAAGAGCGAGCCCTGGCGCTCGGGCTGCTCAAAGGCCAGCAGCCACTGCTTGCGCACCAGCCCGCCCGCGTAGCCTGTGAGCGAGCCATTGGCGCCGATAATGCGGTGGCAGGGCCACACGATGGGCAACGGATTTTGGCCGTTGGCCGCGCCCACGGCCCGCACCGATTTGGGGTTGTTAAGCAGCTTGGCCACGTCGAGGTACGAGGCCGTGCGGCCGTGCCCGATGCCCGCCAGCGCCGCCCACACCTGCCGCTGAAACGCCGTGCCTGCCAGCGGCGCGCACCGCAAGTCGAAGTCGAGTAGCTCGCGGTTGAAATAAGCCACCAGCTGGCGGTGAGGCTCTTGCAGGCAGCTAGCCAGGCTAGCCGGCGCGGTAGGCACCACCGCCTCGTGGTCGAGAAACTGCACGGCGTGCAGCCCGGCATCGGAGCCGCGCAGGGCCAGCATCCCAATCGGCGAGTACAGGTGGGCAACAGCTTCCATCAGGCAAGGGGCTAGGTAGCGTACTGGCTGCAAGGTACTAGCAAAGCAAAAAGGAACGCCCGGCTACCCATCGGTAGCCGGGCGTTCCTTTAGCTTGAAGGGGCTAGCTTCTGTAGCCTAGCCGACCAGCAGGCTGCCGCGCTCGCGCTTGGGCTGCGGCTGGCTGGCCTGGGCATGTTGCACCAGCACTTGCGCGTCGCGCAGGGCCACGGCGCTGGGCTCGTGCAGGATGCGGCGGGGCGGGCCATCGGGCCGCAACTCAGCATCCCAGAGGCCCGAGCGGTGCCAGTGGTCGAGGTGGTCCCAGTCGGGGCGGTCTACCATGGGGTAGATGCAGGCCCCGAGCAGCGGCAGGCCCATTTGCAGGGTTTTGGCGCACTCGTGGCCTATCATATTCCACCACAGCGGCCGGTCTACGCCGGGGTGGCTGGTTTCGGTGACCACGAAGGGGCGCTTGTAGCGCTTATGGGCCTGGCGCAGCAGCTCACTCAGCGGTACCCAGCGGGGGTCGGGCACGGGGTCGTTCCAGCCGAGGTGGCGGTGCGGGTGCAGCTGCCATTGGTTGTCGTAGTAGTAATTGAAGCCGATGATGTCGAGCAGGCTTTCGTGGCCGCCCAGCTCGGGGCACATGCGACCCGACAGGATGTCGATGGCCTGAAACTGGTCGCGGTGCATGCGCTTGGCTTCGCGCTCGTGGCTAGCCCAGGGATTGGGCGGCGGCACGATGTTGATGAGCGGCTCGGTGCTGAGAAAGCGGATGCTGGGGTCGGCTTCGCGCAGCGCCCAGCTGCCTTCCACGTAGGCGCGCATCAGGCCGTATTTCACTTCCCAGCCCTGGCCCACGCAGTAGGGTGAGGTGCCCCGGGCGTCGCCCCCAAGCCACGACATAAAGCTCACTTCATTAATGGGCGTGACGATGAGCGTGCCCTCGGGCCGCACGGAGCGGTAAAAATCTACAAACGCTCGGCAGAGCGCCGCAAAGCGCCGGGCAAACATGGGGTGCAGCGGCGTGAGGTCGTCGGGGTAGCCAAAGTGACACAAGTCCCAGATTTGCTGGATGCCGTGGCGCTGCCCGGCCTCCAGCATCAGGCGCACCGTGCTCCAGTCGTACTGGTAAGGCGTTTTCTCAATCATCGCCCACCGGATGCCCTCGCGCACCGTTTTCACCTCAAACTGCGCCAGGTCGGCATAGTCTTGGTCGAGCAGGGGCAGGTGGCCGGTGAGGGGCAAAAAATCGACCCGGTTGCCGAAGGCATTCAGTTGGTCGGTGCACTCATAGCCGCCCCACCAAAAGGAAGCAAACGGATTATCTGTCGAGGTTAAAGACATAGGAAAATAACAAAAAGTGAAGCAGCGCGGGGAAGCTAAGCGCGGTCGGTCAGCGACTTGGCCTCGATAAAAATGCGCTTGAACTCGGGGTATTTCGCCCGGATGCTGTCTTGCACCGCTACCACGGCAGCCTCTACCTGGGTAGCCGTAAGGGTATCATCAAAGTCCACATCCAGGGCCAGCATCACGTCGTCGGGCGAGAGGTACATAGTGAGCGGTGGGCGCACGGTGGTCACGCCGGCTACCTTGCGGGTCAGTTCCTGCACCTGCTGGGTAGTCTCGTCGTTCACGCCTTCGCCCACGAGCAGGGCCTTGGTGCGCGACACCAGCAGCACGGCCACGCCCATCAGCAGCAGGCCGATGATGATGGAAGCGCCCCCGTCGAAGGAAGGATTATTCAACAAATGCCCAAAATACACGCCCAGCAGCGCGATAACCAGGCCCGCTACGGCCGCTGCATTCTCCAGCACCGAGGCAAAAACGGCCGGGTCGCGGCTCGTGCGCAGCGTGGTCCAGAAACTGTTGCCGGCTGCCTGCTTTTCCAATAGCGCCCGCATGGCCAGGAACAGTGCCGCACCCTCAAACACGATGGACACGCCCAGCACAATGTAGTTCCACATCGGGTCTTCGAGCGGCTCGGGGTGCTCCAGGTGCTTGATACCTTCGTAAAAGGACATGCCGCCGCCAATGGCGAAGATAAGCACTGCCACAATTAACGCCCAGAAATACAGCTCTTTGCCGTGGCCGAAAGGGTGCTGCGCATCGGCCGGGCGCTGGCTGCGGCTCATGCCGTAGAGCAGCAGGCCGCCGTTGCCGGTATCCACCAGCGAGTGAATGCCTTCGGAGAGCATAGCCGACGAGCCGGTGATGTAGGCGGCTACGAATTTGCTGATGGCGATGGCTACGTTGGCGGCGATGCCGCCGTAGAGCGAGAGCTTGGAGGAAGAATTTGCAGACATAGGCAACGTGCGTGTACGGGCCGGGCCGGCCGAGGTTGGCCCCGCCCGCCTTGGAATGCAAAAGCCCCGCAAGCGCCAGAGGGCTTGCGGGGCTTTTGGCTCCTGATGGAGCCGATTATTGGACTCGAACCAACGACCTGCTCATTACGAATGAGCTGCTCTACCAGCTGAGCTAAATCGGCGTTTCCTCACCGGCTCGGGGCCGTAGGGGCTGCAAATATACGGAAGCGCACGGTAGTCGCGCAACTCCGCCGTGAATTTTACGCAACCTAGCCAGCTGGCCTGCGTCTCACTACCCATCCGCTTGGCTCTTGGCCTCTGTTCTATGAAAGTTCTTCCTTCGCTCGCCGCTGGCTTTGCCGGTGCCATTGCCCTCACCGCTCTCCACGAAGTAGCCCGCCGCCTACGCCCGCAGGATGCACCCCGCATGGATGTGCTGGGCGAGCGCGGCCTACGCAAAATCCTGGACCTAGCCGAGGTGCCCCAACCCGCCGAAGGCGTGGCCTACACGGCTACTATGCTGGGTGATATCCTTAGTAATGGACTGTATTACACACTAGTAGGCAGCGGTAAGCACAGCCTGCAACGGGGCTTGCTGCTGGGTGCCGTGGCCGGTGCGGGCGGCGTGTTGCTGCCCGGCCCGATGGGCCTGGGCGAGGCGCCCAGCAACCGCACGCCCCAAACCCAGGCCATGACTGTAGCTTGGTACACCGTGGGCGGGCTAGTGGCCGGCGCTGTAGCCCAGGCGCTACGCCAGCGCCGCAAGTAGCGGGCCGCTGGCCCAGGCTAGCCCCGTGCAGCGGCTGGCTGGGGCCAGCGTACCACGCGGGTAGGCCTCACCCAGTGGCACAAGTGGTTTTCTGGTTTGGTGGCCTGTCTGGGCTTGGCTAGCCTGGGCGCAGTTTCAGGGCCGGGCTCCAGCCGGCTTTGCTGCTGATTAGCAGCAATATATGTGCCCAAGAAGTGCCGATGGCCGCCTGCGCCGGGTGGCCCTGCTGCCTTGCCATGTGGGCGCTAGCCGACACAGCCGATGGCAGTTGGGCTAGCATGAGCATCGTGTATAACTACTGGAGTTTTGGACTGGCCGCGCCAGCGGCCGTAGGCGTGGGCCTAGCCCAGCTGGCTGCCCGCCGGCCCCACCATCAGGGTTACGGGGCGGCCTACTACTACGGCCTCATTCGTGGCCTCGTGGCCGATGGGAAAGTTATAGCCCACCGGAAAATGATAGAGCCGGGCGTAGTGGTCGATAATCTCGTAGGCCGAATGGCCGAAGGGCACGGCGTTGTCGCGCATCTGCGAAAAGTGGCCCACCACCAGGCCCGCCAGCCCGGTGAGCTGGTCGCTGCGGTGCAGGTGCAGCAGCATGCGGTCGATGTGGTAGAGGTACTCATCGAGGTCTTCTAAAAACAAAATCCGGCCCGCAAAGCTGGCTTGCGAGGTAGTGCCCGTAATAGTTTGGAGCAAGCTCAGGTTGCCGCCCACCAGTTCGCCGGTGGCCGTGCCTGGGCGGTTGAGCGAGTGCGGGGGCGCCGTGCAGCTAAGGGATTCGCCAAACAAGGCGCGGCGTAGGCTTTCGAGTGCGGCGGCCCCGTTTTCCTGCCCAAACAGTACGGGCATCACGCCGTGAATACTTTGGTAGCCCAGGCGCAGCAAGTGGCTGTGCAGCACCGTGATATCCGAAAAGCCGGCTAGCCACTTCGGGCTTTCAGTAAAGTGCGTAAAGTCCAGCTTATCGAGCAGGCGGGCGGTGCCGTAGCCGCCCCGGGCACACAAAATGGCCCGAATGCTGGGGTCGTCGAGCTGGCGCTGAAAGTCGCGGCGGCGCAGCACGTCCTCGCCGGCAAACTGGTGGTGCGCCGCGTCGATGGTTTCGCCCAGCACCACTTCCAGGCCCCAGCCTTGCAGCGTTTGGCGGGCAAATTCGACTTCGGGGGTGCTGATTTTGCGGGCGGGTGCCACGATGGCCACGCGCTGGCCAGCTTCTAAAAACGGGGGGGCAATGGGGGTGTTCGGCATGGCTAGCAGCAGACGGGCGCGGCGGGGTAGAGGAAAGTTTGCAAAGAAACTAGGGGCCGGGCACTAACCTTGCACGCCCCGGCCTCGTTGGCAACAGCAACTGCGTGCTGAATCAATTGCTAGGCAATGCCTTACCTGCTCTTTATGAAACTACTTTTTCGCTTCCTTACCGCCTTGCTACTGCTGGCCGCGCCGGGGCTGGCTGCGGCCCAACTGGCCCCCATCGACACGAGCGGCGGGCGCTACTACCGGCCGGTTTTTGCCAACGTCACGGTCACCAGCAACGTGGTGTACGGCGCGGCCACCACGTTTGGCGGTGCCACGCAGCAACTGCTGCTGGATGTGTACCAGCCCGCCGGCGATACCGTGAAGCGGCGGCCGCTCATCATTTTTGCCCACGGCGGCGGCTTCATTGCCGGTACCAAGGCCGATGCCTACCCGGTGGCGCTTTGTACGCGGCTGGCCCGGCTGGGCTACGTCGCGGCCAGCATCGAGTACCGCCTGGGCTTTGCCCTCACGGGGCTGGCCGCGCCGGCCGACACGCCCAAAATCGCGGCGGCCGCCATCCGGGGTGGGCACGACATGAAAGCAGCGGTGCGGTTTTTTCGGCAGGATGCGGCCACGGCGCGCACCTACCGCGTGTTTAGCAACTACATCATCGTTAGCGGCTCCTCGGCCGGTGCCTTCGCCGCCCTGGAGGCCGGCTACCTCGATAAGGCCAGCGAAGTACCCAGTTACCTCGACCTGGCGGCCCTGGGCGGCATCGAGGGCACCAGCGGCAACCCTAGCTACAGCAGCGCCGTGGCCGCCGTCATCAGCCTGAGCGGGGCCACCGAAAGCCCCAATGTGCTGGAAGCCAGCAATGCCCCGCTGTGCAGCGTGCACGGCACCCGCGATGCCACGGTGCCCTACCTGCAAGGGCGCATCGGCTCGTTTTTACCGCCCAAGTACGTGTATGGCAGCGGCCGGCTGCACCCGCGGGCCTCGGCGCTGGGTATTCGCAACACGCTGCGCACCTTCAGGGGAGCCGGCCATGTGCCGTTTGAGAGCAATGCCCAGTATGCCGACACTACCTTCTGGACCATACGCGATTTTCTGCGGCCCCTTTTGCGGCTGCCGGGCACTACGCTGGCGGCCCGGCCGGCCAGCGCGGCGCCCAGCGCTCAAGCCTACCCGGTGCCCGCGCTGGCCTCCGTGCAGCTCACGCTGCCCACCAACTGGCGCGAGCTAGGCCCCGCCCAAGTGCTGGACATGACGGGCCGGCTGGTGCGCCAATTCACGCCGCAGGCCCGCGAAGTGCAGCTGCCCCGGGGCAGCCTTGCCCCGGGCAGCTACCTGCTGCAATTTGCCGGGCGTGCACCAGTTCGCCTTGTATTTGAGTGAGATAGCTCTGCTGGCTAGGCCGCCGCTTCTACTTCAAGCGCGTGGAGAATGCGCTGTTTCCACGCCTGAAACTCGGGGCTGGTGCGGCGGCGCGGCCGGGGCAGGTCCACGCGGAGCGTTTGGCTGATGCGGCCGGGGTGGCCGTGCAGCACCACCACGCGGTCGCTGAGCACGAGGGCTTCCTCCACGTCGTGGGTGACGAGCAGCAGCGTCGGGCGCGCATCGGCCCAAATATCAAGCAGATGCTCGTGCATACTGACTTTGGTAAACGGGTCGAGGGCGCTGAAGGGCTCATCGAGCAGCAACAGCGCCGGCTGGGTCACCAGCGCCCGCGCAATGGCCACCCGCTGCGCCATGCCCCCCGAAAGCTGCCGGGGCAGCGCCTCGGCAAAGGCGCTGAGGCCCACGCGCGCCAGCACGGCCGCCGTGCGCCGGGCCTGCTCGGCGGCCGGCAGGTGGGCAATGCCAAAGCGCACATTGGCAGCCACCGCTAGCCAGGGCATCAGGCGCGGCTCCTGGAAGATGACGCCCACCGCCGGGTGCGGCCCCGTGAGGGGCGCGCCGTGCAGCAGCACGCGGCCAGTGCTGGGGGCTTCCAAGCCCGCCACCAGGCGTAGCAGCGTGCTTTTGCCGCAGCCGCTAGCCCCCACCAGCGTCACGATTTCGCCCGCCCGCAGGTGTAGGCTAATGTCGTCGAGCGCCACCACGCGGTTGTCAAACTGCTTGCCGATGTGGTCGAGCTGGAGCATTTTAGAGCCTGATAATAAGATTTTCAATTAAAAAATGGCCGGCGATTATCCCTGCAATGAGTTGGGGCGTTCGCAAGAGCCGGCCTCGCTTGTTAGGAAGTGCCAGCCGTGCCGTGCACATCCTGCCAGCGTAGCAGGCGGCGGCCCAGCGCGGCCAGCAGCGCATCGGTGCAGCGGCCCAGCACCGCAAAAAGCAGGATGCTAGCCAGGATGGTTTGGGGCCGGCCGGTCATCTGACCATCAACCAGCAAAAAGCCCAGGCCCTTATTAGCGCCCATAATCTCGGCGGCTACCACAAACATCCAGCCCAGGCCCAGGCCGTTGCGCAGGCCCACGAAGTAGGCAGGCAGCGTGGCCGGCAAAAACACCCGCCGCACCAGTTGCAGGCCCGAAAGCCGGTACACGCGGCCCACTTCCACGAGTTTGCGGTCTACGTTCTGGATGCCGCTCATTACCGCCAGGTACACCGGGAAGAATACGCCCACCGCAATCAGCACCACTTTCGAGGTTTCGTAAATGCCCATCCAAAGGATGAACAGCGGCACCCAGGCCAGCGACGGGATGTTGCGCAGCCCTTGCAGCAGCGGGTCGAGCAGCCGGCGCAGTAGCGGTAGGTAGCCGGTGAGCGCGCCCAGCAGCGTACCCAGCGCCGTGCCCAGCCCAAAGCCCAGCGCCACCCGGCCCAGCGTGAGGCCCAGGTGGGGCCACAGCTCGCCGGTGCGCGCCAGCTCCCCAATGGTAGCCAGCACCCGCGAGGGCGCGGGCAGCAGGTTGGGCGGCAGGGCACCGGCGCGGGCCAGCACCTCCCACAGCGCCAGCAGCGCCGCCGGCAGCAGCGCGCCCAGGGGCCAGCGCCAGCGGCGGGCCGCTGAGGGCGCGGCCGTGCCCGTGGCGGGCGGGGCCAGCCGGGGCGCCGATAGGAGAGAGGTAGCAGCCATTTTTAGTTAGCGAATAGCGACTGGGGCAGCGGCCAGCTTGGCGGCATACTGTGGGTCAATCAAGTCATTCACCGTCCTTTGAATATCCACGCTGCCGTCGATGGCGCCGCTTTTCTTGAGCACATCACCGGCTGCCGCGATGGTAGCGCGCTGCTGGGGGCCTAGCTGCGCAGTGGAGAAATCGGTGCGGGCGAGCTGCCTGGCGGCTACGGCGGGGCTTAGCTTGGCCTCGGTAGCGAGGGCTTGCTGAAGCTCGGCGGGGTGCTGCCTAGCCCAGGCGCGGGCCTGCTCGTAGGCAGCCAGCACCGCAGCTACCAAGGCCGGGTGCTGCCGGGCAAACTCTTCGCGCACGTTGAGCACGCCGTAGCTGTTGAAGTCGGCATTGCGGTAGAAAAGCCGGGCGCCCGACTCCAGCTCGGCCTTGGCCATGTGGGGGTCGAGGCCGGCCCAGGCATCTACATCGCCGGTTGCCAGGGCGGCGCGGCCGTCGGGGTGTTGCAGCGGAATCAGCTCAATGTCTTTTTCACTGAGGCCGGCCTGGTCGAGGGCACGCAGCAGAAAGATATAGGGGTCAGTGCCTTTGGTGGCGGCTACGCGCTTGCCCTTGAGGTCGGCCACCGACTTGATGGGGGAGTTGGCGCTCGTGACCAGGGCCGTCCACTCGGGCTTCGAGTAGACATAAATGGCCTTGAGCGGGTTGCCGTTGGCCCGCCCGATGAGTGCCGCCGCGCCCGCCGTGGAGCCAAAGTCGATGCTCTTGCCATTCAAAAACTCCAGCGCCTTATTGCTACCCTGGCTCAGCACCCACTCCACCTTGATGTGCTGCCGGGCGAGGTCTTTTTCCAGCCAGCCTTGCTGCTTCAGCACCAGGCTCAGCGGGTTATAGTAAGCATAGTCGAGCCGGATGGTTTCGGGTGCTTTGGTAGTCGCCTCGGCGCCGTTTCCGGAGCTGCCGCCGCAGCTAGCCAGCAGGCTGGCGAGGGCAAAGGCTAGCGGGGCAAGAGCCTGATTGGCAAAAGGAAAATAGCGCATAAAAGAGGGTAAAGGCCAGTAAGACTTTGCATTAAGAATGAATAAGGCGCTTATGTAAGGGCGGACAGCTCGGCACCCCAGGCCGGGGGCATGGGGCAGTAGTGAAGCCGGCCGCCCGGCAAACCGGGCCAAAAGCCTGCGTTTACTCGGTGAGTGCCGCCGCGTAGAAGACCTCCAGTGCCTGCGTGATTTTGGCAGTTTCTAGCAAAAAACCATCGTGCCCAAAGCTTGAATCCAGCTCGCCGTACACCGCGCCGGGGATACCCTGGGCGATTTCGCGCTGCTCGCTGAGCGGAAACAGCACGTCGGAGGTGATGCCCAGCACCAGCGTGCGCGCCCGAATGCTGGCTAGCGCCGCCGCCACGCCGCCCCGGTTGCGGCCGAGATTGTGCGAATCCATTGCCCGGCTGAGCACCACGTAGCTGTAGGCATTGAAGCGGGCCACGAGCTTATGGCCTTGGTAGCGCTGGTAGCTGCTGGCCCGAAAATCGCGCAGGCGGCTATCGGCGGGCTCGGTTTGGGTGTTGGCGTAGGCGTCGTAGCCCCGGTAGCTAAGCAAGGCCACGGCGCGGGCCGCTGCCAGGCCGGCGTCGCCGCCACCGGGCCGGTTTTCGTGGTAAGTAGCGTCGGCTTCGATGGCCATGCGCTGCGCTTCGTTGAAAGCAATGCCCCAGGCAGCGTGCCGGGCGCTGGTGGCAATAACTACCAAGTGGCTAGCCACTTCGGGCTGGCTAGCCGCCCATTCGAGGGCCTGCTGCCCCCCCAGCGAACCGCCGATAAGGGTGTGAATGTGGGCTAGCCCCAGCTCGTGCCGCAGCGCCTCATGGGCGGCCACCAAATCGCGGATGGTCAGGAGGGGAAAATCTTTGAAGCGGCCCCGGCCGGTAGCGGGGTCCACGTCCAGCGGACTCGTGCTGCCGTAGCACGAGCCCAGTACGTTGGCACACACGATAAACCAGTCGGCGGGGTCAAAAAAACAGCCTGCTCCAAACAGCCCCGGCCACCAGTCGAGCACGTCGGCGTTGGCCGTGAGCGCGTGGCACACCCACACCACATTGTCGCGGGTGGCGTTGGGCTGGCCCCAGGTGCGGTAGGCTACCCGCGCGCCAGTCAGCACCTCCCCGCTTTCCAGCGGGAAATGGTCGGGCAAGGAGAAAAATAATTCAGGCATGGATAAGTTAATAAGCAGCGATAAGTAGCGGAAATAAAAAGGGAAGGCTTGGGCGCGCTAAGCGCCGCGTAGTCGGCAACTGGGTAGAATACAATACAAAATGGTGCCCCGGCATTTTGCTGGGGCACCATCTTATATTTACGTGATTAGCTTATACTTCAAGCGGCTGGGCGTGCTCGGGCTGGGGCTCGGCGATGGGTGCCGCCTCATCGGCTTCGCCCTTGGGGGTAGCGGCCGTAGCAGCCGCCAGGGCCTGCTCCAGGTCGGCGCGGATGTCTTCGAAATGCTCGATGCCAACCGACAGGCGCAGGAGCGTGGGCGTCACACCCGAGGCCAATTGCTCCTTCTCATCCAGCTGCTGGTGCGTGGTGGCCGAGGGCTGGATGATGAGCGTTTTGGCATCGCCCACGTTAGCCAAGTGGCTGATGAGCTTGAGGTTGTCAATCAGGGCCGTGGCCGTTTCCTTGGTGCCGTGCAGGGCAAACGACAGCACGCCGCCGAAGCCGCGCTTGAGGTACTTGGCCGCGTTGGCGTGGTGCGGGCTGCTGGCCAGGCCGGGGTAGTTGACGTGCGCCACCTCAGGCCGCTGCTCCAGCCACTGGGCTACCTTGAGGGCGTTTTCGACGGTGCGCTCCACGCGCAGGCTCAGGGTCTCAAGGCCTTGCAACAGCAAAAACGAGTTGAACGGGCTGATGGCCGGGCCAAAGTCGCGCAGGCCTTCCACGCGGGCGCGGATAATGAAGGCGATGTTGCCGAACGGCCCGCTTTTACCAAATACGTCGTTGAAAACCAGGCCGTGATAGCCTTCGCTAGGCTCAGTAAACTGCGGGTACTTGCCGTTGCCGAAATCGTAGGTGCCACCGTCCACAATGACGCCGCCTACGCTCGTGCCGTGGCCGCCAATCCACTTGGTAGCCGACTCCACCACGATGTTGGCGCCGTGCTCTAGGGGCCGGAACAGGTAGCCGCCCGCGCCAAAAGTATTGTCTACCACCAGCGGAATGTCGTGCTTCTTGGCTACGGCCGCAATGCGCTCAAAATCAGGCACGCTAAAGCTAGGATTGCCAATAGTTTCTAGGTAGATAGCGCGGGTTTTTTCGTCAATCAGCGCCTCAATGCTGTCGGCGTCGTCGCCGGCGGCAAAGCGCGCCTCAATGCCCAAGCGCTTGAAGGCCACCTTAAACTGGTTGTAGGTACCGCCGTAGAGGTAGGAACTCGAAACGAGGTTGTCGCCCTCCTGCAAAATATTGTTAAGGGCAATAAACTGCGCCGCCTGGCCCGAGCCCACGGCCAGCGCCGCCACGCCGCCTTCGAGCGCCGCAATGCGCTGCTCAAATACGTCGGTAGTGGGGTTCATTAGGCGGGTGTAGATATTGCCGAACTCCTTCAGGGCAAATAGGTTAGCGCCGTGCTCCGCGTTTTTGAATACGTAGCTGGTAGTCTGGTGAATAGGTACCGCACGCGAGCCGGTGGTAGGGTCAGGCTGCTGCCCGGCATGTAGTTGAAGAGTTTCGAAGTGCAGGTTCTGGGTAGCCATGATGGGAAAAGTTAACGGTGTTATTTTATTGAAAATCAGTTGAAATAGTGCTTTAGGCAGGCAGGGCCACGGGCCGCTGAGCCAGCGCGGCAACAATGGCCACCGGGTCGGGGCGGTCCTTGAAATTAGCAATCACTTCGGCCCAGATAATGGCCCCGTCGGTGTCGATGACGAACGTGGCCGTGAGCGGTAGCTCGTCGTCAGCCGTGCCATTGTGCGCCGTTAGGTCAATGCCGACGCTACGGAGCGTGCCGGCTACCTCCTGGCCCACGCCGTAAGCGAGGCCGTACTGGCGCGCTACCCGGTTGCCCACATCGCTGAGCACGGGAAAAGTCAAGCCTTTCTCGCTGGCAGTGAGGCTAGTAAAGTCCGGTGTTTGGGGCGAAACGGCGACCAGCGTGGCCCCGTGGCGGGCCAGTTCGGGCAGGGCTTGCTGATAAGCGCGCAGCTGCACATGGCAGTATGGGCACCAGTTGCCCCGGTAAAACGTGAGTACTACCGGCCCGTGTTTCAAGAAGTTGGCTAGGGTTTGGGGCTGGCCGGCAGCATCAGGCAGCGTGAAATTGGGCGCTTGCTGGCCCGCTCCGAGCGCGTAGCTGGCTAGCCCGGCCGCCTCCGTTTGGGCAATGCCAGCGTCAATGGTTTGGGCAGCGGCAGCGGGCAGGGCCGTGGCTAGGTGCTGGGCCGTAGCGGCCAAGTCTTGTTTAAACGAAGTAGTCGAGCCGTTAAAAGCTGGGGTAGACATATCAAGGGAGGTAGTAGCTGCGAAAAAGTTTGAGTAAACTCCGTGCTGTTGGCTTTTCGCGTCCTCCGTTGCCACTGCTGTTAAATCAGCAGTTATTTATAAGTTTCTGATAGATAGGCAATTAATATTATTAAAGCCACATCAGTGCGCCAGTGCTGCGGCGAAGCCAGCAAGCAAAGGCACTACCCACAAAAAGAGGAGAGAAGCAAAAAACGCCGGGCCAAAAGGCTAGTCGCGGCAACAACAGCACATTCGCATTCGCTGGGCTAAGGAGGCCGAGCCGGCTAAAACCGAGGGCGAAAGGTATCCGGGGCCGCTCACGAAGGGGGCGGGGGCGGAGAGGGCAGCGAAGAAAGATGCGTGTGCCATGGGTACTCGGTTTATAGACCCCCGGGCGGCGCTTGGCAGCTGCCGGGGTAGGAATTGGCACCTTTCAACTAGTGAAGGTTGCCAGCGGGTCAAAGAGCCTAATCTCTCGCCGCTTCTGTATAAAACTTAACTAAACTGCCCCGCCTGCTGCGGGGGAGTACCGGTTTGGTGAGGGCAAAGATAGAGGTGGAAAACAACTGTGCAAGGCTATTGCGAAAAAACTTGAAAAAAACTTCGACAGTTAGTTTGGCGTCAATAGACCGTTAGTGAGGTTGCCTAATTAGCTTACTGCTAGCCTAAGAGCTTTTTTTAGCTGGCAAGAGAATCGGCTGGTATTGCGAGCGCAATGCGGTAATTCTTCCTGCACGTTGGGTTAGTAATCTGACGAAAACACACGAGCAGTAAGGCTGGCCGCGCTACGCCCGCCACGCCAAATGACTTCTGACGGGTTGACCAACGTTCCACATGGGATTCATCTATAAACAAAAAGGCCACCCCAATGATGGAGTGGCTTTTCTCACCTTTTTTCTGCAAAAAGTACCTAGATACTAGGTAGGGTTAACTCCTGACCTACTTCAATAAGGTCGGGGTTACTGCCGATGATGGCCTTATTGGCCTCGTATATCTGATGCCACTTAGCGGCGTCGCCGTAGTGGTTTTTAGCAATCTTGGAGAGGGAGTCGCCGCTTACTACGGTGTAGGTAGTGCCAGCAGCGGTAGAGTCAGCGGCAGCGGGTTTGTCGCTGTTGCCGAAAAAGTCGGTACCACCAGTGTTTTGGGCGGGAGCAACGGGCTTTTTATCACCCTCGTTAGTCAAGAAATCGAGCAAGCCCATGTGACAAGTGCGAATTATAGTGTGAAAGAAGAGCTGCCGCAGCCGGGCTGGGTGGCTTTGAGCTTTTTACGGGGCAGGGTGCTGAGGGGTTGCCTTGGATAACCAAAAAAAAGTAGGTGCGTAAGCGTCACCGAAACCAACCTGGCTTTTCTTTCACACCTTTTCTTTTGTTCCCATGAATTTCACACACGTATCCTTCCGGTCTTACTTCACCTCGCTGCTCAGCGTGGTAGCACTGCTGATTGCCGTTTCCTCGTGCGGCAGCGACAAAGGCAAAGTGGAAGGCGTAAACATGCTGTACGGCTCTAGCAGCAAAGTATGGGTAACCGATAAGCAGACCGATGCCGCCGGCGACAAAGTGAAGCAGGACGATGCTGCCCAAGACCAGGAAATCAGCTTTGCTTCGAACGGCACCTACTCGGGTACGCAGAGCGGCAAGTATGTATTTGACCAAACGGCCAAAACCATCACGATGACCCCCGAAGGCAGCCCCACCAGCAGCACGTTCAACATCGAAACCCTGACCGATGATAAGCTGACGCTCGTAAACCCGAACAGCCCCGAGTCGAAGCTGATGCTGAAGGCTAAGTAGTCAACCCGATTTTCGAAGGACTTATGTCCGCCTATAGGCCTCGCTCCGTTACCGGAGCGGGGCCTTTTTTGTGGCCGGCCGGGCCGGCTAGCCAGCGCGGCAGGTAGGCCACACCCAGCGCGAGGTAGAAGTAGTAGGTGACGATGCGGTAGAGTAGTACCAGGAAGCTCGTCATGGAAGCCGAGCCCATGAAGCGGCCGAAGAACGTGGGGAATGCCCCTTCGGCAATGCCCGCCCCACCCGGCGTAATGGCCAGTAGCAGAATAACTTTGTAGGTAATGTTGCGGGCGAAGATGAACAGGAACGTGCCCGTAGCCATAGGCGCAAAGGCGGCGATGAGGCAGCCGATAACGGCGTAGCGGGCCGTCCAGACGAAGACGGTGCTCAGGGCCGCCCGCCACCAGTAGGCCGCGCCCGCGCCGCGCAAGTGGGCCGAAGCCAGCACCATTTCCTGGCCCTGGCGGTAGGCCGTGCGGCGAAAGCGGCGTAGCCCGCGTAGCGAAGTCAGGCGCACCAGCAGCCGGCGCACCGAGCGCGGATTGATAAACAGGGCGTAGAATAGTAGCCCCGAATAAGCAGATACGCCCACGTAGCTGACAATGAAGAGCGCCCGTAGCGTCTGCACAAAGGCTGATTGCAGGCCGTGGGGGTAGAGGCCCTCGCCGGCTAGCCACACTACCAGCGGCACCATGAGCACGTAATACAGGTTGTCGAGAAAAGCCGTGACGATAGTGTAGGCAATGGCTTTGCCCAGCGGAATGCCCTCGCGGTTGAGGATGAGCGGGGCCGCCGCCGTGCCGCCCGCCGCCGAAGGCAGCACGCAGGAAGCGAATTCCCAGACCACAATCACTCCAAAGGCCTGCTTCCAGCTCAGTACTTTTTCGGAGATGCTGCGGATGCGGTAGATGTAGCCCAGGTCGCGGGCCCAGAGCACGAGCAGCGTGATGAAGAGCCACTGCCAGCTGGCATCGCGCAGCGGGGCGAGGTCGCCGGGCTTGTAGGAGCGCCAGAATAAAAACGCCACTACGCTCAAGCCAATCAGCGCCGGCAGCACGATGCGCGAGGGCCGGAGCTGCCGGACTAAATCGGCATCCGGGCGGGCCGGGGCTGGGGGCGGGGTAGGCGAGGTAGGCTGCATAGGCAAGGGAAGGCGGGGCAAAAATAGGGCCGCTTACCGCGCCCGGCTGGCAAAAGCAAAAAGGCCCGGCCGCGATAAGCGCGGCCGGGCCTTTTAAAGGCAGGAGCTTAGCGAGGCTAGCCAGGGCTAGGGCCGGCCACCAGGGCTACCGGCCGGCACGATGCCGCTAGGCGAGGTAGTGCCCGGCGAAGGGGCGTTAACTGGCGTCGGGTTGTTGGGCGTAGTAGTTGGCGCGCTAGGCTTCACAGCTGAGCTATCAGCGGGGGCCGTAGCGGGGCGCAGGCCAGGCTGGCCAGCGGGGGCCGTGGTGCTATCGGCTGGGGTTGCGGGCGCGGTTTTGGTAGTGTCGGTGGGGGCTGCCTGGCCAGGGGTGCCGGCTGGGCGTTGGCCCGCGCCGGGGGCGCCGGTAGCGCCAGCTGGCCGCTGGCCCGCGCCGCTGGGGCGAGCGCCTTGGCCGCCGCTGAGGTCACCACCGCCGATACCACCGCCGGCATCACCGCCGTCTTTGAGGTCATCGTTGTTGACGCTCTTGCGGTTGCGGGGGCGCTGGTCCACCGTCAGCTTGCCGATGCGGTAGCTGAAATTGACTTTGAAATTGAGGTTTTGCACCACGTTGGTGCTGTTTTGCTGGAGCACCGAGCCGTTGATGGGCGTGCCGTTGTAGCTGTCCACGTAGGGCGTGGCGATGTTGGTGCGGATGCGGATGGAGCCAGTGAAGAAGTTTTCCGCGCCGAAGCCGATGCTACCGCGCTTCTCGGCGAAGCTCTTTTGTAGACTCAGGCTATAGATGCCGAAGCCGCTTTGCTCGCCTTGCAGCTGCACTTGCTGGCCGCGATAAAAGGCGAACCCTTGCAGGGAGTAGTTCTTACCGAGGTCGTACGAGCCGAAAGCCCGCGCATTTATCACCACGCCACTGTTCTTAGAGTTGTAAGCGGCCTGCGAGTCATTGTTTTTCAGCACGGCGTAGTATGCATCCACGCTCCCGTTGAGCGAGAGCTTGCCGGTGTTTGCGCCAGCGAAGAGGCTGCCGCCGTAGGCGTTTTCGGTACCCGAGTTGAGGTAGGTAGTCAGCAGCGCGCCCTGGATGTTGTTGGGGTTCAACTCGGGCGGCAGTGGCACGCGCACCGTCTGGATGGCGTCGGTCGTGTTGCGCACGAAGGCCGTCACGTTCAGGTTTACTTTCTGCTTGACGGTGGTGCTGTAGCCTACTTCGTAGTTGTTGGTGTACTCGGGGCCGAGTTCGGCGTTGCCGCGCGAGGCATTTAGCGGGTTGCTAGCCTGTACGTTGGGGTTCAGGAATTGCAGCGACGGGCGCTGGATACGGCGGTTGTACGAGAGCTTGACCACGTTGCCATTCTCCAGCTTGCGCGAGAGGTTGATGCTGGGCACCACCACGCTGTAGTCGGGAATGTTGGTGCTAGTGAGCGTGCCCTGGCCGTTGCTGAAATCGGCCGAAATGCTGGTGTACTCAAAGCGCACGCCCGGCTTTACGGTGAAGCCCTTGGGCAGCCCGATGGTGTAGGTAGCATAGCCAGCGGCCACGTTTTGGCGGTAGCGGAAGGAGTTGTTGAGCGTGGGGCTGCCGGCGGCCGGCTGCAAGTTGGCGTCGTAGAAGTAGCTGTAGTCGCTGTTTACGCGGCGCACAATGTCCTTCACGCCCACTTCCAGCAGCTGGTCCTTCACGGTTGGCGTCTGGTAGTCGATTTGGCCGGTGTATTCCTCGTTGTAGCTGTCGTTGTTGTTGCCCAGCTGGCCCACGTAGCGGCGGGCGTCGCGGTCGGTGGGGCCGGTGGGGTCAAAAACGCTGTTGGTAAAGTTGTTCGTCTGGTTGTTGCGGCTAAACAGCGTGAGCACGCTCAGCTCGCGCTGCTTCACCTCGAAGAGGTGCGTGTAGTTGAGGCTGGCATCGACGGTATTCGAGTTGTTGGTCGAGGCCACATCGCGGATGGAGTTGACCGCCAAAGGCGCTGTGCCGGCCGCGATGCGGCTCAGCAGGTTGTCCTGGTAGTTATCGGCGTTGCGAATGCCGTAAGCGATGGAGCCAGCCAGCGAATTCTGCTTGTTAAAGTCGTAGGTGAGGCCCAGCGTGTAGCGCCCAAAGGCGTCTTTGCGGCGCGTATCGGCACTCTGCGCCACGCTAGTGCGGGCGCCGGTGGCGAGGCTGATGCTGTTCTGCGCGTTCTCGAAGCTGCCCGGCTGGTTGTAGCTGGCCCGCCCAAAGCCGCCCAGCGATACCCCAAACTTGCCGTTGCTGTAGTTGCCGTTCAAACCCAGGTTGGTGGCGCGCAGGCCCACGCCGGTATTCAGGCTCAGCGAGCCACCGCGCAGGTTATTCTGCTTGGTAACGATGTTGATGATACCGCCCGAGCCCTCAGCGTCGTACTTCGCCGACGGCGAGGTAATAACTTCCACCGTCTGAATCTGGTCGGCCGGAATCTGCTTCAGCGCATCCGCAATGCTGCTAGCCGCGATGGTGCTGGGCTTGTTGTTGATAAGCACCCGGATGTTGCTGGAGCCGCGCAGGCTCACGTTGCCGTCCAAGTCCACGCTCAGCAGCGGCACGCGCTTGAGCACGTCGGTGGCGTCGCCGCCCTGGGTGGTTTTGTCCACGTCGGCGTTGTAGATGGTGCGGTCTACGCGCTCCTCGATGAGGGGCTTTTTGCCGGTCACTACTACTTCGGCCAGCTTTTGGGCCGCGCCGGCCAGGGCGATGGTGCCCAAGGCCAAGTTGCCGCCCGCCGTCACGGTCACGCCGTTTTTTACCTGCGTGGTGTAGCCGATAAAGCTGACCTCGACGCGGTAGGTGCCCGCCGGTACCGGCAGCACAAATTTGCCGTCGTCGCCGGCCACGCCGCCGTTTACCGGGCTATTGGTGGTAGCGTTGATGACGTTGACGGTGGCGTACGATACCGGCTTGCCATTAGCGGCGTCCGTAATGGTGCCGCTCACGCGGCCGGTAGCCGTGCGCGGAGCGGCTGCGGGCGCAGCGGCGGGGCGGCCGGGGGCCTGGCTATGCGCCAGCAACGGGCTGGCCGCCAGCGCCACCGCCAGCAAGGAGGCGGTGGAAAAAGTAGGCTTGTTCATAAAGTTCGATAGTCGGCCAAAGTGCGCAAACGGCGCACAATAGTTGCACTGTCTGGCCGGCTTTTTGTTAAATGCTCGGCCGAAAGCCCGCATCTGCCGACAAAGGTCGCTACACCACCGCCTGCAACCACCCGGCTAGCCCGGGTTCTTTACCCCAGCCGGGCACAACCGCCTACCGTGCACTGTCGTACCTTTGAGCTCGGCGGGCCAATCTTTTAGCCTGCTTCGCGGTTGCTTACCGCGCCCCATCTTCTGCTGCCCCGATGATAATTGAACCCGGCCCGCTCCTGGCGGCGATTTCCTCGCCCGACGACCTTAAGAAGCTCGCTCCCGAGCAGTTAGTG
>Ga0265798_10002371_pt1 | contig 27932 bp, 19 predicted proteins | sample P3T30metagenome_FD_192430 | JGI IMG/M metagenome (GOLD analysis project Ga0265798, IMG submission 192430) | Plant litter microbial communities from East Loma Ridge, Irvine, California - P3 T30 | ecosystem: Environmental > Terrestrial > Plant litter > Unclassified | place: USA: California...
GTAGAGGCTTCCGGGCTGCACAAGCGCGGTCGCATCCAGCCCCGCCAGATCGACCAGCGCCGGGGGCCCGAGCGTGAACCCCGCGCCAAGTCGGTCGGGTTCCTCGGCGATGATCCCCACGACGCGCAGGGTGGTCGTACCCATCCGGACGGTATCGCCAGCCTTCACGCCCAGCCGTTCTGCCGCAGCCGCTGCGATCGCAATCTCGCGACCGTGCGGTCGGGCCGCCAGCGCACCTGCAGCCAGTCGGAAACGCCCCACCAGCGGCCACGCCGCGTCCGTCCCGCGCAGGTCGACGAGCATCGCGGGGGTGGCTTCACCCCTGCTCATCATAGCGCGCATCGAAACCGTCTCGGACACCCGGCCCGCCTGCGCGAAGGTCGCCAGCTCCGCCACCGTGGCGCGGCGCTGCGACACCGTGAACTCGACGTCGCCGCCAAGGATCTGCCGGCCGTTCGCATCGAGCGCCGCGATCATGCTCGCAGCGAGGCTACCGATCCCCGCCAGCGCCGCGGTCCCGAGGAACAGGCAGGCCACCAACAGCACCAGCCCGCGCCCACCACGGCGCAGGTCCCGCAGCGCCAGCCGCCACGCGATGCTCAAGCGCGTGGCCGATCGGTGGCGATCCGGCCATCGGCAAGCGTGACGACCCTGGCGCACCGCGCTGCGAGGGCGGGATCGTGGGTGATGACGAACAGCGTCGTCCCGCTGGCGGCATGGCGTTCGAACAGCAAGTCCATGATCGCGGCACCCGTCGCGGTATCGAGATTGCCGGTCGGTTCGTCGGCGAAGATCAACGCAGGCGCCGCAACCAGCGCCCGCGCGATCGCAACACGTTGCTGCTCGCCGCCCGACAGTTGCGCGGGATAATGCCCGGTGCGGTGGCCAAGCCCGACCGCGGCAAGCTCTGCCTCGGCGCGCCCGAACGCGTCGCGCGCACCCGCCAGTTCCAGCGGAACCGCGACATTCTCGAGCGCGGTCATCGTCGGGAGGAGATGGAATGCCTGCAGCACGATACCGATCCGCCCGCGCCGCGCGATCGCGAGCGCGTCTTCGTCCAATGCTGCGAAATCCAGCCCGGCGACCGTCACGGTCCCGCCGCTCGGACGTTCCAGTCCGGCAAGCACCGCCATCAGCGACGACTTGCCTGACCCAGACGGCCCGAGCAGCGCAACACTTTCGCCTGCGGACACACTTAGGTCGATGCCGCGCAGGATATCCACGCGCGCCGGCGCACGGCCGAGCGACAGCGAGACGTTGCGCGCTTCGATCAGCGCGCTATCGGTGGGGGATGATATGGTCACGTCTCAAGCGATATGGATGGTGGCGGGGGATTGTCCATCTCGCATTGCTCTTGCCAGCGGGATTCGTGCCGACCGCCGACGCATCACCGCGCGCGCCGGTGATCTGGGCCTTCGGCGACAGCCTCAGCGCTGGCTACGGTCTCCCGCCCGCTGCGGGGTTTACCGCAAGGCTACAGGCCGCGTTGCGACGCGCAGGCGTCGCGGCCACCGTGCGCAACGGCGGCGTCGCCGGGGATACCGCCGCGCAAGCGCGCGCGCGGCTGCGCTGGGGGCTGCGCGGCCTGGGTACGACGCCCGATCTGGTGATCGTGGAACTCGGCGCGAACGACATGCTGCGGGGGCTTCCGGTGGGGCAGACCAGAACCAATCTCGACGCGATCCTGACGGAATTGCGGAACCGGCATATCCCCGTACTGCTCGCCGGAATGCGCGCTGCGCCGAATCTGGGACCGGACTATGTGACCGCTTTCGAGGGCATCTACCCCGCGCTCGCCAAGCACCATCGGGTGGCTCGCTATCCGTTCTTCCTCGAAGGCGTCGCGGGAAATCGCACGCTGCTGCAAGCCGATGGCCTGCACCCGAACGCACGCGGCGTCGAGATCATCGTGCGCCGTATGCTGCCCAGCGTTCGCAACGCATTGAAAGAATAGGCGCATGGACCTCGACGACCAGTTTCGCCGCTATTTCGGCACCAGCGATCTTGCCGCGTTGAACCCGTCGGTGCTCGACGCGGGCATCGAACATATGCGGGTCGATTTCGGGCTGGAAAAGGACCGGGACCGGCGCTTCGGTTTGTGGACGCTGCTGCACATGCTGGGTGCCGCACCCGATCTGGACGTCGCCTTCCCGTCCGAGGCGGACCGCGCGGCTGCACGACGCTTCATGGAGATGGCGGAAAGCCTCGACGAAGACTGACGCTCGCGGCTGCGTTGCAAACTGGTTGGTCACTCAGTGACGATGGAACAACATCATGGCCCCCGCACCGTTGAAACTCGGTTGGCTCCTGAAGCAGAACAAGCGCTATGCGCCGCTGCTCGACACCGTCCTGAAGCTTGCCCCGATCCCCGTAGCGATAGGGGCTGTGCTGGCGCTGCCGATGCTGTTCATCTTCAACGGATATCTCGGCCAGCTGAACCAGCCGCCAATTCCCGTCAGTCAGGCAAGCGACTGGGTGTTCCTGCTCTTGTTCGGTATCCTGGCGTCCGCGATGTTCGCCGTAATCGTCCTTCTGCCGGCTGTCTGGACAACGGTGGTCCGATGGAATGCGCCGACTTTACCGGAGCGCAGGATACAGCTGGCCTGTGGTGTGACGGCGCTGGTCACGGTCCTTATCGTGGTCGTGACGCTCGCGCTGAACACCAACTGGTTTGCGATGGGACTCATCGGCGCCACGATAGTCGGCGGCGTGGCAGGCGGGTGGGTCGCGACCGGCGGGCCACCAGCCCATAAGAACCTTGTCGAGACGTCCGCCGGTTTCATGCTGTCGGCGTTCGTCGTCGTCATATGGCTTGTGCTTCTACTGTCGCTGCTGTCGCCGATGTTCGAGGTGTTCGCGAATGGCCGACCGTATCTGACCTTGGTCGGAATGATGGTGCTTCTGCTCGCCATGCTCGGCTTGTCGATCGTCAAACCGGCGCTCGGGGCGATTGTCGGTACGATGATTACCGGTTTCTGGGGTATCGAGCAGTCGTCGCCCGACCGCGGAACGATGATCGCCAGCGCCCTTTACGCGGCCAATCTGGGTGGCGGGCGACCGGCGCGCATTGCCCAGCCGGAGGATCGCGGGGAGATCTGCAACCTTGGTGTTGACGAACGGCAGGTCCTGTACTTCGAGGCCGAAGGGTGCAGTCGCGCAGCTGCATTTCGACGACTACGCGATCTCAAGGGGAAGAATAGCATCGGCCGCCGACAGCAAATCCGCCTTTGGACTTCGGTGGTCAAGGAACGCAGGGCCGTACGGGATCCGCAGAATACCGTTGATCGCCGGTAACAGCGTTGCAACGGTAAACACGTCTGCAAATAGTCTGCGAACAGGTCAGGTTGACGGCAGGGACCAACACCACCTAGCGTTATGGTACCGATAACAAGGTGACCGTTCATCGAGTCGCCAGGGGGTTGAGGAGCTGACGATGACTGGGTCCGACCAGACGATACGGCATCGCGGCATATGGAGGGTATTGACGACCGTCATGCTGGGCCTGGCCATCCCGGCCACGCTCCACGCGCAGACCGCCGGCAACGTGGTCGAGGCGCTGCCCCCGCCGACCGGCCTGGCACCGTTCTTCAGTCCAGCCACCACCACGCCCAGCACCCCGGACGCAGACGGTTTCCTCCGCCGCTGGCTGCTACTCGAACCGATCGTGAAACCCAACCGGACGAACTCGGGCTTTACGTCGGCCTATGTCCGGGATGCCTTGTCGCCCGCAACCTATCCGGGCCGGTTCGACGCCGTCCCGCGGGACGGTCAGACGACGACCGCGGCAGGCACGCCGCGGTGGCACGCGCTCGATACCAACCTGTTCGACGTCAAGCTGTTCAACCTCGCGCAAGGGCTCGGCAAGCCGACCTACGGCGTCATCTTCTGGGCGGTCACCGTCGTCGACAGCCCGCGCGAGATGCGGGACGTCCGCCTCGCAGTCGGCTCCAATTCCGCTTCCGTATGGTGGCTCAACGGCAAGGAAACCGTCGGCCTGTTCGGTGATCGACGCATGGTCATGGACGACGTGCTGTCGCGCCCCGTGACGCTGCGCAAGGGACGCAACGTCCTGCGCGGCGCGGTGATCAACGGCCCGGGCCTGAGCGACTTCTGCGTCCGCCTGCTCGACGAAAGCGGTCGTCCGATCCGGGATATCAAGGTCGACGTGAAGTGAGGACCATCATGCAACGCTCCATCGGCCTGGCAGCAGCGGCGATGCTGCTCGCGGTTCCCGGCACCGCATCCGCGCAACTCGAGGGCGAACCGTTCATTCACGATCCGTCGACTCCGACCTTGTCGGACGGCAAATGGTGGACCTTCGGCACCCGTGGCGGCGGGCTCGTGTCCGACGACGGCTGGGTCTGGCGCAGCGGTGGCGAGCGGCCCGGGGGCGGTGTCGCGCCCGACGTGCTCAAGATCGGCGACCGCTATTATGTTGCCTATGCCGTAGGGGGCGGGGGGATGAACGGCGGCCACGCCAGCAACGTCAAGATCATGTGGACTAACTCGCTCGATCCCAAGTCGCCGGCGTTCGGCTATCATGACGTCGGGATCGTCGCATCGACCAACGGGATCGAAGTGGCGGATGCGATCGACCCGGCGTTCCTCTACGCCGAGGGGCACCTGTGGCTGAGCTACGGCACCTATTTCGGGTCGATCCGCATGGTCGAACTCGACCCCAAGACCGGCGGTCGTCTGGCGGGTAACCAGCCGGTTGATATCGCTATCGACATGGAGGCGACCGCGCTTCTGCACCGCGACGGGTGGTATTATCTGTTGGGGACGCATGGGACGTGCTGTGACGGGCCCAACTCGTCGTACAACATTCGGGTCGGGCGTTCGCGCAGCCCGCTCGGGCCGTATGTCGACAACATGGACGTGCCACTCCTTAAAGGCGGTGGCAAACTCGTCGTGGCCGGGCGGGGGCGGCAATATGGCCCCGGGCATTTCGGGCTGATCGACCTTGGGGACGGCGTCGAGAAATACTCGATGCATTATGAAGCGGATCTCGATCGCAGCGGCCGCAGCGTCCTCGCGATCCAGCCGTTGCTCTGGAAGGACGGCTGGCCCGTCGGCGGCGCGAACATCGTGCCCGGCACTTACGAAATCCAGTCCGAGCGCAGTGGCGGAGCCTTGCAACTGGCGGTCGACTTCGTGCGGATGCCCTTCGACGTGCGGCGCAGCTTCATGGCAAAGAGCACTGAACCCGTAGCACCGATCCCCAATCAGACCCTGGAGCAGGGCCGGACGTCGTGGCCCGCGGGGGACGCGGAAGTGGATCTCGGCGACTATATGATCCGCGCGCATCAACAATGGACGATCTCGCCGGTGGCGGGGGCAGGCGGTGCGTTCGGTGCGCCTTTCTACAAGATCGTCATTGCCGGGACCGAGCGCGCGCTGGCAGTCGGTCCGGAAGGCACCGTTCGCGCGGTGCCAACCTTTGACGGATCGCCGGGGCAGCTCTGGCGGATCGACCAGCTGACTGACGGCACATACCGGATCATGCCCAAGGCCAGCGTCGGGTCGAAGGGGCCTGTGGCACTGGTAGCGCTCGGGCGGAGCACGCCGGCCTTGGCGGCATTCTCTCCTACCAGCGATACAGGAAAGTGGACCTTCCAGCTGCCCTGACCCGATCCTGGATCTCGATCGGGTTCGACCGCCCGGCTGACGATTGAACCGTATGTCTGGTGTGACCGTGCGGCGCGGGGTAGCGTTCGATCGTAAGTGCCGGGGTGCGGGACAGGGGGGATACGGTGCAGCGCTACTTTCACGCGGGCGTGCTTGCGGTCATCTTGGCGGCAGCCCCGCTGCACGCTGCACCGGTCCCTGCCGCGGCGGTGGGCGATCAGGCGCCAGCTTACACGGTCCGGCTTCATGAGGGCGGCGAGGTCGACTCGCGCAGCCTGGCCGGCCGGGTCGTGATCCTCAATTTCTGGGCGACCTGGTGCGCGCCGTGCAAGCGCGAGCTCGTCGAGCTCGATGCGGTGCTCGCGCGCCATGGCGGCGCACGGGTCGCGGTGTTCGCCATCGATGCCGGAAAGCGGACCGAGCCGCGGTTGCTCGCGCGTCAGGCGGCGGCGATGCGCGTGCCCGTCGCGACCGCCATCACCGCGCCATATCGCCCGCGCGGTGCCGCGGTACCGACGACCTATGTGATCGATCCGTCTGGGCGGATCGTACGGGTTCAGGCGGGGGCGTTCCGGCCGGGCGAGATCACCCGGCTGGTCGACACCTTGCTGGGGGTTACTCCGGCAAGCGGTACTGGACGTTGATTGACTGCCCAACGCACCCGAGCACTTCGTTGCCGAGCGTCGGCGGAAGATAGCGGAAGCGCGCGACCGCGCTTTCGGTCGCTGGCCCGAACACGAACGGCGGATAGGCGATCACCGTGCGCGTCTGCTCGACCCGGCCGTCGGCAGCGATGTCGAACGCCACGCGCGCATTTCCCTCGAACCTCCAGCGGAGCGCCTCGCTCGGGAAGGTGTTGCTCGAGATATTGGTGTTTTGCGGCACCGGGCGAACATCGAGCAGCGAGCATTGCTCGGGCGTGATGCCCGCCTCGGTCAGTCGCTGGTCGGCGCGGGCGGGGGCACCGTCGCGTTTCTCGATCAGCGACAGATGGAGCTGCGCAAGGCTGCGGATCGGATCGTCCTGCGGGAGCGTCGCCGGAGGCGTTGCGATCACCCCCTGCAACAGTCCGCGTGCCGGCGCGAGCGTACCGCTCGCCTCTAGCGCAAGCGCCTGTTCGGTGCGCAACCATGCGCGTGCCCGTTCGGAACCGGACTGCGTTTCGAGCCGTGCGATCGCGGCGGCCAGTAGCCGTGCCTTTTCGCCTTCATACCCGCTCCGCGTGGCCGAGCGGACTGGCGAAGCCCCCATGAACAGCGCGTAGGCCCGCGCATCGGCCGGCGCGTCGAGCGAGACCAGCAGCTGGTCCAGCGCAATCACCGCCTCGGCGCGGCTACGATTGTTCTTCGCGGTATGCATCGCCGCCAGCCCCCGCGGAATGGCACCGGGACCGGGCTGGTTCGGATCGAACGTATGGTTGATCACATCCGGATCGACATGGATCTGCGTCAGCCAGTCCCGTGTCCGATCGCTGAACGCATCCGACAGCGCGAGCAGCGGCGGGCGCTTGACGCAGCGCAGTTCGAGCCGGATCGACTGCCGCCAGAACGTATCGAGCTTTGCCAGCGCAGCGGGTTGCCAGCGCCATTCCGAAACGGCGGCAGCGAACACGCTGCCGAGGGGCCCCGACTTGCTTGCATAGACCGGGCTCGCGTCGGTGACACGCCCGTCGTCGCCGATCGCGAACTCGACCACCGCGACATCCTGTGGCGCGACGTCGCCGCCGCACACCGGCAGATCCTTGTCCGACATCGTCATCCAGCTCTGGTCCGGCAGATGCCCCGCGCCCGAAAAGGTCAGATATTGCCGCACCTTCTCCGAGTCGCCGAGCCGCGCATAAATGAGCGCGGCATTGCCGCGGATGCGCACCTGACTGATCGAAACCTTGGTCGTGGTCCGTCCGGTCAGGTCGAGCGCATGTTCGATGAACGGCGCGGCGAGCTTTGGCTGGCCGCGATTGAGGTCGGCAAGCGCCCGCAAGCTGAAGATATTGGCCTGGTCGGTCTTCGCCAATTTGGCGAAGCCGGGGGCGTCGGCGCGGACCGCGTCGAGCGTCGCGATAGCGAGGTCGGGTTGCTCGGTCAGCGCCGCCATCGCCAGCGTGTAGCGCGCCGCCAGGCTGTCCGTGGACGTCGCATCGGTTTCCGCGGCAACCGCTTGTTGCAATTCGGTGATCGCCTGCGTGTTGGTCGCCCCGCCGCGATGGCGGCTGCCCAGCAGGCGCAGGGCGTACGCAAGATCTGCGTCGCGCGTGACCTTTTGCGCGGTGAAGGCGCGGACTGCGAGCGTTGCCTCGGTCGTCGCAGGATCGTACTGGCCGTTCTGCTGCAACGCATAGGCGAGGCGCGACCGGATCACCGCGGTCGATCGCGCGGATGGCGGCAACCCCGTCAGCGCGGCGCGATATCCGCTGATCGCGGCGGCAAAGTCGCCCTTTTCCAATGCCGCCTGCGCGGTGTTGAACAGCATCTGCGGGGATTGCGGCGACGTCTGAGCCAAGGCGCTCCCGCCCCCGAGTGCTGCCGCGCAAGCAACCGCGCGAAGCCAACCTTTGCCGATCCGTCGCATCCAAAACCCCCGTTTTCGAAACCCTTCGGTACGATAACAGCGGGGGGTGCCGTGCGTAAGTGTCTTATTCGCCCGGCACGCATACCGGCGTACCGGTTGGGATGACCGCACCGCTGCGATTGTTCGTCGATCGCTTCGACGCGGAATGGTTTGAGCGACGTGCTGGCCCCTCTGGAACCAGGTTGAGCAGCAGGAAGCTGGCGCTAGCCCCCGCCATGATCAGTCCGACCCAGGCCACGGGGCCAAACACTGCGCCCCAGGCTCCGATCGACGCGAGCAGGCAGGCCGCGATCGCTGCCCAGGCGGTGGCGCGGTACCAGCCGGCATGGCGCCGCGTCAGGCGATGCCCAAAGCGCAATTCATGGTGTCGATCGGTCGCAAAACCGAACAAAAGGAACGCAGCGAGAGCGCAAAGCGCAGCAACGATGGCGGTCATGCGACAGTTTCCTCATCAGCAGGTGAAACAGCATGCGCCCGGACGCGGGCGGATCGGGGAGGGCGGTTCCGATGCGCCCGGACACGGAACGCCACCCAGGCAAGGGCCGCAGCGATGACCAGGAGCACGCCATCGACCAGTGCGAGCGTCCAGTCGCCGGCCAGGATCCATTGGCCAAGCCCCGGACGCATCACCACAAAATCATAAGCGACGAGGGCAAACAGCGCGATCGCGGTTCCCCCGAGCAACTTCATCCAGCCGTGCCGCGGGCGTAACCCCAGTGAAAGGACGACGGCCAATCCCCACGCCATGAACAACCACGCCACCTCGCGGTCGCCGCGCATCGGCATGGCAAGCGGCAGCAGCCGGTTTGCCCAGAAGAACATCGCGCAACCGAATGGAAAACCAGCGATAACCGCGATGTTAAGGCGCTCGACGACGTGAAAGCCAAACGGCGGTCGGGTCGGGTCGGACAACTTCTCGCGCCGCTTCACCGTCCACAGCACGAGGCCGCTGGCGACCATCAGTGTCCCGCCGATCCCGCACAGAAAATAGAGCCAGCGCAACGTCGTATCCCCGAACCGTCCGGCATGGACACCGATCATCGCGCTGTACGTCGTCCGCGCCCCGTCCGGCGGCGGCGAACGCCATGTGACGCGACCGGTCACCCCGTCATAGGCGATCCGCTCGCCATGCGTGACGAGCCCAGCGCTGCTGGCGCGCGTGACGATGACCCGCGCTGCGGCGTCACCGGGTTCGGCGACCTCGATAAAGCCGATCGGTCCGCCCAGACGGCGTTCGCCATCGCGAACGAACTGCGACAGATCGCCAAGCGGCGCGTCGTGTCCGACGCGTATCACATCGCCCGCTTCCGGGAATATGCTGGCGTAAAGCTTTGTGCGATCGGCATAGTTGGCAATCGCTGCCCACGGCATCAGCATCGCCGACAGCGTAACCAGCCCGGTGTAGGTGATCATCAGGTGGAAGGGCAGGCCCAGCACCGCGGCGGCGTTATGACCGTCGAGCCACGACCGCTGCCCCTTTGCGCGCCGCAGGGTGAAGAAGTCCCGGAAGATCTTTTTGTGAATGACGATCCCGGTGAGGATCGCAACCAGCATCATCATGCTCGCCACCCCGACCAACCACCGCGCCCATAGGATCGGCATGTAATGAAGGTCGAAGTGGAACCGGTAGAAGAAATCGCCGCCGCGTGTGTCGCGCGCCACCGGCGTGCCCGTCGCGTCGATCAGCACGGACGTGTCCCGTCGCCGGCGGGGGCGCTTGCCCTTGGGCGCGTTGGGGTCGGGTTGGGGTATCCAGGATGCAAAGGTACCCGGCGTTTCGGTCGTCGGCATGGTGATGAACCATGCCTTGGCACCAGGTGCCTTGCGCTCGAGGAAATGTTGCGCGTGTTGAAGCGCCTGCATGGGTTGCTCGACCCGTGGCGTTTCGGGGCGCATCCAGCGGTTGAGCGTATCGCGCCAATATGCCGCCGTTCCTGCGACAAAGATGATGAACAGCACCCAGCCAAGCAGCAGCCCCGACCAGGTATGCAGGGTCGATTGGGACTTCCGGAAGCTTCTTGTCATAGTCGACCCCCGGCGCTGATCGAAAGCCAGACGATCCCGCCCGCAACCAGGCCCACGGCGGCAAGCGTCCAGCAGGCGCGCCAGCCGCTCGATGCCGCATAGGCCCAGATCGCCGCCCCGGCGCAGATAGCAAAAGCAACCAGCGTAGCCGTCATCGACGCCGTGGCTGCCGGCATCGGCAGGATCCGGGCGAGCGCCATCGCGACGAGGCTCGCCACCGCATAGCCGAGCGGCATGGCCGCGAGGAGGCGCAGGGTCGCATCCCCGCGCCTCCGCCAAGTCGCTGCAGTCGTTCGATTGGTCGCGTTGCGGGCAATCGTCATCGTGCCGCTCCTTTGCTCAGAAGGTGACGCGGATGGTGCCGACGATCCGGCGTGGCTCGCCGTAGAAGCCGCCCGGGCCGCCGAAGGCGAAGCGGACGTTGCGGTAGTAAGTTCGGTCGAACAGGTTGGTCGCGTTGACGCTGAGCGTCGCACGATCGGTCAGCTTGTACCGCGCAAGGGCGTCGACCGTGGCATAGCCCCCTTGCTGCACCGTTCCCGCGACCAGCACCGGCAGGCCCCTCGCGTCGAAACGACCCGATGGCACGTTGCCGCGGTCGAAAATGCGTGACTGCGCCGTGACCCCGCCACCGATCGTCAGGCGATCGCCGAGCATCCGGTAGGTCGTGTAGACGCGTGCAAGATGGACCGGGAAGAAGGGGTTCACCCGGACGCCGAAGCGGTCCTCGGTCCGCGCATAGGTATAGCTGCCATTGATGCTCCAGCCCGTCACCGGCTCGCCCGCCACTTCGAATTCCCCGCCCCAGGTCTTCACGCCGGAGATCGAGATGGACGGCGTGAGATTGCCCGGCAGCGAATTGGGAACGCCGTTGGGGTCGGTGATGGTGAGATTGTCCTGCGCGATGTGGAAACCGGCGGCAGACACCGTAAACCTGTCGCCGAATGGCGTCGCCTTCACGCCCGCTTCGTAATTAGCGCCCGTCGTCGGCGGCAGGATGTCGTTATCGGTGTTCCGCGCGGACACCGGATTGAACACACTCGCATAGCTTGCATAGAGCGAGACCGCGGGGGTCACGTCGACGACGACGCCGCCATAGGGGGCCCACTTCTTCTCGCGCTGGACGCTGTTCGGGCCGTCCGGCAACAGCGCCCCTGCAACGTTATAGTCGTTCCGGTCAGCACGATAATCGGTGTAGCGCGTACCGGCGATGATCTTGAGCCAATCTGCCGGGTTCAGCCGGACGACGCCGTAAGCGCCGATCTGCCGCAGATCCTGCGAGAACAACAGCGCATCGGTACGCTCGATCGCGGGAGGCGAGAAGGTCGGCAACCACGGATCGATGTCGTAACTGCCCGCGGTCGGATAGCCCGCCGGGTTGGTCGTGCTGAAGCCTGTCCGACCAGCCGCGAAGTCGCGCTCGAAATAGTTCAGGCCGCCAACGACTTCATGCTCGCGGCCGAACAGCTTGACCTTGCCCGCGACATAGCCATCGAGCGCGTCCTCCTTCTGGTCGACTTCGCCGTAAAAGCTGAAGGGCGCGCCCATGCCCGTGCCGTCGGGGCGGGGGAAGCCGTTGGGAATGTTGAACAACCGACTGTCATTGTCGCTGTTGCGGCCATTGTAGCTGACCCGGAGCAGCCAGTTGCGACCGATGTCCTGCTCGGCGGCGGCAAAGATCGTCGTCGTCTCCCGAAGCCACCGGTTCCACGGTGCTGCCCCCGTGAAGGATCGCGGAAAGTTGGTCTTGGTGCCATCATTGTACAGCAGCGGGATCGTGCCCCAACCCGCGCCCTGCTGATCGGTCCGGAGGTAATCCGCGCCTACGCGCAGCCGTGTGTGCGGGGTCACGTCCCATTCGAGCGTGCCGTACACCACCGGGATCTTGTCGCGCTGAAGCGCGATATACGATTCACGGTCGGTATAGGCCGCGACAACCCGCGCGCGGACCGATCCGTCTTTCGTTATGGGACCGCCGACGTCGCCTTCGAACCGGTAGCTTGAGAAGCTGCCCCCCTGCATCGAATAATAACCCCGGAACTGCGACGGGGCACGCTTACGGACGAGGTTCACGGTAGCCGACGGATCGCCGACACCCGCCACGAGACCCGCCGCGCCGCGAATGACCTCGACCCGCTCGTACAGCGCGATATCCCCGACCGCCGAGTTCTCATAGCCGCTGACCTGATAGATCGTTGGTACACCGTCGAACTGGAAGTTACGGACTGCAAAACCACGGATATTGTAATTGGTGCGGGCGGCGTCGGTGGAGGAGATCGTAACGCCCGGCGTCTGCGCCAGAACATCGGTGACGGAGGTAAGGTTGAAATCCTCGATCCGCTGGCGATCGACCACGGTGACCGATTGCGGCGTCTGCTTGAGCGTGAGTGGGAGCTTCGTGGACGTGGTCGTTCGTGTGTCGTTTTCGCCGGTGATGACGATGTCCGGATCCTGTGGATCGTCGAGTGCGCTTGCCGCATCGCCGCGCAGGTCGTCGATGTCGGCAACGGGGGAAGGGACAGACGCGGCGGCCGCTGTCGGAGCGAGCGTCAAGGCCAGCGCAAGCGACCACAACCCAGTACCAGAAATCACGCGAGCCCCCTTTGATATTGATAGTCATTCTCAATACGGATGGAGGGTACTGTCGTAAACCCCTGGAATGACAAAAACGTCATGTTGGGTCGGCGCAGGCGTCTAAGTAATTTCCGAGGGGCTCAAGCACCCGCCAGACCGCGTAGAGGCAAGCATACCGTGGAGCGCGGTATGGGATCGGAACTGGTTATGGGCGTACAGCGGATACCAAGGGGCCGGACGGGGCGGCATGCGGGCACTCCCTGCCATCTCGATCCGGACCGTTCCGATCAGGCTGCGGAACACGCGCAAGTGTTCGCACGCATACATGCAGATTTCGGAGACTGGGTATGACCGTGATCCAGGCAGTGGCACCCACGCCAGCCAACGCGCCAAACCACCCCCTGACACCCGAGATGCTGCGCCGGATGGACGCCTATTGGCGTGCCGCCAATTACCTGTCCGTCGGTCAGATCTACCTGCGCGACAATGCGCTGCTCGATCGCCCGCTGGCGCTTGCCGACGTTAAGCCACGGCTGCTCGGGCACTGGGGCACAACCCCCGGGTTGAATTTCCTCTACGTCCATCTCAACCGCCTGATCGTCGAACATGACCTCGACATGATCAACATCATCGGGCCGGGGCATGGTGGCCCGGGACTGGTCGCGCATACCTATCTCGAGGGATCCTACACCGAACGCTACCCTGCGATCGAACGTAGCCGCAGCGGCATGCACCGGTTGTTCCGGCAATTCTCCTGGCCGGGCGGTATTCCGAGCCACGTTGCGCCCGAGACGCCGGGGTCAATCCACGAGGGCGGCGAGCTGGGCTATTCGCTGGCGCATGCCTATGGCGCGGCGTTCGACAATCCCGATCTGATCGTCGCCTGCGTCATCGGCGACGGCGAGGCGGAAACCGGCGCGCTGGCTGCGAGCTGGCATTCCAACAAATTCCTCAACCCGGCACGCGACGGCGCGGTGCTGCCGATCCTGCATCTCAACGGGTTCAAGATCGCCAACCCGACGATCCTCGCGCGGATCGACCGGCAGGAACTCGAGGCGCTGCTGACCGGCTACGGCCACGATCCGTATTTCGTGGAGGGCAGCGATCCCGAGACGGTCCACCAGCAGCTCGCAGCTGCGCTTGACCATGCGCTGGCCCGGATCAAGCAGATCCAGGCGGAGGCGCGAACTGACGGCGCAGAAGCCAAGCGAGCGCGCTGGCCGATGATCGTGTTCCGCACGCCCAAGGGATGGACCGGGCCGAAAGTTGTCGATGCCAAACCGGTCGAAGGTACGTGGCGCGCGCATCAGGTGCCGATCGCGGACTTCAAGGATCCCGAACATCTGCGCCAACTGGAAGCGTGGATGCGGAGCTATCGTCCTGAAGAGCTGTTCGACGCAGACGGCAAATTCCGCGACGAGTACGCCGCGCTGGCACCGACCGGGCATCGCCGGATGGGCGCCAACCCCCATGCAAACGGCGGCGAGCTGATGATCCCGCTCTCGTTGCCCGATTTCCGCGCCTATGCGGTCCCCGTGGTTGACGCGGGTCAGGTCAAAACGGAAGCGACCCGGGTTCTCGGCCGCTATCTGCGGGATGTCATGAAGCTCAACCTGGGCACGGCCAACTTCCGCCTGTTCGGCCCGGACGAGACCGCCTCGAACCGTCTGGCGGACGTATATGACGTCAGCGGCAAGGTATGGATGGCAACCGTCGATCCCGTCGACGAAGACCTGTCCCCCGATGGACGCGTCATGGAAGTGCTCAGCGAGCACCTCTGTCAGGGGTGGCTCGAGGGATATCTGCTGACCGGCCGTCACGGGCTGTTTTCCTGCTACGAGGCGTTCGTCCACATCGTCGATTCCATGGTCAACCAGCACGCCAAATGGCTCAAGGTGACCAAGGGAATCCCGTGGCGGCGACCAATCGCATCGCTCAACTATCTCCTCACGTCGCACGTATGGCGGCAGGATCATAACGGACTGTCGCACCAGGATCCGGGCTTCATCGACCACGTCGCGAACAAGACCGCGAACGTCGCGCGGATCTATCTGCCGCCGGATGCCAACTGCCTGCTGTCGGTCGCCGATCACTGCTTGCGCAGCACCGGCTATGTGAACGTGATCGTCGCCGGGAAGCAACCCGAATGGCAGTGGCTCGGGATGGACGCGGCGGTACGGCATTGTACGGTCGGGGCCGGCATCTGGGGCTGGGCAGGGGACGATGCGGATCCCGACGTCGTCATGGCCTGTGCGGGTGACGTGCCCACGCTGGAGGCGCTGGCGGCGGTGATGCTGCTGCGGGAATATGTGCCCGATATTCGTATCCGGCTGGTCAACGTCGTCGACCTGATGGTGCTGCAACCCCGATCCCAGCATCCGCACGGGCTCGACGATCGTGAGTTCGCTGCGATGTTCGGCTACGATACGCCGGTGATCTTCGCGTTTCACGGCTATCCGGCGCTGATCCACAAGCTGACCTACGCGCGCGCCAATCATGCCGACATTCATGTTCGCGGCTACAAGGAAATGGGGACGACGACGACGCCGTTCGACATGGTCGTGCTCAACGATCTCGACCGCTATCGTCTCGCGCTCGACGCGATCGAGCGTATCCCGCGGCTGCGGGATCGGGTGCCGGCCGAGACGGCACGCTATTGGACGACGATGGAACGGCACAAGCTCTACATCGCCGAACATGGCGACGACATGCCGGAGGTGCGCGACTGGCAGTGGCAACGGTGATGGCAGCCGCGGTGGTCCTCGCGCTCAACAGCGGATCTTCGTCGCTGAAATACGGGCTTTACGCGGTGGGCGACGGCGATCCAGAGCGGATCGTCGACGGCACGATCGAAACGACCGACGAACACGCCGTGGTCTTCGATTCAATCGCTGCCAAGCTCCGCGAGGCACGTGCGCCAATGCCGACCGTGATCGGCCACCGCATCGTGCACGGTGGCCCGTATCGCGACGGGCATTGTCTGATCGACGATCCAGTCATGGCGGATCTCGAAGCCGCGTGCGCGTTCGCACCGCTGCATGGCCCGGCTGCCCTCGCGCTGATCCGGATGGCACAGGCCCGGTATCCGGGGGTGCCGCAGGTGGCGTGTTTCGATACCGTCTTCCACGCCGGGATGCCGGACGTCGCGCGGACACTGCCGATCCCCTTGGCGTACCGCTCGGCGGGTGTCCGGCGCTACGGTTTTCACGGGCTGTCGTGCGAATCGATCCTGCACCAATTGGGGGACGGCGTGCCTGATCGTCTGGTCATTGCGCATCTCGGCAATGGCGCCAGCATCACCGCTGTCCGCAGCGGTCGATCGATCGATACCAGCATGGGGCTTACCCCGTCGGGTGGCGTGATGATGGCAACGCGCACTGGCGACATCGATCCGGGCGTGTTGCTCTTTCTACTGCGCCAGAAGGGCCTGTCGCCGGATATGGTGGCGACGTTGGTCGACCACGGTTCGGGCATGACCGGGATCTCCAAGTTATCGGGGGACATGCGCCGTCTGCGTGCTGCGGCGACGACAAATACGGACGCAGATCTGGCGATCCGGATGTTCGAGCGATCGGTGTGCAAAGGGATTGCCGCAATGGCGACCGTGCTGGGTGGCATCGACATGCTGGTGCTGACCGGGGGGATCGGCGAGCATGATCGTGCGACCGCAAGAGCAATCGCTGCCGGCCTGACATGGCTTCCCGCCTTGCAGACCAGAACGATGGAGTCGCAGGAAGACGAGCAAATCGCCCGCCATGCTGCGCGGCTGGGTGCAGCCATGCGGTAGGGTAGCGGGATCTCGGACAGCGGAAAGGCACGCGTACTGGCCCCCCCCACAGAACCCATTCGCGCATACGGCTATGCCAGTTGCTCCGGACACTCTGCGTAGTTTCCGACGGTGATGCCGGAAACCGGCAAATGTTAGAATTTGCCCGCAACGTCACCCGTCAACCGTGGTCCAGCACCCGCACCCCGAGACATCAAGCTCATGAGCATTGAACATCCGTTAAAACCCGCAATACCAAGCATAGCTACGGATGACGGGGCTGTGGCTCAGCGCCCGACCCTGCATCTGTCTTGCGCAGTCACCGAATTGGCCCGGTTTGCTGCAGGCAAAGCTCGCGCCAGACGCATCTGGTCGGGTCCCCGTGTCGCTGCCGACCTGGGACCGACGGCGTGGCTGGCGAAGGATCTCACGTGAGCAAAAGGATTGCACTGGCGCTGCTGGCATTGTCGCCCCTGGCCTGCATCGCCGCAGCGTCGGCGTCACCTCTTGCGGTATCTGATGGCAGGATCGAAAAGCTCAAACCTGGCGAATACCTTTGGGCGCCTGCGGTTGCGCCTGCCGGACCCGTCACGATCATCGTCAGCCTGAACACCCAGAAGGCGTATGCTTATCGCAACGGCATCGTGATCGGCGTCTCGACCGTCTCCACCGGTACCAAGGGATATGCCACGCCGACCGGCGTCTTCACGGTGTTGCAGAAGGACGCCGATCATGTGTCCAATCTCTACAAGGACGCCGCGATGCCGTTCATGCAGCGGCTGACCTGGGGCGGGATCGCAATGCATGCCGGCAACCTTCCCGGCTACCCGGCATCGCACGGTTGCATTCGGATGCCGCTTGCGTTTGCGAAGCTGCTGTTCGGCATCACCCAGATGGGCGTCACTGTCGTCATCACGCGGGACGCGCTGGTGCCGATCGTGGTCACTTCTCCGGCCGCGCTGGCGCCGGACCGTACGGTCGATCCTGCGACGGCGGCGTTCGTGTGGTCGCCGGGACGTTCGCCTAGCGGTCCCGTATCGATCGTCATCAGCGGTCGCGACCGCAGGGTCGTCGTGCTGCGCAACGGCATCGAGATCGGGTCGAGTCCGATCGTGCTGGACGTCGCGGTGGACCAAACCGCCGCCTTCACGCTTCAGTCGATCGATGCCGCCGGGGAGCATTGGCTCCGGCTTCCCTTGCCCGGCGAAACCCGTGCGGGAATGTTGAGCGCGGCGGATCGCGACAAGGGGCGTTTGCCTGAAGGTTTCCGTGCCGCATTGGCGACGGTGCTGGTCCCGGGCGCGACGCTGTTGGTCACGCGCGACACGTTGGCAAGTGCGGGGACCGGCACAGCGATGACGATCATCGAGGCCAGCGCGGGCGCGGACGGATCATGATCCGGCGGCAATCACGGGACACGGCTTCGCGGCGGTGCGGCGGCGAAGGCGGCAGCGACCGCGTCGCGCATCGGCTTAGGTCGGAACGCAGGGTCGTATAGCGTCGGTCGGCGGGGCGCCTTGTCCTTGCGGGGTTCGAACCCTTCGATCCAGCTGTAGCGGTCGCACAATCCCCAACTCAGCACATCGCGCACCGCCGGATAGCTCAACGTCACGTCCAGATACCCTCGGGTGAAATCCGCGACCGCCCGGTCACGCGGGCTGACGTCGGCGGGCAATCCGTTGTCGCGCACGTCGAGTTCGGTCAGCACCAGCGCATAGCCCATCTGCGTCACGGCATCGAGGAACTGGCGCCAGTCCCGTTCGAGCCGGGCGACGCTGGTCTTCGCATCCAGCCCCTGGGTCACGAGGTGCGATTGCACGCCGAGCGCGTCGACGGGGGTTCCGCGGCGCTTGAATCCCTCGAGCAGCTTGAGCACGCCGGTGCGGTGGGATGCGTTCCCCGGTTCCCAGCTCATATAGTCGTTATAAACGAGCTCCGCCGAAGGTGCCGCGGCACGGGCAGTGTGGAACGCGAGATCGAGCGTCGCCTCCGCCCCGCCGATCGCGGTCGACAGGCTTGTATCGTACAGCTGCCCGTCCGCCGGGCGGACCGCTTCGTTGACCACGTCGTAGCTTCCGATCCGTTTCCCGTAGCGGGTCAGGACAGTTTCGATATGCGTCGTCAGCACCCGTTCGCCTTCGCGTTTCGGCGTCGCGCCGAAATCGTAGCTGTTGAGCCATTTGGGAAACCATTTGGGCTGGTGCCACAGAAGATTGTGACCCCGCGTGCCCAGACGCTGGCGCTCGGCCCAGGCAAGTATCGCGTCGAACCGTTCGAACGCGAAGGTCGTCGGCGACGGTCGCAACGCCTGCCACTTCATCTCGTTCTCCGCGACGATCAGCCCGCACTCTGCCGCGACGAGGCGTTCGTAGGGTGGGTTCGCGATCGACCCTCGATCGGCCCCCGGGGTGCCCCAACTGATCGCGGAGCCGAACCGCAAGCCCTTGCGTCGCGCCAATATGTCGAGGGAGGGGGCCATGTCCGTCGCGGCCAAGAGGGGGAGGGGCGCGGCCGCGGCCCCGAGGATGCCGGCAAGAATTATGTCGCGACGCGCAAAGTCAGGCATGTTCAACCTCTCCCTATTCTTGTCGTCACTGGCATCACGAGTTCGACCCGTGGCGTCAAGGATCCTGGGCTCCGCGCTAAAGGTCGGAACATGCCTGTGGATGTCACAGAAAGAACGGCCGCAAGTCGCACGCTCTAGCAGAAAATCTGCGGCCACACTTCTCAGCCTAGACCTATGCTCCGGCGGCGAAGCGCTCGCGTTGCTGCGCGACCCGGTTGCGCGCCTGTTCGATCTCATGAACTTCGGTGGCCGCCATGAACTCCTCGAGTACGCGGCTGATATGGCGGCGCATGGCTTGCCGCGCGCGGGCTGGATCGTGGGCGATCAAGGCGTCCAGGATGGCGACATGTTCCTTGAGGCGGGGGAAAACGCCCGCAGCATGCGCCTTGGCCGACATCAACTGATATTGCGGAGAGCGATCCCGCGCCTTCCAGAGCATGTCGACCGAGGCGACCAATCCGCCATTCTGCGACGCTCGGGCGATACAGAGATGAAACGCATAATCCGCCTTCTCGCTACTTTCGAGATTTTCCGCCCGCACGTCGCCCATTACCGTTAGAAGCTGTCGAAGCTGGTCCAGATCGTCATCGGAAATACGCTGCGCCGCCAGCGCACATGTCTCGCCTTCGATCGCGCGGCGTGCTTCGAGCAGTTCGAACGGGCCCATATCGGGTTCGACCCGAACCCCGCCCTTGGGGACGGTCGCGGTGACGAACACGCCGGACCCCATGCGCACCTCGACAAGCTGGTCCACTTCCAGCGCGATGATGGCTTCGCGGACGGTGGGGCGGGACACGCCGTAGGTCTGTGCCAGGACTCGCTCCGCGGGCAACCGCTCACCGACCGGATAGACGCCCGCCATGATCTTGCGCCCGATCTCGCGCGAGATCCGGGCATACAGGCGGCGGAATTCGGGGTCAGACATGACAGCACACTACGCACGGATGCAGGACGGTGCAAACGCCACCCTTCAGGAAAATGGGCTCCGTCCCGTTGGTTGCTACACCTTTAGGCGCACCGGAGCGAATGCGCCCTCCCGAGCAGGTGGCCATGGAAAATGCCATATCGCCATCGCGGGTGCGTTCCAGTGATGGCTGGACCGCTTCGCGCAATGGGCAATCCGCCCGCAAACGCATTCGGCTATGATTTGGTCAGGCCAGATATCTTGACGAACTGACCAATTTAGCGATAGCGCTATCACGAAAGCACGTGCGTCCCACTGTCGAGATCGGTCCGCAGATAAAGCGGATCGACGCGGCTGGGCCACGGACGGGCAGGAACTCGCATGTCGAATAACGACAGCGATCAATGGAGAGGGGATTTATGCAAAAGACACTATGCGATCGCTTGCTTACCGCGCGCACGCTGCTGCTATGCGCTACCATATTGGGAGGCCTGCCTTCCGCGGCGCTGGCGCAAGCCGTTCCACCACCGTCAGAACAGACTCCGGCGGACGGTCAGGACAATGGCCCCGCCACCGCGCCGCTTCCGCAGACCGATCCCACCCAGGGCACGCCCGCCGAAGACATCGTCGTCACGGGCTTCCGTTCGAGCCTCGCGAAATCGACGAACGCCAAGCGCGCCTCGACCGGCTTTACCGATTCGATCTTTGCCGAGGATATCGGCAAGTTCCCCGACACTAACATCGCGGAATCGTTCAACCGCATTCCGGGCATCACCATCACGCGTGACGTAACGGGTGAGGGGACCAACGTTGCGATCCGCGGCCTCGGGTCCAACTTTACCAACGTCACGCTCAACGGCGCGACAATCGCCGTAGCATCGTCGGGCGCGACCGACGCGCAGGGGACGGATCGCTCGGTCGACCTCAGCTTCTTCCCGACCGACCTGTTCACCAAGTTGACGGTCAACAAGAGCTACACCGCGGACTTGCTCGAAGGGGGTGCGGCGGGCAACATCGACTTGCGCTCGGCGCGACCGTTTGACCGTGAGAAGCCGTTCCTCGCCTATAATATCCAGGGGACCAACAACCAGCCGGACGACCGCATCGGTGTTCGTGGGTCGCTGATCGGCAGCTGGCGCAACGATACCGTCGGCTTGCTCGCCGGGGTTTCGGCGCAACGGCTGTTTACCGAAAGCCGCGGTTTCGAGACGATCGGTTATACCAATCCTGCGCTCACCGCGGCGCAATGCGGCGCCGCTACCGGCTGCAACAGCACTGGCGGCGGCAACTGGACGATCCCGTCGACCGTACCCGCGGGGGCAGGCGCTGGTTTGGTCGCCGGTACGACGGTCGACCGCGCGTTCCTGCTCGCCAATAACCCCGGCGCGACGATCCAGCAGATCGACAATGGCTTGCTGCCGCGTCTCGGTCGCACCTCCAACGTCCGCGGGCCGCGCGACCGCATCAACGCGATCGTCAGCGCCGAATGGCAGCCGTCGGACGCACTGCATTTCTACGTCGATGGCATTTACGGCTTCAAGAAGAACGAGCTGATCCGCGAGAACATGGCGTGGATCGTGCGCAACGGCGCGGTGATCCCGACCAACCTGACCTTCGACAAGTCCGATTGCAGTTCGGGCTGCACCGTCACCGGCGGCACCTTTGCCAACGCGCAGTTCTTTAACGAATACCGTCCCTACACCGAAACCACCAAGTTCTTCAGCGTCAATCCGGGCGGCGAGTGGGAGATCGACGAGCGCCTGAAGCTGACGCTGCAGGGCAATTATGCGCGCTCGACGTTCCATCGCGAAAGTCCGACCGTCGCCTTCACGACTCCGCTCGGCGTCGGCAACACTGTCACCTACGCCAACGACGGCGGCATGCCGCAGATCACCAGCGCGCTCGACCTGAACGACCCGAAGAATTTCGGATGGTACAACGGCAGCCGCGTCAACCTTCAGGACGAACGGCGCGTCAACGAGAGCAAGGGCTTCCGTGGTGACTTGGTTTGGGGCGGTCCGGCGCTCAACCTGAAGGTCGGCGGGGCGTTCGATGACGTTTCGCGTCGCATCCGTGGATACGACAATAGCCAGGCGTGGCAGAATGCCGTTTGCGGCAACAATCCCAGCGTCTTCGTTCCGTCGCCCAACACGCAGCCGTTGTGCGAGGGGAGAAACGCGCCCGGCGTCGTTCTGGCGGGCTATCCGAGCTATCCCGGCTATGGCACCGGGTCGACCGCAGGCATGACCGGCCCGGTCACCTACGGCGGTTCGCTCGTCCCCAACAGCGCGGCACCGACCTATTTGAGTCCGGGTCCCGCAGGGTTCGTCACGGTCGACTTCCCGGCATTCGCCGCAGCGACGAACTATGACAGTTTCCACGACAACGCGCCGGAAACCGGCGCATCGAACACGGGGGCCAGTGGCGGTTTCATTCGCGAAATCGTCAAGTCCGCCTTTGCGACCGTCAACGGTGCACAGGAAGTTGGCGGCAACACGCTGCGCTTCAATCTGGGCGTGCGCTACGTCAACACGATCCAGATGATCGCCGGTCGCGTGTCGCTGCCGGATCCGCGCAACACCACCTCGACCGGAGCGTCATTGCCGGACGGCAGCCGCTATCCCAACATCGTCAACGAAGTCAGCACGCGGAACGTCTACACGAAATGGCTGCCCGCAGCGACGTTCGCCTATGACGTCAGTGAACACGCCCTGGTACGTGTCGCCGGATCGCGCACGATGACCCGGCCCGATCCTTCGGCCCAGCTGCCCGGCGTCAACTTCGGTGCGCCCTCGGCGGACCAGGCGTCGATCGGCAACCCCGCGCTGCTGCCGTACCTGTCGACCAACCTCGACCTCGGGTTCGAATATTACACCGGCCGGGAAGGCGTGCTGAGCTTCAATGCCTTCCGCAAGTCGATCGAGGGCTTCACGACGACCTCAATCACGACGGTGCCGTTCAGCAACCTGTCGCAGTACGGGATCACCTACGACACGCTGAACCCGACGCAGCAGATCGCGATCAATTCGCGCGGCGGGCCTGGTGCTGCGCAGGTGCAGGTGACCTCGCAGGTCAACGTACCCAACAAGCTCACCATCAACGGGCTCGAGTTCCAGTGGGTCCAGCCGCTCGACTTCCTGACGCGGCACATCGGCATCACCGGCTTCGGCTTCAACGCCAATGCCACGATCGTCGATCAGCGGAGCGACGGTCCGGCCCAGGCATTCGGGGTTGCGCCGTTTACCTATAACATCACGGCCTATTACGAGAAGAACGGGGTCATGTTGCGCGTCGCGACGACGTCGCGCGAAGGGTCGATCAACAGCGGTGCCGCGCAGAACGGGATTCCCGCCGCTGCGCTGTACGGCACGGACTACACGACCTACGATTTCTCGTCGGCGTTCGATCTCGACAAGATCCTCGGTATCGCGGGTGCGCCTCAGCTGACCGTGAACGTCGCCAACCTGACCGACGCGACACTGCGGTCGTACTTCCAGTTCGAGAATGCCACGTTCACCCAGTATAAGCCGGGGCGTCAGTTCCTCGTCGGGTTGCGCGGCACCTTCTAGGTCAGGACGTTCCGGATGGGGCGGACGATGGTCACGTCGTCCGTCCGATCCTGGCAATCCGCGGTCGATCGGCAGTACGCCACAGGCTGTCGCAATCGACAGGCGCGACAGGACCGGCAGCGCGACGGCTTCGGTATTGCCGGTTCGGAAGCACCCGTTGTCACCGGACTTGAAGGATAAGCACAATGCCGAAGATCACTGCCGCACGGGTTATCGTTACTTGTCCCGGGCGCAACTTCGTCACGCTGAAGATCGAGACGGACGAAGGCGTGTACGGCCTGGGCGATGCGACGCTGAACGGTCGCGAACTGGCGGTGGCGGCCTATCTCGAGGAGCATGTCGTGCCATGCCTCATCGGTCGCGATACGCACCGTATCGAGGATATCTGGCAGTATCTCTACAAGGGCGCGTACTGGCGCCGCGGACCGGTCACCATGACTGCCATCGCCGCGGTCGACGTCGCGCTGTGGGACATCAAGGGCAAGGTCGCCAATCTGCCCGTCTACCAGTTGCTCGGCGGTGCTGCGCGCGATGGCTGCATGGTCTACGGCCATGCCAACGGCCGCGATATCGAGGAAACGCTGGATGATGCGCGCCGTCATGCCGAAGAGGGCTATCAGGCGATCCGCCTGCAATCGGGTGTGCCCGGCCTAGCCGCGACCTACGGGGTCGCCAAGGCTGGCCATCGCTACGAACCCGCCGACGGATCGCTGCCATCGGAAAGCCTGTGGTCCACGTCGAAATACCTTCGGTCCGTGCCGGATCTGTTCGAAGCCGGGCGCGAGGCGCTGGGGTGGGACGTCCATCTGCTTCACGACATCCACCACCGGCTGACGCCGATCGAAGCGGCGCGGCTCGGGCGTGATCTCGAGCCTTATCGGCCGTTCTGGCTGGAGGACCCGACCCCCGCCGAGAACCAGGCGGCGTTCCGGTTGATCCGCCAGCATACGACTGCTCCGATCGCCGTCGGCGAAACATTCAATTCGATCTGGGATGCCAAGCAGCTGATCGAGGAACAACTGATCGATTTCGTGCGCGCGACTGCGGTCCATGCCGGAGGGCTCACGCACCTTCGCCGCATCGCAGCGCTGGCCGACCTCTACCAGATCCGCACCGGCTGTCATGGCGCGACCGATCTGTCGCCGGTGACCATGGCCGCACAGCTTCACTTCGGTCTGTCGGTGCCGAACTTTGCGGTGCAGGAGTTGATGCCACACACAGCGGAGACGGACGCCGTGTTCCCACACGCCTATTCGTATCAGGCGGGTTACATGCATCCCGGGGAGGCACCCGGGCTGGGGGTCGACCTCGACGAGGTCCTGGCGGGCAAGTACGCGTACAGTCGTGCGTATCTGCCGGTCAATCGGCTCGAAGACGGTACGCTCTGGAGCTGGTGACGCGACGGCCGATTGAGGCTTCCGGTACGCCTTGGCGTCCCGGAAGCCTTGATCGCCGGTAGTTTAGAAGTTCAGGCGGAAGCCGATGTCGTAGCGCGGCCCGAAGTTCTGATAGCCGAGCAGTTGGTTATCGAACCGACCTGTCGTGATGTACTTTGCGTTGAACAGGTTGGTGCCCTCGATGAACACCTGCGCGTTCTTGGTCACGGTATAGGCCGCACTTCCGTCGAACTGACCGTAGTTCCGCACGAAAACCGGCTCGTTGCCAGGGCCACCTGCGAGCGTCTGCAGGAACCGTTCGCGCCGGTTATAGGCGATGCGAGCGGATACGCCATATTTCTCGTAGAAGACCGTCCCGTTCTGCGAGTTGCCGATCCCCTCCGCAGCGAACGACTGGCCGGTTTGCGTCACGTCGAAATTGCGGTTGGTGCTGACAAAGGTCGCATTCGCCTGCACGCCGAACCCGCTGAGGATGCCCGGTGCCCAGTCGAGCGTGTGCACAAGGTTGAGTTCGAGCCCGCGGATATCGAGCGACGTGGCGTTGCGCGGCCGCCGCACGCTAAATTGCGCGGTGGTTGGCGAGGTGATCAGCCCGCCTGGTTGGATGTTCCCGGCGTTCGCAATCGTGAACGTTTCGCTGGCGAAGGTCTGGATGATGAAGTCGTCGATGCTCTTGTAAAACACCGCCGCCGACAGCGTCGTCGTCCGCGTCGGATAATATTCGAACGACAGATCGAAGTTGGTGGCGCGATATGGTTTGAGTTCGGGGTTGCCACCGCTTGCCGTTAGCGTCGCCGGGCGCAGCGTGTCAAAGTTCAGGCTCGGTGCCAAATCACCGATCGCCGGACGCGTCAGCGACTTGTACGCGGCAAAGCGTGCCTGGAATTTCGGCGCGATGTTCACCCGGACGTTCAGGTTCGGCAGGAAAGTGTTGTAGGTGGACTGCCTGTCCACAGCGATCGTCTCGCGGTTGTTCGCGAAGACGCCGTTGTAGGTCGTTGGGTCGCCCGGGACGGGCAGGAGGTCGGTCAATTGCAGTTGCTGGCCGAACGAACGAAGTTCGGTATGTTCGTACCGCGCGCCGATGTTGGCGAACCACGGTACACCGCCGAGCATTCCTTCGAAGTCGACGTCGGCATAGCCCGCGTAGACCGTCTCCCGGACGCGGGTCGACGGCTGGCGGGTTGCGGCATAGCCATTCGACGCTGCGAACAAGGCCGCAGTCGTGCCGGGAGCATTGCCTCGCTGCGCGTCGAGCGCGTTGGTTGCCGCCGGACTGGTCAAAAACGCGAGGTACGCCTGTGGATCGAACGAGAGGAAGGTCGAGGGGAGGTTGCCCGACCCAAACGATCCGATGGTGACTGGCGAGAGCAGCCCTGGATCGGCAAAAGTCGAATAGCCGCAGTACACGCAGCCGATATTCGGATCCGATGTGATCGGCACGTTCTGCTTGTCGCGCGACGTCCGCATCAGGCCGAAGCGCAGTGTCTTGAGTGCGCCCGAGTCCGCCTTCCACTCGGTGTTCAGGCGATATTCGGTGACTTTCTCTGTCACGTCGTTGCCGCTGACACCGGCGATGTGATTGCGTCCCAGTGCAGGGTCGGTCAAAGCGCCCGAGGCATAACCGAATGTCGACGGGAGTCCGCCACCTTCCGCCGCAGTGAAGCTATACGGTGTGGGCGTGCCGATCACCGCGAAATAGGATTTGCCGCCGCCCTCGTTCTTCGCGCGCGATTGCGTCGCATCGAGTACGACCTTGACGGTATCGCTCGGCTTCCATTCGACGTTGCCGCCGAATTCGTAGGTCGTCGTCTCGCGGACGCTGCCCGAGGCGATGAAGTCGGCGTTGCCGTTGGTCGTCAGCCCGGTGATCGACCGATTTGAGTCGATCGTCGCCGCCGTGTAGTTGGCAGGCTCGAACCAGCTGCCGAGGCCGTGGCCGCTCTGGTCGCTCTTGAACCGATTATACAAGCCGTCGACGGTCAGCGTGAGCGTATCGGTCGGGGCATATTGCCCGACCAGCGTCGCGCCGAGCCGCGTGCGGCGATCGACGGTGTTGGTGATGTTCTGGTTCCGCGGCGCGTAGACGTTGGTGAACAGCGGCGTGAGGGTTGGCCCGACGGGCGTGTTAGGGATGTAGCCGTCGTTCGAGATCGAATCGATCGACGCGATGCGCTTCTGATAGGACAGCGACGCGAGCAGCCCGATCCGGCCGTCGGCGAACGTATCGCTGAGCAGGCCGAACAGCTGCGGCGTGAATTTCTCGCTGTTCTTTTCGTACAGGCCCTTGGCGCTGAACACGCCCTTGAACTTCTTGAGATCGAGCGGGCGCGGGGTCTGGACGTTGATCGTCGCGCCGATGCCGCCGCCCTGGAGCGGGGCCTGCGTGCTCTTGTAGACCTGCGCGCCGCTGATCAGTTCGGCGGGGATCAGATCGAACGAGAAGGCACGGCTATAATTGTCAGAAGCGAAGCTGCGGCCGTTGAACAGCACGGTATTGAACGCCGGCCCGAGCCCGCGGACGGTGACCGACTGGCCTTCGCCGCTGCTGCGATCGATCGCGACGCCGGGAATGCGCTGGAGCGATTCTGCGACGTTCGCATCGGGGAACTTGCCAAGGTCTTCGGACGAGATCGCATCGAGGATGCCCGACGCGTTGCGCTTCTGCGAAGCCGACGAAGCGAGGCTTCCGCGGATGCCCGTGATGACGATGTCCGGTGACGCGGCATCCTGCGCCAGCGACGGCGGAACAGACGTATCAGCACCGGCGGTATCCGCGGGGATCCCGGCCTGTGACGGTGGCTGTGCCTGAGTCGGGGCCTGTGTCTGTGCCTGCGCCGGCATGGCGGCTGCCAGCATCACGACAGCGGCCACTGCGGTGCTGCCCATCAGGCCGACAATACGCCGATTGAATGACTGCGTCTGCGAAAAGTCC
>Ga0265798_10002374_pt1 | contig 27875 bp, 14 predicted proteins | sample P3T30metagenome_FD_192430 | JGI IMG/M metagenome (GOLD analysis project Ga0265798, IMG submission 192430) | Plant litter microbial communities from East Loma Ridge, Irvine, California - P3 T30 | ecosystem: Environmental > Terrestrial > Plant litter > Unclassified | place: USA: California...
GTATCAGATGTGGGGATACGATTGAGTTGAGACGGCAGATATGACCGCCTAGCAAAAACGTGAAGAGAGACGGCCAATCGCTCAAGAACGTCAGAATGGCATAGGTCGAAAGGATTGAAGCTCTCCAACTTCGGGCGAAATCGGTCGCACGGAAGGAAGTGGAGTTGGGGAAGAAAAAGAGAGTTTCGAAAAATGATGTATGCCAAACCTAGCTGAGATGATGATGATGATGGCGTCAGGGCGACGGGCGTTTGAAAATTGCCATGGGCGACAGGAAATGACATGTCTCTCTCTTCGCTGGTGCCACCAGGGACTCAGGGAGCAGTGACGCATAAGATTATCAAGCATCCAGACTGAAATTTGCAAGCCAGCCGGTGAGGTGAGATTTCAACTCGATGGTGTTGGTAGGCTTATACCGTTCCCTTCCGGATGCTCCTGATTTGGCAAGCCGCGCGGATGCCTTGAGAGAGGAATTGATGATAGAGTAAATAATAATGAACTGTACATGTATGGAGGTGGGTATTGATCGATTGTCAGTGTTCTACCAAGTAAGGATTAGACGCTCTCCCGTCAAGTATTATTCCAGAAGAGCGCAAGCAGAACCAAAAAGTGAATAACAAGCAACAAGCTTGGTGGTAATTTCGAGTGAATTGCAACAATTTTTCCGCAGAGCCGGGTCGAAGAGCACGAGCTTGCGGTGCTAGTCGTAGGCCAAAACTCCGTCCGCCAGTTTCCCCAAAACAACAGCTTGCTCGGATGAGCACGCAAAAGTGTAGCTCCCACAGCGCATGTGGCCAGCGATTCCGTCTATCCCCATCGAATCCGTGTAGCCCCCTGTACCACCGTCTGGACGACCGTGCTGTGTCACGCACTTTGCGCACCACAGATTTTCCTTCTTTCGCCGTAAAGCGCCGTACCCGATCTATAGTCGCTAGAACTCCTCGCATTCGCAGAAACCAGAAAAATGAGAAAATCGAATAATCATCGAGAGCGGCCGTGATCAATCATGATTCTTGCAGTCCATCAGAGCAGTGTTTGATGTCCGCATGTGCCGCGTAAAAATTTGTCATCCGGCGGCCGAATTTTCTACGTCCTCTCGTGGAGGTCGTTACCAGCTTCGCTAGCGCGGGCGCTGTTCTGTCCGCTGTTCTGACCGCTGTTTTGTCCGCTGTTCTGGCCGCTGCTAGGATTGACCAGCTCGTTGATCTTGGTCGTGCCTTCGTACTTGGGCGTCGAAACCATCGGGACCGGCAGTTTTCTCTGGGAGCCGTCGCCTGCCTCCATAATTTCACTAATGCGCAGACCGCTATGTTGGGCGGGGACGTACGGCTGTTGACCATCAGCTGAAGGCTCGACAGGTGCAAGCGCGGGTGGCGGCTGGTGGGCAAGAGAAAGGTGGTGCAAGGTTGGGAGTTGCACACCGTTGTGGAAGAATTGCGGGCGCAGTCTAGGTGAGTGAGATGGCGTGGCGAGAGGAGTGTGGTCAGGTGTTGGCGAGATCGATTCTTGGGAGAATGATGGCGATGGAGGCGCAGTCGACTGGGGAGACGCAGGTCTTGACTTTTTCGTCATGCGATGAGCGTATTGGTCATCGTCGTCGTGCGAGTGCGAACGCGACATGGGCTGCGAGGTCGGATTTGATGAGTAGTGGTAAGAAGACAGCGAGGGCATGCGGTTCTGGCTGTACGGGTTGACATGGTAAGGAGTTCTTGCGGCCGGGAGGTTCAGGTGCTGGTTAGGGATTTGGCTGTTGTTCTCGCGCTCGACTTGCGATGCAGCGGTGGCAAGGAGGTTGATGGCGCCAGGACTTGAGTATCCGGTGTTGGCAGCCGGGCTGAGGTCGCCGCTGTTGTTGCGGGTCATGTAAGATCCTGGGTTGCTAGTGTACGTCGCGGCGTACGAATGAGGTGGCGAGACATTGGGAGAGCTGATCTGGGAGCCGGGCGCAGATTGCGGCGCCTTTTGGGGCGGAGGCATGCTGTTGACCGGGCTCTGCTGGTTCATCTGTTGCATCTGCTGGAACTGCTGGAGCTGCTGGAGTTGTTGCATCTGCATCGGGCTCATGCCGTTCATGCCGTGCATGCCATTCATTCCATTCATGCCGTTCATGCCGCCCATGCCGTTCATGCCGTTCATGCCATTCATACCACCCATGCCACCCATGCCGTTCATGCCGTTGAACTGCTGCATCGGGTTCATCTGGCCCATCTGGTTCATCTGGTTCATTTGGTTCATCTGGTTGATCTGGTTGAGTTGCTGTAGCGCAGGGTTGTCGTACATGCCGGCCTGGACGGCGGCGGCGGCGGCGGCTGCTGCGACATGCTGCTTGTTGCCGCGACGTGAGTTGGGGTTGTTGTGTATCCTCGAGTGGCGCGTCAACTCGTCGGATCTGCTGAAGCGCTTTGTGCAGCCGGGGAACTGGCAGGCGTGCGGCTTCTCGCCAGTGTGCGTCCTGATATGGCGCGTCTGGTGCTCGAGGCGGTGGAAGGCCTTGTCGCAAAGCGGGCACTTGTACGGGCGCGGCAGGTCGGGGCGGTTCTCGTCGGAGTTTTGCATGTTGACACCCATCGTCGGCATGGTCATGGCTGAGGCGGCCATAGGCGTGCCGGGCTGGCTACTGGGCTGACTGTTGAGTTGCGACGAGGTCTGCGAGGCCGGGGTAGAGGACTGCTGGTCGGCGGGGTTGTGGAGAGAATTGGACTGCACCAGAGGGCTGCGCTCGGGATTGAGAAGATTAGAGAGCATGTGAGGCGGCGGAGGCAATGCCGGGCGGCGGTGAGAGGCGAGCAAATAGTATGCACGGCGGTGGTGTTGGTGGTTGGTAGAGAGGTAAGGTAGAGGTAAGGTAAGGTAAGGTGAGATGCAGAAGCGGCGCGTTCGTGGGGTTGCGAGGCGAGGCGAGGCGAGACGAGAGAAAGCGGCGTGGGGAGAAAGCCGGGCAAGAGCGAAGAGAGCAACGAAAAAAGAGCGTGAGAGCCTCTCTGGCACTGGCACTCTGCCACTACTCCCACCCGGGCACCTTCAAACTCAAAGATTTGGCGCCCCACCCACGCGGGTAGGGACAGAGACTAACGACCTCCGTATGACGAGCGCCGATAAGACTGGGGATGAGCGGCCGAGACGAGACTGCACAAGAGATGGCTATGGCTGTGTTCCTGCGTCGCGCGTGCTGCCGGCCCGAGAGGGCGTGCTGCGAGGCTGCCTCCGTCTTGTCACGCTGGTGTCTGTGTGTGCTCGTGGCGGCTGCTGGATAAAGGGATGGACGGCGATGGCGATGCGCTGCCAGCCAACTGCCTGGCCTGATCTGATTCGACTACTGAACTAAGGCAACCGTCCGGAGCCCGCAAGCCTTCCCCAGAGTCAGGCTGATCGCGGTGCAGATCGTGGAGGTTGTCGAGAGTCAAGACGGAAGTAGAGTACAGTAGTACTACTGCTGTACTGTGATCTTAACCTCCGATGCAGCACTACACTGGGCGAGAATGCTAGGCTTGACGGACAACAAGGGCGACACGTGCAAGGCTCGACAGGCAGCCTGGCATGTTTGTAATGCCGTTTCGCCGTCGCCGCGAAGGGACCGATAACGACGATTTCTCTTGAAGGGCTGGGGCCAGGCTCCACAATGGGGTACTTCTCGGCACGTCGAGACGCTTTTTCACCGATCCACCGAAGTATCACCAAGATTGAGGGATGTGAAGAGTAAAGACAACTCTTGGAGCGGTAGGAATGCAAATGGTATGCACAATGTGCTCTGGAAAAATTCGGATGTCTCTCAATGACTGTCACAAGTATTTAGTCACGAACGAGGCAGCCCTATCAAGGAATTCCGTGTCTAGCGGAAACCTCAGCGATGTGGTATTTGCGAGGCCATGCGGACGTACAAGATAGAGCCACAGATCTTATACACGTGTGATAGGGAGATACTCATGGTATATCACGTCTCTCCTCGGCATCATGGCTGCTAAAGGCAAATAATGAGGTCGCACCACCAAGGCCACACGTGTTCCGCAGAGAGAAGCATACAGCGAATTCCACCTCTCAGCGGTATCGTATGGAAGATATCACACGGAAGCATACGGTAATACCGTATCGTGCTGCCTTCATAGTCCTCCACAAAATCGCATTTTGGCTGGGGCTATTGGCTTGTGAGGCGCTGTCAAAGATAAGGAGTCAAGCACGTGTGTGGCCTTGCCGACGTGACGTCCGACTTTATCCTCCCCGGCATACTCATTCCAACCATTCACGAATCAAGACACGCACATGCAGACCTCGTGTGGCATGAGCCTCGATTCCTTATCCCCATCACACTTCACCCTTTGCCCGTGGGGTATCGTCATCTGCACCGTGTGAAGCGTCCAACAACATCGATCACAATCCATCCATCCATCCACCCACCATCTACCCGCGGCAAAGTGCATCTCGAGCACGTAATTTCAGGTCATAGGAGGTAAGCTGTAGGCTAGAGGCCTCATACTCTTTGCGCATGACACCATTGCGATCATCTATCGACTCTCTCCTTAATCGCACACGCTTCACGTCCTACCGCGTCTACTCCACTATCAAGGCAGTGCTCCGGCGGAGCCGCCTGGGCCTGGAGCAAGCGTTGGAGAAATATGAGGTTCCCGACGTACGACTCACGAGTCGGTCGATAGGTTGAGATCCACTGCCAATCCCAATGATCGAACACTGTAGTCAGGCCTACCTGTCTAAGGGTTCGGCCACGCAAGCGTAAGCTGGAGATATCACAACCCTCAAAACGCCTCACTTCCATCAACTTCCAACTGTCATGCCTAGACCGCACCGCCTCCTCCACATGGGGTCTCGCACCGTCTCCGCCGGGGTCATTTTTGCTACAAATACTGTGCTGCCTTGTATCCGGGCAGTGCTTGGTGCCGGTGCCGGTCGACTCCTCGGTGGAAAGACCTTCTGGAACCCCCACGCATGTGGAGGAGCCAGCTCGGCAGCAAGCCACCAGGAAGCCACAATCGCTGGGTACCTGGAATAACCCATAGGCTGAATGTGTGTCATGATCAAGTAACGAGTGGTCGCTTGTGCTTTTTCTGTTCACGAGACGATGCGAGACACTCGGCGGCTGCTACAATCTTAGCGACCACGGAAGCTGATGATACCACCTGTCCTGTTGCGCGCGGAACGAGTGGTGGGTTTTCCCAAAGCAGCATCCGTATCAGCGACGATAGCCCACTTAGGGCCGGCATCCTCGTCTTCCTTCACTCTTCTCCCGCCTGCCGCTCACTTCCAAACGATGATCTGTGGAGAGGACCCGAGCCGCAGATACCCCAGAATGCTAAGAATTGTTTCCCTGTTCCCGCGATGAGTAGGCCTGGGGAAGCAAGAGGGAGTGACATCTGACAGCAAAGTAGCAACCTCGAGTCCTGCGACACGCCCAACATCTCCCGCTGACACATCCTCAAACCACAGCTTCGCGACCAGAAGCGACCGCTGTTCACGGCTCACGGCACACCGCACCTTCGCACTCGCTCCTTGCTCCAAGCCGTGATGGCTTGCCGTGCGCGCAAGACAGTCTTGTGGCTCGTGTGCAAAGATCCATCTCGCTCCCTTCTCGGCGCATCGCGTATCACGTGTCGTGCTCGTCGGACGTCTTGGCGAGGTGAGACCTCCGATCTCAACTCCAGTCCGTTTGTTTCCGGCGGTGGGTCGTTGGGGGTCTGTCTCCACGCCGGTGCGCACTCCCCAGCGGAGACCACAGACGCTCACCAACAAAATCATCGGCGCAAAAAAAGGACCTTGATGGGTGGGTTATCCGCCGCCGCCGCCGCCGCCTCGCGCAAGCCATCCTCTTTGCACAAGAAAAAAAAAGGGCCTTCCGGGTGGCTTGCACATGCTTTTTCTGGAATACTCGGAAAGCGATAATTATAGCGAAAATGCCCTGGTACCATAGTACTTCCCCAGCCGGATGCACCGCAAAGGATACGGCGGAATGCTTTTTCTTTCGCGTACCTGAGTTGTTTCACGTGTCTGCAGGGTTACGCTTCCGCGTGTGGATCATGTCTGTCAGCACACCAAGAAGAAAGGCCACCCACACCTCCACAGACTGTCGGCCGGTGAGATTTGATCTGAACGCAGCACACAAGCTTTCACATGTTGGAGTTTGTGCGGAGCGGCCGCCCTTGGTCTCGTCTCCCACCGGATACTGAATGTCAGGCACGTGCGAAAAGGGCTCGACAGACGAAAGCCGAGCCACAGCCGGCTTAGGCTCCGCGGCGCTCTCCAGATGGGATCCGCAATGTCTCCGCATGATGGGGCTCTGCTTTGCGACTGACTTGTTCGTTGAATCAAAAAAATCGTTTTGAGCAAGTAAATTTTCCATCATAACAGTCGGTCTGGCCGAAGAAATCCACACAATTGCGATGCTGGCGGCGGTTATAGCATGCGCGGATTTCGCGATCGCATCTCAAACGACTTGGATTGACTTCCCCTTCCTCAAAATTACCTGGAACGATGCTGCGCCTTGAGATCGGTCTTTCGGCCACAGTTTTCGGTTGTTATCGCCATCTATCTTCTACCTCAGGCTTGCCGCTTGCCCTATCACACACGCGGCCATGAGGGAAAGCCCGGAACTGTCTGAGATCGCTTGATGTGAGATGAAGCAGCTCATTTGGCGCCGCACTCATCATCCCAGGCTTGATGACCTGAATCCAACCACGAAGGCTTCACGTCACAACGCCCACTTGCAAAGTGCATCGATCTGAATTATCATATCCCGCAGCACCAGCAACGACATCTGTGTAGATAAGTGTGTGCAGTGTAAAACCGGACTCGTGCGTGTGGTGAGTTATCAGATGGAAATTCACTCATGCTAGCCAGGCACTGCCAGACTCAATCGGAGCATGTGAAAGTGCGGACAAGCCCGATATCCAGCAATCGTTGAGATGGGCGAATGCGTCAATATTTGCACGTGAAGACAGCTGCTTGGTCTTACGACAATGTGCATCACGCTGTTGAACTGACGCTCCTATGGAACGCGTTTCGTTGAACAGTCTATATATGCTTGACATGATTACATGCATGAGTGTGCCGGAATTTCAATTAAACGCGTTCTCGTTTGGTCTTCTAGTCGTAATACTTACGTTGGCGAATCGCTTGGATCGATGATTCAACTTGTGTCGAGACAAGAGAGTAACAAGTCGGTTCTTATCCGATACTGTTGCATTCAGGTCGAGTTAGTCTGAGGACTGGCAATTCCGACGATCCCATGATTGTACTTCATTCGCAAATGGAAGAGATGTGCTCGTGATTTACGATATCGGCTAGGTACCTCTCCAATCGATGAAGCCGGAGAAAGGTACGCACTGTTGTCAGATGTTTCTTAGCCAAACAACAACATGGAACCCGAATGATGAATTACACCTTCACACCTCGTTGACAACAATATGCTCAGACATGACCTTCCACAATAGACACTGAATACCGACCCAACTTCAAGCAAAAGGTGGGAATTGGATATTTTATACATTGATTAGACAGCAGACTAACCCCAACCCTAACCCTGCACCGTCACACCTTCGGGTAAGTCCCGGCCAGTTACGACCATAATCACCAAGATCTAGATCGACGACCCAGGTCAATCGACAGACCAGGCAATCATGACACTCTCCCAGAGGCTGCTCAGCTCATCCACACGGCTGGCAAGGCCCGGTCATGGTCTCGTCCAACCCCAATGGCGCCAGCAGTTCCAGCGACAGCTATCTCTCCAATCCCGAACAGTCGACCGCAAGGCACCTCTAAGGAACGCGCTCAACACCCAAAAGCGCTACGCCTCTAGCACCGCGAAGGACATCAAGTCTGGTGGAACTCGCGCGAAGAACCTCATATACGGCACTGGACTCCTGGTGGCGCTCAGCTTCGGATACCTCTACATCACCGACACGCGCGCAAGCATCCACCAATGGTTCGTCGTACCAACAATGCGCCTCATCCACTGGGATGCCGAGGATGCTCACCACGCCGGCGTGAACTACATGAAAGTACTGTACAAACTTGGTCTTCACCCGAGGGAACGAAGCACGGATGATCAAGAGCTTGGTGATTTGCGCGTCGAGGTCTTCGGACACACTCTCGACAACCCTGTCGGAACAAGTGCTGGAATCGACAAGGATGCCGAGGTGCCAGGCCCTCTTTTCGCACTTGGTCCCGCGATCGTCGAGGTTGGAGGTGTGACGCCTTTGGCGCAAGAAGGTAACCCTAAGCCGAGAGTGTTCAGACTGCCTTCTCAGAACGCCCTCATCAACCGGTATGGACTCAATAGCGAGGGCGCGGACCACGTCGCCATGCACCTCCGCCAGCGTGTGAGGGAGTTTGCGTACAACTACGGACTTGGTCTTGGCCCGGATGGAGAGAGCACAGTGCTGGATGGTGAAGCGGACGTCCCTCCCGGAAGCTTGATGCCAGGAAGGCTGCTCGCTGTTCAAATTGCGAAGAACAAGACCACCCCGGATGGCGATATTAACGCTATCGCGAACGACTACGTTTACTGCGTGGACCGTCTTGCGAAGTATGCTGATATCATGGTCGTCAACGTCTCCTCCCCTAACACACCTGGTCTCCGTGATCTCCAAGCAACTGCACCCCTGACAGCTATTCTCTCTGCTGTTGTTACCGCTGCGAAAAAGGCCGATCGCAAGAACCCGCCGGCCGTGATGGTCAAGGTCAGCCCAGATGAGGAATCGGATGCACAGATCGAGGGAATCTGCTCTGCTGTCTGGGCATCCGGTGTCGATGGTGTCATCGTGGGTAACACCACAAAGAAGCGCCCCGACCCAATTCCTAAAGGTTACATCATGCCATCGAAGGAGGAGAAGCTCCTTACCGAGGTCGGTGGATACTCTGGACCGCAGATGTTCGACAGAACCCTCGCTCTTGTCAAGCGCTACAGAGCCGGTCTCGATCACGGCCCTCCTGAGGACACCAGCAGTAACGAGAGCCAAAAGAAAGAACCTGCGCCCGCAAAGGAGCAAACCCCTGCTGATGCTAGCGTTCAGCGCGACGCCAAGCACCTCAAGCCCGAGACTCCTGAAGCTGAAGCCGAGAGCAAGCAGCCTCTCATCAAGCTGCCGGAGAACCCTCTCAGCTCTTCTGCTGCACATGGAAAGGCTTCTGAGGTCGCAACAAGCGAGCCCTCGACTTCGCCTGTGCAAGCCGTGAAGAAAGCAATTGGTTCCGACTCCGACGCACAAAAGGTCATTTTCGCCACTGGCGGTATCACCAATGGCGAGCAATGCTTGCAGATTCTCAACGCCGGTGCCAGCGTCTGCCAAGTCTACACTGCAATGATGTACGGCGGTGTCGGTACCATCACGAGGATCAAGAGCGAGATGAGGGAGGAGATGAACAAGTCAAAGCGTTCTTAGACTAGGACATGACTATTCCCGCCAGCCTGTCCATATGTATATCACCAAGCGAGTAATACAGAAGCTATTCGTTGTACTATAGTCAAGTGTGCTGTCTGATATGTTGTATCCTGTTGATCAACATTCATGTAATTCCTTGAAGAAAGTCATGGGACGAACGTCATTGCTTCATCAGCCGAACTGCACACGACATTCAATTTACTTCGATGACAACCAAACAATCCAACAACGTCTCTTGCGCATTTCCAAACATCAGCAAGAAGCAACAACAACCTTTACACGCAAGAATTCAAAATGGCACTCCGCACCCTCGGCTCAAAAGCAGCCGCCGCGCTCGACGAAGAGCTCATGTCCAGCGGCGCCTTCTCCATCGACCAACTAATGGAGCTCGCCGGCCTCTCAGTCAGCCAAGCCCTCTACACCCTCTCGCCACCCAGCCAGACTCCCCGAATCCTCGTAGCCTGTGGACCGGGAAACAACGGCGGCGACGGCCTAGTCGCAGCCCGCCACTTGCACCACTTTGGCTACAAACCCAGCGTCTACTTCCCCAAACAGTCCAAGAACGAGCTCTACGGACGTCTGCGGAAGCAGCTCGAGCAGCTCCGGGTCCCTTTCGTTACTGGAGATTTTGCTGCTGCGATGCAGGAGAGCGATTATGTTGTTGATGCGATTTTCGGATTCTCGTTTAGTGGGGAGGTGAGGGAGCCTTTCCCGGCGGTTATTAGGGCTTTGGCTGAGAGTAAGGTGCCGGTTTTGGCGGTCGATGCTCCTTCGAGTTGGAACATTGAGGATGGGCCGCCGAGTGATGGGCCTGGGAAGGGGTACCATCCCGGGGCGTTGATTTCGTTGACGGCACCGAAGCCGTTGGTCAAGTGGTTCAAGGGGAGGCATTTTGTGGGTGGGAGATTTGTTGGTGCAGATATTGCTGAGAAGTATGGGTTTGATATTCCTTCTTACAAGGACAGTGATCAGGTGGTGGAGGTGCCTTTGGGTGGGGAGAAGTTGTAGGGTAGATGAGAGCCGCGCTCGAGTCTAGGTCAGTTGCGTGCGGCCTTTTGGTAACCAGCAGGTTCACTCGGACGACAACCTGGATCACAACAAATGTAAAGTAGCTTCGACAGGAGCTCGCAATTCTGAATTTCGTCCAAGTACATATAAGTACATCATTGTCATTAGATGACTCAATCCCTCTTGCCAACACCATAACCGTATCCGTTTCCAGCACTGGCTGCAAGCCCATAACCACCAAGTCCTCCTCTTTCCATACCACCCAGGCGGTCTTTGCCGTGGCTCTTCAGCCTGCGCGGCAGCTCCACACCCCTGAAGTATGCCACACAGATAGCAGCACTCGCCAAAGCACTGATCATGCAGTACACCAAAGTACTGAAAGTCAAGTGTCCTCCAACACCCGTCCAACCGCTTGGGAGCTGGGTGGTGGGATACCACCTCACGCTGAATTGCAACGGCAAAGGATCACCAATAACGATCCTTGTAGGCGGCTCGCGAGAAATGCTGTACGCAGTTGCGGCTGCGATGGTTCCCGGCGAGACAGACTTCGGCGCCGCGTGCACCAGCACGTTCATGCTCGTAGCAACGTGCAAGTGACTGAGCTGCAGCGTACCAGCCAGCGCAACGACCATTGGCGTGTAAATGTCACTCAGACTGCCCTGGCCATCGGTATCCTCCGTTGTTCCCTTCTCGAATTCATCTTTCAATGCGCTGGATGGGAAGGGCTTCGTGGGTATGCGGCAGGTCAAAGGAGCGTCGTTGTGGACGTAGAACTCCAGCAGGTGGAAGAATGGGTCGTCGATAAAGTCGATTGTGCAGTTGATGTCCTTCTCTACGCCGAAGAGAAGCTCGAGTGGTCGGCCGGTTTCATTGCAAGTCGGGAATGGAATGTAGGAAAGCTGGCCTGCAGCGTCGGTGATGTGCTCGCCGGTGTCACTGATGGATTGTTAGCAACACAATCGATTCCAGAGGCATAATTGCAGCATACATGGTCCTGTTCAAACAGCTGACGGGTATCTTCTCGCCGACACGGTACCCCTGCTGTACAAGTGGCTCCTGGGCAGCTTTTGCGGCGGCGAGCGAGGTGTAAAAGGCTAGCAAGACGCGCACAAAGAAGGAGAAACGGCCCACCATCATGCAAACGAAAATGCGTCAAAGGTCCCAAGAGAGGTGTATGCAAGGAGTTGGGAGTAGCACGTGTTGCTATATGTATGCTCTGGGAGTTAGACTTTAAGGTTCACGATCTCAAGGGACCAGCTTGGCGCTATGTACCGACTTCACCTTTGAGGCTTTGACTACCTCTGTATCACACCTTATCGGAACATCCTTTGTTTGCAACACTTCCTCTGCCTGAGGACAAGCTGTTTGTTGAGAATGTCTCGTGTCATTTGTTCGAAGGATGACCCCGACTCTAGCAGTTCTAAGTCGCCCATCCCACCTTTCCATGTCTCCAACTGATCGCGTTTTATATCTATGCAAAGATGACATCCCTCGATACCAGACAAAGAGCTACACATGCGTGAATAGACTACAGTGCTACCAGCCAATACTGGCTGTTCTTTTGCTGGATTGTCCACCAGCAAGCAAGGTGCGCAATGGTAGGAATATCTGGTCTCAGAGATGTCGCTACTTTAGACGGCATCGTCGAGACACTTCCATCATAACCTCTGATAATACACAGGAAGTACAAACTACACAAAGTGATATCAGCGACTTTGGTCGACATCCATCCATGCTTTGCCACTGGAATACTGACGTCTCAGACTTAGCATCTCACCGGCATAGCTGACTACCAACAATCGTCTCGACAACTTTGGTGAGTATACTTCGCTAGACTGCCACCGAGACACCTGGGACCAAACATCAGCCTCTAACTGGACTATTCAACTATTCACGGCAAGGTCGGCGACTTTAGTAGGCACACTTCACTTCACTGCTACTGAGGCACTCGGACCCTCTTCACGTGCCATATGCAGGAGCTCGGGCCGCCACTTGTCGCCTTACCTTGTCCTGCTGTTGAAACCCAGCGTCTACAGCACAACATCATTCAACTCACCAACTTCCCATGAGCCTTCCATGAGAGCGTGTAAAGATGGAAGATCTTCCCATCAGAAACCGCTACAAAGCTTACAAAGAGGGCACTGCGAGCCTCGTTAGCTGGATTACTCGGAAAGCATCACGATACAGCAACACGGCAGACATTTTGCACAAATTGGCGGGATCTGGGTGCGGCGCAATCATTTTGACCACGCGCGACCTTATCACCCTTACGAAGCTGGTCGTTGCGAACGGCACCGTAGAAATACCAGAAGAGATTTTGAAGATCATCCAGGATGTTGCTGCGGAGCGCGAGATCTGTGCCAATTGGTACAAGGACCAAAACATGAACTGCGAGCTTACCGCAAGTGACAAAACCCACGCTCACTTTATCGACACTCTGCATGAGATTCATCACATACTGGGCTCCGCGCATCACGCCAATACATTGCGGGCACAGGAGCACTCTCAGCAATCCACGCAGTCCCACTCTAAAAGCATACCTGCCGCCTTCAACAACTTATTCCAACACCTCGAGGTCGAGGAACCGGCTGAAACTCCTCTCGGAACGGCGACTGGTACCGTCGGAGGCTTCACCACGGCTGACATGCTGACGTTTCAACTTGAGAAGCAAAAGGGCGACAAGGCATTTGCGATCTGGTGTTTGCTCGAAGATTTCAAGGCCGTGAGAGAGTACATCGCCAGCGTCTGGAACGACTACAGGGCGGGAAGAAGAAGCTTGCTAGCTGCAGGAGCGATCACAGAATCAGCTTTTGGGCTGATGCGACACGCGAACGAGGATTTCGCCAACGGCAACAGCGATGTTGCAACCTATGAAGCCATGCTTGCGTTTCTCGAGGAAGAAATGTTGCTTCCCGTCAAGAGTGAGTGTACACCAATGGACGACAAGTCCACAGAAAGCGATACCATGGACCATGAAGATATGAGGAAAACTGCGGGCCGTCGCAAATCTTGCGCAGTCCAGAACCGAGACATGCTGCTCTGCCGTGAAGCTGGTAAGCTTTTCGAGATTTTGACCAATGCATTCCGAGGTGGCGCAACGGACGCAGACTTTCTGCCTCCGTCATGCCTTTTGGGTATGGAACCGCCACTAGGAGTGTTTGGCGACACGTTGCTGAAGTTGGTCCCTGCAATACAGCAATGTGCTGGCGATACGGTGGACTACAAACGAGAACACAGTCTCGTGTTCGACGAATTCCTCTCTGCGCTGGTGAACCATGCCATCGATAGTGGGTTCTCACAATTTCCTATCTGGCTTGTAGCAGCTGGCCAATCCTACCAGGAAATCTACGCCGTATTGAACGGCAAGACTTCCCGTGGAACCCAAAACCTTTGCTCATACCTGCACCAGATCCGACCGCTGGTGGAACAGGCCCATTGGGTTTTCAAACAAATACCGACCTCGAATCTAGAGAGAAGGCATCATAACATGTGGTTGTTAAAAATTGGCGACACGCAATTTTCCGAACAGTTCGACGCTTCAAAGCAACTCGACCAGATTGCAGAAGCTCGTGATTGGAAGTTCACAAGCGAGACTTCACTGGCAGTGCTAGCGAATTTTCTACCACTGTACCCTTGCTGTATCAATTACCGCTGCCATTATTTCATGCAAGGGATAGGCAGGCAGTTTCTCAGCGATGGGATGCTCGTCAATGTGCTGGCGTATCTCTACAAGGCTGGACAGAGGTACGGCCTCGTCAAGACTACATGGGACGATATGGAGTTCATCCTTGCGAATCATGTCACCTTCACACCTGGCCGTCCCGGTACTCAACCTATCGTCCCCAAGCCCAGCAAGCGGGCTGATCCATTCCAGATGGTGGCATCCCTCAGAACGACTCTTGGATACCCCCCAGTAAATCTTGACGGGGCGACACGACCAAGACTGCCCTTGAACGGCAAAGGGCAAAGATGGCGGAAACTTACTCACAAATCCGATCTCTTGCATGCTATGTCGGAGACCCTGTACGGAGTCCATCACCTGCAAAGTACCGACAGGGAGTTCATCAACATTGTGCTCCGCAAACTGAGAGATAGTGAAAGCAAGGGCAAGAACAAAGGGCGGTCGACAACGACAAAATACACGCTCGTCGAGCTACTCGTGACCTACGAGAAGCACCTCACAGCAGAAGAACCTGGCCTGAATTTCGACTACATCGGCTTCTTCGACGACTGCTGTACAGATCTCCAAGCCCTAAGCCATCTATATCGACCGAAGCATACGTCTCCAGATGAGCTTCACGACTTTGTGGACTACTTGCTGTGGACAGCTGCCGACGTGATCAGGAAATCCAAAAACCGAAGCCCCGAGGAGCTCCATCAAGCCTTGCTAAAGACAAAGTTCGGCGTTGCTGTCATCGACATGGAGAGAGCGTTCAATCTGCTTAGCAGCAAATACCTCAAGCCCGCGCTGGAGAGTTCCAGTGGCCACTTGCCCAAGCACATGTGGCCGTCTGAGCACGACGACGACGAGGAAGTCGATCGAGGATCTGAGCAGAAAACTCCTGGAGATGGATAGAGTATTGGTCCAAACATCGAACCGAGGCTTTCCCGTCGCCGAATCGCGAGTGTTACAGAATGATGAGTGTTAAGGCCCTTGGTAGGTAGCGAGAATTCGGTACATCAATGACAAAAAAAAATAAGATCTCACCGGTGCAAGCATGATTATGATGTACCGAAGCTGCTCATACTACTACTCGCGAAAGCCTGGTCCAGTGAGTCGCTATAGAAACCGTCTTGCGGACTCCGTTGATACCACCATGAGAGGCCCTACAAACCCATCCGACCCTCCGTCTTCGCCACAATCCCATACCAAACCCCCAACCGATCCCCAACCCCCGCCCCATCATTAAAAAGCCCCCTCGAAACCTTCTTGCCGCAAACCTCGCAAATATCCGCCCTCGTAACCGTCATGATCCGCCGCCGCCCGCCCTCGTCGTCTTCGTCGCAAAGACCCCCCAGCGTGCAGTCGCCGGTCAGATCCCGGAAAACCAATTCCTCGACGTCGCTCGCGAAGGAGAGAAGAACCTACGCCGCCGCTGCTGCTGCTGTTCGTCGGGGAGAGGGAGATGAGGAGCGCAGGGGCGGAAATAGGGCAGCCGCGGCGCGGAGGTGGCAGGCGCAGGCGGTGGAGAGGTCGGCTTCGAAGGTGATGGTTAGGGTGGGGCGGTTGTTGCTGGTGGGAGGGGAGTGTTGTTGCTCTTCTTTCTCTTCTTCCTCCTCACCCTCATCATCAACTCTCGCCTTCCTCTCCTTCTTCTCCTCCTTCTTCCAGCCCTCCTCAACCCCAACGACGATCCGATAAGTATGCACTTCCGCCTTTGACACACTGCGGTTCTCAAAGTGTTGCATCACGGCGCACGATTTGCGTACTTGGCACTCGATCGCGACCCGCTCGATCAACCCAGCGGCTTCCCCAGCAAACTCATCCCTGCCAAAAGTGCTGCTGCCGGGCCCCGTGGTGGCTAGTCAGGTCTGCGGAGGACTGCGCACGAGTGGCGTGATGCGGAAGAGGAAAGTGTTATTCCGGTGATAAATCCTAACGAGTTCAGAGCGGGTAGAACGATCAACATAAAAGAGAGGAGGCTGTGTGATAAAAACCCTATGAGTTCGTCTGGGTTTAGGCGGCCGGGGCGAGGGATCGAGAGATTTGTTGTTGAGTGTGAACTTGCCTCTTGGGTTTCGTCTCCATCTTTCTTGCGGGGTGGGAGTTGATACTGGGGTTTGGACGTTGGTGGTGGTGGTGATGTTGAAGGTGGGGATGTGGTTTGGGGAGACGATGGCGTATTCGTAGATCATGTCGCGGATTTTTTGGGGGGGGGAGGGCGTGGAGGCGGCTGTGTGGTTGTTGGATTGTTCCGATGCGGGTGGGTGTGGTGCTGTCAGGTGGCGTGGTGGCGGGATTGGATGCGTCGGCGTCCATTTTGGGGTTCTTGCTTGTGGTAGATTGATGATGGTGGTATCGAGTGCAGGAGAGGACAAGAGTCTATATGTGCGTATGGGATAGAGAGGAAGAAGGTCCAATGAATGGATGGCGTGAATGGAGCGGACAGTACCTACTCTCTCGTGCAACCAACTTGGCCATCATATGCCAATGAAAAGTCAGAAAGGGTACGATCGCACACAGTCAATTCTCCCCTATGGTTTGCCAACGAGAATGGTAGCAGAGGTCAGGCACTAGTAGGAGGAACTCATGGCTGACCTCACTTCGCGTACCGACTGGCTAGCTGACAAGTCGTGACATCGGCCTAAGAAACCATAGGGTCAGCTCTAGGTTAACCGTAAAGATCGGAGAGAAAGGAAGAAGAAAAGGAAAGAGATAGAAGAGAAAGCAAGGAGCAAAGTTAAACATATATGTAGTAGTAGTAGTAGTGCTCTGTCTGCACATTTTCCCAATCCCCGGACTTCTGTCTCCAAGAAAAAGCATGTTCTCTTCCCTACGAGAGAAAGAAAGAGAGAAGCCGTAACAGTTTGTATCGTCGTCGTAGGCCTGAAAGAAAAAGCCCCAAGGTCGACGATTCAATAGTAACAAGGAAATTCGTTCAACAGCGCTTTCGAGTGTCCAACTCGCTCAATGATGATAAACGCCGTCGCCATGGTTTCGGTTTTGCATGCGATGCTCGTTGGAAGCCATGATTTGAAGTAAAGCATGCAGGACCGGGTTGTAACGTGATGATCCTTTCCAAACGCCTTTCGTAACGCCTAAGTGTCGCCTTCTCACTCCTTCTCTTTCGCCGTGTCAGTGCGGAGTGGCCATGGTTCATGGATAGCCATCTCATGACCTGCATTCGAAGCTGGGCATTTGCCTTTGCCCTTGCGGGTTCCATATGTCTTCTAGTTGTATGCCGAAGGAGACGTGGCGCCTGGAGCGGTGGGAGCGTTGGCGTGGCCGCTGCCATCGCGCATGGCGTCGAGAGTGCGAGGGAAGTAAGGCTCGACACCCCAGTTGCGGAGGTATGCGCCAGTCTTCTCAATGCGCTTGATCTCGCGCTGGACTCCCCAGCCATCGCCCTCCTCGGAGAAGCGGCCACGGACGACACCAACCATGGCGTCGTCCAGACGGGAGTAGAAGGAGCGGCGCTCCGCAAGATCTTCTTCGTCGCCGTTCTCCAGTCCCCCGTGTGAGTTGAGATTGCCGCCCAGCTTGAGCAACAGGTCGAAGGCATAGCGTGGGCCGCTGGGCAGGCCCGACAGGCGGGTGATGTCGGGAAGGAACTTGAGCATGCATGCGCTGAAGGATGGGGTGGGGAGAGAGTCGTTCAAGTCGTCCTGCAGGCGGTGTAGGTCAAAGTTGACAATGGTGATCTTGCGGTCAAGCTGGGCGTTCAATGTCGCGGCGGCGTGGGTTGGGGAGTTGGCGTGGGACGACTGGTCCATCTGGTGGGCTATGCTTGCGGGGACGTCTAGTAAACTGTTAGCATTGGCGGTGAAGAGACGACACCATTGGGCTGGAATTACCAGGCCTGAGACCGCGTTTGTCGATCCATGCGTGAATGTCATTGCGCTGGGCTTCCAGCTGATCGATGTACGCTCTCAAATCGGCAATCTCGCTCTCGAGGTTGTCGACCTTGTCATTGTAAGGCCTGAGCGCGGTGTTGAAAGCCTGTGTCAAGAGATCGGGCAATGGCTCGGCCTTTGCTGACGGCGGAGGCGCACCATCATAACCACCATGGCCGTAGCCATTGGGCTGCCCTCTGTGCGGGCCGGAAGAAGTCATGGGCGGTGAGGCGTAGGCAGCGTCTTGAGGCGCGGGTTGGCGGTACATGTTCGCGTCCTTGCTTTGAGGGCGGCCTTCGTCGAGAGAGCGCGAAGCTGAGTCGGGGAGGTCGCGGTCCTGGTACTTTTCGTCGTACTGGCTGTTGGCCTTGCTGTCGTTACGGTAGGTGTCGTCGACGTAGGACTGGCTGTTGCTTCGGGATCTGCTAAGTCGCTTGAAAAACATATCCAGAGAGAAAGTGAGGGAGAGGGAGGGCGGCGAGCAGGAGGAGGAGTATGTGAGGCCTGGGTGAGGCGCGTGAGGTAGGTGGGCAGTGGGCAGGCGATTGACGGAAGCTAAAAGATAGCGAGCTGGATATTGGGGGTGGCGTGAGGAACGTCTGTGTACTTTAGAATAGTAGAGCTGGGCGAAGGCTGGGAAGGATGGAGGATTTGGCGATGAATGGGTGGATGGATTGGTTGGTTGAGATGGGGTGAGAGTGGTAGTACCTGGGTAGGTGATTGATGATACAAAGATCTAGGTAGTTCTTCCCAGCCACTGCACTGCACAGAAGCCTTGACGCCCGACCGTCCGACGCGCCGGCATATCGTTTGCGCGCATATGCAACCGTTTGATCCTCTTGGCGGCAATGGTAAGAAATGTTTACGACATGCATGTGCATGTGTCCGGTCATGGACATCCTACCTACCTACCCATCAATTCTGTTCTATATCTCGATATCTACACGCGCAGTACATCCAACTCCTCGGTTGCTAGGTCGCATCAACACCGCCAAACAAACCCTTGTGTGGAGATTAACTGCTAGTAGTAGGGCTAGGCCGAACCGAACCGCTCATCCTTTTAGTCCATCTTAGCATCCTAGCCACCCAAGTTTCACACTACTTGTCCGGACACACGGACTTCAACAACCGAACACATCAGCCACATGTGCGTCTCAGTCGGACCATGCAACATGAAGCACACGAGCACACAGACACCCGGCCCTGCACACCGCATGAGAGATAAGAGTCTTGCCGGAAAAGAAGAAGTGCATAACATATCTACTCTCCTCCCTCCAACCATGCATGCAAAATGCAAAGAAAATTCATATGCAAACTCCGTTTTTTGTCCTCCGTAATGTTTTCCCGGTTGAATGGGGTATCTTCGCTTTTTCATCCATCATCATCGTAACAAAATACAATTCGCAGAAACGCCTTTGGAAGCCAGATGTGCTTTGGGGAGGGGACGATTGCAGGCCATGTCGTCTCCCCCCCTTTCTCGAGCCGTGGCGTGTTGAAGTGGCACTCCTTGTTGAAGGTGCACCTCGCCATTGATGAGTCGACTTCGGCTCGAGTACAGTTGAAATGGGAAAACGCCTTGCTCGCTCGCTTTTGGACGCTCAGGGCCCATGTAACGCCTTCCAAAGAAAATAAAGGAAATCTCCTCCACCTCCTCTCACAGCCGGATTGGCTGGTTTATCGTGTATGATAATTTAGTGCTTGGTGTCGCCATTGGTGGCGGGAGCGGAAGCAGCTGCATCGTTCGCACCATTGACTGCGTTGTTATGGTCGGGCACACCTTCAAGTTCAGGCTTTGGGCCAGCCTCGTCCAGAACGGCGCCGCCGTTTAGTTTCGTCTCGCTGTGGCCGTTGGTCGTAGGAGCATCGTCCAGAGCGGAGACACGCAGACCGTCGAACAGCGGGAAGATGCCGGTGGTGTTGCGGAAATCGTTGTGCACGATGTTGACGAGGTACCAGCTTTCGGTGATCTCAGTGATCAGCTTCCTGCTGGGGCTGTCCTCGCTGTAGCACTTCGACCATTGCGAACCAAGGTGGTAGAACTCGTCACGCCACGCCAAAAAGCTGACCGTCTCTACAATCGTAGGCTGCACGATCTCCTTGCCAGGGAACACACCCCAGGTTACCGCGTTCGGACCGCCGTCAGTCGGGGCGTTGGTACGAAGCTCTCCGGTGTTGTTGACGGCGTAGTAAGTGATGTCCTCATCCTTGTTCATGCGGGAAATGACAGTATCGATGAGCTCAGGGCTGACCAGGACTTCGAGGTAAGCCTTCTGGTACACGTAACCGTTCTTCGGTCCCCAACCGTAGTCCGGGTGAGAAGATTTGACACCATCAACAGCGGGCTGAGAGTTGATGGTCAAGAGTCCACGGCTGTTCAGATCAACCAGGTTGCTAGTAAGCACGTTGGCTTCGCTGCTGATGGAAGACTCGGACCAGGGGAGGGACTCGACTTTGCCGCTCATGTACCTCACGAAGAGATCCGCGATATCCCCAATGTTGCTGGGCTCACCCCAGATCTTGCGGTTCTGTTCGTTCGTACCCTTCAGACCAACACCGTAGGCGTCCAGCTCACCGAAAGCGGGGGACCTAGAATCACCCCAGCGACCGTTGGGGAATTCATCCCAGTCTTGTGTACGTGCAACATAACTGCGGTTACGGTTACGCCAGAAGATAGGACGCACGTTCTCGTCGCGGCGGTTGAGGCCAAGAGACTGTCTCCAGGGGAGTGGCTTGATATCCGGGTGGTGCGTGTCGGTTGGCGGCGTCACAGCAAGCTCCTCCAAGACCATGCGGGTAGCAGCGGCGAGGTTCATGGTGTAGAAGTGCAAGTGAAGGGTAACACCGCTGTCCAGAATCTTGCGGCAGAACTCTGCGATGAGATCTTTGCCAACCTCACGAACAGCCACATCGTCGTTCTTGATCGGCTCAAGCCTCTCGTGCCAGCTGGGCGGCACATGGCACTTGGTCCAGTTCGCTCTGCGGATGAATGATGCGTGGGTGTGGATGGGCATGATGCCTGGAATGATGACGACGCTGTCCGGGATGCCAGCAGCGCGACACTTCTTGGCCCAATCGATGAAGATCTCAGCGTCGTAGCACATCTGAGTGATGATGAACGTGGCGCCAGCATCGACCTTCTCCTTGAGGTAAGGGATGTGCTCGTCCGCACCCGTCTCGTCGTCGCAGCCTTCCGGGTATCCGGCAACACCAATGTCGAAGTGGTCGCCATATTTCTGCTTGATGTACTTGACCAAATCCCGGGCGTACCTGAAGCCACCCTCCGCCTGCACCCATTTCTCTTCTTCTCTAGGCGGGTCACCTCTCAATGCGAGGATGTTGGTGCACCCAGCGTTGTATGCCTCCTTCAATGCGTCATCAATCTTGCTGCGTTCCATGTCGGTGCATGTGAGATGCATGCATGTCTCCAGGCCGTAGGTTGTCTGGGCGACTCGCACGATCTCACAGGTGAGAGATGAGAGACGACCGCCGGCACCCCATGTGACATCAATGAAGGCTGGGCCGAAGCCATGCATGCGGTCCATGCGGTCATACAAGTTTTGGACACCTTGGGCGGTCTTGGGTGGGAAGAACTCGAAGGAGTACGTTGGCGTATGGTTGGCGCCAGACGCCAGCAACTTCTTGGAGATGTGCATGGCTGTGGCTGTCTGAGATTGGTAGTGGTGGTGGTGGTTTAGATATCCCTATGAGTAATGGGACTGCGAGGTGGTGGTGGTGGTGGTGGTGATCTGCATAGACAAAGTCAGTCGGGTCCAAGTGGCTGCACGCTCAGCGTTCATTGACGCTGCAGAATGCAGGATGATGGAGTACACACCTAGTGCGTTTGTATAGCCGGGTTTGCGTGGGGTGTATTTTTGTCGTGTGGATAGTATGTAAGTTGTTTGTCCGTCCAGAGGCGTAACGATTGTTCTGTGATTTATGCTGAAATCGAGGCTTTGTGGTTTGCGAGTTCTTGTTCGTTGTACAGGGACATGATAATGCAGTTGTTGGGTGAAGGAGGAATCAATTGCTGAGCGTGAGAATAAAATGGCGAGATTATTGGTGTCGTCGCCCGCCGCCGCCTGCATCGGAGCGGAGCCCACTACCTAACCTTAGTGTATTGATGCTCTCCATTTTTCCCTTTGCTCCTCCCCGCCAGTGGGCTGTTCACTCACAAATTTCCCCGCGCCAATCTTCGTCATCCGATTGGGTACGTAATGTCTACACTAATGATGGCACACGAGATCCAGGGCATCCTACCGACGCAGAACAGTACAGTTGGAGGCATTTGCCTCCACTGCTTTCACTTGGCTGTGGACACGCCTGTCTCTCACCTGTACTATACAATATTCATCGATCCGACAGCAAATGGTGCTTCCTCGTCTTAGCACTCCCAACTCTCGCCCTGCTATCACGTTAACCTGGCAACATCACAACTCGCTCGTCCGCTCTGTAGCGCGTCTGCATAATGTCGAGAGGTTTTGACGTAAAGACTCGTTACTCACGGAGAGCTGGCATGATCGAATTTGAAGTGTTTCATAATAGACGTCCCGGTGACTCAAACAATGCGTACAATCGTGTAGGAAAAGAAAATCCAGGATCTAAGCCAGAGCTCCCATCGGGTCCCAAAGTGGCAAGACCTTGGCTTCCTGCTTCATGACATCCTTGACAGCCTTCCCGAGGACCGACTTGTCGATGACGGCCTGGTAGCAGAACTCGTCCATCCACTTGTCGCTCATGACAAAGTAGCCGCCCACGCCGGCGGCCTCGGACCACGAGTTCTCGATGCGCCAGCGGACGGGCTTGTCGTCCTTGTCCAAGTGTACGGCGGTCAAAACCATGGCGTGGGTCATTTGTGACTCTCCAGTCAGGAGACGCTCGGCCTTGGTCAGACCCAGCTTGACGTTGAAGCCGAGTTCGTAGTCGATAAGGTCTGTGTCCATAATGCCCTTGCTCGAGTCCAACTGTTTGCCAACGTCGGAGCCGAAGAAGATGGGTAGGCCCTTTCGCAGCATGGCGACGCAAGCTTCCTTCAGCACGATAGTGTCGACGTTGATGTACGATACTGGACGGCCATCCCAGACGTTTCCGAGGTTGGAAACAGTCAAGAGGCGCATGTAGTCGTTTCTCGGATCGTTGACGAGGGAAACGAACTTGCTCACTTCGGCTGACTGGGCGAACTCAAGTGGTGTGAGGGAGACGGTCTTGAGCTTGTTGCTGCGGTCGTAGAATTCCCACGAGAACTTCTCGTCGGCGGCCGGTGGTGGACCGAGGCAGAGGGTGACGATGCGGATCACGTCTTGCAACATGGCTTCTTTCGAGGCCGTTATGCTGGACGCCGAGGCACCCTTCGCCTTCAATTTGCGGAGCTCAAGACCGTCCTGTCTCAGCTTGGTAGTAAGTAGGGTGTCCATCGCACCACTGCTCTTGGCGTTGTAAGAATCTGGGTAAAGTGTCTGCGGAACAATACCGTATCTGTTGGAGAGCTCTCGTTAGTTGGGCGTCCCTGTAGAAGCGTGCAAGTCCCAAGACGGCTTACTTCTCAACCAAGTTGACAATCATGTCCCACTGTCCACCATCGCCAACCGGGCTAGCATTGAGTGCAGTGAACAGCCTGCCATCAACATCCTCTCCAGCGTTAGCAAGCACCGTCTCCAGAAAGTAATTCGCCTTCTCAACCTTGTCCCAGAAGAAAAGATACGATTGGCTGAGCTCAAAGGCCTGGATATTGTGTTTCTGCATGATGGCAATGCGGAAAGTGTTGCAAGCCGCAAAGATCCAGCAGCGGCCAGAGCTGCGCTGGTTCGTGACTGGAAGACCCTCATGGGGGATGGACAGGTTGAAGGTCTGCGTGTCACGCAGAACGGTGGAGGGCTTTTCGAGGATGGCGTTGATGTTGTTGGTTGACAGTGCGGACAATCCGAGCTGATTTTTCGGCTCCTTCAGCAGCTTCCTGACGTATTCCTGCGCCTTTGCGGCCGAGACGGTCTCTGAATCATTGTCAAGTACGCGGTCGGAAGGTCCGTCAGCAGTACTGTTCTCGATACGGACGGCATCGAACTTCTCGTCCAGTGTGCTGTACATGTAGACATGTGATTCAGGCCTGACAGCGCGGCGAGCTGGTCGCTGTGGCGCCTGTAGCGGGGTCGACTGAGCACCACCCATTCTTGATGCCTCTGATAGATATATCGGAAGAGGATATATGAAGCTTTTGAGATGGATAAGATTTAGATGGATTAGATAAGTAGGAACGATGGAGGATTTGAATCGTTTGAAATCGACTTCAAGCCGGTGCCACCGACGATACTTAGCTTGAAGACCGCTCATCATGGTGCCTGGTCGGAGCTTGAGCTTGGACGCAGAGAGCTGCGATAAGATAGCTGGCGATGATCACGAGGCGGCTTGCTTCAGCTGCGTGATACCACCCGATACATAGTACTATGTGTAGTCTTGGACGACGGAAGGCAACAATGATACATGTACATGTATGAGCAGTGGTTTCGAGGTTCGTGCTCAAGAGTTCAAATTGGCATTCATTTACATATACATGCTCCGTACGCTTTTCGTCTAAATAGTCTTGTTAGACACATCTTCCTCGCCTGCCCTTTCCGGCATAGCGGCAGCGACCTTGTTCTGCTCATCGTCCTGAACCTCGACCTTCTCCTTCAGGCTCGCATCTTCGGCCGCCAGGCTATCCTGTTCGGCACTGATACCCGCCAACTTAGCATCCTCAGCAGTGTCCATCGCCTCGCTCGACTCGGCGGCGGCAGGAGTGGCGTCTGCGCTGGAATCGTTCTTGGTGGTGTGGTTGACGAGCTCGACATCCTCGTTGTAAATTCGAAGAAGCATTGCCCTGCGCTCTTCCTTCGGCAACATAAGGTTGAGCGAGTGCAGACTTCTCCAAAGCGGAAGTGTGATGCTCTCCTCGAAGCTGTCGTCGTCGCCGCTGGCGCCCTCGCCACCCTCAATGCCGCGAGGGAAGTCGTCGTTCTTGCCGTGCACACGCAGCACACAGCATCCCATGCCAAGGTCGCGAACGCGCTCGCCGATCTCGCCGAGCTGTCTCCAGCCCTCTGCTCCCTCGGTACCGCCAACCCGAGGGAACATCTCGGTGAGAAGCAGCCTCAGCGTTGATCGGCGCCACAGGTGAACAACCCTCTCCTCGCCAACCCATCCCTCCAAGATAGGCAGACCTTCAGTCTGAATGCGCCAGGCGCAGACGCCAGGTTGCTTCTGGACGTCCTGCTTCTGGAACATCTTCACACCTGCGTGCACAAACTTGAAGCCGCGGCCCTCGTTGGCGGTCAGGATATCGCGCACAAGAGTGGACGAGTAGTAGATGCCCTTGACGGGGTCACCTGAGGGGTTGCGCACAAGGAAGCGCTCCCGGGGGAACGATGGGTGGACGTTGTAGAAAGAGTAGATGGACTCGAGCTCTGGGTGCGAGGGGTCGAGATACTTGAAGCTCTCCTCAATCGTGTCGTCGCCGCGTCTTCTTCTAGGCGCGGGCTGGACATCTGAGGGAACCGCCTTCTCAAAGGGAGCGTTCTTGACGCCGTCGTTGACGGCAGCATCGACGGTCACGCTTTCTTGCTTGTCGCCATTTGCCGGGTCCTCAACAACGGCACCTGGCTGAGCATCGGCCATGGTGGTATTCTCCTCTTCACCTGCTGCGGTCTTGGACTTCTTGACCACACCGTTGCCCTCGGCAGGCTGGTCTTCGGCCTTGCGCTTGCCATTGACGGTCTCATCGGCAGGCTCATTTGCTCGTGCAGCGGAGCTGCTGTCGTCGACTACGGTGCTGGGAGCGGGACCAGATGAGAGCTTGTCAGCAGACTTGAGCTCCATTCCGTTCTCGTTCATCTTCATCTCCGACGCCTCGTTCAGGATGGCAGAGATCGGTGCCTTTTGAGGCTCCTCGTACACCCAGTTGCGGTTGGAGCATTTGCACTCAGGCTCGGGCTTAGCCTTGACCTCGCTCTGCTTCTCCAGGATGGCGATAAAGAATCCGCCGGTGTCTTGCTGGTGCGGGTAAACGCGCATGCAGTTCTCCAGAGGGATCCTTTCATCGGCCTCGGGAGGGAACATACCGGGGACGACCTTCGATCCCTCGGGCTCGAACTGCTGCGCCTCTGGCCACGACTCGTAGATCTGTCCGCTGCGTGCCATGATAGACCAGTCATTGAGACCAGGCGAGCGCTTGAGGGCAGGGAGCTGGTCGGCAGTGCTCAAAAGCTTGACCTTGGAGATACCACCGCAACGCTCAATGGCTGAGGAGACAACGGCTTCGTTCTCCATAGGGTTCATAGAGCATGTGCTGTAGACAACGCGTCCGCCCGACTTGAGCATTTGAATGGCGCGGACAAGGATGCGAACCTGTGTGATGTAGAGACCGAGGGCATTGACCGGGCTCCAGTCCTTCCAGACGTTCGGGTTCTTACGCGCGGTTCCGTCACCACTGCAAGGGACATCGGCCAAGACGCGGTCGAATTTGAGGTAGCGCGGGTGTTTTGGGTTGGAGCTGGGGAGCTCGATCGAAGGGAACATGGTGGCATCGTGGTTGGTGACGACCAAGTTGGGCGAGTTCAAACGCTTAACCTGGTGCACCAGCATCTGAGCGCGCTGGTAGTTCACGTCGTTCGCGACCATCAATCCGGTCGAACGTCCAAAATCCGACATGTTGATCTCCTCGCCCTCGGCCTCCTTCAATTGTCCACGAGAGCGCTGCAAAGCCTTTTGCACACGCTCCTCCTCGTTCACGTGAAGAAGCTCGACCAACTGCGCACTCTTGCTACCGGGAGCGGCGCAAAGATCCAGAACCGAGTGGTGCGGCTGCACATCCAGAACCAATGGCGGAATCATGGAGACCTGCTCTTGCCTGGAGATGTTGCCGACGCCAGTCTCGCTGACCAGGAACTTCTGGAACTCCTTGAAAGGCTCGTACTTGCGAATGACGTTCTTCGGTGTGGTCATGCTGTAGGCAAGTCCCTCGGGGTACCAAGACATTTCCTTGGGCAGGTCCACGGGCTTGTCATTGTGCACAATGTCCTTGATGAGAGGGAAGAAGCGCTCGGTCAGGTTCCTCCTCACGCTGAGCGCGTGACCCTTACTACCGCAGAAGCGGAAGGCGTTGGGCAGCTCCCTCTTGATGGCAGTCCAGAATTCCTCGCGCTCGGGTCCTTCGGGTACGATGTTCAGGGCGTTGTAGTAGCGCTCGAATTTCTCGTTCTCTTTGCTGATCTGGTCGAAGGATTGGCGATTGTCGACGTACGATTTGTCGCCGCCACCACGTCCGCCTTTGTTACCGCCTCTTCCGCCACCGCGACCGCCACGGCCGCCGCGTTTGTTTCCTCTTCCGCGAGCCATTGTTGTGTGTGAGGGAGTATGTCGAGGCAAAGTGGAACTTTTGCGCCGAGATCGAGTACATGATAATCTAGCAGGGACGAACGTCACTAGCGCTGCACGTCGGCCCGTGCGGGTAATCCCAGTGTGGAGAGCTTGACATCCATCGAGCCTTGGAGCCATCTTCTCAATTCAAATTGGAACATGTGAATATTCGTTTTGAAATGCAACATCACGTGGTATTGTTGATCGTTGTTCTACTGACTAGAGTATCAAACTACGCCATATATCTCAAAGCGCGAATGAAGGGGATATAGGAAGCAGTTCGACATCAATCACAGTGACCAGGTCCCGTTAGAGAGAGAACGAGGATGTGTGGGAAGTCAGCGCGCTGTTAGATGTATTGGGGGCAGGCCGGAGCTTCTTCAATGACACACCTGCAATGACCACCTCCTCGACATTACTCCTTATTGATCAATTGTAGCGTTCAGAGATGGTTGATTATCGTCCCGCCGATCAAAGACGCGGTCAGCGAGGTCATCAGCCCGTCCATGGATCGGCTTTTCGAGATCGTGGTCAAATGTTGCG
>Ga0265798_10002375_pt1 | contig 27874 bp, 23 predicted proteins | sample P3T30metagenome_FD_192430 | JGI IMG/M metagenome (GOLD analysis project Ga0265798, IMG submission 192430) | Plant litter microbial communities from East Loma Ridge, Irvine, California - P3 T30 | ecosystem: Environmental > Terrestrial > Plant litter > Unclassified | place: USA: California...
TCTTCAGAGTGCGGTCGTGCGTCATGGGGTTCGCTTCCAGGCTGGGCCCGCGTCCTCAGCCGTGAGCTAGTTGGCGAGGGTATTGCGCTCTGCGATTCCATTCGAACCTTGCCCGGTGATGCAGGGCGGCCACGCGGGGGCTTCCTGCTCGGGAGTGGCGTTGCAGATCGCCACTCGTCCAGTGTAGCAGGTTGCGAACATGACGAAGGGCCACCCTGCAAGCAGGGCGGCCCTTCGAGAGAGAGAGAATCACAATACGCGGGGGGTCGCGTAGGTTCAGTGTAGCAGATTGTCACCATCGATGGTGCCGCGCACGGGCACCACCCAGGTCTTCTCCCATTTGGCCTGCTCGGCAACCGCGCGAGCCCACCGCGGCGCCAGCGCCAGCTCTCGGTCGAGCAGCCACGGGACGAGCTGATCGAGCGAGAGCATCACGACCTTGCCGTCCCGTGGTTGCGCGATGACGGTGACACACTCGCTGGCGCTGGTGAACACGACGAGGCCAGTCACGGCGACTGGAAAACCACACGCCTGACTCAGCAGCGTGGCGGCGCGGGCCGCCTCGAAGCGGGCGTTGCGCGCATAGGGCTCGGATCGCCCCCCGACCAGAATTGCATTCTCCTTGACCTTGACCGGCTTCTGCCCGTGGTTCTTCGCGTTGATCGTGAACACCCCCCTCGGCCCGACGATGACGTGGTCGATGTCGGAGCCGCGGCTGCCCACTGGCACGGAGTGCAAGGCGAGCCAGCCGCCCGGTAGCCGTTCCAGCTCCCGCGCCACAGCCTCCTCACCCTCGGCGCCCAGGCGCCAGCTCTCGGCCTGATCTCGACCGATGAGGCTCTCGGCGTACCGCGCCATGGGGCTGCGCTCGTTCAGTTCTGCCTGCTTCGCCCGGACGGAGGCCCCCGCGCCTACGGTCGACAAGTTCGTGCCGCCGGGGGCGACCTTGACCACGGCCCCCTTCGCGTCCATCCACTTCTCGACCGCAGCGCGGAATCCGTCTGCCATCGCGAAGTCCTGGACCACCGACTTCGAAGTCAGGAGGTCGAGGTAGCCGATGGCTCGGCCCCTCTCGGTGCGGACGTAGAGCCGATCAATACCGGGTCGCCGAAAGCGCGAGACGACGAGAGCACCCTGCGTCATCGAAGCTCCTTGATCCATCCAGTGGTGCGGGCGGCGGGGTTGAGGCGAAGGACTGGCAGCTCCCTCTTCAGCGCCTTCAGGACGGCGCTCCGGCTCCCCCCTGTCTGGCGGGCGTCGAGCACGGCCATGACGATGTCTGCCTCGCCGAGCATGCGGTCGTTCCGGGCATGGAGCAGGCGCACGGCGAGGCCGCGGTCGCCTCCGGGGTCGTCGGCCAGCGTCACCGTGCGCGCCGAGGCGGCCTTGATGCGCTCGTGCCGTGCCTGCTCGGTGGGGTTCCAGCGGCTGGCCTGTCCCGAGAAGGGCTCGAACGACCAGACGGGGCGGTCTTGGCCGAGGGCGATCTCGGCGAAGAGCATGTCAGCGCCGAGGGCCAGGCCCTGGATGGCGATCAGGTCGCCGCGTTGGTCAGCGAGCTTCGAGAGGCATCGCGCGATGTCGCTGGCCACCCAGTTCCAGGCCTCGGCGGGGAGGCTGCGGTGACCTGTCACCATCACCTTGGTCGCCGCCTCCATCAGGCCGCGATCGCCAGGAGGGGCACTTCGGCCTGCGGGCCCTCGCTGAAGAGCAGCGAGGCGACCGTGCGGGCTTCCGCCTCGCCCAGTTCGGGGGCAAGGAGGATGGGGGCCGGTGCGACACCGCCAGATCGAGCGACTTCGGAGAGGATGGCTGGCCATCCTGCGCGGGGCGCGACGAGAGTCATCACATCGCTGACCGTCGCGTGGGCGATGGCCCCTCGCCCCAGGGGGTCGAAGAGGTCCGCGGCCAGCCAGACTTCGATGAGAACCCCGGGGTCGCGAGGCGTGAAGTCCGTGGCCCCCGCGTACATCTTGACGCTGTGGGTGAATCCGACGATGAGGTTGTCGTCGTGCAGGACGGTCGTCTTCCTCGCCTCTGCCATGGCTGTTGCTCGGGCCCTCTTGGCGACGGCGGTGGGCAGGCCTCGGAAGTCCTTCGTGGGGATGGAGCGCGGGATGAGGGAGTCGCCGACTGCGCGGATGAGCTTGTCGAGGTCGGGCGTCTGGGCGTAGAAAGTGTCCCCTCGCGCGTCGGCGGCTGCCGTGTTGGGCAGCGTGAACGTGGCGCTGAGCACGACCGGCTCCGTGATGGCGGCCCATCCGGCGACGCCGGTGACCTGTCGAGCTGCGCGGCGCACGGCTTCGCGCCAGTCATCCAAGCCAGGGTCTGCCGGAACGACGTGCGCCTTGCCGTTCTTGCTGTGCTGGATGGAGAAGCTCCCCTCCGTGGCAGGGATTCCGACGACCCCAAAGGCGAGGACGGGGTCCACGAGGTCCGTGCGGATGCCCCAGTGAGGGACGCGGTGCTTCGGGACGTAGTGGCGGCGGCCGACCTGGGCGCGCAGGGTCTCGCTGAGGGCTGACTTCGTGGGGGGCATGCTCACCGCCGCCCGAAGATGTCGCCGGGCTCGACGAGGTCATCGGGGTTCGCTACGAGCGGGTTGAAGATGCGCTGAACTCCTGGGGGCGCTGGTGAGACCGCAGCTGCGCTCTCGGGGCCGACGACCCGCATGACGCTGTCGTCGTAGGAGTCGGGGTCTGCGGGCTCGGGATCGACGGGGTCGTCGTCCGGGTCGACGGGCGGCGAGGAGGCCTCGGGGCCGCCTCGGCGCGGCGTGAATGCGGGGGCAACGGGGGCGCCCTCGGGGCCTGAATCGGGATCACTGGGGGGCGCGACGCCTTCTCCTCGGGCCTCCTCGATGATCGCCATGAGGTCGTCTTCGGTGAACCCCTCCGCTTCGGGCTCGTCAGCCGCGGCGGCGGGGGCACTCAGGGCCCACGACTCCGGCCCGGTGGACGCGTTGGCTGGCTCGACTGCTCCCGCCCCATGGCCTGAGTCGGGGTCACTCTCGGGAGCGGCGAGGGCGTCGGCGATCTGCGCCTCCGCGAGGTCGTCCCCGGCGCGCTCCCATGCATCGGGAATGCCGTTGCCGTCGGCATCGGTCAGGTCGGGGGCGTCTTCGATGGCAGCCACGGTGGCGACGTCCGCGATGTCTTCGACGGCGGGGACGTCCGCGAGGTGGCGGGGCAGGTATTTGTTCAGGGTCTCGCTGTTGTCGCTGCCGCCGAACCAGAAGACCTGCATGCGGCGGAGCGGCTGGCCCGGAGCGTTCATGAGGCGACCGCGTCCGGGGATCGTCTTCTCCTTGCCCTTGACGATCCTCGTGTTGGGCAGGACGGGGATCATCGCGTCGTTGCCGAACATGCGGCCGTAGGCGTGGTGGTCCATGTTGCCAAGGACGGCGCGAGCGACGAGCTGGCGGATGAGCGCCCCGCCGACGACGGTCATGGTCGCGTCCTGCGCGATGAGGATGAGGTGGAAGCCCAAGGAGCGGCCCTTGCGGGCGATCAGCCCGACGATGTACTGGATGCGGTCTCGGGCCGCGTTGTCCTTCTGGATGGCCTCGCTGGAGCCAGGAGCAGCTCCGACGTGGTCGAGGTACTCGTCCATGACGATGATGACTGGCGCCATCGCGTGCTTCTTCTTCATGCCGTCGGGGAGATGCAGCCACGTGGCGATGTCTCCGAACTGGTCGAGCACCGCCTGACGCTCGTTCATCGCGAGGAGTATTCGCTCCATGTGGTAGCCCATGGCGACGATGCCGCTCTCGGTCTCGCCTTCGATGTCGACGTCACGGGTGCCGTTCGTCACGTCCATCTGGGGGCGCCCCTGCCAGCGGTTCGCGAAAGGGCCCTTGGGGTCGATGACGTGGCAGGTGGCGACGAGCGAGGGGTCCCATGGCATCGGCTTGGTGGCCGCCTGCGCCATGATCGCCTCGGCCAGAGAGGTCTTTCCGGAGCCCGTTCCTCCGGTGACGAGGATGTGCGGGCTGGTCTCGCCGAGGGTGAAGGTGAGGGGGACCTCGGGGTCGTCGAGGTCGGCTCCGACGATGAAGGTGAGCGGGTCCGCGTCCTGCTCGCCATCCCAGATGAGGCTCGCCGGGTACTTGGCCGGGGAGACGAGTGCGCCACGGCCGTTTCGCTCGCGCTCGACGTGCCAGCCCTCCGGATGGGGCACCTTCGCAGCGAGGTTGATCTCGAACTCGTTCCATGACTTCCCGTCGGAGACCGACATCTCGCTCGGGGCGGCGACGAAGAAGGTCCGAGGCTTGTCGAGCGTCTCCCACTCCCGGACGGCGATCGCCGTGTACGGGTTGAGGAGGCGCATCTGCTCTGCCTGCATGCGCATGGACGGCTTGGGGTAGGACGTCAGGGTTGCCTTCGCGATGCCGTGGATGCCCTCGATGACGGCCGCGCGCTTGCCGGACACGTTCTGAACGCGGAGGACGACGAGCCCGAGCCAGACCGCCGGTGCGACGAGCGAGACGGTCATCTGCGTGGCGTCGACTTGGGCCGGATCGGCTGGCTGGACGAAGGGCCAGTCGCTGGTGTCCCAGGCCTGGATCGTCAGGATGGCGGCCGTCGCGGCGGTGGCCAGAGCGTAGGCGACGCGCCAGGGCTTGGCGTCGCGGAAGATCAGGAGGTCGACCCAGTCGCCGAAGGCCTTGAAGCCGCTCTGCATGAGCGGCTTCTGCGTCTTCCTCTTCGTCTTGGTCGGCGTGTAGAGGACCTTCTTCCGCTGATCGGCTTCGTAGGCGCGCACGCCGACTGCTGCCACGACGAGAACGCCCCACCAGATGAAGCCCAGGTGGCCAACCAGGAAGGCGCCCACTGCGGCGCGGAGGGTCTCGTCGGCCATGGTGTAGACCACGATCCCGAGGATCGCCGGGACGATGAGGTACCGCGTTGCTCGCGCGAGGACGCGCATCGTCGCGTTCAGTACGCGAGTGATGGGCAGCTCCTCATCGGATGAGGTGTCAGCAGGTGCGCCTGGTTCGCCCAAGAGTGGGCCTCTCTAGTCGGGAGCGGCCCCCCGGCATTTCATCCGGGGGGCCGCTCAGGTGCTGCTTAGAAGGGGGTCTCGTCGTTGTAGGAACCGCCGCCACTCGGGGTGTTCCAGACGTCGGCGCTCTGGCCACCGCCCTGCTGACCACCGCCCTGCTGGCCCCACGGCTCGGAAGACTGGCCGCCGCCTCCGCCGAAGCCGCCGCCCTGCTGGCCACCCTGGGGCTGGCCGCCGCCCTGCTGGCCTCCGCCGCCGAAGCCGCCGCCCTGCTGGCCGCCGTCGCGGCTGGAGGACGACCGGGTGATCTGTGCCGTGGCGTAGCGGAGCGAGGGGCCGATCTCGTCGACGTCCAGCTCGAAGCTCGTGCGCTTCTCCCCCTCCTTCGTCTCGTACGAGCGCTGCTTCAGGCGGCCCTGGACGATGACGCGGGACCCCTTCGTCAGGCTGGAGGCGACGTGCTCGGCGAACTCGCGCCAGACGCTGGCTCGCAGGAAGAGGGCCTCGCCGTCCTTCCACTCGTTCGAGCCGCGGTCCAGCGTCCGCGGCGTGGATGCGATCGTGAAGTTCGCGACGGCGAGCCCGTTCTGCGTGTAGCGCAGCTCCGGGTCGCTGGTCAGGTTCCCTACGACGGTGATGACTGTCTCTCCGGCCACTTGCTCTCTCTTCTCAGTTCTTACAGCTCAAAGTCTTGCCCTTAGTGTAGCAGCTTGCTAGTTCAGTCCGCGAGTGCGTATCCGCCCTCGTCGTCGAGGAGCACGCGATGACGAACCCCTCGCAGAACGAGGATCACTGGCTCCTGAAGTGGGTCCTGATGGCCGCGGAGGTGGAATCCGCCTTCGTAGGCGGCCTCCGGATTCTGGTGGTTCCTCTTGTGGCACCCGCTGCACAGGTGCAGCAAGTTCGAGGGGCTCCACGGGCCGCCGACACCACGGCCGACTCGGTGGGCAGCTTCGGCCGCCGGGCGGGCGCCACACGCCTCGCAGATGCCCCACGAGCGCGCGCGGATGAGTCGCCGCGTCTTGGCCTCACCCACGCCTCCCGAGGGGCTCACGAGGCCCGGGCGAGGGGCTGCTTCTCTCGCAGGCTGGAGACCAGGTATGCCAGGTAGGTCCCGAGCGGGCCCGCGCTGCCATCGACGCTCACCGCGGTCAGGATGAAGTCGCCATCGCGGGCGGTCTGCTCCAGGGCGAGGAGCTGTGCCTCATCGCCGGAGGCGTGGGCCGCGCGAGCCGCATCCGCGACCCCCTGCGCCCCTGACGGCGCAACTGCCTCCTGGGGCTCGGTGGTGGCCGGAGCGGCCGCGCTCTCGCCTGCGGGCGCCTCGCTTCCCTCCGAGGAGGGCGTCGATGCTGCCTCAGTGGCGGCACCGATGTCACTGACCTCGTCCGGCGCCGCCTCGGACGAGTCCCGACCCGCGTCGTCGTCGACCTCGGCGGCCGTCGCGGCCCCCTCATCGCCGTCGGCCAGCCCAGCGGCCTCGGCGGCCTCGGCCTCCTCGGCAGCCTCTGCGGCAGCCTCGGCGGCCTCTTCGCGCTCGCTCACCTCCAGGGCGTGCCAGAAGTCGCGCAGCACGCTGATGGCGTCGGCGAGGGTGCGCACGTTGGCCTCTTCGGAGCCAGCCTTCTCGAAGACGACGCCGCTGATCTCGCTCCGGCGGGCGACGATCGGGGCGTCGAGCACGTTCTGGTCGCGGGCCGAGAAGTAGGCGGCCTGGATGTCGCGGGAGGACTGGACTTCCTGGAGACTGGACACGATCGCGTTGACGAGAGTGGAGTCGTCCTTGCTGGCCGCGGGCTCGACAGGAGCTGCCGCCTGCGCCGCGCCCTGGACGGCAGCCTGCGGGACCTGCTCCTGCCCCTGCCCCTGCTTCATGGTCGAGTGGATCATGTGCAGGAGAGCGTCAAGCGGGGCCGTCTTCCAGCCGTCCTCGTCGGTGTCGTTGGGGTTGGCCACGGAAACCTCGAAGCCCGACTCCGCCAGGCGGGCGCGGAACGGGACCTGATCCTGCCCCTTCTCGCGCGCCAGGATCGCGAGGCGCTCGATGCCGTCGAGTGCGCCCTTGCGGCTGAAGAGCTGGGCCGACTGGGCAACCCCGCGGAGGACGTTGGCGGACAGGTTCGTGTTCGCCGGGCGCGACTGGGCCTGGTGCTGAGCGGCGGGCCGCTGGGCATTGGAGGTCTTGCTCGACAGGTGCGCCCCCGCGCGCTGAGCGACCTGCGTGAAGCGCTCGACGGCCAGGCTCTTGATGCGGTCGCTCCACTCGGCGAGACGGTCGGGGTTCGACGGCCAGGCGGCCGTCCCTGCGCCCGCGGCGAGGTCGAACGCGCAGACGCGAACCCAGCGAGCAGCCTCGCCGTAGGACGTCGACGTGCGGTCGGGCTCGATGTTGCCCCCGTAGGTCTCGACCTGGACGCGGTCGGTGATCAGGAGCAGGCGCTCGGCGATGCCCCAGAGGGTGTCGTCGGCGAGCGTGATCGCCGGGTTCGTCGCGGCCAGGTCGCGGGCGTCCTGGAAGGCGAGTCGGTAGCGCGTCGGGGCGTATCCGCCGAGGTTCAGGCGACCATCGCTCGTGCGGGCGTCCCATGGCTTTCCCTCGGAGAAGGCGCCCGGGCGGAGGCGGCGGCCGATGTCGGCGCCCGTGTCGGCGGGGTTCGCGGAACCGGCGGCGATGGCGCTGAAGAGGTCTTCGCGGAGGGCGTCGATCATGCCCTGCATTGCGCCCAGAAGGGCGTCCGCGGCGGGCTGCGCGGCTTCGATCGGCACGATGTAGCCGGACTCGGCCCAGGATGCATCGGGCGAGACGCGAGCCTCCCAGCCCTTGGGGGCGAGGGCGCCCGTGGTGTTGCCCAGCAGGTGGGGCCACTCCTCGTGGTCGCTCTCGGCTCGCTTTGAGGGCTGCCCGTTCACGGACGCGACGATGTTGCGGACGCTCTCCTGCGACTTGGAGGAGGCGCGCGAGCCGTCCTGCGCTGCGGTGCGCAGGGCGTGGATGGGCGTGATCGGTGAGATGCCGGTGCGCTTGCGGATGTGCTCGATGGCCAGGCTGTCGATCGCCTCGCCTGCATCGTGGGCTGCGCGCAGGGTGTCGACGAGTGGGTCGTCGCTGTCGATCGTGGCGCCGAACTCCTGCTCCAGGCCAACGCTGGTCGGGTCGAAGGTGACCGTGGTGATGTCCGGGGAGTCGCCGCGGCGTCCGCCGGTGGCGATCGAGGCGATCTTGATGCCCGCGTAGTGGCGCACGAAAATCTGTGCGCGGAGCTGGGTGGCGACGCCGTCGACGCTGGTGCCGGTGGGCTCCTTGGCGTAGGCGATGAAGCTGTGGTTGCCGTCGAGCGTGCTCATGGTTTCTCCTCGTGTCTCTCTCGCCGCTTAGTGTAGCAGGTTGCCACTGACATTGATGAGGACGGGTGCGTTGAAATCGGCGCATAGGGGGCGTGGGATCGCGAGCCGCCGACTCGTAGGCTGGACCCAACTTTGAGGTGGGAGGCACCCATGGCGAACCGCAGATCGCTCGTCGACGCCGTCGCGAAGGCCGCAGGCCTCGACCGCAGCACGGCCGACCTTGCCGTGGCGGGACTGGAGCGAGAGATCGTCCGGACCCTGGCAGTCGGCGAGCAGGTTCGCCTCGCCTCGCTTGGAACACTCGTGCCGAAGCGGATTGCCGAGCGTCCTGCCCGGAACCCTCAGACGGGCGAAGCGCTGACAGCGAAGCCCACCGGGCGAGTGACGCTGCGCACGTCAGCGTCGATGAAAGCTGCGATCGCTCGCTACGCCCCAGAGGCCCCCAAGTAGCAACCTGCTACTCTAAGGTGTGCTGATCCCCTTCCTGAACGCTTTCGACCACAGGGGCGACGCCTCATGATGGGCGGCTCTCACGCCCTGACGGGCGGCGCCGCATGGGTGGCCGTGACCTCCACAGCGCCGTACGCCTTCGGCTGGCACCCCGTGTCGCCCACCGGCGTGCTGATAGGCAGCATCGTCGCCGCAGGAGCCGCCTTGGCCCCTGACGCCGACCACCACAACGCGACCATCGCGCACAGCCTCCCGAGCCTCGGTCCGATCCCCAGCCCCACGAAGCTCCTCGCGACGAGCATCGGGCGAATTGCAGGCGGCCACCGACACGGAACCCACTCCATCGTCGGCACCCTCATCTTCGGCCTGGTCGCCGCCCTCGCAAACCTGATCGTCATCCCCAATGACACCTTCGGCACCATCAACGTCGGCGGAGGCCTGCTGGCCCTCCTCCTCATCGCCTTCGCCGCGAAGGCACTGAAGCTCGCCCGCGGCGGCTGGATCAGCACCTGGGGCCTGGCAATCGCAGGAGCTGTCGCGGTCACCCTGCTGGCACCGGACGAGTGGGGCTGGCTGCCGCTCGCCATGGTCGTCGGCGTGGTCACCCACATCCTCGGGGACATGCTCACCGTCGGCGGATGCCCGCTGCTCTTCCCGCTCTACCCCAAGCAGCCCAAGTGGCTGAAGAGCTTGATCGCCAACCGCGTCAAGCGGGGTGCTGGCCTCGGCGGATTCTTCGCCTGGCTGGCCCGGAGCGCGCCCAGCGTGATCGTCCGACTCACGCTCGGGCGCATGTGGCAGCCCAACGGTTTCTTCGCCGTGCCGCTCCTCGGCAAGACGGGGAGCATCCGCGAACTTCTCTTCGCCTCCATCCCCGTCACGCTCTACTACATGTGGGGCGTCATGTGGGCGACAGCAGCCCTCGTTGGGACCGATCCGACACCAGCACTACAGGCCATCAACCTGCTACCCTAAGAGGGCGGGGGTATCCCCGGTTACTGTAATCGTTGGGCTGCACGCCCTGACCCGAGGAGACACCCATGTCCCACCGCCCCGACCTCCGAATCTGCGACGTCTCGTTCGCCACCACCGGCGCCCAGGTCATCGCCACCGACACTCACCGGGTGACCCTGCCCGACGTCGTCGGCGAGAACGGCAAGCGGCAGCACGTGTCGGTCGACGTCAGCGAGAAGGGCCTGGAGACCATCAAGAAGCTCGAAGACGACGCGCGCGAGGCCACCCGCAAGGCCTACGAGCCCCTCCGTCAGCTCCTGGACAAGATCAAGAGCTGAACGCGGCGACACGAACGCAAGAAGGGCCCTGCACTCATCGAGTGCAGGGCCCTTCTTGGTGGCCTATCCCCCGGCGCCGAAGCCGGGCGGGATGGTCGTGGCGTCAGCAGGCTCGCCTGGCGCCTCCGGAGCCTCCAGGGGCATGCCCTCGACCGGCGAGGGTGCGGGCGGCGGCGGAGCCGGGGCGACCACCTGCGGGGCGGCGGAGCCCTCCGCATCGGTGACGGCCTGGTCCGCGGGTGGCGTGGTCACGGGCGGCTCGATCGTCACCGTCGGCGCCTCCTCGATCGCTGGCAGTTCGGCCGCCTCCACGATCGAGTACGGAGTCGAGTTGAGTCGCAGCTCGACGGTCATGGCCCCGCTCTCGATGCTGAGCGCCAGCGCGCTGATGCCTTCACCGCGGAGCGACTGGCCCGTCAGGCTCTCGATCCAGGTAGTCGTTCCGAGAATTGCAGTGACGTCCCCGGCGGGGAGGTCCTTCGGCACCTCCTCGCCCTGCCCCTGGGGGAAGCTCGACTCGGCCAGACCGTCCGACCCTCCGGCGTACGTAGCGCCCAGGGCGTTGACGGCCGCCGCGGCCGCCTTCTCCGATGCGGATGCCTCCGCGTCGATGCCGAAGGCTCTCGCGCGCTCTCCCGCGACGAGGGGGTCCAGTCGGCTCGCGTCGAAGCCTCCCTGGAGGAAGTCCCCCGTGAAGGCGTTGCCCGTCTTGGTGGTTCCCATCCACCTCGTGTCGCTGCTGAGCCCCAGGGTGCCGCTTGCGAGTGCGCCAACCTCCTGGGCGCGCTCGTCGTCGGCGCCGAGTGCGGCCGACAGGCCCTTGGCGTCCACCCAGAGCGCGTCGGCGTCCGTGGGGCGGTGGCGGAGGTCGTCGGTGGGCGCTGCCTCGGTCTCCTCCCGGTCTGGGAACGCCGCGGCAGCCGCGATCCCATCCTCGGTCGGGCCAGTGACCAGCAGGGTGGGCCCGTTGGCTGCGACGACGCGCTGGTCCGCCCCGTCCTGCTCGGCGAGCCAGTCGGCGACCTCCCTGGCGTCGGCCTCACTGGGCGTTTGGAGGTACACCTCTCGCAGGGCCGAGCTGGACAGGCTGAATCCGAAGTCGGTGATCTCGGCGGGAGCCTTCGAGGGCGAGACGAGTCCGAGCGCGAGGGGTGCGTCGAATGCGCTCACCGCCCCCCAGGCGTCGTCATTCGCCGAGAAGCTAGCGGCCAGGCCCGTCGACGCCGGGAGGAGTGCCTCGAACGGCGCCCTGTCCACGCGGGACTGGCTGGTGAGTGTGAGGGCGGTAACGCCTGTCGCGACGGCCAGCACGGCGGCTCCCGTCGCCAGCAGGGCGACTGTGCGGCGGCGCGGTTTGGGGGATCGATCGACGTGCTTCATGGTCTCCTTCAAGACAGAGATGCGGCAACCTTAGTGTAGCAGGTTGCCGCATCTCGACTAGTAGGACCGGTTGTAGATCGTCGAGCCACCGTCGGCCGTGAAGTACGGGCCGGGCGTGGGCTCGCGCCAGTTACCGGCGCACGCTCCCTGGTAGCCCTCCAGGAAGTAGATCGAGTTCATGGTGTCAGAGTCCCACTTGCCGCCCACGCCTGCGCCCGGGGCCAGGTAGTTGTGGACGCTGTACCCGATGCCACCCGCCTGGTTGGGTCGGACGATCTCACTGTGGACGTCGAACCCGCCGGTGCCCCAGTGGTAGCGGCGCACGTCGTTGCTGGCCTGGTTGACGCCGCTCTGCCAGAAGTGGTCGACGACGGTGAAGGACGAGCCGCCCTCCAGGGGTGCGAAGTTGCCGTAGAAGTGCGTCTGGAACTGGTTGGCGCCGCACCGGCCCGTGATGTTGGTCTCGCGGGGCGTTCCCGGCGCACTCTGCGCCGCCTGCGTTCCGGAGCTGCGCTCCAGGCCGTTGGCCGCTCGGGCGACGACTGCGTAGTTGTACACGGTCCCCTGCTGGGGTCCGAATGCTGCGCCGTTCAGGCCGCTCGTCCAGCCTGTCGAGCCGGGCCCCTGGAGCGCGTATCCCCACGCCCCGGCAGCACCGGACCAGGTGAAGTACATCGACTGGCCGACGACGTCGGACTGGTTGTTGCCGTTGCGGCTGTTCGTCGTCCAGGCACTTCGCACCGTCTGCTCAGAGCTGGTGACGAAGGGGCCGGGGTACGAGTCCGCCTGCGTCCAGGCGTTGAGCGGCGAGCATCCGCCGGGGTTGCACGCGGAGACGGCGAGGATGCGGCTGTCGCCCCAGTTCTGGCTGGCCGCGTAGGCGAGGGCCTGCGTCGCGGTCAGCTGGGCCCAGGACCCGCTCCTGGACTCATAGACGCGGTAGGTGCAGATCGACGCGTTGCAGAACTTGTTCGCAGCGGGGTTCTTGTCGGTCGTGGCCGCCCAGTCGACGCGCCAGTCGTTCGAGCTGAGGGTGGGCTTGACGGTCAGGTTCTGCCCCGGCGCGTCCGGCAGCTGAGCTGCCGACGCTCGAACCGGGGTCGACACTCCGGCTCCGTTGGGAGAGACGCCCGTGGCGTTGACAGCCACGGCCCAGTAGTCGTGAAGCGTCCCGCGAGGCACGCCGGTGTCCGTGAAAGACAGGGCCGAACCCAGGTTGCGGTTGATGAGGAGGGTGCTGCCGCGCGTCCAGGCCTTCTGGATTTTGTAGCTGACCGCACTCTTGGTTGGCGTCCACGTGATCTTGTTGGTGCCGATCGCGTTGGCCTCCGAGCCCGTGGCCGTGATCTTCACCGGGTCGGGCGGGAACTGGAGAGCGCTGTCCGTGACGGGCTTGACCGCCGTTGCCGATGCAGGCGTCGACGAGTAGCGCGCGATGGCGCTGCCGGTCTGGTCCCGCGGGCCGGTGTTCACGGCCGCGACGAAGTAGTAGTAGCGGCTCCCGAGGTCGGCGGTGTCGGTGAACGAGGTCTTGTCGGCCGTCACGACACCCACGCGCGTGGGGCTGCCCTTCATCCCGGCGGCGGCGGCCACCGTGGTCGCGTTCGCCCCGGTGGTGGAGGCGAGCGCCGTGTGGATGACGGGCTTCGAGCTGGTGGTCGAGATGCGCTCGGCGTCGGCCGACGCGGTGGCCGTCGAGGTCGGCGGCGCCTGGTCGATCGGGTAGCGCCACACCTCGTAGCTGGAGGCCGTGGGGACGCTCGCCCAGTTGACGACGTTCTTGTTGTAGCTCGTCGGGACGGGGGCGTCGACCTTCGCAGGCGCCGGGTGGCTGAGCAGCTTGATGTAGTTGCTCGCGAGGGAGTTGCCGGTGCGGGAAGTGGCCGTGACGTAGAACTCGTACGCCCTGGCGTACCCGGGGTTGGTGAAGGTGTGCGTGACGATGTTGGCGTCGTTGATCCGCTGGGCCTCGACCCACTGACCAGCGGCGCCCGCGAGGGGGGCGTAGGCGGTGGTGTCGACCTCGCGGCGCATGATGCTGTAGCCGGTGGCTCCATCGACCTTGGCCCAGTTGAGGACCATGCTCGGTGCGGTCGCGGCAGTGGACTCCCATGCCGAGGGGTCGGTAACGGCGGCCGGGAGGACGTTGGCGGAGACGGTCGGGCGCGCGGCGGGCGGCGACCAGACGACGGGCTGGCAGGCGGTGGAGACGACGCCGGAGGCGTTCTCGGCGAGGACGCGGTAGGTGACGGGTCGGTCGACCTGGCCCAGCGTCGAGTCGGTGAAGGTGTACTCGGACTGGCTGCCGTTGCGCGTGATGACCGCGACCTCGGCGCCGTCGCGGGTCACGAGGTACTTCTCGGCGGCCGTGATGCCGCCCCAGGTGAGCGTGGGGGCCGCTCCGGCGGCGGGGGCCGAGATGGTGAAGGGCGGGCAGGCGGGTGCGGTGGCCGCGACGACGTCGCCTTCGGCCTGCTTGTTGCGGAGGGCGGCGCTGGTCTTGATCGCGACCTCGCCGGTGTCCGACACGTCTGCGCTGAGGTCGAGGTCGACGCGGACGACCTCATCTGCGCCCGCCTGGCTGGTGACCGGCAGGGCGGTGATCTCGGAGCCGTCGGTGGCGAAGAAGCGGAAGGCCTGGTCGTCCGCGACGCGACCCGCTACGGCGCCCTTGTCGATGCTGTTCCAGCGGTTGCCGTCGGTCGCGGGCGTGTACGTCTCCGGCGCATCGAGCCAGAGCTGCTGGGTGGCGGCTCCGTCTTCGATCGCGTACCGGGTCAGGGTGCGCGCTCCGTCGTCGTCGACGGTTGCGACGATGACCTCATCGCCGTCGCCGTAGACGAGTGGGTCGGCCACCTGGATGTCACGGACGACGCGGTTGGCGAGCGTGACGAGCGAGGCCTGGGCCTCCTGGTGCTTGCTGCTCACCGTGGAGGCGGTGTTCTGGCTCACCCAGAAGTACATGACCCCGGTGAGGATGACGGCCCCGACGCCGATGCCGACAAGAGTGCCGGGAAGCGAGAGGCCGCTGTCTCGCCTGGCGCGGAGGCGGTTGGTGATGGCACGCATCGTCGTGACTACCCTTCGTACTGGCCGGAGGTCTGGGCGTAGGGGCCCAGGAACCAAACGGTGCGGTTGTAGGTGTTGGCCCCCACGAAGTTGCCGCTGTCTGCCAGCGGCGCCTTCCAGGTCAGGGAGCCAGTGAGGTTCGCCTGCTTGCAGACCATGGAGCCGGTGAAGGCCAGGCGGGAGGCGTCGGAGGTCGTGGCGCAGGTCCGATCGGGCGCGTAGATGAACGCGTTGACGAGCCTGTTGGCCGTGCCCGGGAAGGTGATGTCGCCCGTCGTGCCGGTGGCGATGATGTTGAGCTGGGCGGTGGTCGCGGCGGCGACGTTGGCGTTGAAGGTCACGGGTCCGCTGACGATCGCGCTGGCCACTCCCGCACCGCGGATCGTCGTGTTGACGTCGAAGTCCATCGAGCTGTAGCAGCCGAGGTTGCCGTCGGCGTAGAGGCTGCCGCCATTCTCGCTGGCCTTCCATGCGCCGAGGCTCGTCGTGCACTGGTCGAGCACCTGGGTCGCAAAGTTGGTGTCGAGCGTGAAGGCGGCAGCGACGTCGCGGGGCCTCGGGTACGTCGAGGCATCCCAGTCGCTGCCGGACTTGCCGTAGCGGGTGTAGCCACCGCTGGGCTCGATGGGAGCGGCGTTGGTCCGCGTCGTGGCCGTGGCGATGGCGTTGCCAGTCGTGCCGATGCTGCCGGTGACGATGTCCGTGGAAGTGGAGCCGGTTGCGCCGTGGAGCGTCATGCCCTGCGCGACGAGCGCGTGCGACCAGGCGGCGACGGGGGCGAGGGAGTAGCTGATTGCGCCGTCGTCGGTCCCCTGGGTCACGGAGCCGACCTGCGCTCGGTAGAGGTCGATCGAGACCTGACGCTTCGCGTCGATGAAGGTACCGCTGACGTGCAGCTTGCTTGCCGCCATGGCAGAGCCGGGCGTCGGGGCATCCATCCACCAGGTGGCCGTGCTGCCGGGAACGGCCCTGGGGGCGGTTTCCTGGGGGAATCCGGCGGAGAAGCTCGCCTGGTTCTCGTTGAGGTCGAAGAGGGCGCCCTGCACCGCCTCGTCGAGCATCTGGCCCGACTGCATGAAGCCGCGCGACTGCTGGGAAGTGTTGTTGGCTCGCTTCGCCGAGGCGAAGAAGATGGCCGACGTGGCCGTCATGAGGACGAGCAGGCCGATGAAGGCGACCAGGACGATGCCCCGGTCCGCGGTGCGGAAGCGCCGACGGAATTGTGCTTTGAGCATCAGAAGCTCACCCTCCCAGAGGTCCAGATGACGGTGCTGTCCCGGTAGAGCCTGATCTCGCCCTGCGTCGCCCCGCCGACGAACGCGGTGGGGTTCAGCGTCGTGGTTGACAATTCCGACTCGTCCTCGCCAGCAGGCCCGAAGGTGTGCAGCCAGGCGACCGTGCCATCGCCACCCTGGAAGCTGTCAATGGTCTGCGACAGCGTGAGACGGCGATTGCCGTTCTGGTCGACCGCGCCATAGCCGGTGATCATCGGCGCCGTCACGCGCTCGATAGGAACCTGCGTCACGTAGCTGTCATCGTTCGCGTTGACGAGCGTGAGCGTGAGCGTCGACTTCTCCCCGCTCCGGAGGAACTGCTGGGCCGAAGTCGTCGGCAGGGACGTGGCCGACCACTGCCGTCCCGCTTTACCGGCGGTGCGGAGCGTGGCGCTTGTGGCGCCCCACGTGGAGAGCGGACCGTTCGTCACATCGGCGACGATCGCGCCGGTGTACTTGTCGACGGTGGCAGTGAGGGCCGGGCTCGCCTGGACGGTCACGTCCTTGGCCTCGCTCCAGGTCCACCTTCCTGCGATCTCGTAACCGGCGCGCAGGAACACGGCGCCGCTCGTGACCGGGCTCGCCGCCAGGGCGGAGGTGGCCTCGGCATCCGTGATGACGGTCTCAGAAGGCGTGCAGGTGAAGCTCGCGCACGTGGCGACCTGGAGAGTCAGGGAGCGGGCGCCGACGCTGGATGCGGATCGATCCCAGGTGGCCTTGATCTTGACGTCCGTCGAGCTGACGACGCTGGCCTTGGAGATACTGAGGGCCACGTTGGTACGCGTGAGCTGGGCGCCGTAGACGACGGTGCCGCCCGTTTCGTACTTGACGCGGAACGTGTTGTAGCCCGCGGCCTGCGCAGCTGTGACCTTCGACAGGCCCGCCAGCGCTACCTCGGTCATGCCCGTGGGGGAGAACTCGCCGACGGCGCGCGACATCTGAAGGGTTGCCCGGGCACTCTCGGTCTTGTAGGCGCCCCAGGTGATGTCGCCGTTGCTGGCGAAGCTCAGCGGCGGTGCGCTGAAGATGGACCGCGTCTCGGAGTAGACGGCGCGACCGTTGGCCGCGATCGCCTTCACGCGATAGTGCACCTGCTCGCCGCGCGGCAGCGCTCGGTCGGTCTGGGTGCCCTGCGCCAGGCCGGTCACGACTGCCTCAGCGGCGTCGAAGTCCGACCTCGTGGCGCGCTCGACGATCACCGAGGTGTACGTGGAGGCTGCGCGCCACTGAAGCTGTGCGTTCTGCTCGGCATCGATGGGCGAGACGTTCAGCGAGGGGAAGACGTTGTTGCCGGGACCGGCGGGGTTGGCGACGTTGGAAGGGACGGCCTCGCTGATGGAGGGGGCGCGCGTCGACTTGACCGTCGTGGAGTAGGCCTTGCCCGCCTTGTCGGTCCAGCCCACCTTCACGGCGATCTGCTTCACGCCGAAGTCAGTGGCGCCGACGCTGTCGGGCGTGGAGGTCCAGGTGATGTCGGTGTTCATCGTGAAGTTGAGGCCACGGAGCGAGGTTGTCGCGATCGGGCTCACGGCACTGGAGGGTGTCGGCACGGTGACCGTGGGGGCTCCGTCGCGGCCGACCGCGGTGTAGCCAGCCTGGGCTGCATTGAAACCGAGGTTGGACCAGTTCGCGCTCTTGGCCTTCTCGATGACGCCCTGGCCCGCCTGAGTGGCGACGTCCGTGTACTGCGCCTTGCGCTGGGCCTCGTTCGAAGTGATTGAGGTCGCAGCAAAGCCGCCGAGGGTGACCCCTGCGAGGGCGATGACCACCATGGCCTCCATGAGGAGGTCCCCGCGATCGCGGAATCGACGCGTCACTCGGGGGTGTCGCGTCCGCATGCGAAGGCGTGGCTTCATGGGGGCTCCTGGCGTTGCTAGGCGGCGGGCTGCTGCGTGGTGGTGCCGGGTCGGTAGACCCGCCCCAGGCTTCCGCCGCCGACGCGAGGCGTCGCAGGCAGGGTCTGGTCGACGTGCTCGCGAAGCCCTGTCGAGTGGACGAGGCTCCGCGTGAACGTGTTCAAGCCGTGCAGGAGGCTGGGTTCCGCGACGGGAACCGGGGCCTCTGCTGAAGCGTTCTTGCGTGCCATGCCACTCCTCCTCGCGCGCAGAAAAACCCTACGCACCCTTAGTGTAGCGTGTTGCGCGCGCTTGCGTGAGCCTCAGTTCACGATCGTTGAACCGGCTGCAAGCCCCCTCGGCCACTGTCCCAGACGACGGTCCTGCCCGCCGCCCGCTCGTTGGTCACCACGATGCGGTAGGTGCCCCCGTTGTTGATGAAGGCCACCGTGTTCCCGGGCGTGGCCTCCGCCCGCTTCAGGAACTTCGGGTCGTCGGCCGTGGAGGCTGACTCCGGGTACTTGTAGCTGATCGTGTAGGCGGCCTCCGCCGCGGACGAGAACTGTCGGGCGTCGGTCTGCATCGTCGTGACGAGGCTGTAGACCTGGTAGTTCTGCATCTGCGGGACAGCGGCGAGCATGACGATCGAGAGCAGGCCGATGGCTGCCATCAGCTCGACGAAAGAGAAGCCGCCGTCGGGGCGCCGGAGGCGGGCCCGGATGAGTTCTGTCGTTCGCATCGCTACTCCATCATCAGTTCGCCGATGTTGAGGTACGGCAGGTAGATCGCGATGGCGATCGTGCCGACCATGACTCCGAGGATGACGATGAAGAAGGGCTCGATGAGCGCCGTCAGGTTGTCGGTCACCTTGTCGATCTCGCGGTCGTAGATGCCTGCGGCGCTGAAGAGCATGTCGTCCACCTGGCCGGATGCCTCTCCAGCGGCGATGAACTGCGTCACCATCTTCGGGAACAGCTCCTCGCGGACCAGAGGGTCGGTCAGCGACTTCCCTTTGAGGACCGAGGCGCGGGCTTCCATGATGGCTCGCTCCATGGCGATGTTGCCGACGATGCCTGCGGTGAGGGCGAGACTCTCCGTCACGGTGACTCCGGCCTTCAGCAGGGAGCCGAGGTTCCGCGTGAAGCGGGCGAGGGCGATCATGTGGAAGAGCTTGCCGAAGACCGGAATCTTCAGCTTGATCGGGTCCCAGACCTCCCGGACGCGCTCTTCCTTGCCGTGCCGCCGGTACCAGATGATGAAGGCGACGGCCAGGATCGCGAGGAGCGGCAGCAGCCAGATCATCGAGTCCGACACGGCGACGACCATGCGGGTCAGCGCGGGCAGCTCCGCGGTGCCGTTGGACATGTCCGAGTACAGGTCGGCGAAGGTCGGGACGATGTAGACCATCATGAAGATGAAGATGGCGCCCGCGAGGCCCATGACCACCGCGGGGTACATCGTCGCCTTCTGAATCTTGGTCCGCAGGGCGAGCGCGGCCTCGAAGGAGTCGGCAGCCTGCCCCGCTGCCTTGTCGAGGAATCCGCCCTTTTCTCCCGCCTGGATCATGTCCGGCAGGACCTGGGGGAAGGCCTTGGGGTGGCGCCGCAGGGCGACGCTCAGCTCGCGACCGTTCGCGACGTCGCGGCCCACGGCGGCGACGGCCTTGGCGTAGATCGGATCGTCGCTGTCGCCCATGATCTCCAGCGTGTCCGGGATCGGCAGCCCGGCCTTCAGGCACTCGTGGAGCTGGCGCGTGCCGATGACGTTGGACTGGAGCTTCGCCGTCGTCCGGAGCTGGATGTCGAAGTCGGTGGTGAGACCGGGCCCGCCCTCGCGGATGTCGAGGGGCATCCAGCCTCGCTCCTGGAGGTGCTTCGAGACCTGCCCGTCGTCTGCCGCCTCGGCGATGCCGGTGCGGATATCGCCGTCAGCGTCACGCGCCTTGTAGGTGAACTTCTTGTCGACTGGAGTCGTGGTGCTCATGAAAGTCCTCGATCGTTAGAAGGTGGGGGAGCCGATGCGCTTGGAGAGGCTGTCCGGGTCGAAGGCGTTGGCGATCGCGTGTTTCCGCGCGATCGCCCCGCTCCGGTACAGCTCCTCCAGGTGCGTGTCGAATCGAATGCTGCCGTGGGTACCCGACTGCATGGCCTGGTCGATCGCCTCGGGCTTGTCCTGCCGGATGTTGTTCCTGATGCCGTCGGTGGGGATGAGGATTTCCGTCGCGATGACACGCCCCCCTTTGGCGCCGGGGATGAGCGCCTGGCTAACCACTCCCGCCAGGACGCTCGCCAGCTTAGTTCTGATCCCGTCGCGCGCCGTGGCCGGGAAGAAGCCGACGATGCGGCCGATGGTGTCCGAAGCGCTCTGCGTGTGGAGGGTCGCGATGACGAGGTGCCCGGTGTCGGCCGCCTCGATGGCCGTCTCGACGGTCTCCAGGTCGCGAAGCTCCCCCACGAAGAGTACGTCAGGGTCCTGGCGAAGCGCGTGCTTCAGGCCCGCGCTGAACGACTTGGAATCCCGCCCGACTTCTCGCTGCGTGATCATGGACTGCTTCGACCTGTGCACGTACTCCACGGGGTCTTCGAGCGTGATGATCTTTGCGCGTCGATGGTCGTTGACGTAGTCAATGACTCCGGCCGTGGTTGTGCTCTTGCCCGACCCGGTGATCCCGGTGACGAGGAAGAGTCCGCGGATGGTGTTCGCGGCGAGGTCCGTGACGGCTGGACGGTGGCCGAGCCGATCGAGCGGGACGACGTGCGTGGGGATTACGCGGAACACGGCGACAGGCTCTCCCCTGGACATGGAGAGGTTCACGCGGAATCGAGACGTGACGAGATGCCCTTCCTTCTCGTCCATCTCGTAGGCGAGGTCGGTGTCCCAGTTCTCGACGAAGTCCTTCATCTTGTCTACAGGCATCGTCTCGTGAAGCAGTTCGAAGATGCTCTGCGCGTCGAAGGGGGCCTGGCCATCCAGGGGGGCCAGCTCCCCGTGGACGCGGATGCGGGGCGCCTCGCCCGATGCGAGGTGCAGGTCGGACCCGCCGAAGGCGATCAGATCGCGGAGCAGGAGGTGCAGCGTGGGGTGGCGGAACGACGCCGAAGTGGCGGGCGGGGCGAACGTGTCGGTCATTGGGTGCTCCTAGCGGTCGCGCGAGACGCGGGTCGAGAGGTGGATGGGGTCCACGAGCCCCTGGGCGGCCTTCTCCAGGCCGTCCTGGCGAAGGGAAGTCATCCCTCCAAGACGGGCCTGCTCGGCGATGAGCTTCTGGGAAGCCCCCTCGCTGATGAGGTTGCGCAGGTCGGCGTCGACGTACATGACTTCGTGGATGGGCATTCGCCCGCGGGTGCCGCGACCGGCGCAGGCCTCGCAGCCTGCGGGGTTCTGGGCGAAGAAGGTCCGCTCCTCAGGCAAGGCGCCGAAGCCAAGGTCGGCGGCCGCGCTCTCGCTCAGGGCGAGCGGGACCTTGCACGCGGGGCAGAGCCTCTTCACGAGGCGCTGGGCGACGACCGTGAGCAGGCTCTCCGCGAGGAGGAAGGGCTCGATGCCCAGCTCGCGCATGCGCCCGACGGCTCCGGGTGCGTCGTTGGTGTGGAGGGTCGAGAGCATGAGGTGGCCCGTAAGGGCGGCGTCGACGGCGATCTGGGCCGTCTCCGTGTCACGAATCTCGCCGAGCAGGATGATGTCCGGGTCTCGACGGAGGATCGATCGCAGGCCCGAGGCGAAGGTGAGGCCCTGGTCGTTGTTGATGGCCGTCTGGCTCACTCCGCTGGCCATCTTGATCTCGACGGGATTCTCCATCGTGACGATCTTTCGGGTCTCGTCACGCAGGGCAGCGAGGGTCGAGTACTCGGTGGTCGACTTGCCGGACCCTGTGGGGCCGGTGGCGAGGATCATGCCGTAGGGCTGGGTGTAGGCGCGCTCGTAGCGTTCGAGGTTGTAGGGGCTGAAGCCGAGTTCGGACATCGCTCGCGTCGTCGATTCCTGGAGGCGAAGGACGACCTCCTCGCCCCAGGCCACAGGGGATGCCTCGACGCGGAAGTCGACGTGACTGCGGTTGGCCAGGGTGTAGCGCCAGCCATTCGACTCGGGCACGAGCGAGGTGCTGTGCTTCATCTTCGCGTTGACCTTGACGAGCTTGACGAGGCGCGTGCCGATGGTGCTGTCGTGACCATCGACGCGGACGAGGTCGCCGTCGATGCGGAATCGCACGTCGAAACCCCCCTGGTTCGGCTCGATGTGGATGTCCGAGGCGCGGTCCCGCACTGCCTGCTCGACGAGAAGGCCCAGGATGCGGACGACCGCGTCTTCCTCGCCGCCGCCGAGGCTGCCGAGGTTCGTGTCCTCGTCCTGCATGGGGCGGTCATCTTCGAAGTCCGCGCCGACGCTGCGCGCCTCCTGCATCGCGGAGTAGTGCTGGTCGATGAGGCGCTGGATGGAGTCGAGGGGGGCGTAGGCGAGGGCGATGACCTTGTCGGGGAAGAGCTGCTTGATCTCGTTCGAGATCGTCGGGTCCGTTGGATTCGTGGTCGCGAAGATGATGCGGTCGTCGCTCACCTCAAAGGGGATGACCTTGACTCGGCGCGCGAACTCGGCCGGGAGGGCGCGGAGTGACTCCAGGTGCGGCCGGAAGCCTTCTAGCTCTGCGTAGCGGAACCCGTTGGCGTTCGCGTAGGCCTGGTGTGCCTGCGAGAACGTGATGAGCCCCTTCTGGTTGAGCGTGGTCAGCAGGTTCCCGTTCTGCTCCGCCACGTCGGCGTCGATGGGGGCCATGACGCCCTCGGCGACCCATCCGTTCTGGACGATCTGCGCGGCGAGCGGGCTCAGCATGGGCGACAAGGGACTCCTCGGTTTGCGCGTGGTGACAGATTCACACGGGAGCTTCCAGCCCACACGTTGCGACAACTACATGTTACACTAACAAACGGGCGACGCGCAGGTCGTCTCATTTCTCCCGACTCGAAAGAGAGTGCGCATGGCATCGAACCGCGTCGTCGGCCTGGACATCGGTTCCAGCTCCCTGAAGGCCGCACAAGTGCGGCGAGAGGCCGACGGAAGCGTCGTCGTCGAGAAGACCCACTCCCAGCACCTCCCCCGCGGCATCGTCTCGAACGGCCGCGTCGTCGAGGACAAGGGCGGACAGCTCTCCACCCACATCGCCGACTTCTGGAAGCAGGCCGGGTTCAGCACGCAGGAGGTCATCGTCGGCGTCGGCAACGCAGCAGACGCCCTCGCTCGCCCGACGACCCTCCCCCAGATGCTCCCCGACGACATCGAGGAGGCCCTCCCGCACCTACTGAAGACCCAGCCGAGCCTCTCGCAGATCAACGTCGACGACTTCGACATCGCCTTCTACCCGACCGCCGAGGTCATGGACGGCTCCAAGAAGCGCCTGCGCGGGCTCGTGTTCGCCGCCCGAAAGGAGGCCACAGAAGGTCTCGCGGAGGTCATCAAGGACGCGGGCCTGAAGATGGTCGGCCTGACCCTCACGCCCCTGGCGATGCTGCGCTCCATGGCCGCCCCGTACACCGACGCCAAGGTCGTCCACGCGATCGTCGACATCGGCGCCACCCTGACCACGGTCATCCTCCACGAGCAGGGCGTCCCGGCCTCGATCAACATCATCGAGTCCCAGGGTGGCGACGACATCACCCTCACCCTCACCGACACCCTCGGCAACGACAACGTGCGCGAGGTCGACGAGAAGAAGCGGAACGCCCGAGCCACGGACGGCGACCTCTACAACGCCATCGACTTCTACGAGAAGGGTCTCGCGGCGGCCATCAAGGGCGCCGTCGACTCCTTCTTCCGCGAGAACGAGCACCTCGAAGCGGGCATCGCCTCGGTCACGCTCATGGGCGGCGGATGCCTCATCCACGGCTTCCAGAACAAGCTCGCTGCCGCGCTGAACAACATCGACGTCTCGTGGGGCACCTACGACCCGTCCATCCGGAGCACGAAGGGTGGCGTCCCTGAACGCTTCAACTCCTCCGGGCAAGACCTCGCCCTGGCCATCGGCCTCGCCGCCAGCGACCGGTTCTAACGAAGGACTCCAGCATGAACCTGCCCACCCTCCGCAAGTCCGCGGGCACCGACGAGACTGCCCCCGACCCGGCCCAGCACGACTTCAAGCGGGCCATCAAGCCCACACCGAACCTGGCGCCTCTCCAGGTGCGCGAGGACCGTGGCTTCGCGGCCACCGTCCGCGCCTGCGTCGTGGGCGTCGTTGCACTCGCGGGCGTCGTCGCCATCGGCTTCTTCGCCGTCGGCGGCGTGGCCCTCGTGGCGGAGAGCAACGAGGCGAACGCCACGCAGCAGGCCGCCGTGACTCAGGCCAAGATCGCAACGCTGTCTCCGGTGCAGGACTACTACTCCGGGATCGAGTCCCGGAAGGGCGAGATCAGCACCACGTTCGACAGCTCGATCCAGTACTCGACGATCTACGGGGACCTCTTCGGCAGCCTGCCGCCCGGAGTCCAGATCGAGAGCTTCTCCACCGCGATCGGCGAGACATGCCCTGGCGGCGATCCCTTCAACCCCTCCCCCGCCATCGGCTGCGCCACGGTCACGGCGACGGCTCCGGACAGCGCCACCATCTCGGCCTTCACCACGAGCCTCGCACAGGCATCGGACGGCGTCCTGGTGGACCCGTACGCCAGTGACATCACCACCTCCGGAGACGCCCTGAGCTTCCAGCTGACGGCCAACTTCAACGCCGACGCCTACTCGGACAAGTTCGCCGACCTGGGGGGCGCCGCGTCGCCGTCCACCACCGCCCCTGCCACCGGCGCGCAGCCCAGCGCCACCAACTCCGACGCCGCCGCGGCTGGAAAGTAGGCATCATGAAACTCACCCGCAAGCAGCTGACGACGATCGTCGTCGCGAGCCTCACCGGAGCAGCCATGCTTCTGGTCGCATGGCTGGCCCTCTTCCAGCCTCAGGTCGCGAAGATCGAGAGCGCCAAGACAGCCGTCGCCGAGCAGGAGCAGATCACGGCCTCGCTGAAGACTGAGCTGAAGCAGCTCGAAGCGAAGCGCGACGACATCGACACCGCGAAGGCGGATGCATCGACGCTCTACGCGCAGTTCCCGACGGTGTCCGACCAGGCCGCCTGGATCGCCATGATCAACACTGCGGCTTCCGAGGCCGGGGTCACGGCCGACGCGATCTCCCCGTCGGTCCCAGCCATGGGCTCGTCGTCGGCGACCACCCCTGGGGCGCCCGCCGCCGCCGCCCCGGCGGCCGGTACCGCCGCGGCCACCCCCGCCCCGGCCGCCCCGACCGATGCCACAGCTCCGGCCGATGGCGCTGCCGCGGCGGCCCCGGTCCAGAACCTCGCCACGATCGCCGTGACCCTCTCGGTCAGCGGCTCGGATGCAGCCATCCGGACGTTCCTGGAGAAGGTCGAGGGGCTCCAGCAGCCGCTCCTCGTCGACGAGTTCGCCATCACGGCGTCGGCCGACACCCTCACCGCGAACATCACGGGCCGCACCTTCCTCATGCGCCCCGTGCCGGAGCCCACGCTCGCCTCCGAGTAGCACCGGCTCCACGACGAAGGGCCCCGGCGAAAGCCGGGGCCCTTCCTCGTTCCTGCTAGGCGATCCAGGGCACGTCGTCGGCGGCGAAGGTCGCGTAGCTCAGGGCGTTCCGGATGACGGCGCGGTTCCTGGCCAGGTCGTCGGTGATGAGGACGGACCCGAGAGCCATCTGGGCCATGGCCATGCGGAGGTCGATGGACGCGAGTCGCGTGTCGCCCGTGTGGGCGGCCTGATCGAAGCAGAACACTTCGAAGGCGGCGAGGTCCGCGCGGTAGGCCGCACGGAACGCCTCGCGGAGCATGCCCGCCGTCTCCATGGCGGCCGACATGCGGTGCATGTTCTTGGCGTACGTGGCCAGGTAGGTTCGGCGCTCGCGCGACGACGATCCCTGGAGCCGCGCACGCTCTTGCTGGCCGATCTCTTCGCTCGTAGGGCTGGCGACCTGCTCCAGGTGCTCCAGGCCCGACCAAAGCACGAGGGCCCTGTCGCGAGCCCTTTCCGTGAGGTACGAGAGGACGTTGTTGCGGTGCGCCTCCTGGACCAGCCGACTGGTGGCGAGCGGCGGGGACGGGGTGAGAGCGAAGTCGAAGATGTCGGGCGACACCTTTTCGCCCGTCTCCTGGGACAGCTGGAGCACGCGCAGCGTGTCCCCTGCGACCTGGGCCGTCAGGGCGAGCCACGGCCGGTTGACCGCAGCCGCCTGCTTCGAGACGTGCTCCAAGAGCGTTGCCTGGTTCGTGACCTGGTCGATGTTCATCAGCTTGCCGATCGCTTCAGGCGCGAGAGGAGACCTCGCTTGGGCTTGGATGTGGTCTGCGCGGCGGCCGCGGCGGCCGCAGCTTCTCGCTCTTGGGCCTCGACGAAGGCGTCCAGCTCGGGGCGAGGCGCGATGGTCGACGCGATGTCGAGCACACGCTTCAGGAAGACCGCTGCCTCCGGTGTCGGGTCCATCGACCCCACCCAGTCGCGCTCGAACGCGGGCAGGGAGGGGATGCTCCCGGCGACGGCGATCGGGCCGAGGTCCTGCCTGGCGACGGACTGGCGCGCATCCTCGTCGGTGCTGCGGTTGTAGATGGCGACGATCCGCTCATCCGAGACGCCGAAGCCTCGGGCGGCCGTCGGAGTACGCAGCGACCGGATGATGCGGCCCGCGTCCCCGATGTGCCCGTGGACCTCGCGACCGTCGGGCGTCACGCTCTTGGGGTCGGTCAGGATGACCACCTTGTCAGCGCGAGGCGCGAGGTTCCGGTCCAGGAGGCTGTCCTCCGAGCCCCCCATCGTGTGGGCGTCCAGGATGACGAACGCCCCGCGCGCCAGCAGCAGAGTCGCGATCCGCTCGATGGCCACGCGCACCGCTTCGGAATCGCGCTCGGTCAGCTCGTAGGGAGCCGCGATGACTCGGATGTTGCTCTGCGGGTCGAAGAAGGTGCTCGCCTCCAGGGCTGCGGCCTCCTCCTTCGCCTGCGTGGCAGCCGACATGCCGTCCCCGATGCGACGCGTGCGAGCCATGAAGGCAGCGAAGGCCCCGGAGTCCTGACCACGACGCATGCGGAAGCGCTGGAACAGCTTCGGGTTCACGTAGTCGGTCTCCAGCACGTAGACCTCACGGTCGCTGCCCGCGAACTCGAAGGCCTGGGCCATGATGAAGGCCAGCGTGTACGAGAAGGTCGTCTTTCCGGCGCCGCCATGCGAGGCCGTGATGTAGTAGCACTCCCCTGTCGACGTCCCGATCCCAGTCGCGGGACCTGCGGGCGTCGGTGCCATCACGCTAGGAAGCTCCGGCACCGCCAGGTCCGGCAGCGCTACCGCCTCGACGGCCGGTACCGCCTGCGTCAGGTCGTCGGGGAAGGTGAGCCGAGAGACCGGCGCCCGCTCGGGGGCGACCTGGGCATCCCACTGCTGAGCAGGCAGGGTGAAGGCTTCGGCGCCAGGGATGCCGGGATTGACCGGCGGCGCAGCGGGCGGGCGGGTTGCCGCAACGCCACGCGAGGCCGTCGGCGGAAGGGTGAAGACGTCAGCCACGACGCGCTCCGTCGACTGCCCGAGGAGGGCATCGAACGGCTCGACGCCGTTTGGAGCGGCAGGCGCCACCGGGGCGATGGCTGACGGCGGCGGGGATGCGGGGACCGGGCTGGCCTCCGGCGGGAGGGTGGCCTCCACCGGCGCCTCGGACGCCATGGCAGGTCGAGCAAGGGCGGCATCGAGGCGGTCGGGGAGGCGCAACGGCGGGGTCACGATCGAGGGCGGCTCGATCGCGGGCACTTCAGCCGCCTTCTCGTCAGGCAGGCCCAGATCGAAGGCCAACCCGCCCCCAGCGACCTCCTCGCCGTCCGGACGAGCAGGCGCCTCGAAGTCGGGCAGCGGGAACGGCGGCGGCGCGAATGCCGCCGCGGTCGGCTCGTCCGCCACCTCCACGGCGGGGTAGAGAGCCGCATCCTCAGCGGAGGACGTCGCGGCCTCTTCTTTGCCCTCGGCACCGGCCCGGCTGGGAGCCTCGGGTCGGTTGAAGAAGAAGACCGGGGCCACTCGCGGAGAGTCGCTCTTGTGGACCTCAGTCTGCGCAGGGGCGGACGCGGGGGCAGGAGCGGGCTCCGGCGCGGGGGCGGGCTCGGGCTCCGGGGTCGGGGCGGGCGCGGGGGCGGGCTCGGGCTCCGGGGTCGGGGCAGGCGCTGGCGCAGGCTCGGGCGGCG
>Ga0265798_10002376_pt1 | contig 27874 bp, 26 predicted proteins | sample P3T30metagenome_FD_192430 | JGI IMG/M metagenome (GOLD analysis project Ga0265798, IMG submission 192430) | Plant litter microbial communities from East Loma Ridge, Irvine, California - P3 T30 | ecosystem: Environmental > Terrestrial > Plant litter > Unclassified | place: USA: California...
GTTGAAGGTCATGGAGGCTCGATAGTGGTAGATAGTAGTGATGAAAAAGGCACTACGTTTACAATTGACGTTCCTATCGACTGCAGAAGTAACGAAAGCAGAAAATCACGACAGTAGTGAGCTATGCCTCTTTTGTGATTTTTGTGCTTAGTTTAGTCGACGGGCGCTGGTCGATTGATTGCTCGCTGGAGTCAACGATGGAAGCCCGCTTAGTACGGCATAAGCGGCGCCAGGAAACGGAAGAGCTAACAGCTACGAATCGCCAACGCTACAGCATCCATCTACGCGTCGGCAGCAAAAGTAGCTACTAGACATGAGGCCCACCAGGGGACGATGTAGAGGTCGTCGACACCATAAATGTTGCAAACCTAATGAACGACACGGCCTCGTCGTATGGGACTTTCCCAGCTATGAACGCGACCTGAAACACAAAGTCGTCTGGCCCACGAGCAGCGACGATTTCGTTGAAGCGTTCAACCAGCACTTTGCGATTGGCTACGAGTTCAGGGGCCTCAAGGTTGTCCCCTGCATCCGGCCAGTACAGTTTCATGAGAGAAGCTCAGCATTGTTAATTTATCTATATTTTACTCTGCTCTTTTCTCGCACGGCGACTCGAGTCTTTCATCGTGATGAATTCCTCTTAAAAGGCGAGCTATCGCGTGTCTCTTTGCACTTCGTTACCTTTTGCTGTCAACTTGCAGGTTGCTCTAGCGTTAGCTACTTATGCACGTATGTTCGTGTAGCCATCTTACTGGAACTATTATGAAAAAGCTTCTGTTCAGCGCTGTCCTGACCCTCTTGACGGCAAGTTCAGTGTTTGCCCAGACGACCGTCCCTAATCCAGTTTCGCCTTCGTCTACTGCTAGCCCTGCCGCGGCGTCAACAAGCTCTGCTAAGGCTCAACCAGCCAAAGCATCGACGGCGAAAGCTAGCAAAACTAGCACCTCGCAAATTGAACAAGCTGCCGGCGGTGGTGACGGTAAAGTCTGGGTGAACGAGTCGAGCAAGGTTTATCACTGCGAAGGCGACAAATACTACGGTAAGACAAAGAAGGGCGAATATATGGCAGAAGCAGATGCAAAAGCAAAGGGCTTCCATGGTGTAAAGGGTAAGTCCTGCAGTAAGTAATAACGTCCGTGGTAACCTGAGCGGCCGGCACTCCAGTCGACCGCTACCTACTACAAGTTTTCGTCTTCTGTTCCCGTAGCGGATTGAAACGGCGGCAACGAATCTATATTGTTTTTTTAGCATTCATCCCAAGGTAGAGCCAGCCACAATCCGTGGCCTTTCTCGGAGAATCGCAATGCCTGCCGCGTATATCGAACATCGCCCAAAGAGTACTGACAAGAACGCTGGGACCACACATCATGCTGTAGTGGTCGACGGCAAAGATGTCGCTGAATACAAGACGCAGAAAGAAGCGAAAGACGCTGCGTGCAAGGCCGGCTACCGTCCAGTGCACGTGGCCAGGGAGCGTCACCTCCAAAACCGCGACAACCCGGACCACTTCCGCATCGACCCCTGTTAAGACGACTCGGCCGCATGAGAACTAGCCGCTCGAAGCGGCTAACTTTTCTTGCAGGATGAGCCAAGGTTAGGAGCCTAGCTCAACAACTAGTCTCGTCTGGCAGTCGAGCCTTGTCTGTCATCTACCACCAAGCTTTTCGAAGTTTTCCATACCCCAAAGCAGGTCAGCGTCGTGTAAAGTTGATGGCTTCATGTCAACCGAGACATCACTGCGTCGCCGCTACCTACTGTGCCTGCATCTGTCCAACCAATGAACCTCTCCGTCTACAAAGCTCTCTTCCGTTCTTCACCCTATCCATACTTGGTAATGGACACTGAGCTTAGAATCATCGGTGCGAGTGGAACGTATCTCCGCTCAGTCAAGCGTACGGAAGAGGACATTGTTGGCCAGTATCTTTTCGACGCCTTCCCGCCAAATCCTGACGACCCTGACTCAACCAACGTGGCAGAGGTCAAGGCATCCATTGCGCGAGCGCTTGCAAAAGGGGAACCTGACACGACGCCATTTCTACGCTACTCTATTCCTGTCGAGACGGCAGCCGGGATAGGCCATGAGGGGCGGTTTTGGAGCACTGTCCATACACCAGTAATGGATGAGAACGGCGAGCCTTTCCTCGTTTTTCAAAACGCAATTGACGTAACTAACCTGTACCGTTTCGATAAACAGTCGCATGCGGTCACATTAAAAAACCAGCCATTCAATCCCACGCAGTCAAGAGATTTTAATCAGGCACAAATGCATGAGGCGCTTTCGCGAATTCTAAACAATGAGCGAGAGCATCTGCGAAGCCTTTTCGACCAAGCCCCCGGTTTTGTCGCTGTGTTAATGGGGCCTAATCACGTCTTTGAACTCGCAAACAAAGCATACTATCAGCTCGTCGGTCACCGAGAAATTATTGGAAAGCCTGTCTGGGAAGCTCTACCCGAAGTAGCTGGTCAAGGGTATGAGGAATTTCTTGACGGTGTTTACCATACCGGTGAGCCTTGGCACGCTCGTGGAATGCCGATTGCTGTACAGAGAGAGCCCAACGGTCCGATTTCACAGAGATACATCGACTTAGTGTACGAACCGTATCGCGATGAGGACGGCAACACTATTGGCATCTTTGCTCAAGGCTACGATGTCACTGCTTCAGTCGAGGCCGAAACTGCGAAGCGAGAAAGTGAAGAGCGGCTTAAAGACGGGCTAGATGCAGCCAAGATGTTTGTGTGGGACTGGAGCTTGGCAACGGGAGAACTTGAGTATTCCGACAATATGCTCAGTGTCCTCGGCGTCGCCCCAGAGACTATGAATTCCGTTACCAAGTACATCCATCCGGATGACCAGGAAACTACGAGACGTGCTCACAGAAATGCACTTGCAGGCGAAGGGGCGTACCAAATAATCATACGATTTACACGTCCGGACAACGGCAAACAGATATGGGTCGACAGTCGTGGAAGAGTTCGGTATGACGCTCTCGGCAAGCCCACTGGCATTCGCGGAGTCACTGTCGATGTGACAGAAAGGTACGAGGCTGAGCTCGAACTCCGGGAGGCAAGCAAGCGCAAGGATGAATTCCTTGCCATGCTGGCACATGAGCTTCGCAACCCTTTAGCGCCCATATCGACCGCAGCGGAGATGCTCAAGTTCGTTGCTCATGACAACCCGAAAGTTAGTCGCGCTAGTGAGGTCATCACTAGACAGGTCAAACACATGACAGCGCTCGTCGATGACCTTCTCGATGCCTCACGTGTTACTCGAGGCTTGGTCGAGCTCGACAAAAAGGAAGTCGACATCGATTCTGTTGTCAGCAGTGCTGTTGAGCAGGTACGGCCCCTGCTGAGTGCAAAAAATCATGCTTTTCATATTCAGAGTGACGGTTCTAGTCCGACAGTGTATGGCGACCGCACTCGCCTTGTACAAATCATCAGCAACCTGCTGAATAATGCTGCGAAGTACACCCCACAGGGCGGTCAAATTTTACTCAGCGTTACGACTAGGGACGACCGCGTGTGTATAGAGGTAGTGGACAGTGGAATCGGAATTGGACAAGACCTGCTACCTCATATTTTTGAGCTTTTCACGCAAGCGGAACGAACTCCCGACCGCTCGCAGGGCGGGCTCGGCATCGGTCTAGCTCTAGTCAAAACTATGGTAGACCTTCATGGTGGAGAAGTTACTGTGACAAGCCCTGGACTGGGACTAGGAAGCAAATTTACTGTTGCGCTTCCCCCGGACCCTCGTAAAACTAAAAGGCAAGTCGAGTAGTTAAGGTCGCTTAGCCTTGAGTCTGGCCTAAGGCGGAGAAGAGCCCGCACGTGCAGAGGTAAAGGCCATGACAAAAAGATTCCATGGCGTTGAGAGAAAGATGTGCCGGCGTTGGTAGCGCGTTACTACAAGGGCCTACTGAGTAGCTCAAACTCTAGGTCCGTTGTCACGGAAGCTGTATGGGTCTAAACATGCGTCTGGGTCGAGGTAGAGGGCGTCAGCCAACCGTTCTCGCTCTCTATACATCTGAGACAGCGCGTACTTTTCGTCGTAGTTGGGCCCCTCATAGAGAACGCCGGGAATATACGCGCACAAGCCAGCGTTGATGAGTTCTTTCACGGTTGTAGCAGCTCGTAGAGACCCTAATGCGTACTTTCGGTCTTGCTCCTTAGCGGTGACCAAAGCGCGTATTACGCTGCGGTCGCTAGCGATAAGTGAGCCTACTAGGGCCAAGCTTGTAGCGGCCCACGCTGCCGCGCCAAACCCTCCAGTTACACCCATACAAATCATACCAGCCAAGATAGCTGCAAACATCACAGCCCAGACACGAGCCAACGTAGCGTGCCGGTTTGCGACACTCTGCAGCTGCACTTGCTCTGGACTTTCCCTCAGTGCCTTCAATCTCATTTCGAAGGCATCAATAGGCCTTACATCGTTAAGCTCAGCTGCAAGAGCGTCACGTAGCTTCCACTTCTTCAGCCACTTCACCGCGAGCTCCGCTTGGTCAGTGCTCAGGTAACGAGCGTTCTCATGTACAACACATGCGATTTTCGCCAGAGCGATTTCCGCAGGGTCAGTGAGCGCTGGGTTCTTCGCCTTGCCCTCATCGTCCAGCAAGTGATTGTTTCTGGTACGAAGGAAGGACTCGTCAAAAACGTAGTCCTTCGGCTCCATGGCCTGAGGCACTTCGCTATCGCGCATAGAGTCCTACCAAGATGAGGGTTTTACGTGACATACATATCTCAACCTAAAACAGCGATTCTGTGCGGAAGTTGAAAAAATGTCAAAATCTACAGTGTCTGCTGCTCATCGATACAATTCTGACATGTGCTAAGAGTTAGCGTAATCTAACGATTTTGGCTGTTCGCGTGGAGCACGTTTACGCACACTCTAGTTGTTCAAATCACGCGCGTACCTCAAGCGGTACGTCTTCAATTAATCGATTGCGAAGAGTAGGACATGCGCTTCTTGAGCAAGCTAATCTCGTATTTTTCAAACGAGGCCGCCCGTGTACCACACCTACCTCCTACGGACGCGAACGCAAGCCCTGCACTTTACGAAAGACGTGAGTCTTCTAGGCTGACATCGCCCTCAGCTGCCAGCACTAACGCAATCTCTTCTGAACTGCGCGACGAACTAGCTAAGTACCAATATGTACTTGCCCCGTGCACAAGGCCCTCAGCTACATTCCGTCCTTGGGGTATACCGGCGATATCCAACGCTACCGCTCAACGTCGACGCAATAACCCGCACACGTGGTTGCAACCATTTTTGTCGGCAGAGGTCTTCGAACCGGCTTCGTTAGACCAGCTCTCGCAACGCGGTGTAGCCAGTGCAAAATCTCTTCCGCCAGCACTGCGTGCGCTCATCCGAGCCAAGCGCAAAGCCAAGGAGCCTCATCGTGAGCTTCTTCAGGCCCTATACAGTGCCTGCGTACTCGTTGACTTCGTCGAGTCGCTCCAAGTTGAGTATCAGATTTTCTACCGCGACGTTGCGCACTTCGTGGACTTCGACGACCTGCTAGCGATGCGATGCGACTTCACCAGGATGGGCTATCGAAGGGTACAAAACTTAAAGCCGACCGACATCAAATGGCTCGTGAGCGAATTCGGTGAACCAAGCCTTCACCTGCCCTACCAGCCACTCTGGGAGTCTCTACGGCGCGATGCGGTGCGACGACATACCCGCGCTGAGGTAGCTCGAAACAATAGCCATCTTCAGACTGAGACCGAAGTCGAAGCGGCTTTGCCGGCCTGGTTGCGAGGTCAGATTGAATTTAGCTTACGACTTCGTGCAGAAGACCGTGCGCGTGCAGCCGCTACCTTAGAACGTAACCGACAGCGAGATGCTGCTCTCGAAAGACTAGAAGATGTCTGGAAGAGCACTTACGATGACTTCATCGTTGCAGACCTGGAGACTACTGGCCTAGACCCGACGTCGTGCGAAATCCTGGAGCTCGCAGCTGTGCTTTCGAACTCAACAGGACAGATAGTTTCTGAGTTCTCTGCCCTAGTCCGTGTGAACAATCTGGTGCCAACATTTATCACCGAGTTGACGGGAATCTCCCAGCTAGAGGTTGACCAGCATGGGCGCCCACTGCAGGAGGCTTTTAGCTCCTTCCGGTCTTTCGTTGGCGACCGTCCAGTGTTCTTCCATAACGCGCCGTTTGACGTTGCCTTCATAGCGCGCGCGACGCGACAGTGTGGTCTGCCCTTTACCAATGTTGTCCACGACACTTTGCCCATAGCTCGGGCGGCCTGGCCTGGGATGCGCTCACATAAGCTAGAAACGCTTGCGAAGATTATCGACAACGCACCAGCCCCCTCCCACCCCGCACTTGCCGATGCCAAGACAGCATTGGCGGTGCTGTTGGCGGCCAGAGAAGTTGCAGGCTGTGAAGTGGCTGAGCAGCAATGACAGGACTGTCTCTCTGCAGCCAGCGAAGAATGTGGCCGTAGGCTTTTAAGGCCAGAAGCTGAAGTAGTGAAAAATTGTTTCAGTTCAAGCTTAACGTCATGAGTAGAAGCTCTTGATTCCGCTCAAAGTTAACTTCTAAAAGGACGCGATGATGGTTCAATGAACCGTCGAACCGATAGTAGAATGGCGCTACTCATCGATGCAGCCATCAATGCAGAAAGCTCCCACGGCTATACATCCGCAGCGGATGAGCTAACGGTACAAGGAGTACCGCTGAATATCATTACTCGCGTCCTTACTAGGCCTGAAGAACGCCGCAGCTACCCGCCATTAATACCCAAGCTTATAAGCACTGAGAGTTGAGTAGCGAGGCGGCTGGGCTTGAATCCGCAACGCCTACCTCAACCGGTTTCTTTCGGACGTAGCCGCCGTTTCTAGGCCCCTTGTCTTGGAAGCTGTACGGGCTAAAGCAAGTGGAGTTGCAAGCCGGCCGCGGGCGTCATCAACGTGGATTGGGTCACCATTGCGTACGCCATTTAGAGCTGTGGCCCACTCATCCTTTGTTCACTTGTAGTGTAATAGTTGCAAGAAACTCTACAGTACCATTTATGGGGCGGGCTAACATGGTTCTAGCCAAGAAGGCCGGGTTCTCCCCTTACTCTGGTCGGTCCAATGCATAAGCTGTAGCTGGGTACTACAGGTGTAACCGGCACGGCTTTCAAATGCTACGTAGCTCAATCCTTATAGAGGTGCATGAAAGTAGAGGATTTCGCATATAATTACCAATGGTTTATTTGATACTCTTAACTAAAGGTTTCCTTCGATGAACCAACTACCTTGGGTGGCGCATGAGCAGACAGAGACGCCCAGTGGACCACCAGGTGAAGTTTCACTTTTTCGTGCCATCACTGAACATATCCCAGAAGCCGCTGTTTTCATAGTTGACCAGGATTTCCGCTACTTGGCTGCAGGTGGCGGGGGACTACAGGACGCCGGTATGGCCCCTTCGGACTTTGAGGGAAAGCTCGTTGCAGACGTTGTTCCGACAGAACTGTTGAGTCAATATTTGAATGACTACAGCGACATTTTTGCAGGGAAGGCGTTTATCCGAGAACACCCAGTTGGCTCAAGGTTTTATAGAACCCGCGGCAGGTTGATTAAGGGTACCAATGGCGCACGTGATGTCGCTTTGGCTGTTTCATACGATATTACTGATGAGCGAGTGGCGAGCACGAACGGTTGATTTGACTACTAGCAGCTGTAACTTGTTTTTAGCGTTGTGAGCTTCATCTAACTAAGCAAGACACTCGCCCCCTTCACTATTGGACAGTTTCGAGTCTCTTTAAGCGTCAGGCGGGACAACGAGGAAAATGTTGCTACACATCTCAGGTCAACTAGGAGAACTGAGATGTACCAATTTTTCGCTCAAGCCGTAATCATTACTCTTGCCGGTGCGACTACTGTTGCACTCATGGTCCTATGTATTATTACACTGCACGGGTCAAGAAATCGCAAATGGCCTCCTCTTCCAGATGAGCATGAGTTAGAGCGCCGCGAGTACGACACGATGCTTCGCCATCGTAGGCGAGCTCGACTAGAGCGAGAACTTAACGAACAAGACACCCTTGAGCGTACCTGAACATTAACTTTGAGCCCTCAAGCCAACACTTGAGGGCTTTTTTGTGGCTGGACAGCACAGGCCTTGTCGTAGACATCTAAACGCATGACATAATATCCGCGAGGAAATTTTAGAGCATCATGTCTACCTATCGACCAGTACCGAAGCTAAAGCTAGACCCTTTTTTTGTTATACCTGGCTTAGCAACTGAACAAGGACAAGCTGTCGTTCGCCTCGGCTGGACGCTGTTGTTTGCCTTGTACTTGCTCTTAAGCGGTAGCCAGCAGGCGCCGAGCTTACAACTCACGGCAGCATGGTGGCTGATAGGCACCCACTTTGTGTTTGCTGTTGTGATGCTCGTCTCGCAACATCTGAGTAAGCGCGATAACCCTCTGCGCCGCACACTTGCTCTCGTTTTCGACCAAGGGCTCTTTGCAGCTCTGCTCTACTTCACAGCCGAGATAGCAGCGCCCTTCGTACTCGTACCCTTGTTCTTCACTTTTGGTGCGGGCTTACGCTATGGCAGAACCTATGCAGTGTTCTCGAAAGTGCTTGGCGCGGGGCTTACGTTCCTGGTTTTGATGTCTTCTACCTATTGGGAGCAGTACTCGAGCATCCGAGTTGGTCTGGCCCTAGCGACTATCTATCTACCTCTCTATGTCTTCCGCTTGACTGACGCTATCGCGTTAGACATGCGTACAGACTCCTTGACCCGGCTGAGAAACCGCGTCGGCTTCGACGAGCTTCTTAACGCCGCCTGCCAGAACGCTCAGACAGCGAATCTTGATGGCGCAGTCGTTCTCATTGACCTCGATGGTTTCAAACGTGTGAACGATGAGCAGGGCCATGACGGCGGCGACGTGGTACTTAAGCATGTCGGATATTGGCTGAGCAAAGAGCTTAGCCCATTCGGTGTTCCTGCTCGATTTGGTGGCGATGAGTTTGCCGTAGTAGTCGAGGGTCTAACGAGCCGTACGGAACTTGAAGCAGCTCTTGCCCGCTTCCTGGCGCGAATCGCCGAAGTCGGTAAGCTGTTTGCAAGCCCACTTGGGGCTAGCATAGGCGTCTTCTACCTCGAGCGAGCCGCAACCGTCCCCCCGCGCTCTGCGTTTAAAGCAGCAGACCAGCTTATGTATCGGGCGAAGGAGCTAGGGAAGAATCAGTTTGTCACTTCTGCCGGCAGCAGTTTCACTATAGCTGGCGATTTGATTCAGGTTTCCAACGACAAGGTGGATGCTTCGGTTCCAACTATGAGGGTAGCTAGAGACACGCAAAATATCGACAGGTTAGACGACCTCGTTCGCTCTCAGTTGTAGAGACTGAATTAATTTTGAATTGGGTCGAGTTCAGGATACTGATTCAAAATCGGTCGATATAGATTTTCATCACTAGCCATTAGCATTTTTCCCATATGCCGTCGCATTGCAACTCTTTCGCCCTCATCAGCGATGGTCTCAATTTTTTCAATGATAAAGTTAAGCTCGGCACTAAGGTTAAGTACATGCTCCATTAATTCGATAGCTAGTGACTTTTGCATGTGTTTTCCTTCGTCGAAATTCTAGTCAATTAAACAACCATTAGCGTATCTTTCACGCTAAGGTCATAAGGTCAGCATGTTGTCTCCTAGCGTTGTAATCCGCTAAGACCCGCAGTAACGGCGTTCGTTACGTGTGCTGAACAGCCCGTCTAGCTGGACGGGTCGGCCATCCGCCAGCACAAGGTAGGTCTATATGAGCAGTCTCTGCAAAGTTAACAGAACCTTGTGTAGCTATCTAACCTAACCAATGCTTGTGGTTTCGTAACTACGGCCAAACGTCTGCGGCCCATCCTTGTCAACACAGTGTCAGCATCGTGCCCTTGCGATATGCCGGTTGCGGTTTGCGTTAGTTGCCCTTTGCTCGCGAAAAATGTTGAGCATATCTAGAAAAGGCTAAATTTTCCCTTCTTTCTACCTATACAGCACAAGAAGCATGGGCTTCAACGTCTCGGCCCCGGCGCGACCGCACATAGGACAAGAAGATGAGAGCACTTCCAAAAGCAAAACGTAGCGCTAACCTCAAGCAAGATAGCATCACCAGTACCAACAAAATAGGTCTAATACCGCGGATGCCAGATATGCAGGACACCTGCCCTCTACTGTTAGCGACCTGTCCGACAAGATGGGCATGCCTGCGTTCGGGACCGAGACCGAGGGCAGGCTGAGGTAGTTCACGCAAGCGAGCAGGCCCTGTATCTCTTCCGTCTGCAGATTGGCGCCACCTCGGTGTGCTGGTTAGCAGACCCGAATGACCCAGAAATACAAGACGTATTGCAGGCATGGGCGAGTGCATCGTACATATCCGTCGCTCTGAAAACGAAGGGCGGCGTAATGGTCAGAACACGCTTGGTCTACGGTATCCCACCTAGCATTAAGGACGTCCATGCGTCGTCAGGGTCCACGGATGCTGCACGATTCCTTCGCTCTACCGTCGAAGTAGGAAGCTCCAAATTCATCAAATCGCAGGTTCAGAGCGATATCGCTTCCGTACAAAGGATTTGGAAGGTCCGAGTGTTTTACATCCTGGATAAGGCAGCGCAGGGAGTAGTCGGCGGACAGCTAGGACAATTTTAACGCTGAGACTCCAACCAGCCTCGGGCGTCGAAAACGCAATCACCGCAGCGGCGCTCTGTAGCTCGCGTACCGCAGATGGTCCCATCGACAGCGACACATCCACTTGAGTGCATATACCTCAAGTGGAAATTCGAGCTGCGATAAGCAATCTGCAGCATTGATTGTGCGGTATCTACCGCCAGCCTTTGCCTTGTGTAGCGCATGGTCTGCACGTAGTAAGGTTGCCTAGTTAACTTTGAACTCATTATGATGCGACGCACGCTTGTCCAGCCTGTCGACATCCTTGTTGGCAATTCCACCCGTTGCCCAGGTAGTTCAGCTTTCCGTTCTCGGGACCTGTACGGATACGCATTGTTGCCTAATCTGACGATAGCCGCGTTCGCAGACCCAGTCGTTGCCCAAGTAGTTCAGTTTCCCGTTTTCGGGAACCTGGACCGCTATACATTCTTGGCCTGCCTTACGGTAGCCCTGCTCGCACACCCAATCATTGCCAAGGTAGTTCAGCTTAGCATTATTAGGTACTTGTACAGCAACGCATGACTGCCCTGCCTGGCGATAGCCGCTTTCGCACACCCATCCATTACCAAGGTAGTTCAGCTTAGCGTTTTGGGGAACGGGGATAAGAGCGCATTCTTGTCCCATTTTGGTATAGCCGTGCTCGCACACCCAGTCATTGCCAAGGTAGTTCAGCTTCGCGTTCTGCGGGACAGCAATAGCTACACATTCCTGGTTGGTTTTACGGAACCCATGTTCGCACACCCAGTCATTGCCGAGATAGTTCAGCTTTGCGTTTTGTGGAACAGGCACGTACACACATTCCTGCCCAACTTTACGGTACCCGTGTTCGCACACCCAGCCTTTGCCAGAGTAATTGAGCTTGGCATGAAGAGGCACTTCAATCCCACTCTGGCGAGGTGACTCTGCGCCGCTGGATACACCATTGGCACCTGCGCTGTTCGCAGTTTCAGCTGCCGTTGTGGAAGTGACTGAGCCCGGCACAAAAATTCCCGTGTTCCCCCCGCTAGAAACACCGCTAGACCCGTCCGATGGCTTGCTTTTAGTACCTACTGCACCGGTGTATAGGCAAGACCCACCGCATCCCGTCTCTAGGTACGATGCGGTGGGATGGCAACAGACACGAGACGTACTACCGCTTTTAGAAAAGGCACAGTTGCGAGTCCCTTACAACATCTGGCACCTTGAACAAATTAGTCTTCAGCGGTACGTCAGCTTGCGTCAGTCCGTACTCAGTGCAGGCGCGTTCGAAGCGTTCGCGGACTGATTTTGCGTAAGCACCGTTCCCCTTGATAATGGCGCCAAGTCTAGGGTCGTTAAGCGCTTCGCTCCACATGTTGGACAATAGGGTTAACGATAAAGCGCGTTTTGCTTTCTCCGGATAATGCGATTCCAACCATTGTTTGAACCGCCCCTCCACCTCATGCGGCAGTCGAAGCAAAGCATAGCCAGCCGACGTCGCACCTGCAGTCGAAGCAGCTTGGATGATGGGCTCGAGCTGGTGGTCAGTTATCGCGGGAATAACTGGAGCAATCATGACGCCAACCGGCACGCCTGCAGCAGTAAGTTGCTCGATTACTGAGAGCCGATGTGACGGACTGCCAGCTTTAGGCTCAAGCTTTCTAGATAGGCCGGCATCCAGGCTAGTTATCGAAATGACCACCCTAGCTACGCCCTTCTTGGCAAGCCTGGACAGAATATCCAGGTCACGGAGCACTAGGGAAGACTTCGTGATGATGGACACCGGGTGCTGAAACTCCTCGAAAACCTCCAACAGACCACGCGCCAACTTAAGTTTCTTCTCCGCAGGCTGGTATACATCTGTACTGGACCCCAGCGTGATGATTTCCGGAATATAGTTGCGCTTCTTGAAAGTCGAACGGAGTAGCTCTACAGCATTCTGTTTTGCAAAGAGCTTCGTTTCAAAATCAGACCCAGCCGAAAGCCCGAGATACTCATGAGTAGGCCGAGCGATGCAATACACACATCCGTTTTCACATCCTTGGATAGTGTTGATAGATGCGTCAACCGGGATATCCGGGTACTGTTTGCGCGAGATAATAGACCTAACGGTTTTCATCATGACAACCGTTTTAACTCGAGGATTCTCACTGTCCCCAAGTGCTTCCGTTTTAACAACTTCGTGTGGCCATTGCTCAAAACGATGTTTTTCGTTTAGGCAACCTACTCGGGCTTTTATAGTTTCCATGTCCGTCACCAGACTACTGTATAAAAACACAGTGTAGCACTGTATGACGCAGTCGTGCTTATATGTGGCGGGCAGCAGACACTGGAGTTTCCGCAAGGCAGAAAATAGCCAATTTAAAAGCTATGGCAGACCAATACGTTGCCAACAATTCAGTTAATAAGATGCTATTCAATAAGCCGACAGACTAACGTCAACAGCCTTGTCGGCTGGAAAACCTACACGTTACCTTTTGGAACGATACTTGCTACTTTTCCTAGCTCAGCCAATTCCTTTACAAGCTTTGCATTTGTTGCATTGGCAATAGCGGCCGCCTTTTCCGCTTTGGTTCTAGCTGTGAAATGTTCGAGGGCTTCGGACTTGTAAAGGTTAAGCTGGTGAGCCAGTTCCTTCTTATCTGCTCTGAGCCCGGCGTTTAGTTCAGTATAGGTCGTGGGCGGAGTGTTTTTTGCAACCTTCGCGTCTTCAATCTTCTTTCTTACGCGAGGGTATCGACAATCTTTTTTACCTATTAATGTCCTCGAGTGCCCAGCCTCAAGGGAAACGGTCGATGGGTTAAGACTCAACACCCCACGGGCCGCACGTGCTTTTAATTCTATATTTTTTGGCTTTCCTTCTTGTATCCGAATAATAGCGTCGAGAAAATCTTGCTCAATAGCATCAACAGGCGGTTCCGCTACCCTTCGCTTAGGCATCTATCTTCTCCAGTTCACGTGCAAGTTTGGATTCTACATCTTTCATATCTGCCCCTAATTTTTTTAGAATAGCGAACGCTTGGTTAGCGCGGAACTCAATCACCCGCTGCTCAGGCAAAACGCCTCCTCGCTGTTCACGCCCGACCGCTAACGAAAAGGCATAACCGATATATCGATTAACCCAAAACTCTCGATGGCTTCTATCCATCACAGCGTTCGTGCAGCCGGCGCATAGGTTTGGCTCCCGGGTGTCGAAATCCGGCTGATGCCTAACCCAAATTGGCGTCCCGGTTTCGTCTTGGCACCGCATTTCGCTACGCTTAAGGGGCGCACATGTGGAGTAAGGAGAAAAAAACATCTTGATTTGGTTTCCATCCACCCACTCTACAGTTTTTTTCCACCGCTCAGAAACAGGTAGCCCAGCCAACTTTTCTCGCAGCTTCTGAGCTTGGCTTTCGAGATGCTCACCCATTCGACCAGCGAAAACGGAGTGTTGATTTATCAAATCAAAAATTGCGTGATTGGTCCTCTGACGGCTAATCGAATCCAGGGCATCGACAAGCACAGGGTTCTTGCCGATATAACCACCTTCCGTCATGGCCAAGCTGACGTGGTGGAACTGCATTTGGATGACCGGGAGCAACCGAGAGTCACATGCCAATGTAAAGTTGGCCCAGCTTTTGCGCAGCATATGCGTCGAGAATATTCGCCCCTGGCTTTCACGCCAACGTACCAGGTCGTTATCACTAATCTTGCGTGCGCTCTCGTCAGGCAAGGTAGAAAGGTCAACACAACGCTCCAGGAAGCGCTTCATGGACATACGTACGCCGTCACCCTTTATGTTAGTCAGCGGCGTCGAGGGTCGCGGTAGAGTCATGCCTGCTCGTGCGGCCAAAATCAACTTCGTGGTCTTCGCTGCCCCTCGCCAAGGGGCAAACAGCTTGTTCAAAATCATCAGTGCCCGGACAGCAAGTGGAATTTCTGCGCTTCCCATTGGTCGCATACCCAGCACCCAGTCGACTTCAAGGGGCACCCCCTCCTTGGTTTTTGACAGTTCAGTCCGAATGACAAACCATTCATATAAGCCGGTAAGACTCGCTTCCAAGCGGACGCCTCCGGGAAGTCCGGTTGCCTCGTCGATGCCGGCCTCTATGCCACATAATTCGCTAACACGCATACCCGACATGCCCTGAACCGTTACCATTGCGGCGTCGCGGACAGAATCATAGATTTCGCGCATCTCGACCATAGCGGCACTATTTTTAGTGGCAAGACGCTTTCGCCACGGCTGGGCTTCTCCAGCGGCAGCGGAAAATGAAAATTCGCGCAAAAACTTATTTTCTGCCTTCAAGCGGTCTTTCTTAGCCTTCCCCTGCGCCCGGTCATCGTTACCTGACATTTCGAAAACATCCAGGAGCCGAACTATGTCATCGGCCGGGGCGCCGAGCCAACGGGTGGCTGAATTAAATAGAGGAATAGCGACCTCATCCGGTAACGGCATAATCCAGCCTTGCGCCTTTGTCGCTAATTTAAGAGCAATCGAATGCGCCCCTTTACCATCAAAAGGGTGATGGGGAAGCGGCTCAACATTAAAGAGCTTGAGGTGAGCGCGCTGCTCCCACAGGCGCATTAAGGGAGCGAGCGCTCTATCGAAAACGGCAACACCAACACCTTCGTCATCCGCGTCTTCATAATGCTCGCGTGCCGAAACGAAGGCTGGCAGGTCGCTGATATACTGCTCGATGATAAGCGGCGAGAACTCGTCGGGAGTCTGAATCCCGCGTGCTGACATCCATGATAGAAAGACATTTAGCTCGTTTTGAATACCGCCGATTGTGCCTGGGCTAGGCGCTCTTCCCTTCGCGGGGAGCGTAAGGATAGACAGCATTAATATTTTGGCCCAAGCCAATCGAACAACATGACGTTTGTCGGTTAGTTGCGAGCCGTCAAACAATGTCATTGCCCAATTGATAGTGCTCGTAGAGTTCCTAGAGCCATTAGTCAGGTTAGTGAATATCCACCGAACATCTTTGAATTGGCTGTGTTCGCTCACCCAGTGGTTTGCTAATTGCTCGGGTGTCAGCTCGTGCAAGTTTATTAACTTCGAATGCGCCTGCTTGCCGTCGACGACCAACTCAACGCTTCTTTTCATCTAATATTTCCCTTTTACCCGACAAGCGGGAGCCGGACAACTACGTGTTGTGACTGGAGAAGGACATCTTCTGGGACCAGAGCAATTAGCGCTTGAAGGTCACTCAAAACCGGCGCCCATCGCCTAAGCCAAGTTTTCGAACTCATATTTTCCTGGCTCTTAAAAATCGAATCGACGAGTGCGGTATAAAATGCAACGCTATCCGGGTCCTGAGGAAAGGCACCTGAAAGTGGGCATGCAGGGCAGCCACCATAATCGTTGCAAAGTCGCCCAGGTGACTGATTAGGCCGTGGGCTATCGAACGGGTCTACGCACATAAAACCTGGGGTTGCTGCTCCTTTGTCTGCGGGTGCCGTCCGAATACGCGGGTCTACTCTGCCTTCGCTATCAAACCATCGTTCTCGCAGCAAAAGAATATGTCCGATGCGCTCGCGGTACTCTTTTCTAATTCCATCACTGGTGTAATGGGTCCAGGTAGTCCGCACGCTTCCATGATTTCCGACACGAGCCGCGGCTTCTAAGCTGCCGTCAAGCGTTTGCACAAGATTTAGTACTGTCGGTCGCAATTGCGACAGCGTGAACCGTTTGAGGCCATTTTGTTTAACAAAGCTGTCTAGGCTGAATTTCCAAACTGAATCGTGACTCGGCCCCTGAAAGCTCGCACCCAACTTACCCCAGCTTTTTGGATTCTTAACGCGAGTTTCTTGGAGAAAGATGAAGATAAAATCTTCGTGTCCCTTTGCCACGAACGGCCTGATACGGGCAGTATAATTACGCAATAACGTCAGCAGTCGGGACAGGCTTATCATAGAGCTTACGCCAGCATTGGGGTCAAGAAGACGCACAAGGTTATCCGTCGCTCGGTCTTTGACCCCGATAATTTCAATCATTGGGATGCCGGCGACGTCCTTTTGCATATCGATATTTTCCCACTTAAGCCAGAGAGCGGTATCCGGGTTAAAAACTGCAGTTATGGTGATTAGGACAACGAAAGCTGCCAAGTCACGACTGGATGGGTGAAAATATCGTGAGAGGTCAATACCACCATGCTCTTTTGCCAAACGCCTCATTGATTCAGAGAGCGCATAATTTTCATCGGCAACAATTGATATCTCAGGAATCATTCCTGGATACAACTTATCGAGCGTCGCAAGCGCTGTATCGAGTTCGAAAGACGTTTCATCCGAATAGCCGGCTGAAGCTTCGGCATAAGCAAGTTTCCGCTTTCCGAAGTCGATTAGCTCTAGCCCACGAAGGTACCTCGCCTCGATAGCCAATACCTCACGTTCGGCTGCCTCCATAACTCTTAACAGCTCATCCAGCGACAATACTTCCGTAGGGATAATCGTCTTAATACGACCAAGTGGCCCTGCAGGCACGCGCCCGGAAATCAACTTGGCCACTTTGAGGAACGGCCCAGTTTTTAACGATGCCAAAACGTTTCTCAGGGAACCCAGATAGCTCGCGATTGTTCCTCCTGCAAGCGCTTTACCACCCCGTCCTTTTTGAAGATTAAGATGAGAACGAAAAGCCAACAAAACTAAATCATTGATTTCTTCAGGCTTGAGATTTGTTCCGTAGGCTAGACGAGCGAACTTAAAAAAACCGAGCTTCAAATCGCCCGCTACGGTTCGGCAAGTTCCAGGCTTCTGCGTGGCACAGTAAGCAAGAAACGCTTCCCCAAACATCGGCAACAGATTAGGAAAAGCCAGCATGAAGCTTATATCAATACGGCTCGGCTCTAAGCCTCCTGGTTGCGGACAGACAGCATGGTAGGTAGGCTGACCGGTCTTCGGATGAGTACCATGCTCCAAGCGCCTCATCGGCAACTCTGGAACATAGCCTCTCGCTTCTTTTCGCCGAGCTGCTTGGGCGGCTACACTTGCACCGGCACTTGCTTTAGCTGTCCTTTTATTCATGCAAGGCCGAGCGAACGATGCAAACTATATAGGCCAGGCTGTGAGCTAAATATTTGCACATGCGCCAAATAAGTATTGATTGTGGTCTGCAACCTTGCATGACCAAGCTGAGCTTGGATTTTCTTCCACGGCTCAAGATTCTTCTTTTTGACTTCAATGTGGTAATGATAAACCGCATATGTATGGCGAAGGTCATGAATACTATAACGTGCTACTTTTTGTAGAAACTTCTCTCCCGTATCCAGGTCAGTCTTTTCTTCGGTATCGACCAAGCCAATAGCAAGGCACGCACGCTCCACCATTTTCTGAATTGCGCCTCTCGTTATCGGAATACCCTCCCCGTTATTCGAATCGAGATGCCCCAAGAGGAGCTGAGTCGGAGCTGCTCGTGAAGATTTTTTCCGTTTAGCGAGGGCCTGTGCGCGCTCTGTATCGATATACTCGATAGCATCGAGCACTAGCCACGTTGGAATTGCAACCTGCCTAACCACGCCCCCCTTGCCAACGATTGTTAGCTCCAGGTCTACGTAAGGCGTTGCTGGGTCAGGATTAAGATTGAGAAATTGCAGCGTTGTAAGCCCAGCAATCTCGGAGACTCTGAGACCGACGAAAACGCCGATATCGAAAATAAGGCGGTCCCTGCAGTTACGCATATCGCCATTACGCCGAGTGGCTTGCGGCCCAACGTAATTCAAAAGCGCTCTGAGGTCGTCAATTCTTAGACAGCGAATCTTTTGATTCCTGCCGACCTTTGGAAGGTCCCGGTCCCGTAGTCGAGTTCTAGCTGTTCGTGTATGAGCTAATGCGTCTTCGTCAGCCCCACGGTTACCACCTTCACTGTCATCGAATACATCAGCGCCGGTTCCGATATCACCGAAATACCAGCGTTTGCGAGCTGCGTAAGCATAGAACTGCCTCACGACAACCATCGTATCGCGGATGCCCTTTGGTCCGTAAAGTTCACCTGTATGAGGAGATACAGAAGCTTGGAAGTCGTCTCGGAAGTCTGTGCGGTCTACAGATGTTGCACTTCTCCAGTCTTTCTGTAGTGCCTGGCAATACTGAAACCAGGTCTTGAGACCATACGCTGCCTTTTCCCATGTAAAGGCAGAACGTGATGAGCCCGCGTTGACAAACTGGTCGTAGAGAAAGCCGGTCGGCTCCTCGAACAACTTCACTTCCTTGTCAGTTAGCAGGAATAAGCCCGGTTGGCCTTTGATTGCCGTTGGGCGGTAGCCGCGTTCGATGAACAGCTCAATTTGACCATGCAAAAAAGTGTTCACGGACACTTCCAACCCCCTCAACAGCGTTGAACACAGTTCAGCTAACCCAAGACGCTGCTCCCTATGAACTCAGAGAACACATGAACACTTTTTCATGTCCAAATGTAACTCATGCATTGTAGAGTGTCAACTCAGGGCTAAGAGGGAAGATGAGGTCCTGTGCTATGTCTACATAACGTGCTCGCAGCCGCGATAGGGGTTGATCGAGACATTGAACGGAATGTCCGGCGAGGCGTTGCGGCTCAGGATGGTTTTGGCAAACTCATCCGTGACGATGGTCCTGGGCGCGGGCTTGCCCTCTTCCTTCAGTCCCGGGACCGTCCAGCCGTCGTCGAAACGTTCGCGGCCGTGGACGTCGTAACGGCCCTGGAGATTGGACACGGCTCCGCGTCCCTTGTGCGGCGTCAGCGGCCGCGGAGGGATCATGACCTGTCCTTGCAATTCCACGTCTTCTGCCCAAGCTTGTTGGCGATTCACTATGGCGCTCCCGAGTACTGTATGGATATACAGTATCGTACACCCGCTTTACAGTGGGTTCAAGCGCGAAATAGCAGGGATTGTTGTTCCACAAACGCGTCGAAGCCGTCGAACAACGCCTGGTAGTGTCCGGGGCGGTTTTCGAGCTGCGAAAGCGCATATGCGCCCGCTTCCAGCGAAGACAACTGGTCCGGCGCATGGGCCTTGCGAATCCGGTAATGCGAAGCCGGCAGATCCTGCAGCGCCAGGCGCGGCAGGCCTTGCAGCAAGGAATTAAGGTAGAGCATCTTGCGGCTCTTGCGCCAGGTGGCGTCCAGCAGCACCAGGCGCAGCCGCTCAGGTTGCTGAAGCAGCGCAGGATCGAGCGCAGGCGGCGCCGGTAGCCCCAGCGCCGCTTCGCCCGCTAGCTGCGGATACAGCAGCAGGGGCGTGCGCCCGCCCGCATGCAGGGCGGCGTCCAGTTCATCGGCAGCGAAGGTCTCGCCGACCAGCAGCCGGCTCGACGGCAGGGACAGGTGCAGCAGGCGCGCGCTGTTCTTGGCGTTGCGTACCTCGAGCGGATGCTGCAGCACCAGCAGCTCGACGCGGCTTTCCAGCGGGGTAACGAAGCGGCAGATGCAGGCGGTCTGCGCGCGCAGGCAGGCGCCGCAGATAGCGCGGCGGGTGGCACCGCGGGAATCGGATGGGTTCATGGCGGCGATTGTACCCGTGCCGCCCTCCCCCGAAACTCAGAAGCTGCCGCCCACCCGCTCGCCGCGCGGCGGCATGTTGTCGGGCACCGGGACCGGCGGATCGTCCTTGCGCAGCGGCTTCAGGGCGCCGGCCCACTGCACTACCTGGTCCAGCATGGTTTCGACCGCGCGCTCGTGGTGCTCGGCCGGGTTGAAGGTCGCGAAATTCTCGAAGTCGGTGAACAGCGACAGCATGACCTGGGCGCGCACGTCCGCCACCATCAGCTCGCCCATCACCAGGCGCAGGTTTTCGATCGCCCGCGCCCCGCCCGCGCTGCCGTAACCGACGAAGCCGGCCGCCTTGTGGTTCCACTCTTTATAGAGGAAGTCGATCGCGTTCTTCAGCGCGCCGGAGGTCGCGTGGTTGTATTCCGGGGTCACGAACACGAAGCCGTCGAACTCGGCGATCTTCGCGGCCCAGGCTTTGGTGTGCGGCTGCGAATACTGGCCCATGGACGGCGGCACCGGCTCGTCCAGCAGCGGCAGGTTGAAGGCCTGGATATCGACCAGTTCGAAGGCGGCATCGCCGCGCGTGCCCGCCACCTCCATCACCCAGCGCGCCACATCCAGCGCCTTGCGTCCGGGGCGGGTGCTGCCCACTATCACTCCGATATTGATCATGCTGCCTCCACTGTTTGCAAGTCTGTCTAGGGTGCCACGTTCCAGCCGCCACCGAGCGCGCGGTACAAGTCCACATGTGCCTGCAGCCAGCTCGCGCGCAGCTGCAGTACGCTGGTCTCGGCGCTGAAGGCGTTGCGCTGGGCGTCCAGCTCTTCCAGGTAGGACGAATAGCCGTTGCGGTAGCGGTTGTGGGCGATGCGCAGGACTTCGGCGGTAGCAAGGCGGCGCGCCTCGGCCTGCTCCAGCTGTTCGCGCAGGCGCTGCACGCCGGTCAAGCCGTTCTCGGTTTCGGCGAAGGCGTTGCGCACCACGCTCTCGTAGGCGAACACCGCGCGGTCGCGCAGCGAGGCCGAGATCTCGGCCTGGGCGCGCAGGCGGCCGGCGTCGAAGATCGGCGCCAGCACGCTGCCGCCCACGCTCCACAGCGTCGTCCCGGAACCCAGCAGGTCGGGTAGGTTGTGCGCGTAGCCGCCGACCGAGGCCGTCAGGCGCAGCGAAGGCAGCATCTGGTCGCGCGCCGCGGCCAGGCTGGCATCCGCCGCGGCGACCGTGCGTTCGGCCTGGGCGATGTCGGGCCGGCGGCGCAGCAGTTCGGACGGCAGGCCGGGCGCGATGCCGGGCGGGCGCAGGGCCGTCAGTTCGGCGCCGCGCGGCACCAAGCCAGGATTGGCGCCCGCCAGCAGGTTCAGCGCATTCTCCTGCTGGGTGATGGCGCGCTCCAGCTGGGGCACGACGGCGGCCGTGTTGCGGTATTCGGCCTCGGCCTGCGACAGTTCCAGGCGCGAGCTGTAGCCGACCTCGAACTGGCGCCGTGCCAGCGCCAGCGACTGCTCGCGCGAGGCCAGGGTCTGGCGCGCCAGGGCCAGCTGGGCATCCAGGCCGCGCAGGTTCAGGTAGCCGGACGCGGTATTGGCTGCCACCGACAGCGCCACCGCATCCGCGGCGGCCTGCTGGGCCGCGTAGTCGAAGCGCGCCGCCTGCGTGGCGGCTTCCAGCCGGCCGAAGGGATCGAACTCGTAGGCCGCCTGCACGTTGCCGGTGATCGCCGTCGATTCGATGGGCGTGCCGAGCGGCCCGATGCTGCGCGCGCGGGTCGGTCCCAGGCTGGCCGACAGGCTCGGCTCCTGGGCGGCCCGCGCCACGCGAATGCGCGCCTGGTATTCCTGCAGGCGCGAGCGGGCCGTGCGCAGGTCGCCGTTGCGCGCCAGGGCCTGCGTCACCAGCGCGTCCAAGGCCGGGTCGCCGAAGGCACGCCACCAGCCCTGCTCGACGGCGGCGTTCGGCCCCACCTGCAGGGGCGCGCGCCAGGCGGCCGGCAGCTCGAGCGTGGACGCGGGGCGCTCGGGCACGGCGATCCGGCAGCCGGCCAGCAGCAGCGCGGCCGTGCCGGCGGCAAGCGAAACACGAACGCCGCGCTTCATCGCTGCTGCCCTTTCGGGGCGGCGGCAGGGGTAGCAGCCGTATCGATGCTGGTCACCACCGACATGCCCGGCCGCAGGCGCGCCGCCAGTTCCTGGTTGGGATCGATGCTGATACGCACCGGGATGCGCTGGGCGATCTTGACGAAGTTACCGGTCGCGTTGTCCGGCGTGATGACCGAGAACTCGGAGCCGGTGGCCGGGGCGATCTGCTCGACGTGGCCGCGCATCTTCGCGTGGTTCAGCGCGTCGACGGTGAAGGTGACGGGCTGGCCCAGGCGCACGCCGGCCATCTGCGTTTCCTTCATGTTGGCCACCACCCACATGGTCTGCGGCACCAGGGCCGTGAGCTGGGCGCCGGCGTTCACGAAGGCACCCAGGCGCACCGTCACCTGGCCCAGCTGGCCGTCGCGCGGCGCCAGGATGCGGGTGTTGGACAGGTCGATCTCGGCGAGCTTCACCGCCGCTTCGGCGTTGGCCACCGCCGCCTCCAGCGAGGCGCGGTTGACGTCCACGGTGCGCAGGTTCTGGCGCGAGATCTCCAGCGCGGCGCGCGACTGCGCGGTCTGCGCCAGCGCCTGCGCATGCGCGGCGCGGGCGGCGTCCCGTTCGCGCGCCGACAGCGAACCGTCGGCCGCCAGCTCCTCGACGCGGCGCAGGTCGGCCTGGGCGCGCTGGGCCTGGGCGCCGGCGTTGGCCACCGCCGCCTCGTTCTGGGCGATGGTGGCGGCCGCGCTCTTCTGGCTCTGGGCAAAGTTCGCGAGCGCGGCGCGCTGGGTGGCCAGCTGGGCGCGCGCCTGCTCCAGCCGCTGCTGGTAGATGCGGTCGTCGATGCGCATCAGGAGCTGGCCCTGCTTCACGCTCTGGAAGTCCTGCACGTCGACCTCGACGATGTAGCCGGACAGTTGCGGACTGATGATGGTCACCTGCCCGCGCACGGTGGCGTTCTCGGTGGTCTCGATACTGCTGCGGAAGGGCGGCAGGTCCCAGGCATACAGCACGATCAGCACGCCGATCAGCGCGATGAGCGCGAACAGGGCGCCGCTGACGATGACGTGGCGGTTCGATTTTTCCTGGGCTGCGGTGGTGGTGGTGTCGGCCATGGTGGTGTCGTATGAATCAAATCGTCATGTGGGCCGGACCGACCCGTCGGCGGTCGGCTCGGGCGCCTCGCCCTGCGCGTCGGCGATCGGCGAGTCGGTCAGGTTTTCCGGCACCTGCGCGGCGGGCGCGGGTGCGGGCGGTGGAGCGGCGGCGGGCTTCGGTGGCGCCACATACTTCAGCCACAGGGCGCGGCCGAAGATCCAGGCCGCCAGCAGCGTGGCAAGAACGGAAATCATCAGGAACACGTCGTTGTAGGCCAGGATGTTGGCTTCGCGCGTGGCCGTCTGGCTCAGCACCGAGATGCCCTGGCGCGTGCGCGAGGACGGGTCGGCCAGCATCCGCCCGTAGGCCGCCCCGCCCTGCTGGATGCGGGCCGCCACCAGCGGATCGAGGCTGCTGAGCTGGTCGGCCAGGTTCGATGAGTGGAATTTTTCGCGCATGACCTGCCATGTGCCCAGCAGCGCGGAACCGAGCAGGCCGCCGAGGTTCTGGGTCAGGCCGAACAGCACGGAAAAGGTGATCAGGTTGGCCGGATTCGTGATCACGGTGCCCAGCAGCGTCAGCAGCAGGGGACCGAGGAAGAACACGCCCCCGAAGGCCAGCAGGCCCTGGCTGAGGTACATCTCTTCGGGGCGGGTCTGGCTGGTGGCGTGCGAATCGATCCAGGCGCCCAGCGCCATGATCAGCAGGGCGATCACCTGCGGCGCCATCAGGTGCGGCGGCTTGAAGGTCAGCGCCGACATCACGATGCCGAGGACGGTCGCGCCCAGCACCACCAGGAACAGGGTCTGCAGCTGGTCGTTGTTCAGCCCAACCATGCGCAGGAAGCCGACCGCGCCCACGCTCTGTTCGGACAGCACCACGCGCACCAGCACCATCGCGATGAACAGGCGCGCGATCATGCCGTTGGTGAGCCAGCGCAGGTTCAGCAACGGGTTCTTGCGGTTGTGCTCGACCGCAACCGCGGCCAGGATCAGGAAGATGGAAGCGGCCAGCGCCACGCCGACCCAGGGCTCCTGGGTCCACCACAGCACACGGCCGAAGCTCAGGGCGGCGCACAGCAGCGCCATGCCGGGCGCGAACAGCGCGAAGGTGACGAAGTCGGTCGGGCGGAAGGCCTTGAAGCGGTCGCCCGGCGGCAGCTTGAGCCACAGCACGGCGCCGAGCGTGACCAGGGTCAGGCCCAGTTCGAACACGTAGAGCCCGCGCCACTCGGCCAGCTCCAGCAGCCGCGTCGAGAACAGATAGGCGATCGGCTGCGCCAGCTGCGACACGCCGGTGGAGATGATGATGCCGCGCGGCCGCCACTCCTTCGTGAAGGCCTGCAGCGTGTAGTACAGGCCCAGCGTCGACAGCGCCGCGCCGACCATGCCGTGCGCGGCGCGCACCGCGATCGCCGAGCCGAGATCGTTGACGAACAGGTGGGCGAAGGTCACCAGCGCATACAGCACCAGGAAGAACTCGGTAAAGGCGCGCAGCCCGAACTGCTGGCGGAACTTCACCAGCAGCAGGTTCATCGAGACGTTGGTCATCACGTAGGCGGTCGGCAGCCAGTTGGTCTCGGCGGCGAAGGCGCCCAGCGTGCCCTGCAGGTTGACCAGGTTGACCGTCACCAGCGCATTGCCGAGGCCACCGGTCAGCGTGACCAGGGTCCCGACCAGGAAGAAGGCGATGCGGCGCGGCGTGGAGTGGGCGGGGAAGGATGGGCCGCCCGGCATGGTCGGGCGTTCGTCGGGATGCCATTCGCGCGGGGCGTACTTGTCGCTCATGCGCTCTCCAGCACCTGCTGCAACTGTTCCAGTACCCCGGCGGCGACCGCGAGCCCATCCGGGTCGAGCCGGGCCAGCGCCTCGCGCCGCAGGGCATCGGCCTGCGCCCGCGCCTTTTGTTCCAGCAGCCGGCCCTGTTGCGTGAGCACGACGAGCTTCACGCGGCGGTCCTGCCGGCTCGGTATCCGTTCGATCAGGTTCGCACTCGCCAGGCGGTCGATGGTCGCGACCAGGGTCGCGCCGTCCACGCCCAGCTGCTGGGCCAGCGCGGTCTGCGACGGCGGGCGCGCGTCCTCGCCGGCGGCGCGCTGCATCTCCGCCAGCGCGGCGATGGCGCTCCAGCCGGCCGCGGTCAGCCCGCAGCGCTTCAGCTGGCGCTCGAGCGCTTTTTGCCAGGCCCGTCCGCCTGCCTGCAGAGCCTGCATGAACTTCTCGTCAAGCGTATCCATAGGTTACCCAATCGTTGGACATGCGAATTATCTGCCTGTTCTGGAATATGTGGCCACACGCGAAGATTTAATGCGCGAATTGGTTAAACGGATATTGCTCTCAGAAATTACAGTGCTTAGAATCAACTCATTCCCCTAAGCAATTGGTTTCTTGCGAGCACATCCGTAAGGCCACTGTCTCAGAGTTTTCCATGTTTAGAGCACCCGCATCTGTTCGCAAACTTACCTCCGCAGTGATTGTGGTCCTGGCCATGCTGCCCGGCTTCTCGGTCGAGCAGGAGCTGCAACTGGACTACCGGATCAACGAACACATCGTGCTGATCCCGGCCGGCCGCAACCTCCAGGCACGCCTGGAGACGACCGTCTTCCAGCCGAACGGTCCGGGGCCGTTCCCCTTGATTATCATTAATCACGGCAAGGATCCGGGTCACCCGAACCTGCAGCCGCGCGACCGCTTCTATCACATGGCGCACGCCTTCGTGGCCCGGGGCTACGCGGTGATGGTGCCGATGCGCCAGGGCTTCGCCAACTCGACCGGCCGCTACCGCGACCACGGCTGCGACATGACGGCCAACGGCTACACCCAGGCCGAGGACATCCGCGACACCCTGGAATACGCCCGTGCGCAGAAGTGGATCGACGCCGACCGCATCGTGATCGCCGGTCAGTCCTACGGCGGCCTGGCGACGATCGCGCTGGGCACCCAGGAACTGCCGGGCGTGCGCGGCCTGATCAACTTTGCAGGCGGTCTGCGCGATGACAGCAACGGCTGCGGCTGGCGCTCGGCCCTGGTCTCGGCCTTTGCCGAATACGGTTCGCAGAACAAGCTGCCGAGCCTGTGGATGTACGGCCAGAACGATTCGCTGTTCGGCCCGGAACTGGTGGCGCGCATGCACGATGCCTTCGAACAGGCCGGCGGCAAGGCCAGGCTGGTCGAATACGCCGCCTTCAAGCGCGATTCGCACGGCATGCTGGCCAGCCGCGACGGCGAGAAGGTCTGGCTGGCCGACACCATGCAGTTCCTGGACCGCATCGGCATGCCGACCAAGGTGGTCTACAAGGTGCCCGAGCCGCCGATGCCGCAGCCGACCAACTTCGCGAAGATCGACGACGTCGAGTCGGTGCCCTTCCTGAGCGAAAACGGCAAGCGCGCCTATTCGGAATACCTGACCAAGATGACGCCGCGCGCCTTCGCGGTGTCGAGCAGCGGCGCCTGGTGCTGGGCCGAGGAAGGCGAAGACCCGGAAGCCCGCGCCCTGGCCACCTGCTCGGCCAAGAGCGACAAGCCGTGCCGCCTGTACTCGGTCGACGAGCACGTGGTGTGGAATCCGGACCTGGCCGAGAAGGCCGCGGTGACGGCCTCGAACACGCCGGCGCCGAGCAGCGATGCGGCCGGTACGGCGCAGATGGGTAGTACCGCGGCTGTGGCCAACTAATATAGGCCGTTGTTCCCGCGAAGGCGGGAACCCAAGTTTGACGATCTGCCCGCAACTTGGGTCCCCGCCTGCGCGGGGACGACGTGTTGAAGCCGCGCAAACTCTTAACCCAATCCCAATTCGACAATGCAGTGTCCGCCACCCTCAAGGGGAGCCCTGCATGTCACTCATCAACACCCTCATCACCCGAGCGCTGCTGGCCCTGGCCTGCCTGCTGGGCAGCGCCCCTGCCGGGGCCGCCAATAACGACCCGGTAATCCTGGTCCACGGCTTCCTCGGCTTCGGGCCGGACACCTATCCCGGCAACGGCTTCCTGTACTGGGGCGGCTACCACAACATCGCTGCGCGCATGCAGGTCTACAAGGGGCCGCACGCGGTCTACACGGCCGGCGTCGGCGCCATCAGCTCCAACTGGGACCGCGCCGCCGAGCTGTATGTCCAGATCAAGGGCGGCTGCGTCGACTATGGGGCCACCCACGTCGCGCGCTACGGCTATCCCGGCCAGGCGCGCCGGCCGGCCGGCAAGTGCTGGGCCGCCGATCCGAACGACAACCCGCACGGCTACCCGCTCGCCTTCTACCCGCAATGGGATGCGGTGCATCCGGTCCACCTGATCGGCCACAGCCAGGGCGGCACCACGATCCGCGCGCTGGTCCAGCTGCTGGAGCACGGTTCGCCCGATGGCGACGAAGGCGGCGCCGAGCTTTACCGCGGCGGCAAGACCGGCTGGGTGAAGAGCGTGGTAACCATCTCGGCGCCGCACGACGGCACCACCCTGCGCGACGCCGTGCTCGACGTCCTGCCCGTGCTAAAAAATGAGCTGCGCAGTCCGCTGCGCGACATCCTCGACAACCGCCTGGCGCACTGGGAGCTGGCGCCGGACGGCGCGCGCGAGTTCAACCGCTGGGCGCAGACCTCCGCCTCGGTCTACTGGTTTTCGGTGGGGACGCTGGCG
>Ga0265798_10002377_pt1 | contig 27856 bp, 18 predicted proteins | sample P3T30metagenome_FD_192430 | JGI IMG/M metagenome (GOLD analysis project Ga0265798, IMG submission 192430) | Plant litter microbial communities from East Loma Ridge, Irvine, California - P3 T30 | ecosystem: Environmental > Terrestrial > Plant litter > Unclassified | place: USA: California...
GCGTCGACCTGTGCAATGACATCATCCGCGAGGAGGTGCAGGAAGCACAGGCCGAAAGCAGTGCGCATAAATTGCCTTCGCCCAAAGAAATCAGCGGCATCCTTGACCAGTACGTGATTGGTCAGGAGCGTGCCAAAAAGGTTCTCGCAGTAGCGGTGTACAACCACTACAAGCGTCTGAACCAGCGCGACAAGAAAAATGACGATGTGGAACTGGGCAAGAGCAACATCCTGCTGATCGGCCCTACGGGTTCCGGCAAGACGCTGCTGGCTGAAACACTGGCCCGTCTGCTCAATGTACCGTTCACCATCGCCGACGCCACCACCCTGACCGAAGCCGGTTATGTGGGTGAGGACGTGGAAAACATTATTCAGAAGCTGTTGCAGAAATGTGATTACGACGTAGAGAAGGCCCAGATGGGTATCGTCTACATCGATGAAATCGACAAGATTTCGCGCAAATCCGACAACCCTTCGATTACGCGTGACGTTTCGGGTGAAGGCGTGCAGCAAGCCTTGCTGAAACTGATTGAAGGTACGGTGGCTTCGGTTCCGCCTCAGGGTGGCCGCAAGCATCCACAGCAGGAATTCCTGCAGGTGGACACGCGCAACATTCTGTTTATCTGTGGTGGCGCCTTCTCGGGCCTGGAAAAGGTCATTCAGAACCGCTCCACGCGCGGCGGCATCGGTTTCAACGCCGAAGTCCGCAGCAAGGAAGAGGGCAAGAAGGTTGGCGAATCCCTGCGTGAAGTCGAGCCTGACGATCTGGTCAAGTTCGGTCTGATCCCTGAATTCGTGGGCCGTCTGCCGGTTCTGGCAACGCTGGACGAGCTGGATGAGGCTGCATTGATGCAGATTCTCACCGAGCCGAAGAACGCGCTGACCAAGCAGTACGCCAAGCTGTTCGAGATGGAAGGTGTGGACCTCGAATTCCGCACCGATGCGCTGAAATCGGTTGCCCGTCGTGCGCTGGAGCGCAAGACCGGTGCCCGTGGCCTGCGCTCTATTCTGGAAGGCGTGTTGCTCGACACCATGTACGAGATCCCGTCGCAGAGCGACGTGAGCAAGGTGGTGATCGACGAAAGCGTGATCGATGGCTCGTCCAAGCCGCTGCTGATCTACGAAAACAGCGAGCCGCCTGCAAAGGTCGCTCCTGACGCGTAACGGCACTGTCGTTACACGTGAAGAGACACGAAAGGGGGCCCTCAGGGTCCCCTTTTGCATTTCCGGCACTCCCGTTCGTCTTGTAGAAGAGGGCGAACCAGAGAGGGCCGCAGCCCATGGGGCTTGTTTTTTTCGAACGCTACCCCCATCTTGGCTTCAAGCTAATTCCATCTGTCCCGGCCGTTTGGCCGCTGTAGAGGCGAAATCATGAAGACCACCATCGAATTGCCTCTTTTGCCATTGCGTGATGTCGTGGTTTATCCGCACATGGTTATCCCGCTGTTCGTGGGGCGCGAGAAGTCTATCGAAGCCCTTGAGGCAGCGATGACGGGTGATAAACAGATCCTGTTGCTCGCGCAAAGAAACCCTGCTGACGATGATCCTGATGAGCAGGCTCTTTATAGCGTCGGCACCATTGCAACCGTATTGCAGTTGCTCAAATTGCCCGATGGCACCGTCAAGGTGCTGGTCGAGGGTGAGCAACGTGGTTCTGTCGAGCGTTTCATCGAGGTCGACGGTCATTACCGCGCCGAAGTCGCGCTGATCGACGAAGTAGACGCCCCGGATCGTGAATCCGAAGTCTTTGTCCGCAGCCTGCTGGCTCAGTTCGAGCAGTACGTGCAACTGGGCAAGAAAGTCCCTGCAGAAGTCCTGTCGTCGCTCAACAGCATCGATGAGCCTGGCCGTCTGGTAGACACCATGGCAGCCCATATGGCGCTCAAGATCGAGCAGAAGCAGGACATCCTCGAAATTATCGACCTGTCGGCCCGTGTCGAACACGTGCTGGCGCTGCTGGATGCTGAAATCGACCTGCTGCAGGTCGAGAAGCGCATCCGCGGCCGCGTCAAGAAACAAATGGAGCGCAGCCAGCGCGAGTACTACCTGAATGAGCAGATGAAGGCCATTCAGAAAGAACTGGGCGATGGCGATGAAGGCCACAACGAAATCGAAGAGCTGAAAAAGCGTATCGACGCCGCTGGGCTGCCAAAGGATGCGCTGGCCAAGGCCACTGCCGAGCTGAACAAGCTTAAGCAGATGTCGCCAATGTCGGCCGAGGCCACCGTCGTGCGTTCCTACATCGACTGGCTGGTTCAGGTGCCGTGGAAGGCGCAGAGCAAGGTGCGTCTTGATCTGGCCCGTGCCGAAGCCATTCTGGATGCCGACCACTACGGTCTGGATGAGGTCAAGGAACGCATCCTTGAGTACCTCGCCGTGCAGAAGCGCGTGAAGAAGATTCGCGGTCCTGTGTTGTGCCTGGTAGGACCACCGGGGGTGGGTAAAACCTCGCTCGCCGAGTCGATTGCCAACGCAACCAATCGCAAGTTCGTGCGTATGGCCCTGGGTGGCGTGCGTGACGAGGCTGAAATTCGTGGTCATCGCCGGACTTATATCGGTTCGATGCCTGGAAGATTGATACAAAAGATGACGAAGGTTGGCGTGCGCAACCCACTGTTCCTGCTCGATGAAATCGACAAGATGGGCAGTGACATGCGTGGCGATCCGGCGTCGGCTTTGCTGGAGGTCCTGGACCCCGAGCAGAACCACAACTTCAACGACCACTACCTTGAGGTCGATTACGACCTGTCGGACGTGATGTTTCTGTGCACCTCGAACTCGATGAACATTCCGCCAGCGCTGCTGGACCGGATGGAAGTCATTCGTTTGCCGGGCTACACCGAAGACGAGAAGATCAACATTGCCGTCAAATACCTTTCGCCGAAGCAGATTCAGGCCAACGGTCTGAAGAAGGGCGAGATCGAATTCGACGAGGAAGCGATCCGCGACATCATCCGTTACTACACCCGTGAAGCGGGCGTGCGCGGGCTGGAGCGCCAGATTGCCAAGGTCTGCCGCAAGGCGGTCAAAGAGCATGCACTGGAAAAACGCTTTGCCGTTCACGTCACTGCCGACATGCTCGAGCACTTCCTGGGCGTGCGCAAGTTCCGTTATGGCCTTGCCGAGCAGCAGGATCAGATCGGTCAGGTAACGGGCCTTGCCTGGACTCAGGTAGGCGGTGAGCTGTTGACCATCGAGGCGGCTGTCGTACCCGGCAAGGGTCAGTTGATCAAGACCGGTTCGCTGGGTGATGTGATGGTCGAATCCATCACGGCAGCCCAGACCGTCGTGCGCAGCCGTGCTCGCAGCCTGGGCATTTCTGCGGACTTCCACGAGAAGCACGACACGCATATCCACATGCCTGAGGGTGCTACGCCGAAAGACGGCCCAAGCGCGGGTGTAGGCATGTGCACGGCGCTGGTGTCGGCATTGACCCAGATTCCCGTGCGTGCCGATGTGGCAATGACCGGTGAAATTACCCTGCGGGGTCAGGTGCTTGCCATCGGTGGTCTGAAGGAAAAACTTCTGGCTGCACACCGCGGTGGAATCAAGACCGTGATCATTCCTGAAGAAAATGTACGCGATTTGAAGGAAATTCCTGACAATATCAAACAGGATCTTCAGATAAAGCCGGTTAAATGGATTGACGAAGTCCTGCAAATTGCGCTGCAATACGCCCCGGAGCCCTTGCCGGATGTGGCTCCTGATCTCGTTGCAAAGGATGAAAAACGCGAGTCTGACTCTAAGGAAAGAATTAGCACGCATTAAGTCTGGCAGGCTTCCTTGACAGCTTTTTAGAGCCCTTGTTATAAAGCGGCTCTTTGAAGCAAGTCCGGCAGGCCTTCCAGCGCTCGTTTTGCTTAACACCTAAAACTTAGAAACATACTCAAAATAGAGATAAGGGGACTTAGAGTGAACAAGTCGGAACTGATTGATGCTATCGCTGCATCTGCTGATATCCCGAAAGCTGCTGCTGGCCGTGCGCTGGACGCAGTGATCGAATCCGTCACTGGCGCTCTGAAGGCTGGCGACTCGGTTGTTTTGGTTGGCTTTGGTACGTTCTCCGTTACAGATCGTCCTGCGCGCACCGGTCGTAATCCTCAGACTGGCAAGACGCTGGAAATCGCTGCTGCTAAGAAACCAGGTTTCAAAGCCGGTAAAGCCCTGAAAGAAGCTGTCAACTAAGCCTCTTTATGCCTTTGCCCGCTGGATCGGTGTTGTTCTGATCCAGTAGCGGAGCGGTGGTGCAGTCGGTTGCAACGCCGAAGGGTTCGAGCCCTTCCGCTCCGTCAGTTACGAGAAGGCGCATCCTCGGATGCGCCTTTCTTCTATCCGCTTTCTACCCACGCTCCGCGGTTGGTTAGTCGGTTCAACCGTTTTGGGGGACGCAATGCTGCAGAACATCAGGGACAATTCACAGGGCTGGATTGCCAAGACAATCATCGGAATCATCGTCGCATTGATGGCCTTCACCGGCATCGAGGCAATGTTTACCGCTACCAGCAACAAGCAGAACGCTGCCGAGGTCAATGGCGAGGACATCTCTCAGAACGAGCTGAGCCAGGCCGTGGACATGCAACGCCGTCAGTTGGCCCAGCAACTCTCTCAACAGCTGGGCAAGGATTTCGATCCTGCAATGCTGGACGAGAAGCTGCTGCGCGAGTCCGCTCTCAAAGGGCTGATCGACCGCAAGCTGCTGCTGCAGGGCGCAGCCGATTCCAAATTCTCCTTTTCCGACGCGGCACTGGATCAGCAGCTTTTGCAGACGCCTGAATTTCAGGTTGATGGCAAATTCAGCGCAGACCGTTTCGATCAGGTGATTCGTCAGCTGGGCTACAGCCGCATGCAATTCCGCCAGATGCTGGGTCAGGAAATGCTCATCGGTCAGGTCCGTGCCGGTGTCGCAGGCAGTGCGTTCGTGACCGACGCTCAGGTCGATGCCTTTGCCCGTCTGGAAAAACAGACCCGTGATTTCGCTTCGTTGACGCTGCCGGCCGATCCTTCGGCAGTCAAAGTCACCGACGACGAGGTCAAGGCTCACTATGACGAGCACGCCAAAGAGTTCATGAGTCCCGAGCAGGTCGTGCTCGACTACATCGAGTTGAAGAAGTCTGCCTTCTTCGACAAGGTGCAGGTCAAGGATGAAGACTTGCAGGCGGCCTATCAGAAAGAGATCGCCAACCTCGCCGAGCAGCGTCGCGCTGCGCACATCCTGATCGAAGTGAACGACAAGCTCAGCGATGAGCAGGCCAAGGCGAAGATTGAAGAAATTCAGCAGCGTCTGGCCAAGGGTGAGGACTTTGCCGCGCTGGCCAAGGAGTTCTCGCAGGACCCGGGTTCGTCGAGCAAGGGTGGTGATCTGGGCTATGCAGGCAAGGGTGTTTACGACCCTGCATTCGAAGACGCACTGTACGGCTTGAACAAGGACCAGGTTTCGCAACCTGTGCGCACCGACTTCGGCTGGCACCTGATCAAGCTGCTGGGTGTTGAAGCGCCTTCGGTGCCGACCTTCGCGAGCCTGAAAGACAAGCTGACCAACGACCTCAAGTCGCAGCAGGTCGAGCAGAAGTTCGTCGAAGTGACCAAGCAGCTGGAAGATTCGGCGTTCGAATCGTCTGATCTGACCCAGCCGGCTCAGGATCTGGGCCTCAAGGTTCAGACTACCGCGCCATTCGGTCGTGAAGGCGGCGAAGGTCTGACGGCCAACCGTGCGGTCATCCAGGCTGCGTTCAGCCCGGAAGTACTGGAAGAAGGTTCCAACAGCAACACGCTGGAGCTGGATCCCGAGACTGTCGTGGTGGTGCGTGCCAAAGAGCATCTGCAGCCACAGCAGCTGCCGCTTGAAAGCGTCGCCAGTGCCATTCGTGCCCAGTTGGTCAAGGAGCACGCAAGTGCTGCGGCCAAGGCCAAGGGTGAGGCTCTGCTGGCCGGTCTGCGTGACGGCAAGATCCCGCTGGCAGCCAAGCAGGAAGGCCATGAGTGGAAAGTCATGGAAGCAGTCACTCGCAGTCAGGAAGGTATCGATCCTGCTGTCCTGCAGGCGCTGTTCCGCATGCCCAAGCCGACTGGCAAGGACAAGCCTGAATACACCAGCCAGACCGCAGCCGATGGCAGCTTTGTGATCGTGCGTCTCAATGGTGTGAATCAGGCGGCTGCACCGACTGACGCGGAAAAGGCGCAATACCGCCGCTTCCTCGCATCGCGTGCCGGTCAGCAGGATTTCGCAGCGTTCCGTGCGCAGCTGGAAAGCAAGGCGAAGATCGAGAAGTTCTAAGCCCGGTGTCATGCAGGGTCATGTCGGAAACGACCTGACCCTTTGCAGAAGCCAAAAAAGAAGGCCGCTCACTGAGCGGCCTTCTTTTTGTGTCTCGGAAAGTGCCGCTCGCAATGAGCGGCACCCGCCTGTCACTCTTCGATGTTGCCCATCGCGGTGGTGTTGAAGCCGCCGTCGACGTACATGATCTCACCGCTGATGCCCGAGGCCAGATCGGAGCACAGGAACGCGCCTGCGTTGCCGACTTCGTCGATGGTCACGTTGCGACGCAGAGGGGTCTGCGCTTCGTTGGCGGCCAGCATCTTGCGGAAGTTCTTGATGCCCGACGCTGCCAGAGTACGGATCGGACCTGCCGAAACCGCGTTGACGCGCGTGCCTTCAGGACCGAGGCTGCCAGCCAGGTAACGAACACCGGCTTCCAGACTCGCCTTGGCCATGCCCATCACGTTGTAGTTAGGCATGGTGCGCTCTGCGCCCAGGTACGAAAGGGTCAGCAGGCTGCCATTGCGGCCTTTCATCATTTCGCGGCCGGCCTTGGCCAGTGCCACGAAGCTGTAGGCGCTGATGTCGTGAGCGATGCGGAAGCCATCACGAGTGGTGGCTTCGGTGAAGTCGCCATCGAGCTGGTCGCCCGGTGCGAAACCTACCGAGTGCACGATCACGTCCAGGCCGTCCCACTTCTTGCTCAGCTCTTCGAAGACCTTGTTGATCTCTTCGTCGCTGGCCACGTCGCAAGGGAAGCACAGTTCAGGGCCCGAGCCCCAGCCTGCGGCGAACTCTTCGACACGACCCTTGAGTTTGTCGTTCTGGTAGGTGAAAGCAAGCTCTGCACCTTCACGATGCATGGCGGCAGCGATGCCGGATGCGATGGACAGTTTACTGGCGACACCGACGATCAGGACGCGCTTACCGGCGAGAAAACCCATGTGTTGTTCCTCTTCAGGTTAATCGACAGCGACTGGTGCCAAAAAGGCGGCTTCCAGAAGCTGCTGTGTATAAGGATGTTGCGGTGCGGCAAAAACAGCCTGCGCCGCACCCTGTTCGACCACTTGGCCTTGCTTGACCACCATCAGTTGGTGGCTCAGCGCTTTGACGACAGCCAGGTCATGGCTGATGAACAAATACGTCAGGTTGTACTTGGTTTGCAGCGAGCGAAGCAGCTCGACCACCTGGCGCTGCACTGTCCGGTCGAGCGCCGAAGTCGGCTCGTCCAGCAGTATCAGTGCCGGCTTGAGCACCAGGGCCCGGGCAATGGCGATCCTCTGTCGCTGACCACCAGAGAACTCGTGAGGGTAGCGGTGCCGGGTTTCCGGATCCAGACCTACTTCCCTGAGTGCTTCGATGATCGCCGTTTCCTGCTCGGCGGCTGTCCCCATGTTGTGAATGCGCAGGCCTTCGCCAACGATATCACTCACCGACATGCGCGGGCTCAGGCTGCCAAACGGGTCCTGGAACACCACCTGCATCTGTCTGCGCAACGGACGGACCTGTTGCTGCGACAGGGAGTCTAGCGGTTTGCCCCTGAAACGTATGGTGCCTTCGCTACCGATGAGCCTGAGAATCGCCAGGCCCAGCGTCGATTTGCCCGATCCGCTTTCACCCACGATCCCCAGTGTTTGCCCTTCCGGCAGGCTGAAGCGGATACCGTCGACCGCCTTGACGTGATCGACGGTGCGCTTGAGCAGGCCTTTCTTGATCGGAAACCAGACTTTCAGGTCCTCGACCTCGAGCAGCGGAGCACCTGCGGGGTTGGTTGAAGGACCGCCGCTGGGCTCTGCGCTGAGCAATACTTTGGTGTACGGGTGCTGCGGTGAACGGAACAGCTCTTCGCACGATGCCTGTTCGACGATGCAACCGCGCTGCATGACACATACTCGGTTGGCTATTTGCCTCACAACGTTCAAATCGTGGCTGATCAGCAGCAGCGCCATGCCCAGCCGCGCCTGCAAATGCTTGAGCAATTCGAGGATTTTCAGCTGCACGGTCACATCAAGCGCGGTGGTCGGCTCGTCGGCAATCAGCAGCTCAGGTTCGTTGGCCAGGGCCATGGCGATCATGACACGCTGGCGCTGGCCGCCTGACAGCTCGTGTGGAAGCGCTTTGAGGCGTTTGCGCGGCTCTGGTATGCCAACCAGATCCAGCAGCTCCAGCGTACGCTCAGTGGCCGCCTTGCCGGTAAGGCCCTTGTGCAGGCCCAAGACTTCGTTGATTTGCTTTTCCACTGAATGCAGCGGGTTCAGCGAGGTCATCGGCTCCTGGAAAATCATGGCGATGCGGTTGCCACGGATCGAACGCAGTTTTTTCTCTTCGACCTTCAGCAGGTCGTCGCCCGCATAACGGATGGTGCCGCTGGGATGGCTGGCGATGGGGTAGGGCAGCAGACGCAGGATCGAGTGCGCCGTCACGGACTTGCCCGAGCCACTTTCACCGACCAGGGCAAGGGTTTCGCCGCGACGAATATCGAAACTGATGTTCTCGACCACCCGTTGCCGCGAGTCGCCCGTCACGAACTCGACCGCCAGATCGCGGATTTCGATCAGATTGTCATTGTTCATCTTATTTCCTTGGGTCGAAAGCATCGCGGGCGGATTCGCCGATGAACACCAGCAGGCTCAGCATCAGGGCCAGCACCGCAAAGGCGCTGATCCCCAGCCAGGGGGCCTGCAGGTTGGATTTGCCCTGCGCGACCAGTTCGCCCAGCGAAGGCGATCCGGCAGGCAGGCCGAAGCCCAGGAAGTCCAGTGCTGTCAGGGTGCCGATCGCACCCGTGAGAATGAACGGCATGAAGGTCATGGTCGATACCATGGCGTTGGGCAGGATGTGACGGAACATGATCGCGCCATTCTCCATGCCCAGTGCGCGGGCGGCACGCACGTATTCCAGGTTGCGGCCCCGTAGGAACTCTGCACGCACCACGTCCACCAGACCCATCCAGGAGAACAGCAGCATGATGCCCAGCAGCCACCAGAAGTTGGGCTGCACGAAACTGGCCAGAATGATCAGCAGGTAGAGCACCGGCAGCCCGGACCATACTTCCAGAAACCGCTGGCCCAGCAGATCGACCCAGCCGCCATAGAAGCCCTGCAGCGCACCGGCCACCACCCCTATGATCGAGCTGAGAATCGTGAGGGTCAGGGCAAACAGCACCGAGATCCTAAAGCCATAGATTACCCGTGCCAGCACATCGCGGCCTTGGTCGTCAGTGCCCAGCAGGTTCTCCCGCGACGGCGGGGCGGGGGCAGGGACTTTCAAGTCATAGTTGATGCTCTGGTAGCTGAACGGGATCGGCGCCCACAGGGTCCAGCCGCCCTTGGCCGCCAGCAGCTCCTTGATGTAGGGGCTCTTGTAGTTGGCTTCCAGCGGGAATTCACCGCCGAAGGTGGTTTCCGGATATCGCTCCAGCACCGGGAAATACCATTGGCCGTCGTAGCGCACGGCCAGCGGCTTGTCGTTGGCGATCAGTTCGGCGCCCAGGCTCAGGCCGAACAGCAGCAGGAACAGCCACAGTGACCACCAGCCGCGTTTGTTGGCCTTGAAACGTTCGAAGCGGCGGCGATTGAGAGGAGACAGCTTCATATCAATGCTTCCTGCTTTCAAAGTCGATGCGCGGGTCTACCAGCGTATAAGTGATGTCGCCAATCAGCTTCACCACCAGACCCAGCAGGGTGAAAATGAACAGCGTGCCAAACACCACGGGGTAATCGCGGTTGATGGCCGCTTCAAAACTCATCAGGCCCAGACCGTCCAGGGAGAAGATCACTTCCACCAGCAGCGAGCCGGTGAAGAAGATGCCCATGAAGGCGGCCGGGAAACCGGCAATCACCAGTAGCATTGCGTTGCGGAACACATGGCCGTACAGCACCTTGTGATTGCTCAGGCCCTTGGCCTTGGCGGTGGTGACGTACTGTTTGCTGATCTCGTCGAGAAAGCTGTTCTTGGTCAGCAGGGTCATGGTCGCGAAGTTGCCGATCACCAGCGCAGTGACCGGCAGCACCAGATGCCAGAAGTAATCGAGAATCTTGCCCGCCGTGCTCAGCTCTTCGAAGTTGTTCGAGGTCAGCCCGCGCAAGGGGAACCAGTTGAAGTAACTGCCGCCGGAAAACACCACGATCAACAGAATTGCGAACAGGAAGGCCGGTATCGCGTAGCCGACGATGATTGCCGAGCTGGTCCAGACGTCGAAGTGGCTGCCATGTCGGGTGGCCTTGGCGATGCCCAGCGGGATCGACACCAGGTACATGATCAGAGTGCTCCACAGCCCGAGGGAAATGGACACCGGCATCTTCTCGACGATCAGGTCGATCACTTTGGCGTCCCTGAAGAAGCTGTCACCGAAATCCAGCGTGGTGTAGTTCTTGATCATGATCCACAGGCGTTCCGGTGCAGACTTGTCGAAGCCGTACATGCGCTCGATTTCCTTGACCAGCGCCGGATCCAGACCCTGCGCGCCCCGGTAGTTCGAACCCGCTACCGAAACCTCCGCACCGCCGCCGGCGATGCGGCTGGTTGCACCGTCGAAGCCTTCGATCTTGGCGATCATCTGCTCGACAGGTCCGCCGGGCGCGGCCTGGATGATGATGAAGTTGATGACCAGGATCCCGAACAGGGTCGGAATGATCAGCAGCAGCCTTCGCAGAATATAGGCCAGCATGTTATTGCTCCGTGCTCGCGGGGGCGGTCTGGTCTGGAGGGGATGAGACTGGAACCGCCGGTTGTGCATCCGGTTTGGCCCACCACGTCATCAGGCCGATATCCGACAAGGCTTTGGCTTTCGGGTGGTCAAGGTGATTCCAGTAGGCGACGCGCCAGGTCTTGATGTGCCAGTTGGGCACAACGTAGAACCCCCACAGCAATACTCTGTCCAGCGCCTTGGTGTAAGTGATCAGGCTTTGTCTGGAATCGGCGTTGATCAGACCGCTTACCAGAGTGTCGATTGCCGGATCCTTGAGGCCTATGACATTTCGGCTGCCAGGGTTGTCAGCGCTGGACGAGTCGAAGTACACCCGCTGCTCGTTACCGGGTGAACTGGACTGCGGAAAGCTGCTGACGATCATGTCGTAGTCACGTGAACGCAGGCGGTTGATGTATTGCGACACGTCGGCGCGGCGGATCACCAGTTCGATACCTAGATCGCTCAGGTTGCGTTTGTAGGGCAGCAGAATGCGTTCGAACTCGGTCTGTGCGATCAGGAACTCCAGTTTGACCGGGTTACCCTGAGTGTCGACCATCTTGTCATCAACGATTTTCCAGCCAGCTTCCTGCAGCAGTTGAAAGGCGCGACGCTGCTGCGGACGGATCATGCCGCTGCCATCGGTGACCGGCAGCGTGAACGCTTCGGTGAACACCCGGTCCGGAATCTTGCCGCGCAATGGCTCCAGAATCTTGAGCTCTTCAGGGGAGGGCAGGCCGCTGGAGGCCATTTCCGAATTGTCGAAATAGCTCTTCGTGCGGCTGTAGGAGCCGTTGAACAATTGCTTGTTGGTCCATTCGAAATCCAGCAACAGCGTCAATGCCTCGCGCACGCGAGCGTCCTGAAACACCGGTTTGCGCAGGTTGAGCACGAAGCCCTGCATGCCGGTCGGGTTGCCGTTCGGAAGTTCTTCCTGGATGAGTCGTCCAGCCTTGACCGCAGGTGTGTTGTACGCCGTGGCCCAGTTCTTGGCGCTGGTTTCTATCCAGTAATCGAATTGGCCGGCTTTACCCGCTTCCAGCGCCACGGTGTTGTCGCGATAGTAATCGGTGGTCAACACGTCGAAGTTGTAAAAGCCCTTGTTTATCGGCAGGTCCTTGGCCCAGTAGTCCTTGACTCGCTCGTAGCGCACTGAACGCCCGGCTTTTACATCGACGACCTTATAGGGCCCGCTGCCCAGCGGGAAATCCAGATTGCCCTTGCTGAAATCCCGTGTGGCCCAGAAATGCTTGGGCAATACCGGCAGTTGTCCAAGGATCAGTGGCATCTCGCGGCTGCCCTTGTGCTTGAACTTGAACAGTACGCGCAGCGGGTCTTCAACGACGACCTGGTCGACATCGGCGTAGTAGCCTTTGTACATGGGCGAGCCATGCTCCATCAGTGTCTTGAAGCTGAACTCCACGTCTTCGGCACGGACAGGGTGACCGTCGTGGAAGCGTGCCTCGGGACGCAGATAGAAACGCACCCAGCTGTTGTCGGGAGCCTTCTCGATCTTGCCAGCGATCAGTCCGTATTCACTGAACGGCTCGTCAAGGCTGGCGCGGGCCAGAGTGTCGTAGATCAGACCGATATCATCTGCAGGCACCCCCTTGTTGATGAACGGGTTCAGGCTGTCAAACCCGCCGAAACCGGCTTGGCGGAGCGTGCCACCTTTCGGGGCATCCGGGTTCACATAGTCGAAGTGCTTGAAGTCGGCCGGATATTTGGGCGCTTCGTCGTACAGCGTCACGGCGTGCTGAGGTGCAGCCTGTACCGAGCAGGCCAGGCTTGCCAACAGCAGCGCGGCTGTTCGCAGGCGCAGGGAATGCAAAGGGTTCATCGGGGCTTCTCCAGAGACTTGAGCCACCACGCACGCAGCCCCAGGGTGTAGGGCGGGGTGGTGACCATGGCGAATCGATTGCGATACGCAAGACGATGATTGTTCAGGTACCAGTTCGGAATGCTGTAGTGCTGGGACAGCAGGACGCGATCCAGCGCGCGGGCGGTGGCCACCTGCTCATCGCGGGTCTGGGCAGCCAGCAGTTTGTTCAGAAGGCCGTCGACCACCGGATTGGCGACACCTGCGTAGTTCTTGCTGCCGTGGATGGACGCCTGGCTCGAATGAAAGTACTGCCACTGCTCCAGGCCTGGGCTGAGCGTCTGCTGCAGGGTCATGAGGATCATGTCGAAGTCGAAGCGATCCAGGCGCTGCTTGTACTGTGCGCGGTCCACGGTGCGCAGGCCCGCATTGATCCCCAGGCGGCGCAGGTCTTCGATGTAGGGCAGCAGAATGCGTTCCAGGCTGGGGTTGACCAGCAGGATTTCGAAACGCAGCGGCTGGTTGTCGGCGTTGAGCAGGCCCCTGTCGGTAAGCTTCCAGCCTGCGCTGCCCAGCAGACCCAGCGCCTTGCGCAGTGTTTCGCGCGGGATTCCACCACCATCGGTTTTCGAGGGCATGAACGGTTGAGTAAAGAGGCTGGGCGGCAGTTGCTCCCGATAGGGCGCCAGTGCCAGCCACTCGCCACCTGTTGGCACTCCGGTCGCGGAAAACTCACTGTTCGGGTAGTAGCTGGTCGAACGTGCATAGGCATCGCTGAACAGCGTCCGGTTGGTCCATTCGAAGTTGAACAGCAGCCCCAGTGCTTCGCGAACCCGGACATCGGCGAACGCCGCGCGGCGGGTGTTCATGAACAACCCCTGGGTCTGGGTCGGGATCCGGTGCGGTATCTGCGCCTTGATCACGTCCCCGTTGGCAACCGCCGGAAAGTTGTAGCCGTTGGCCCAGTTTTTCGCCTGATGCTCGATATAGATATCGAACTCGCCGCCCTTGAATGCTTCGAAGGCCACGTCGTTGTCGCGGTAGAACTCCACTTCAACGCGGTCAAAGTTGTACTTGCCGCGGTTGACCGGCAGGTCCTTGCCCCAGTAATCCTTGACCCGTTCGAAGATCAACTGGCGCCCCGGTTGCACACGAGTGATGCGATAGGGGCCGCTGCCCAGTGGCGGCTCGAAGGTAGTGGCCTTGAAGTCCCGGTCCTTCCAGTAATGCTGCGGCAGTACCGGCAGTTCACCCAGACGCAGGATCAGCAGCGGATTACCGGCCCGTTTGAACACGAAGCGGATGCGGTGCCGGTCGAGAATGTCGACGCGCTGCACTTCCTGCAGGGCGGTGCGGTATTGAGGGTGACCGTCCTTGAGCAGCGTGCGGTACGAGAACGCCACGTCGTAGGCAGTGATCGGCTTGCCATCGTGAAAGCGCGCCTGAGGGCGGATGTTGAACACCACCCAACTGCGGTCTTCGCTGTATTCGACAGACTGGGCGATCAGGCCGTAGCTGGAGGTCGGCTCATCGCCGGAAGGATCGTACTGCCCGGTGCCGACCATCAACGTCTCGTTGAGCTCGTTGACGCCGTATTGCAGGAAATTGCCTGTCGATACCGGGCTGGTGCCTTTGAAGGTGTAGGGGTTGAGCGTGTCGAACGTGCCGAAGGCCATCATTCTCAGGGTGCCACCCTTCGGCGCCTCGGGATTGACCCAGTCGAAGTGAGTGAAGCTTGCCGGGTACTTGAGGACGCCAAACTGCGCATAACCGTGACTTTCGGTAATGGCTGCATTGGCGCAGAAGCTCAAGGCCAGACTGACGATTAGCAGGAAGGGACGTATCACGATCCAGGCGACTTGGGCTTTCGGGTCGCTAACAGTAACAGCTTGTCCCGACAGGAAAAAGACTGGAGAAGGGCGCATGACTGGAGAACAACAGAGTGCAGGTGTTCAGGTCAATTTCGGGCGGTAATACGGAGGCTTTCCTGGATCATGCCGATGCAGGGCATCGGCATGATCCGGAGCAGTTCATCAGTGTGGCAGATAGACCGTGAGGGTCTGGCCGGGCTTGAGGGCCTGGCCGGTACGCGGGTTCCAGCGCTTGAGATGTTGCATCTCGACGTTGAAGCGCTTAGCGACCAGATACATCGAGTCACCTTTCTGGATCTTGTACTGCATGGATTTCTTTTCGCCATCCTTGCTGCTGGCGCTGGCAACGGCCTTGCTGCTGGTTTTGCTGGTTTTGCTGTTGTCCTGCATCACCAGAGTCTGACCGATCTTGAGCTTGTGGCCGGACAACTTGTTCCAGCGCTGCAAATCCTCCACATCGACCTTGTTGGCCTGTGCGATGGTGGTCAGGTTGTCGCCGTTCCTCACTTTGTAGGTGCGGCTGCGAGCAGGCTTTTCATTGCTGGCCAGTGCTTCGAACACCGGCTGCGAGGTGTTCAGGCCCGGCTTGACCGGAATGCTCAACGACTGGCCAGCTTTCAGGCGATTGCCTGCCAGCTTGTTGTTGCTCTTGATCGAGCTGACGGTGACCTGATAACGGCTTGCGAGGCTTTCAAGCGTGTCGCCACGGCGAACGCGGTAAGGCTGCCAGGCGACCAGCTCTTCCTGCTTCATGGTCGACAGGCTGGCGGTCAACAGCTGCGCCTTGGACGTCGGCACCAGCAGATGCTGGGGGCCGTCGATGGTCAGGCGTTTCTTGAAAGCAGGGTTGAGCTGGATAAGCTCGTCTTCGTCGATGTCGGCGGCGCTGGCCACCTTGGACAGGTCGACGCGCTTGTTGAGCTCGACGACTTCGAAGTAGGGTTCGTTGGCAATCGGGTTCAGATTGACGCCATAGGCTTCCGGCGAGAGCACCACCTGTGACAGCGCCAGCAGTTTGGGCACGTAATCACGGGTTTCCTGCGGCAGCGGCAGGTTCCAGTAGTCAGTCGGCAGGTTGAGCTTGTCGTTACGTTCGATGGCGCGGCTGACCGTGCCTTCTCCGGCGTTATAGGCCGCGAGCGCCAGCAGCCAGTCACCGTTGAACATGTCGTGCAGACGTGTCAGATAGTCCAGTGCGGCAACGGTCGACGCCTGAATGTCGCGGCGTCCGTCGTAGAAATTGGTCTGACGCAGATTGAAGTAGCGCCCCGTCGACGGTATGAACTGCCAGAGGCCTACGGCCTGGCTGCGCGAGACGGCCATCGGGTTGTAGGCGCTTTCGATAACAGGAAGCAGGGCCAGTTCGAGCGGCATGTTGCGCTCTTCCAGACGCTCGACGATGTAATGCATGTAAAGACTGCCGCGCTCGCCAGCGTTTTCCAGAAAGGAAGGGTTGTTGGCGAACCAGAGGCGCTGCTGATCGATGCGAGGGTTCTGATCGTTACCCTGCTGCAACTGGAAACCCTGACGCATACGCTCCCAGACATCCTGAGGCGGTGCCTGCGGAGTGGCGGTCTTGTTGGTGAGAAAGATGGGTTTTTGCTTGATGCCGGTGGCCAGATTCGGCGCGCGGTATGAGCTGGAAGAATCGACGTGGGCTGTGCTCTGACAGCCGACCAGAAGCGCACTCGCTGCTACAGCCACGGCCTGGGCCAACCGAGTCAATGCGTCCGAATTTACAGGCTTGCTAATAGATGACGACATTGTTCGGGGGGTACATCCAGACGAAAATGTCGGGCGATTCTAGAAAGCGTGCTGCCGCTGGTCAACCTTTCAGAATTTTATTGCGATTTGACGGTCGCTTCAGAACTTGTCTTTCCATGCCCTCAAGCGGGCAAAGACCGCACTCTGCGAGGTGTTTTCCACGCCGGCCCGTTCGTCCGCTTTTTCTTTAACGGATGTTTCATGGGTACGCAGGAAGGGGTTGGTGCGTCGTTCAAGCGCCAGATTGGAAGGCAGGGTGATACGATTTTCCTCACGCAACTGAATAACCTCGGCAAGACGCTCGGCGATGTCCTTGTTGTCGGGCTCGACGGCCTGAGCGAACTTGAGGTTGCTCAGCGTGTACTCGTGGGCGCAGTAGATCAGGGTGGTGTCCGGCAGGGCGGCCAGTCGGCCGAGCGATGTATGCATCTGCTCCGGTGTGCCTTCGAACAGCCTGCCGCAGCCTGCTGCAAACAGGGTGTCGCCGCAGAACAGCAGCGGCCGGGTGGCGTCATCGTGGTAGAAGGCTATATGGCCGAGGGTATGTCCCGGAACCGCGTGAACGGTGAAGTCCAGACCCAGCACTGTAATGACGTCATGGTCGACAAGCGCAACGTCGCGCGCAGGGATGGTCTCCGCCTGCGGCCCCAGCACTCTGGCGTTCGTCATTTGCTTGATCTGCGCGACACCGCCTACGTGATCGTTGTGATGATGCGTGATCAGGATATCGGTGAGCTGATGATCCTGGTGATCGTTCAGCCAGGCCAGCACCGGGGCTGCGTCTCCCGGATCGACCACGGCGCAGCGTTTGGCCGAAAGGTCTTGTAACAACCAGATGTAGTTGTCATTGAAAGCGGGAAGGGCATGGATCTGTATCATGGCGCAGTTCGCATCGCAGGGAACAATCGTGCATCTTAGAGTCTGTTGCCGTTGTATGCGAGCACCTCTGGAGGAGAACTCATGACCGATGAAGCGTTCGCTCAGGCTGATCCTGAGTGGCTTGCCCTGATCAGCGCCGCTCGCCAATGGCTGTCCGGCCCGCTGGGCCAGCTTCTGCTCGAAGAGGAGCGCCAGGTTCTGGAAGAGGAACTCGGCCGCTACTTTGGCGGCTACCTTGTGCATTACGGGCCGTCGGCCGAAACCCCGCCGGTGGCGCATCAGGTGCAGCGCAATGTGCGGCTCGGCGCGCCATTGCCGGGGGTCGAAATCGTCTGTGAAGAACAGGCCTGGCCGTTGAGCGAGCACGCCGCCGATGTGGTGGTGCTGCAACATGGTCTGGATTTCTGCCTGTCGCCCCATGGCCTGCTGCGTGAAGCTGCCAGCAGCGTGCGGCCGGGCGGGCACTTGCTGATCATTGGCATCAATCCCTGGAGCGCCTGGGGCGTACGCCATGTTTTTGCCCGCGATGCGCTGCGCAAGGCCCGTTGCATCTCGCCTTCACGCGTTGCCGACTGGCTCAACCTGCTGGGCTTCGCGCTGGAGAAACGCCGCTTCGGATGCTATCGTCCGCCCCTTGCTTCGGCGGCGTGGCAGGCACGGCTTCTAGGGCTGGAAAACCTTGGCGAAGGGCGACAGAGCCCCGGCGGCGGCTTCTATCTTCTGGTCGCACGCAAGCTGGTGGTGGGTCTCAGGCCGTTGCGCCAAGTGCGTCGCGAACCGATGGGCAAGCTGATTCCGCTGCCCATGGCCAAGGTCAGCCGCACCACCCAGGACTCCTGAGTCCAGACCTGCCCACGCCCGCCATGAAGCCCATCATTCTGGAAAGGTTGTAATGAGCGATAGCGTAGAACTCTTCACTGATGGCGCCTGCAAAGGCAACCCCGGCCCCGGCGGCTGGGGCGCACTGCTGGTCTGCAAGGGCGTTGAAAAGGAGCTGTGGGGCGGCGAAGCCAACACCACCAACAATCGCATGGAACTGACCGGCGCCATCCGCGGCCTCGAAGAGCTCAAGCGTCCCTGCGAAGTCACGCTGGTCACCGACTCGCAATACGTGATGAAAGGCATCACCGAGTGGATGGTCAACTGGAAGAAACGCGGCTGGAAAACCGCAGCCAAGGAACCGGTCAAGAATGCCGATCTCTGGCAGCAACTGGACGAACAGGTCAGCCGACACACCGTGAAATGGCAATGGGTACGCGGTCATATCGGCCATCCCGGCAACGAGCGTGCCGACCAGTTGGCCAACCGCGGCGTCGACGAAGTGCGTGGCATCAAGCACGGCTAGACTGACATCGTCCTGTCTGCCGCAGGGTGAGGCAGGGGAACAGGCTGGCAAGGGCTGCGACATGCTAATATCGCGGCCTGCAAACGAGGCATCAGTTCATGGCATTGCAAAACACAGACAACAGATCGATCGTACTCGACACCGAAACCACCGGTATGCCGGTGACCGACGGGCACCGCATCATCGAGATCGGTTGCGTCGAGCTGATCGGCCGTCGCCTGACCGGGCGGCATTTTCACGTTTACCTGCAACCTGATCGCGAGAGCGATGAAGGCGCCATCGGCGTGCACGGTATCACCAACGAATTTCTGGTCGGCAAGCCGCGCTTTGCCGAAGTCGCCGATGAATTCTTCGAGTTCATCAAGGGCGCTCAGCTGATCATCCACAACGCGGCGTTCGACGTTGGTTTTATCAACAACGAATTTGCGTTGATGGGCGCTCACGACAAGACCGACATCACCCAGCACTGTACGGTGCTCGACACCCTGATGATGGCCCGCGAGCGGCATCCGGGGCAGCGCAACAGCCTCGATGCACTCTGCAAACGTTACGGCGTTGACAACTCGGGTCGTGAACTTCATGGCGCCTTGCTCGACTCCGAGATTCTGGCTGACGTTTATCTGGCAATGACTGGTGGACAGACTAGTCTGTCGCTGGCGGGCAATGCGTCCGATGGCAATGGTTCGGATGGTGGGTCGAGCAATCGTGGCAGTGAGATCCGCCGCCTGCCTGCCGATCGCACCCCGTGCCGAATCATTCATGCCAGCGAAAGTGAACTGGCCGAGCATGAAGTGCGTATGTCTACGATCGCCAAGGCATCCGGCGCGCCTGCGCTGTGGGTGCAACTGCTGGAGGCCCAGGCGCAGGCTTCATCCTGACAGCAACCGGCAAAGTGGTGACATGACTGTGGCAAACCCTGCTCTGAGTATCCGCGTCGCGGACGAGTGCTTCGAGGATTACATCCTCAACAGCGAATTCACGTTTACCGTTCGCGGTTACGCAACGCCGAAGATCGGGGAAAGTGTCGAGTCCTGGCAGGTGGAGCCTGTAGAGCCTTATCGCAAGAATTACGGCATCGACTCACAGGAGTTCTGTGATTACCGGGATTCTGCCGGCAGCTCGGTGCTGGTCGCGTGGCTGGATGGGCGGGCAGTCGGGCACATGGTGCTCAGTACCCATTGGAGCGGTTACGCCTATGTCGATGAGTTGGCCGTCGACGAGTCGGCGCGACGTCATGGCGTCGCACGGTCACTGCTGGACGTTGCCCAATTCTGGAGTCGCAAGCGCAACCTTCCCGGCATCATGCTGGAAACCCAGAACAACAACCTGGCGGCCTGCAAACTGTATGAGCAGTGTGGATTCGTGGTCGGCGGTGTGGACCATATGCGCTACAGGGGTATCGATCCGCAGACCCGCGAATCGGCGATCTTCTGGTACCTGATCTTTTCCCAGCCCTGATTCGCGCATGAACAGGGCCTGATTGTTGGGGTTTACTTCGGCAGGCGGGTCATCTTCACACCGGACTGCACCAGTTCGAAATCGTCCCCACCCAGATGCTTGACCCGGTCGCCGATAGCCAGGCGATAAGTGATCACAGGCTGACCCTGAGCCTCATCGGGCTGCGATTCATGAAATTCATGCACCGGATAAACGCGACCTTCCGCATCTCTGGCATGAAATTGTCCGACGAGAACTGAAGCCATTTGCTTTGAAACCTCTGAAACTGAATATAACTGCTGGTTTACGAATTCATCGAGGGGTGTAGACCACTGATTTATAGGGGAGTTTGCCGCCTGCAAAAAAATAGTCGGCGCTTGTGTCTGCCGGGGCAGGGAATGAAAGCGCCTTCGATTCGTCTAAACCCCTTGCGTGATCTATACCTTACCCTTTCATGAATCAGATGACGGATATTTCCATGAGCCAGATTCATTCCATCGCCGTATTGGTCGGCAGTCTACGCAAAGCGTCCATCAACCGTAAGATCGCCCTTGCTCTGGCGGAGCTGGCCCCTGCGAATCTAAAGCTGAATATCGTCGAAATTGGCGATCTGCCGCTGTACAACGAAGACATCGATGGCGAATCTGTTCCGCCTGCCTACACCGCGTTTCGCGAGCAACTCGCGGCCGCTGACGGGTTTCTTTTCGTGACGCCCGAGTACAACCGCTCGGTGCCAGGTGCTCTTAAAAATGCCATTGATGTTGGCTCGCGCCCTTACGGCAAAAGTGCGTTCAGCGGTAAGCCGGGTGCGGTCATCAGTGCGTCCCCCGGCGCGATCGGCGGCTTTGCTGCAAACCATCACCTGCGCCAGTCGCTGGTATTTCTGGATGTGCCTTGTCTGCAGCAGCCGGAAGCCTATCTGGGCAATGCCGGCACATTTTTCGATGAGGCCGGTACGCTGTCCGAAAAGACACGACCCTTCCTGCAGAGCTTCATCAACGCGTTCGCCGCCTGGGTTGAAAAGAACCACAAGGCTTGAGTGCCGTGCGCTGATTGGTCCCCGCTCAGGCGGGCTGACGAATTGCCTTATGTAACGCAGTCCTTCGGCTGCAATCAATAAGCTGTTTCCTTTTGTCCCTGTGCACGCTGTCGAACAGCGTGCACGGGGCACGATTTCAAGGAAACAGTACATGCCCGCGTCACCTCCCTATTTTTTCAGTGAATCACTCAGGTCGCAGTTTGCACGCGATGTACAGGAAGCGGCTGACGCTTCCCGAATCACCGCTGCGCAACGCGATTGGCTAACGAGACTGGCAGACATCGAAGGCCCGACATTGCCTGAGTCGGCGTTGCCCAGAGTCGATAAACTGGTCCTCAGTGGCACCAGAGTGCAGCTGGCCGAACTGGCCGGTGCGCTGTTGATCAGTGATCCTGCCGATTCCGATGCTCCGGTTTTCCTGAGCACGCTGCTGTTGGGTATCGAGTCGTTCGACAGTCGCGTGTCGCTTCTTGCCGCGTTGAAGAAGCGATTCCCGGAGCTCGATTTCGAGTCGGTTGAAATCGACGCCGAGCATGTGCAGACCCCACTGTTCGAGACGCAAGCACGCCTGATCATGATTCAGCAGGCCGCGCACCTCGAGAGCCTGTCCGGACAGTTGCATGCGCTGCCCGATTTGCAGAGCGTGCTGGGGCAGGGGCTCAGTGCAAGGTTGCAGGCGCTGAGCCCCGAATTCCATGTCGATGTCGTCTCCCATCCTGTGCAACTGGTGGATACGGCCAACTCAATGAGCATCGTCGGGGTCCAGCGTCTGGATGAAGTCGTGCTGGATGAATATGTTTCCCGCACGCTGCCGACCGGCCTGAAACGCCAGTATCTGGATGCGCGTGGGCGGATGTTGTCCGATGGGCAGGTGCAACGCTGCACGAATGCCATTTCGCAGACGATCAAAAATGCGGTCGGAACGTATGAGCAATCGCTGACGGATTTCTGGGCATCTATGCGAAGCGATGGCCAGGCCGTTCGCGACGTTTGCGTTCAGGCGCTGACGGAATCCTTTCGTCAGCATCTGCTGTCGAGTCGCAGCAATGGCTCGTTGAGCACCGCCGAATTTCGTCGTTTGCGCTGCCTGATACCGTCGTGCGGTACGTCGCCGCAGTCCGAATCGATCAGGCTTCGACGGCTGTCGGTCGTCGTTGGCAGCAACGAGCCGGTCAAGTTGACCGGACTGTTCATGATCGATTTCGAGCAGGGGGAGCCGAGTGGCGTTTACCTTTACTCCTTTCTGAGAGGTTTCAGGCATTTTGCCGATTCGAATCAGGTCCAGGCGTACCTTTCCCATGGCCAGGGTCGTTCCGACCTGCTGCTTTTTTCGTCCTTGAACGATCAGCCGCTGATTGAGGCGCCCGGTCAGGTCGAATTGCATTCGGAAGCCATAACGGCCGCGCTTTTTCCCCATTGTCTGGACCTGATCATTGCTCTGCAGAAGCGCAGTCTCCGGTACACCCTGGGGTTGGCGACGCTGGGACATGCGAGAACACCGGTCCGGGTCGATGATGCTCTGGATATCAGGGTTCTGCTGGACGCCCGTTTGACGGGGCTGCACGGCCCGGGTCGCTGGCGCTCGGGTGAGAGTGCGTTCGAGCGTATCTGGCAAACCAGCACTGCTGCTGTGCACGATGTCAGTTTTGAATCCTTGGGTACCTGGGCCGGCAAACTGGAAAAAATGGAGTTGCTGTTCAGAGAGGTATCGTTGCTGCACCCCGGCGTGGACGGCTGCATGCGCAGTGCACTCAATTTTTATCTGGCACTTGTGGGTGATGCCAATCTGGATTCTCGCGAACTCCGCGTGGCCTCCCTTTCGGGTGATGAGGACTCGATGCCCTTGCTTTCATGGGCGCTCGGAAGGGTTTGCGGGCATTCAGGCGGGGCGTTGACCGGTGCGCTCGTTATGGGTGGCGAGCCTCCTCCATCGCCCCGTTCGCTGGCGCAGAGCCTGCCTGTGACGATAATCGAGGAGATGGTCAATTGCGTGCTGGCCGATTTTGCCTCGCGTTATGAACGTCAGATTGACGAGTTCTATGCGCATCAGACGCGCTATCTGAATACGTATGTAAAACCCGGTGCAGTGATGAGGCTCGTCCGGGAGTACGGCCTGCGCCTTGAGCTGACCATGCAGAGACGTCTTGGCAAGGTCTCCGGACCGGCGCTGGACAGTCTGGAACAGGTCCTCAACAGGCCACTGCCTGCGTTGAGGCAGGAACTGGGTCAGGCGCGAGTCGAGGCTTATACCGTGTCTGCCCGGTACGGCAGTCCCGAGCGTCGCATCACGCTTCCCAATATGTTCGTGTTGTGCAAACCGCAGCAAGGCGACCATCCGGCCAGCTGGTCGCCGACTCATGGACTCAGAAGTTTTGATTCCCCGGAGGCGTTGAAGGCACAGATCGCGCTGGAGATGACATCCTTACCCATCACCGGATTGAGAGGGCTGTTATCGGAGCCGGACAGGCAGGCAATGCTTGAGTACTTGAATGGTACGAGTGCGCCTGATGTCAGGATCGATCTGCAGCTCATCAGCGGACACTTCATCGAAGCGCTGCAGGGGCAGGAGATCGAACGTCAGCAACGTACGATCACCAGCTTTTACCAGCAGGCCGTCGAGCGACAATTGACCCCGACTGTGTTCAGCCACCTTCTGAATTCGGTAGAGCGTGACGACACCAATCGCCATGCCCTGAACCATCTGGGTGTCATCATTCAGTCGGTTGTCTACCAGACCATCGTGCCCCAGTGGATCAGCGATGCCTCGACGCAGGAGCAAGTCGTTCTTATCGATATCCTCCAGCGTTTCTACGTGACCTGCGTCGCGCAGAAGGATTTTCTGTTCGGCATCCCCAGCCTTTACGAGTATTCCCGCCGACAACTGATTCTCAGGCTGATGCATGATTTTCCAGAGCAGGCCATCGAGCCTGGCGATATTACGGTCACCCTGACACATTACATTCCTGCACCGGTGCCGCCCGGCCAGATCAACGCACTGCCGGCCGCGACCGAGCGGGTCAGCGAAAGCCTTGTTGAATATGCCGTGAACCGATTCATGTCCCGGCAGGATGGGGTTCTTACGCTTGCGGCTAACAATGGAAAGACGCTCGATCCGTCCCTCACGGCGGCCTATGTCCGTGACATGGCAGACTCGCTGGATGTTGCGAAAGGTTATCGGCGTTTACTGGGATCGAAGCTGGTCGAGAGTGACCCCGAGTACCTCACCCGGAAAAAACTGTTCTCCGAACAGATGCCGGCGACAGGGCTGCTCAGTGCTTTTACATCGACCTTGAGGAAGGAGCTGTCTGAAGACGCATTCGTCTTTATCAACCACGTTCTGAACATGCCTGATGGTCTTGCCCGTCTGCCTGCCATGGGGCGCGAGGTGATGATCAGTCCTCTCTGTCTGCTACCGGCCACTGAGGGGTGGGCGCCGACCACGGTCATCAATACGTACATTATCGGACCTGCCGAGCCTTCAAGTACCACACCGGGTCCATGGGTGCTTTACGCCCCGCTGAACGGAGATTTTGTATTTCGGGAGTACACCAATCGTGACGGGCTGTTAAATGACATCCGCACCTCCGAGAGCTTCCAGGCATTCATCCTTGATCGCATCGAGCCGGACCAACGCAAGATTTTTGACAACGGCGGTTTTATGGAGCCGCATCTGCCGTTCAGTGTCGAGTCTTCCTTTGATCTGCCTCTGGAGCGTCCGCAACCGGTGACGCTACAGGTGCGACCCTACAAAGGTAATGCGCTTGACCTGCTGTTCGAGGGCACGCTGCAATCTCTGACGCTTCAAGTGCAGCAACAGACAGTGACCAGCGATGAGTTGCGAAGCACAGCAACGCGATACCTGTTCGGACTGGCTGCCGAACAGGTCATGGCGCTGTTGCCGGGTCGGCTGGGGGCGCTGGTCGGGGTGTTGCAGGGGCAGAGCCTGTTGAGCAGATCGGCCGCTTCGGCCGGGGAGCAACACTGGGGCCAGGCCGTGGCGGAATTCATGGCAGCCCTGTGCATGCTGATCTCATCGGGGTTGAACGTGCAGATGGACGGTACATCGAATTTGGATGATGACGCAGGCGATCAGTCTGCGCAGCTAGAACCCGAGGCTGAGGAGGAAGAACCTGGAGAAGTGCTACCTTTTCCCGAGTTTTCCTGGTCGAATAAATCCCTGACCCAGCAGATCCGCACCCGGCTGCGTCAGTTCGAGGTTCACGACGTAGCGCTTGAATCCCTGCATAAGGATGAGCTGTTCAACACCTACAACGATCCGGTCAGCGGGAAGAAGTATGCCGCTATCGACGGCAACGCCTATGAGTTGCGCTCTGACCGGGATGGCTGGTTCATTGCCTCGAAAGACATGGCTGGCCCGCCAGTGGTACTGGACAAGGATCAGCGCTGGAAACTGGATCTGCAGATGGGCCTCAAGGGCGGCGGCGGTATCGTCACGCGTCTCAAGAACAGCCAGCTCGATATCAGCATTGATGAAGCACTGGCAGTGGATTCGAGCGGTATGCTGGATATCCGCCGTACCTTCAGGGGAATGGCGCTGGCCATTGAGGAGGGGCATGCACAGGCGCAGCGCTATCTGGAAAACTGTCTGGACAACCTGCGCCTCAGACTGCCGGAAAATTCGGTGGATGCTCGTGCGCAGGGAATCATTGGCGAATTCTTCGGAACCAGCTCGCCTGATGCCCGTGCTTACGACGTTGTCAGGCAGTCGGTGACCAAACTGTACAACGCACTCATGGATCCGACTCTTTCGCCTATTGACTCGCCGCGCTTCGTGGTTGGCGTGAACAGGAGTGGTCGTGAGGAATGCAGTGCCTTCGTTTTCGAAGCGGATCCCCAAAAGAGGATTTTCCTGACTGAGCAGTTCTTCCGGCTTCCTGCCTATCGGTTCAAGGTAAGGGCGATGCGCTCAGGCAGTTTCCACTATGGTGCCCATTATCGCGCAGCCATTCTGATCCATGAGTTATCCCATCAGGTGCTCAACACCGAAGACATCGCTTACGTCGACTCTCAGGCGCCCTTTGTCGACCTGTTGGAAGACACGGCAGGTTATCGAATGCGTATTCGTAATCAACAGATAGCCTTGCAGCAGAAGGTCTTGTCCTATCAGACGGATCGCAGTCAATTGTTCAAGCAGCTGGAAGACGGGCTATGGCGGGATCTGAAGCGCGCCGATGGCGATGGCAAGAAGACGATCCTGCACATCACGGGCAAAAAGACACTGGATGAAGCGCGCGACGTTTTCTACGCCGATGTCGATAAGCGTACGGACATCATGCTCAGCAATGCCGATTCACTGACGTTGCTGGTGACCTTGCTCGGCAGGGAGCGGTTCGCTCGTTAAGCGGGCGGCTCTGATGATGTTCATCAGAGCCGCCATTTCAGTTCATTCAAGCCGTACAGCCCAGGCCCTTGCTTCAGACCAGATAGTGGCGCAACTCTCTGGCGATCAGCAGGCGCTGGATCTCGCTCGATCCCTCGTAGATCTGGGTGATGCGTGCGTCCCGGTAATAACGCTCGACCGGGTAGTCCTCGAGATAACCATAGCCACCATGAATCTGTATGGCCTTGGAACAGACCCACTCGGCCATTTCCGAGGCGAACAGCTTGGCCTGCGATGCTTCTGACAGGCAGGGCTGACCGGCACTGCGCAGTCGGGCCGCGTGCAGGATCAACAGACGGGTGGCGTTGATGCGGGTGTGCATGTCGGCCAGCAGGTTAGCGATGCTCTGGTGCTCAATGATCGGCTTGTCGAACTGCACGCGCTCGCGGGCGTAGGCCAGAGCGGCTTCGAACGCAGCGCGGGCGATGCCCAGGGCCTGCGCGGCTATGCCGATGCGTCCGCCTTCCAGGTTCGAGAGCGCAATGGCGAGCCCTTTACCGCGTTCGCCGAGCAGGCTGGAGGCCGGAATACGGCAGTTATTGAGCGTAACCGCGCAGGTATCCGACGCGCGGATGCCCATCTTGTGTTCGCTGCGATCCACCACGAAACCGGGATTGTCGGTAGGGACCAGGAATGCCGACAGGCCTTTCTTGCCCAGCTCGGGATCGGTCACGGCAAACACGATGGCCAGTTTGGCCCGCTTGCCGTTGCTGACGAACTGCTTGGCACCATTGATGACCCACTCATCGCCCTGCAACTCGGCACGGGTGCGCAGGTTGTGCGCTTCGGAACCTGCGTGGGGTTCGGTCAGGCAGAAACAGCCGATGGCCTGGCCGGTGGCGAGCTTTTCCAGCCAGGTGTGTTTCTGCGCGTCGGTGCCGTAGTTGAGAATCGGCCCGCAGCCTACCGAGCTGTGAACGCTCATCAGGGTGCCGGTGGCCGCGTCGGCTGCAGAAATTTCTTCGACAGCCAGCGCATAGGCCACGTAATCAATATAAGTGCCGCCCCACTGCTCGGGCACCACCATGCCCAGCAGGCCTAGCTCGCCGAGCTTGCCGACCAGCGCATCGTCGATCCAGCCGGCCTTTTCCCAGGCCTGGGCGTGCGGGGCGATTTCATTGCGGGCGAAGTCGCGCGCCATGTCGCGAATCATGATCTGTTCTTCGGTCAATTCCAGGTCGTGCATGACTCAGGTCTCCTGGCCGCTGAAGAAACTTTCGACGTGCGCTGCACTGACGTCCTGCACACGGTCGTGTTTCCATCGCGGCTTCTTGTCTTTATCGATGATGAGGGCACGTATGCCTTCGATCAGGTCGCCGCGCTCGAACCACTGACGGTCCAGATGCAGCTCCATGGCGA
>Ga0265798_10002378_pt1 | contig 27848 bp, 27 predicted proteins | sample P3T30metagenome_FD_192430 | JGI IMG/M metagenome (GOLD analysis project Ga0265798, IMG submission 192430) | Plant litter microbial communities from East Loma Ridge, Irvine, California - P3 T30 | ecosystem: Environmental > Terrestrial > Plant litter > Unclassified | place: USA: California...
TTCGTGCCGTTCCACCGGCTGTACCACTCGGTCGAGCTGACCATGCTCGTCTTCCTCGCGGCGCTCGTCGGCCTCGTCGTCGGAGGCGTCACCGCCGACCGCGTCCTGCTCGTCGCCCTGCTCCCGCTGTCGGTGCTGGCGCTGGTCGGCCACTTCGTCGCGATCATGGCGTCGAAGCGGGTGCGCTCCTGAGCGAGGCCCTGCCCCGGGTCGGAGTCGTGAGCCTGACCCAGGGGCGTCGCCCGGACGACCTGCGTCGGGGGCTCGCTTCGCTGTCGGCCCAGCGCGACGTCGCACTCGACGTCGTCTGCGTGGTCAACGGACGCGACGCCGCGAGCCCGGAGGTCGAGGTGCCCACCGGGGTCCGCCTGCTCGAGCTCGCCGAGAACGTGGGCATCCCCGCCGGCCGCAACCGGGGGGCCGAAGCCGTCGCGGGCGAGTGGATCTTCTTCCTCGACGACGACGCGAGCCTGCCCTCCGACCGGTTCCTCGCGGACGCCGTCGCGTTGTTGCGGGCCCGACCCGAGATCGGGCTCCTTCAGCCACGGGTCGTGGACCCCGACGGCGCCGCCAATCCGCGGCGATGGACGCCTCGCCTGCGCAAGGGCGACCCTCGCCGGTCGAGCGACGTCTTCTCGGTCTGGGAAGGGGCGACCCTGCTGCCCCGCGACGTCTTCGACGCCTGTGCCGGCTGGGGCGAGCCGTACTTCTACGCACACGAGGGCATCGAGCTGGCGTGGCGGGTCTGGGCCCAGGGCAGGCGCACCTGGTACGAGGGCTCGCTCGTGGCGAACCATCCGGCCATCGACCCGGCGCGTCACGCCGAGTACTACCGGCTGAACGCGCGCAACCGGGTCTGGTTGGCCAAGCGCAACCTCCCGTGGCCGCTCGTCCCCGTCTACGTCGCGTCCTGGACGGCGGTCCAGCTGCTGCGCTGGGCACGCACCCCGCAGCGCCTGCGGCCGTGGTTCGCGGGCTGGGCGGAGGGGTGGCGAGAGGCGCCGGGCGGTCGACGGTCCATCGGTTGGGTAACGGTCCTCCGCATGTCCAGGGCCGGTCGACCTCCGGTCCTCTAGGCTTTCCGGGGTCCGGCGCCGATCGGGGTGACGGACCGACCCGAGGAGGGCATGTGCCGCTGACCCGAGACCTGGGGCTCGCCTGGAGCCTGGCCCGCCGGGCCGTCCGATCGCGCAGCAGTCGACGTCGGCTCGAGCGCGACCCACGGGCGGCGGCGACGCCCGCTCCGGGCACCGTCCGCGTCGCCGTGTACTTCGCCGACACGACCGTGAACATGTACCAGATCCGACAGTGGTACGCCCCGCTCGCCCGCCTGGCCGAGACCTTCCCCGTCGCCGTCGTCGTCCGCTCGCCGGGCACGATGGTCACCATGCTCGACGAGAGCCCGGTGCCGCTCGTCTACGCCCGCAAGGTGGCCGACCTCGAGGACTTCGTCGCCGCTCAACCCCTGGCCATGACGCTGTACGTCAACCAGAACGCGAAGAACTTCCAGATGATGCGGTACGGCCGCATGTGGCACGTCTTCGTCAACCACGGCGAGAGCGACAAGATGTACATGACGACGAACCAGTTCAAGGCGTACGACTACGCCTTCGTCGCGGGCGACGCCGCGAAGGACCGACTCGCCGCCAAGCTCTGGGACTACGACCTCGACAAGCGCGCCGTGCCCATCGGTCGGCCCCAGGCCGACCACTTCTCGGGTGAGGTGCCCTACCCCGACGACGACCGTCTGGTCGTGCTCTACGCCCCCACCTGGGAGGGCGACCGTCCTGCGGCCGCCTACGGGTCGATCGCCACGCACGGCCTCGCCCTCGTCAGGGCCCTGCTGGCCTCGGGGCGTCACCGGGTCGTCTACCGGGCACACCCGCGCAGCGGTGTGCTCGACCCCGGGTACCGGCGAGCCCACGAGGCGATCATCCGGGCACTGGCCGAGGCCAACACTCGTGATCCCGATGCTCATCACATCCACGACGAGGGGCCCGAACTCGGCTGGCAACTGGCCGCGGCGGACGTCGCCGTGACCGACATCTCGGCGATGGTCTACGACCGCCTCGCGACGGGCCGACCCCTCGTCGTGACCCGTCCGGTGGCCGTCGAGGCCGACGTCGACGAGTCGGGATACCTCGGGGACGCCGAATGGTTGACGGCCGACGGCGCGGGCGACATCGTTTCTCTCGTCGACAGGGTCGTCGACGATCCGGAGGCGCGGAGCCGTCTCGATCACTGGGTACGGCGTCACTTCGGCGACACGTCGCCCGGGGCGGCCACGCGTCGGTTCGAGAACGCGGTGGCGGACCTCGTGCGGCTGCGTGACGACTACGCCGCACGCCGACCGTCGTTCGTCGAACCACGCTCGGCCGGTGCGGCCGACGACGCCGAGCAGGAGGCCAGCGACGCGGAGGCGACGGACCTCTGACCCCGGCGACGGGGCACGGAAAGCCTCTCATCGCTGAGGCATACATGTCCCGGTGCTGAGGACTCTGGATCTCAGACGCTGAGCAGCGTATCCATGAGGCATGCCTGAACCGACGTCCGCCGCCGCCCGCCAGTTCGGAGAACGCATCCGCGACGAGCGCCTGCGGCTCGGCCTGAGCCAGGACGAGGTGGCCCACCTCGCGGGCATGAACGTGTCGAACTACGGAAAGATCGAGCGTGGCATCGGGAACCCCGTGCTGCACACGATCGTCCGGCTCGCCGTGGTGCTGGGTGTCGACCCGGCCGTGCTGGTCACCGGCCTCGGGGTCGATCACCTGCCGCCCCTCCTGGAGGCCTTCACGGCCGCGGACTACGTCGCTGAGAGACGGGCTCGGCTCACCAGCTGACGCGGCCCCCCACCCGGCAGGACTCGTCCACCCCGGAGGTCAGAAGCTGAACCGCCAGAGGTACTCGTCGCCGTCGGGCCGGAACCACCGCACGACGGCGATCGCGCTGCGGGCCAGTTCGACACCCAGCACACAGAGGTCGACCGAGTCGCCGGGGTCGAGCCGGGTGGTCGCGACGGGGACGAGCAGCCCCGTGCCGACGAGGGTGACCCGGACGCCGGTCACGGTCTCGGGGGAGTCGTTGAGCAATCGGTAGACGCGGGGTGCGCGGGAGCGGTCGAGGGTGAAGGGGACGGTGTAGGCGAGGGACGTCGACGTCATGTCGTCGACCCTAGGAGCGGCCGCCGAGGGTCGTCTCGAGTCCTTGTGGACGACGGCCTCTTGGGGAGGACCCGTCGAAGGGGACGTGGCCGACCACGCCGGCCGCCCCCGGCCGGCTGCTCAGAGGGACAGGGCGACCGGGAACTCGGCCGGCGCCGCACCGAACGCCGTGCGGGCCGTCGTGACGACCTTGCGTCCGAGCAGGTGGTTGCCCGTCCCTCCCACGACGGCCCCGATGCCGAACGGGAGGGCCCGCCCGAGGACGGAGGCCCCTTGCGAGGCGGCGAATCGCCGGATGAACTGTTTGCGGATCGTGTCGGTCAGGCCGCTCATGGCCGCCTTCGGCAGTTTGGAGGTCACCAGCTCGCCCCAGAAGGCGGTCCGGGCCGGAGCCGTGCCCATGGCCTCGCCGGCGAACTGACGGACGAGGCTGGCACCGGGACCGCCGAGCAGCATCGCCATGACCAGTGCCCGGGCGCGGTCGGGGTCCGAGACGGCGATGCCGTGGACCTCGGTCACGGACTGGGCGAAGAGTGCGCTCGCCTCGAGGAAGCCGGCGGTCTCGACGCCCGAGAGCGCCAGCGACACACCCCAGCCGACACCGGGGATCACCGCGCTGGCCCCGACGGCGGCCCCACCGGTCGTGACCGCGGCGAGGTACTCGCGCTCGAGGATGGTGATGAGCTTCTGTGGTGTCGCCTTCTTGTGACGCCGACGCAGCGTGGCGACGTGCTTGACGACGACCGGACGCTGGACGGCCAACAGCTTGTCGAGACGTCGCACCCAGGCGGCGTCGTCCGACCGGTCGGGCGCCGACGTCTGGTAGTGGTACTCGGTCGAGTTCGCGGCGTCGCGGGCGGCGAGCTGTGCGTCCGTCGTCGAGGCGGCGTGATCGGGGCTGTGGGGCTGACTGCGTTCGGGCACCCCTCGACACTACGCCGAGGGGCGGGGAGGGTGATCGGAGGCGTACCGGGCCAGGGCGTCGTCGAGGGGGCCGTCGAACACCAGGGCACCCTTGTCGAGGTAGAGGCCCCGTCGGCAGAACCGCTTGAGGTCGCGTTCGTTGTGCGACACGAGGAAGAGCGTGCGACCGTCGGCCAGCATCTCGCCGATCCGGGCGTAGCACTTCTCGCGGAAGGCCTTGTCACCCACGGCGAGCACCTCGTCGACCAGCACGACGGGCTCTTCGAGCCGTGAGATGACGGCGAACGCGATGCGGACCTTCATGCCGCTCGAGAGGTGCTTGTACGGGGTGTCGACGAAGTCGCCGATCTCGGCGAAGTCGATGATCTCGTCGAAGCGCTGGTCGATCTCGGGGCGGGTCATGCCGTGCAGGCCGGCGGTCAGGTACACGTTCTCCCGCACCGTCAGGTCGGCGACGAAGCCACCGGTGATCTCGATGAGGGGGGCGACGCCGCCCGACACCTCGACGGTGCCCGTGTCGGGCAGGATCACCTCGGCCACCAGCTTGAGCAGCGTCGACTTGCCCTGGCCGTTGCGTCCCACGACGCCGATGGCCTCGCCCGGTCGGACCTCGAAGCTGACGTCGCGGAGAGCCCAGAACTCGCCCGGTCGCGACCGTCTGCTGCTGTCGGCGAAGAGGTCCTTGAACGATCGCCGCCCGCGCCGGTTGCGGCGGAAGCGGATGCCGACGCCGTCGACGCGGATCACGGGGCGCTGTCCGGTGGTGGACATCAGATCTCCTTCAGCACGGCACGCTCGCTGGCCCGGAAGACGAGCAGCCCGACGCCCAGGACCACGACGCACACGGAACCGCCGACGAGCACCTCGGTGAGGTCGAACTGCTCGGGGAAGAACGCCGACCGGTAGAGGCCGAAGATGCCGCTCAGCGGGTTGAACGCGGCCAGGAGGTGCAGGCTCTCGGGGAGGTCTTGGGTGCCGTAGATGATGGGCGAGGCGTAGAAGGCGAACCGCAGGGCGAGCTTCGTGGCGCGCTCGAGGTCGCGGAAGAACACGACGAGTGGTGCGACGACGAGCCCCACCCCCGCGACGAGTACGGTCTGCATGACCATGGCCAAGGGGAAGAACACCACCTGCCAGTGCAACTGGGCCCCTCCGACGGCGGCGAACAAGGCCAGGACGGGCAGGCTGAGGGTGAATTCGATGCCTTTGGAACCCACGAGTCGGAACACCCAGATCGTCCGGGGGATCTTGGTCGATCGGACGAGCTTCGCCTCGCGGATGAACGCCCGGGTGCTGTCGGAGACCGCGCCGTTGAACCACATCCAGGGCAAGAGGCCGGAGAGGAGGAAGACGATGTACGGCTCGTCGCCGACCGAGCGCTTGAACACGACCGAGAAGACGAAGAAGTAGATGCCCGACATCACGAGCGGGTCGAGGATCGACCAGAAGTAGCCGAGCTTCGAAGTGGAGTACCGGACCTTGAGGTCGCGACTCGTCAGCAACCAGAGCGTCTGGCGGTATCGCGCGAAGCCGCTGCGACGGGGCCGTTCGGCCAGGTCAGTGCTCACGGACGTCCTTCTCGTTCAGGACATCGCGTAGCGGCACGCGGCCGTCGGGAGACGGCCCGGTTCAGACGAACAGGTTCGCGCGCTCGAGGTCTTCGGCGAAGTCGACCTCGACGGCGTAGAGGTCGGAGATGTCCACGGGCTCAAAGCGTAGCCCGTCCTGGCCGATGGCCAGTTCGATGCCACGCTCGAAGTAGTCCTGGTTGTCGACCTTGGAGAGCTGGTGCATGAGTGTCGCCTTGTCGGACTTCGACACGTAGTTGATGCCCACGGCCTCGCCCAGCCCGCCCTTGACCTGCTTCGACAGCTCGGCGATGTAGCCCTCGGCGTCGGTCGTGTACTTCACCTCTTCGTCGGACACCTTGGAGGTGTTGACGGTGACGAACGACTGGTCGTCGCGAACGAGGCGGGCCGCACGGGTGAGGGCCGTCGGGTCGAAGACGACGTCGCCGTTCATCCACAGCACGCCGCCGGAGGCGCTGGCCCGCAGGGCGCGGAGCAGGCTCTTCGACGTGTTGGTCTGGTCGTACATCTCGTTGTAGACGAACGAGGCGGACGGGAAGGCCTCGACGATGTGCTCGAACTTGTAGCCGACGACGACGGTCACCCGGGCGTCGGGCCCGAAGGCGTCGCGGATGTTGTCGAACTGCTGCTGCATGATGGTGCGGCCGTCGTGGAGCTCGGTCAAGGCCTTGGGCAGCGAGCGGCCGAGACGGCTGCCGAGCCCGGCGGCCAGGATGACGATCTGCTGGCGGTGGTTCGTGTCGTTCTTGCTCACGCTGGTCTCCTCACAAGGGGCGAGCCCGTGCGGGACGGGCTCTGCGGTGGCCCCGGCGGTGCGGACCGGACCCGTCTCTGGGTGCGATTCGCCTCGTGTTCGAGCGGTGTTCACCGCGGAGCATCGATCTGGACACGTCGTCGTGCCGTTGAAGACTACCCGATCAGGCCAGGAGCAGCCAGGGAACGGCCCCGAAGCGTGTCCCTTTCGTGATATGCGCCTCCCGTCGTCCGGTCGGCGTCGTGGCCTTGGTACGGTGGGGCGATGGCTGGACGGCGCGAGGACGAAGTGGGTGACATCGCCCCCGACTCGACGCCGGGTGACGACACGGTCGGAGCGGTGGGCGCATCCGACCAGGGGGAGAACACAGTGGACGACGACGCGACGACCGCGGGGGACGTGGCCGAGGGGACGGCCGCCACGACCGAGGCCACGACGCCCCGCGTGCCGGTGACGAAACCGTCGACGGCTCGCAAGCCCTCGGCGCCCCGGAAGCCCTCCTCGCCTCGCAAGCCCTCTCAGCGCACCGCCGCCGATCGGTCGGCGGCGGCCAAGAAGGCGGCAGCGACCCGCGCCGCGAACGCGCGCGCCCGGGCCGAGGCGGCGGCGAGGGCCGCAGAAGAAGAGGTCGTCGCCGAACTGGCCGACGCAGGAGTCACGACGGAGGGCACCGTCGTCGTCCCCGTCTCGGCCGACGACTACTTCGGTGATGCCGTGACCGCCGAAGAGGAGTCGGCCGCCGCCCTCGACGACGCGCTCGCCGGCGACTCTCCGTCGACCGCCCCGGACGACGACGACACGACCACCACCGACGAGACCGTCGGCGACCTCTCCGAGGCCGAGGGCGGCGTCGCCGTCGAGACCGAACGGACCTCCGCCGACGAGGGCTCGGTGCGAGCGGCGCGCGAGGTCGACGCCGAGGCCCCCGTGGTGCTCGCGATCTCAGGGCTCATGAAGCGCTACGGCGGCACGGTCGCGGTGGAGAACGTCGACCTCGAGGTCCGAGCCGGGTCGTTCTACGGAATCGTCGGTCCGAACGGGGCCGGCAAGACGACCACCTTGTCGATCGTGACCGGTCTGCTGCGACCCGACGCCGGCACGGTGACCGTCCTCGGGGCCGACGTCTGGCGCGACCCGGCCGCGGCGAAGCGGTCGCTCGGTGTCCTCCCCGACCGTCTGCGACTCTTCGACCGGCTGACCGGTGCGCAGCTCCTCTACTACTCGGCGACCCTCCGCGGGCTCGACGGCGTCACGGCACGCAAGCGCTCCTCCGACCTCGCCACCGCGTTCGGCCTGCACGACGCGCTCGGCCGTCTCGTCAGCGACTACTCCGTGGGCATGACGAAGAAGATCGCCCTGGCCGCCGCGATCATCCACTCGCCCCGGGTCCTCGTGCTCGACGAGCCGTTCGAGTCGGTCGACCCCGTGTCGGCCGCCACCGTGACGGACGTCCTGCAGCGCTACGTGGCCGGGGGTGGGACGGTGTTGCTGTCGAGTCACAGCATGGACCTCGTCGAGCGCATCTGCGACAGCGTCGCGGTGATCGTCGACGGTCACGTCCTCGCCAGCGGCACGGTCGACGAGGTCCGGGCCGGACGCTCTCTCGAGCAGCGGTTCGTCGAGCTCGCCGGCGGGCGCGCGGTCACGGAGGGCATGGAATGGTTGCAGAACTTCTCCGACTGAGGCTCCAGACGATCGGCAACACGGTCCGCTTCGGTCCGCGCCGCCTGACCGTCGCCGTGGCTTCCGTGCTCGCCGTCCTCATCGTCACGATCGCCGTCGCGAGCCTCGTGAGCGGCCTGCGCGACGCGCCCCTCGACGACGTCCGCGCCCTCGCGGTCGGTGGGGGCTCCCTGCTGCTGGTCGGCTTCGCCGTCGTCCCCTTCGCGACCGTCCGTCCCGCCTGGAGCGACCCCCGCCGTCTCGCCGTCCTCGGCGTGTCCGAGGGAGGGGCAGCGGTCGGCCTCGCGCTCGGTGCCGCGATCGGCCTGCCCACGCTGGCCCTGCTGGTCCTCTCGACCGGGTACGTCCGTGCCTGGGGCGAGGGCACCGGCGTCGCGGCGATCGCCGTCGTCGGCGCCCTCGTCGCCGGCGTCACGGCGCTGTTGCTGGCCCTCGTGGCCTCGACGCTGAACAGTGTCGTGCTGACGTCCCGTCGCGGTCGCGAGCTCGCGCTCGTCGGGGCCGTGCTCGTCGTCCTGCTGGCCGTGCCCGTGATCGTCGACCTCGTCCGCCTCTCGTTGCCCGGCCGCTCGGGCACCGGCGTCGTCGCGGACGCCCTCGCCTGGACGCCCTTCGGGGCCGCGCTCGCGCTTCCCGGCCACGTCGCCGCGGGCCAGACGGGTCGCGTCGTGGCCGACGTCGCCATCGCCGTCGTCTCGCTCGTGGCCCTCTGGCTCGCCTGGCGGGCACTCGTCGCTCGCGCGTTCGTCGACCGGCCCGAACCCGAAGAGGTCGACGACGGCGACGGCCTCGGCTGGTTCGAGTACGTCCGGGCCTCGCCGACCGGCGCCGTCGCCGGCCGCAGCCTCACCTACTGGATGCGCGACGCGCGATACCGCATGTCGCTCGTCATCATCCCGTTCCTGCCTCTGCTCGTCGTCCCCCTCGGCATCGCGGGCGTCAGTTGGAACTGGCTGGCGCTCGTCCCGGTGCCGATCATGTGCCTCATCCTGGGATTCCTGCCGCACAACGACGTGGCCTACGACAGCACGGCCCTCTGGATGCACGTGGCGTCCGACACGCGGGGCCTGGCGGACCGCGTGGGGCGACTCGCGCCTCCACTGCTGATCGGCGTCCCTCTCGTCGTGCTGGGCTCGGTCGTCGCGACCTGGCTGTTCGGCGACTGGCAGGCGCTGCCGTCCGAGCTGGGGGTGAGCGCCGGCTTCCTGCTCAGCGGCCTCGGCCTGTCGAGCCTGGTGTCGGCCCTCATGCCCTACGCCACGGTCCGTCCGCACGACGACCCGTTCCAGCAGCCGCAGTCGAACGGCGCCACCGCGGCCTGGGCGCAGACCGTCATGATCGGGGGAGCGGTCCTCGCGACGGCACCCGCGCTCTGGTTCGCCGGTCGCGGATTGATCACGGGCTACCCGGCGGGTGGCACCTGGGCGCTGGCGCTCGGCGTCGGCGTGGGACTCATCGTGCTGGTCGCGGGTGTGGCCCTCGGCGCCCGGGTCTTCTCGCGGCGAGCGCCCGAGCTCCTGGCGTTCGCCCTCCGCAGCTGAGTCGAGGTCGACGTACGATGTCTGCATGACTGACACGCAGACGGGCGGCGGCCTCGACGTCATGGACCGCGAGCTCGAGAAGCTCCTGAACGACGAGGCGATCGACCCGGGCGACCACGAGCGCTTCTCGCACTACGTGAAGAAGGACAAGATCATGGAGTCCGCGCTCAGCGGCAAGCCCGTCAAGGCGCTCTGTGGCAAGAAGTGGACGCCTGGTCGCGATCCCGAGAAGTTCCCGGTGTGCCCGACCTGCAAAGAGATCTACGAGAAGATGACGTCCGAGTGAAGCCGGCGCCGGGTCAGGCGTAGACGGTCGGGACGACCGGCTCGCCACGGCCCAGCCTCAGCGCCTGGTCGGGCAGCTCGGCCACGGCCGCGGCTCGGTGGAGGCGCGCGCGGGCCACGCCCTCGGCTCCCGTGTGACGGGTGTCGATTTCTCCTGCCACCACGAGCGGCACGTGCAGCGGGCGCTCCCCGGCCGCGACCTCCGACGATCCGACGCGGATGAGCTCGCGGGTGGCGACCCCGTCGACGATCACGCGCACGGGGGACTTCCGTCCACCGACGGTGGCCTTGTCGGCCGACTTCTTCGCCACCGAGACCCAGGCGCCGTCGTCCCCGCGACGCGCGACCAGCTTGAAGACCATGCCGGCGGCCGGGTGGCCCGAGCCCGAGACGACCGACGTGCCCACGCCGAAGGAGTCGACCGGGGCCGCGCGCAGAGCGGCGATCGTGTACTCGTCGAGGTCGTTCGTGACGGTGATCTTCGCCCCCGTCGCGCCGAGCTCGTCGAGCTGGGTGCGGACCTGTCCCACCAGTGACGGCAGGTCGCCGCTGTCGATGCGCACCGCTCCGAGCCCCGGCCCGGCCACCCGGACGGCCGTGGCCACCGCCTCGGGGATGTCGTAGGTGTCGACGAGCAGGGTGGTACCCGGCCCCAGCGTGTCGACCTGGGCGCGGAAGGCGTCCTCCTCGGTGTCGTGCAGGAGCGTGAACGCGTGGGCCGCGGTGCCCATCGTCGGAACGCCCCACGACCGTCCGGCCTCGAGGTTGCTCGTGGCGCCGAAGCCCGCGATGTACGCGGCCCGGGCCGCGGCCACGGCGCTGCGTTCGCCCGTGCGACGTGAACCCATCTCGGCGAGGGGGCGTCCGTCGGCGGCCGAGACCATGCGCGCCGCCGCGCTGGCCACCGCCGAGTCGTAGTTGAAGACGCTCAGCGCCAGGGTCTCGAGCAGCACGGCCTCGGCGAACGTCGACTCGATGACCAGCAGCGGTGACCCGGGCAGGTACACCTCGCCCTCGGCGTAGCCCCAGATGTCGCCCGAGAACCGGTAGTCGGCCAGCCAGTCGGCCGTCGTGGCGTCCACGACGCCCGCCTCGCGGAGCCAGGCCACCTCGTCGTCGCCGAACCGGAAGTCGGCCAGGAGTTCGAGGAACCGACCGGTGCCCGCGACGATGCCGTAGCGCCGTCCCTCGGGCAGGCGTCGGGCGAACACCTCGAAGACGCTGTCCCGGTGGGCCGTGCCCGCCTTGAGGGCGGCCTCCACCATGGTGAGCTCGTACCGGTCGGTCAACAGCGCGCTGGTCACCCCGCCAGCCTAGGCTCGCCCGGTCGTCCCGGGGGGCGCGGCTCGCGACGGGTAGGCTTCGTGGTCGTGACGGACGCACCCATCGGAGTCTTCGACAGCGGCGTCGGCGGCCTGACCGTGTCGCGGGCGATCATCGACCAGCTGCCCCACGAGTCCATCCGGTACGTGGGCGACACGGCCCACTCGCCGTACGGACCGAAGCCCATCGCCCGAGTGCGCGAGTACGCCCTCGCCGTGATGGACGACCTCGTCGCCCAGGGCGTCAAGCTCCTGGTCATCGCCTGCAACACCGCGTCGTCCGCCGTGCTGCGCGACGCCCGCGAGCGGTACACGATCGGCGCCGGCATCCCCGTGGTCGAGGTGATCCAGCCGGCCGTGCGCGCGGCCGTGCAGCAGACGCGCAACGGCCGCATCGGCGTCATCGGGACCGAGGGCACGATCAACTCGCGGGCCTACGAGGACGCCTTCGCCGCCGCCGCGGGCCTCGAGTTGTTCACGCAGGCCTGCCCGCGCTTCGTGGAGTTCGTCGAGGCGGGCGACACGTCGAGCCCCGAGCTGCGGGCCGTCGCCGAGGGCTACCTCGCCCCGCTGCGCGACGCCGGCATCGACACCCTCGTCCTGGGCTGCACCCACTACCCCCTCATGTCGGCGGCCGTGCAGTACGTCGTGGGCCCCGACGTCCGGCTCGTGTCCAGCGCGGAAGAGACGGCGGCCGACGTCTACCGCACGCTCGTCCAGCACGGGCTCGAGCGCACCGACCGCGGCGAGCCACACCACGAATTCGAGGCCACCGGGCCCGACGAGAAGGCGTTCCTGCGCCTGGCCCGGCGGTTCCTGGGGCCCGAGGTCTCGCGCGTCGGTCACCTCGAGACGGGGGCGATCGAGTTGCCCACGAACCTCCGCACCGTCGAGCGGACCTGACCCGCGCCTCCTGCGTCCCTCGGGGTCGACGACCCCGACGCCACCGTCCACCACCGCCGAGAGAAGGCATCATGACCGACACCACGAGCACGACCGTCCGCGCCGACGGGCGCAGCACCACCGATCTGCGACCCGTCACCATCGAGACCGGGTGGAGCGCCCACGCCGAGGGCAGCGCCCTCATCACGTTCGGTGGCACCAAGGTGCTCTGCACCGCGTCCTTCACGAACGGCGTGCCCCGCTGGCTGACGGGCAAGGGCAAGGGCTGGGTCACCGCCGAGTACGCGATGCTGCCCCGGGCCACCAACTCGCGCAACGACCGCGAGAGCGTCAAGGGCAAGATCGGTGGACGCACGCACGAGATCTCGCGCCTGATCGGCCGCAGCCTCCGGGCCGTGGTCGACACCAAGGCGCTCGGCGAGAACACGATCGTGCTCGACTGCGACGTCCTGCAGGCCGACGGCGGCACCCGGACCGCCGCGATCACGGGTGCCTACGTCGCCCTGGCCCAGGCGATCGAGTGGGGCCGCGAGAAGAAGTTCGTGGGGCAGAAGGCCACGCCGCTGACCGACAGCGTCTCGGCGGTCTCGGTCGGCATCATCGACGGCGAGCCCATGCTCGACCTCGCCTACGTCGAGGACGTCCGGGCCGAGACCGACATGAACGTCGTCGTCACGGGCAGCGGGTCGTTCGTCGAGGTGCAGGGCACGGCCGAGGGAGCGCCGTTCGACCGGCGCGAGCTCGACTCCCTCCTCGACCTCGCCGTCGCCGGCGCCGTCGACCTGAGCCGCTTCCAACGCGAGGCCCTCGGCCGATGACCCGCGTCGTCATCGCCACGCACAACCAGGGCAAGGTGGCCGAGCTGCGGCTGCTGCTCGCCGAGACGGCGCCGGGCGTCGAGCTGGTCGCCTACGACGGCCCCGAGCCGGTCGAGGACGGTGACACGTTCGCCGCCAACGCCCTGATCAAGGCGCGTGCGGCAGCACGTCACACCGGGCTTCCCGCGCTCGCCGACGACAGCGGCATCTCGGCGGCGGCCCTCGGCGGGGCTCCCGGCATCCACTCGGCACGCTACGCCGGCACCCGCGACGCGGACGACAACATCGACAAGCTGCTGACCGAGCTCGACGGTGCCGACGACCGCTCGGCGTGGTTCTCGTGCGCCGCCGCCCTCGTCGTGCCGAGCCCCGCCGGTACCGGGGGCCCCGACGGGCCGCCCGAGGCGAGCGAGTGGGTCGAGCACGTCGAGTACGGCGAGTGGCACGGCGAGGTGCTGGAGGCGCGGGTCGGCTCGAACGGGCACGGTTACGACCCCGTCTTCCGCCCCGAGGGCGAGAGCCGCAGCGCGGCCGAGCTCACCGCGGACGAGAAGAACGCCGTCAGCCACCGCGCCCGGGCGTTCCGGGCGATCGCACCCCGGGTGGCCGCGCTGGCGGACTGAGCCGCGCGCGCCTCCTCGGGGTGGTGCGGCCGGCAGCCGCCTGCGTGCCCGCGGTGCTCAGGCGTCGTGCGGCGCGGACGACACCTGAGGCGTCTCGACCTCGCCCGAGGCCTCGGCCTTCTTGGCCTGGTGCACCCCGTGGAAGTAATGGATGGCGATGGGGATCACCGTGGCCAGCACGGCCCCGAGCAGGATCAGGTCGATGTACGAGCTGACGAAGTCCGCGACGGGTGGGATGTGCCCGATGCCGAAGCCCGCCAGCGTGATGCCCATGCCCCAGACGACGGCGCCGATCGCGTTGAAGAGCGAGTAGCGCCGGTAGCTCATGTGGCCGACGCCGGCCATGATGGGCGCGAAGGTCCGGATCACCGGGACGAACCGGGCGATGATGACGGCCATCGGGCCGAACCGCTCGAAGAAGGCGTTCGTGCGGTTGACGTTGGCGACGCTGAACAGGCCGCTCTCTTTCCGCTCGAAGATGCGCGGGCCGACCTTGTGGCCGATCAGGTAGCCGAGCTCGCCACCGGCGAACGCGGCGATGCTGATGAAGATCGCGATGAGCCAGATCGGCAGGCCGAGGGCCCCGGGGTTGGTCGCGGCGAGGATGCCCGTGATGATCAGCAACGTGTCGCCCGGGAACAGGAACCCGACGAGCAGACCCGTCTCGGCGAAGACGAGCAGGCAGACGCCGAGCACGGCCCACGGGCCGAAGGACGTGAGCAGGTACTCGGGGTTGAGCCAGGGGATGGAGACGAGGGGCAGCATCGGGTGTTCTCCGGTCGTGGTCGCCGGCGTTCCCGGGGCCTCAGATGGGTCGTGCGGGAGAAGGGACTTGAACCCTCACGCTCGAAAGCACAGGAACCTAAATCCTGCGTGTCTGCCAATTCCACCACTCCCGCGGCAGACCGAGTGTACCGACGACGGCCTCGGGCCGGAACGGCGGACGAGGAGGCGCTAGCGCTTCGAGCGGGGCACGTGCGGTGAGTACCGGGGCACGTAGCGCACGAGGATCGCCGCGCCCACGAGACCGAGCACGCCCATCACCCCGCTGGCCAGCGAGATCGACACGACGGCGGTCACCCCGGAGATGAGGAGCGGAGCGGCCGCGCTGCCGGCGTCCCCGGTGAAGCGCCAGGCGCCGAGGAAGGGCGCGGGGTCGCCCTTGTCGGCCAGGTCGGCGCCGAGCGTCATGAGGATGCCGCTGCCCACGCCGTTGGCCAGGGACATCAGGATCGCGACGGTGACGAACCAGCCGACGTTCGCGTCGAGGTCGTGCGTGACCGACAGCGCGAGGTACGAGAGGCCGAGGCCGACCATGCAGGGGACGGCGCTCCACAGGCGCCCGAAGCGGTCCATGATCTGGCCGCTCGTGTAGAACAACGCGAAGTCCACGGCGCCGGCGATGCCGATGATGATCGCGGTCTCGGACGCCCCGAGGCCGATGCTGACGGCCCAGAGCGGCAACATGACCTGGCGGCCCGAGCGCATGGCGCCGATCAGGGCCGCGCCGCTGCCGAGCTTCAGCAGCACGCCGCGGTGACGCCAGAGGGTGCCGAAGAGCCCCTGGGCCTCCCTCGCGACGAGGTCGGCGCCGTCCTCGGTGCCGCGACCCGGCCGGACGCCGAAGGCCGCCGACGGGTCACGCAGGACGAGCAGCGCGACGGCCGCACCGAGGCAGCCGACGATGTGCACGACGAACGCCGACTGGACGGACCCGGTCAGCTCGATGACCCCGGCCGACAGGAACGGGCCGACGAAGTAGCCGAGCCGGAAGACGCCGCCGAGGCTCGACAGGGCCCGGGCGCGGATCTCGACGGGCACGAAGCTCGTCATGAAGGCGTGCCGAGCGAGGGCGAAGACCGCGGTCGCGAGGCCGATGACCAGCACGCCGACGGCGAGGACGATCTCGTTCGGCGCCAGCAGGCAGGTGACGAGACCGCCGATGCTGACGAGCGAGGCGCCGATCATCGAGGTGCGCTCGCCGATGCGACTGACGAGCCATCCGCTCGGGATGTCGCCGATCAGCTCGCCGACGAGGATGAGCGCGGCGACGAAGCCGGCGAAGGGGAGCGAGGCGCCGAGCTCGCTCGCCACCACGGGGATGATCGGGATGATGGCCCCCTCGCCGATGGCGAAGAGCGCCGCGGGCAGGAACGCCGCGAGGGCCACCGACCGCATGCTGAAGGCGGGGGAGGAGGAAGACATGTCGTCCGCCACCCTAGGCCCGCTGCGTACACTTGTCGGATGAAGGTCTTGGCAGCGATGAGTGGTGGAGTCGACTCGGCGGTCGCCGCGGCGAGGGCGGTCGAGGCCGGCCACGACGTGGTGGGGGTGCATCTGGCGCTCAGCCGCATGCCGGGCACGCTCCGGACGGGCAGCCGGGGTTGCTGCACCATCGAGGACTCGATGGACGCCCAGCGCGCCGCCAACAAGATCGGCATCCCCTACTACGTGTGGGACTTCTCCGAGCGCTTCAAGCTCGACGTCGTCGACGACTTCGTCGCCGAGTACACCGCGGGTCGCACTCCCAACCCCTGCATGCGCTGCAACGAGCGCATCAAGTTCGCCGCCCTGCTCGAGAAGGCGCTCGCGCTCGGCTTCGACGCGGTCTGCACGGGGCACTACGCGACCATCCTCACCGACGACCGGGGCAATCGCGAGCTGCACCGCGCCTCCGCCTGGGCGAAGGACCAGTCGTACGTCCTGGGCGTGCTCACCGCCGAGCAGCTCGCGCACTCGATGTTCCCGCTCGGGGCGACGCCCTCCAAGGCCGAGGTGCGGGCCGAGGCGGCCGAACGCGGCTTCAGCGTGGCGTCGAAGCCCGACAGCCACGACATCTGCTTCATCCCCGACGGCGACACCCGCGGGTGGCTCGCCGAGCGCGTCGGTGCCGAGACGGGCGAGATCCTCGACCGCAGCGGCGCCGTGGTCGGCTCGCACGAGGGCGCGCACGCCTTCACGGTCGGTCAGCGCAAGGGCCTCAACATCGGGTTCCCCTCCGACGACGGCAGACCTCGCTTCGTGCTCGAGGTGCGGCCCGTCGACAACACGGTCGTCGTCGGACCGAAAGAGGCTCTCGACATCGCCGAGATCGCCGGCGGCTCGTACACGTGGGCCGGGCTCGCCCCGGTCGACCCGACGGTCGCGTTCGACTGCGACGTGCAGATCCGTGCCCACGCCGACCCGGTTCCCGCCGTCGCGCGGGTGTCGGTGGTCGAGGGTAAGAAAGAACTCGTGATCACACCTCGCGAACCCCTCAACGGCGTCGCCCCCGGGCAGACCGCCGTCGTCTACGTCGGCACCCGCGTCCTCGGGCAGTGCACGATCGACCGCACGGTCAGCGCCGTTCCGGTCCCCGCTGCCGCCACCGCCTGAGGCGACCGACGATGAGCGAGACCGGCACCGACGCCGCCTCCGGGTCGGCGGTCGAGACGGACGGCGTCCCCGACGACCTCTCCCGGGCGCGAGACGAGGCAGAACGGCTGACGACCCGCATCCTCGAGCTGCGGGACCAGTACTACGAGGGCAACGGCTCGACCGTCGCCGATGCCGACTACGACGGCCTCGTGCGACGCCTCGACGCCCTCGAGCGGGTGCACCCCGAGCTGCAGAAGCCCGACAGTCCCACGCAGACGGTCGGCGGCCGGGCCGAGACCACCCAGTTCGCACCCGTCGAACACGCCGAACGCATGCTCAGCCTCGACAACGTGTTCAGCGACGACGAGTTGGCCGAGTGGGCCGGCAAGGTGCAGCGCGACGCCGGCGCCGAGCGCGTGCGGTTCCTCACCGAGCTGAAGATCGACGGCCTGGCGATCAACCTGCGCTACGAAGACGGAGTGCTCGTCACCGCCGCCACGCGCGGCGACGGCGTCGTCGGCGAAGACGTGACCGGCAACGTGCTCGCGATGGGCACCATCCCCGAGCGCCTCGAGGGCACCGGCCACCCCCCGCTCGTCGAGGTGCGGGGCGAGATCTTCTTCCCGGTCAGCGAGTTCGACGAGCTCAACGCGCAGCAGCGCGAGGCCGGCGAACGCGTCTTCGCGAACCCCCGCAACGCCGCCGCCGGCTCGCTGCGTCAGAAAGAAGAGGGCAAGAGCCCCGAGAAGCGCGAGTTGATGCACGCGCGCCTCCGTCGCCTGCGCATGCTCGTGCACGGGATCGGTGCCTGGCCGGTGCGCGAACTCGAGCGCGCGACCGAGGTGCGGTCGCAGTCCGAGGTCTACGACCTGCTGGGCGGGTGGGGGCTGCCCATCTCGACCCACTACCGCGTCTTCGACACGGTCGCCGAGGTCGAGGCGTTCATCCACGACTACGGCGTGCGCCGCTCGTCGGTCGAGCACCAGATCGACGGCATCGTCGTCAAGGTCGACGACCTCGCCCTGCACGACGAGCTCGGGGCGACGAGCCGGGCCCCGCGCTGGGCGACGGCGTTCAAGTACCCGCCCGAAGAGGTCAACACGAGGCTGCTCGACATCGTCGTCAGCGTCGGACGCACGGGGCGGGCCACGCCGTTCGCCGTGATGGAGAAGGTCGAGGTCGCCGGTAGCGAGGTCCGTCAGGCGACCCTGCACAACCAGCAGGTGGTCAAGGCCAAGGGCGTGCTGATCGGCGACACCGTCGTGTTGCGCAAGGCGGGCGACGTCATCCCCGAGGTGCTCGGCCCGGTCATCGAACTGCGCGACGGTACCGAACGCGAGTTCGTCATGCCCGTCGACTGCCCCGAGTGCGGCACCCCGCTCAAGCCCGCGAAAGAGGGCGACATCGACCTCCGCTGCCCCAACGCCGAGAGCTGCCCGGCGCAGGTGCGCGGTCGCGTCGAGCACATCGCCTCCCGTGGCTCGCTCGACGTCGAGGGCCTCGGCGAGGTCGCCGCCGCCGCGCTGACGCAGCCCGTCGAGCCGGCCACGCCGCCGCTCCGGACCGAGGCGGGCCTGTTCAGCCTGACGATGGCCGACATCTTCCCCGTACGGGTCGTCGTGCGTGATGCCGAGACCGGCATGCAGAAGCTCGAGGCCGACGGCCAGCCGAAACTCGTCACCCCGTTCCGGCGCAAGCGCGCCAAGCGCGACGGCACGTACGACCCCACGGCGGGGGAGTTCTCGGGCGACGAGACCTCGGTGCCGTCCAAGACGGCGATCGAGATGCTCGCCAACCTCGAGAAGGCGAAGACCAGCCCCCTGTGGCGCATCCTGGTCGGTCTCAGCATCCGGCACGTCGGACCGGTCGCAGCTCGCGCCCTCGCGAACCACTTCGGCTCGCTCGACGCCATCCGGGCGGCTTCACGCGACGAGCTCGCGGCGGTCGACGGCGTGGGCGGCATCATCGCCGACGCGCTGCTGGCCTGGTTCGACGTCGACTGGCACACCGAGATCATCGATCGGTGGGCGGCCGCGGGCGTGCAGTTCACGACTCCGGGTCACCCCGGCCCGGGAGCGGCCGAGGCAGCAGGGGGAGTGCTCGCGGGGGTGACCGTCGTGGCGACCGGCAGCCTCGAGGGCTTCACCCGCGAGGGGGCTCTCGAGGCCATCGTCGAGGCGGGGGGCAAGGCCGCCGGCAGCGTCAGCAAGAAGACCGACTTCGTCGCGGCCGGACCGGGGGCCGGTTCCAAGTTGGCCAAGGCCGAACAGCTCGGGGTACGGATCATCGACGCAGAGCAATTCGCTGTCCTCCTTAAGGAGGGCCCGGCAGCTCTCGTTGTCCCCCAGGTGGGGGACGAGGGGTCGCCTGATTCGTGATTTCCCTGGTCAGGGGTGCTTTTCTTTCCTAAGGTGTGAGGACGTGTCGTTCTCCAGCAGTAGGGAGCCGGGGTACAGGCACGTGACGAGGGGGAAGACCCGACGTGCTGTTCCTCGCTACAGCCATGCTCTCTGCTTCGGTGCACCTCGCCGGGGTGGCCGATGCTCCGACCGTGACCTCCGCGACGGTCCGGGCGCTCGACCGCCCGGCTGCCGTGTCGCTCGTCGACGCGTCCGTCCAGGACGTGCCCGGGCCGGCTCCGGTGCGGGACGGTCGGGCCGTGCCCGAGCTCGACGGCTGCCGGGAGGTCGAGGCGAGCACGTTCTCGGCCGAGGCCTGCCTGGACCAGTTGACCCGCGCCTCCTCGGCCGGGGTCGAACGGTTCGCCGCGTCGCTCGACGCCGACGGTGACGACGCGGCGGCACTCGTGGCGGCGGTCGGCGGACAGGTCCCGCCCGACGACGCGGCGGCCTGGTGGTCCGACCTGGGTGACGACCGACGGACGGTGCTCGCGCACGCCGTGCCCGGCGTCGTGGGCAACCTCGAGGGCGTCCCGTACTCGGTGCGCGACACCGCCAACCGCCAGTTCCTGCGGTACGCGACCACGGCCGTCGCCGGTCGGATCGGCTCGGACGCCGAGCGACCGGACGATCTCCGGCGCCTCGCGATGCTCGAGCAGGTGCGGGCGACCCTCGACGGGGCGACCCACGACGTGCCCTTCGCCGGGACCGCCGACCGGCACCTCGTCGCCCTCGACACGGTCCTGCCCGGCCGCGCCGCCGTCACCGTCGGCGACCTCGACACGGCCGACGACGTCAGCCTGCTCGTGCCCGGCATGCTCTTCACCGTGTCGGACCAGCTCGTCGACTGGACCAACACCGCCGGCGCCCTGCACGACGAGCAGGCCACCTGGGCGACGTTGCTGGGACGCAGCGGGCCGGGCCCCGTGCCGACCGTCGCCGTCGTGGCCTGGATGGGCTACCAGACGCCCGACCTGACGAACTTCTACGACCTCGGACTGGCCCAGCGGGGGGCCGCCCACCTCGAGGGCGCCCTCGCCGGGCTCGACGCGGCTCGCGCGGACGACGAACCGCGGGTGTCGGTCATGGCGCACTCGTACGGTTCGACGACGGCGACGATCGCCCTGTCGTCGGGACGCGTCGCGGTGGACTCGCTCGTTCTGCTCGGGTCGCCCGGCAGCGTCGTGCCCGACGCGGGCGACCTGGCCGTCCGCGGAACCGACGTCTACGCGGCAGCCGGCAGCTTCGACCCCGTGGCGGGCAGCGGCTTCTTCGGGGCGGACCCGGCCACGGCGGCCTTCGGTGCCGTCGTGCTGCACATGGGCGGCGGCTCCGACACGGTGACGGGCCGTCCCCTGTCCGGTGCCCTCGGTCACAACGACTACTTCCGTGCCGGCACCGAGTCGATGCGCAGCCTGGCCCTGATCGGGCTGGGGCACGGGGTGCTCGTCGACGGTCGTGCCGGCGACCCCGGCCGGGGTGGCCCCGAGGCCCCGGTGCTCACGCTCGTGCGTCCCCAGGACGTGTACTTCCGCGACTGACGGGCGCGTCGGTCGCGACGCGCGACGGGCGTGACGCCACCGGGCGGGGACAGGGCTCTGGCTCGTGGCCCGCCAAGCGGTGGCCGGGGGACCCGCGGCGGACCGGGGTCCCGGCGTCGGTGCCGCCCCGTAGAATCGTCCGGTACCCCCGCCGCGGTACCCCCGCACGACCACGTGAGAGAGAAGCATGTCCGAAATCACGCGCGAGCAGGTGCAGCACCTCGCCGGTCTCGCCCGCATCGCCCTCACCGAGGCCGAGATCGACACGATGACCGCCGAGCTCGGCCACATCGTCGACAGCGTCGCCAAGGTCCGAGAGGTCGCGACCGACGACGTCCCGGCGACCAGCCACCCGATCCCGCTCGAGAACGTGTTCCGGCCCGACGTCGTGGGCCAGACGCTCACGGCCGAGCAGGCCCTGTCCGGCGCCCCCGACCACGACGGCTCGCGCTTCCGGGTGAGCGCGATCCTGGGAGAAGAGCAGTAGCCATGACCGACACCACCTCGCTCGTCCACCTGTCCGCCGCCGAGCTGTCGACCCGCCTCGCCGCCGGCGACGTGTCGTCGGTCGACGTCACGCGCGCCCACCTCGACCGCATCGAGGCGGTCGACGGCGACGTCCACGCCTTCCTGCACGTCAGCGCGGCCGCGCTCGACACGGCCGCCGACGTCGATCGTCGTCGTGCCGCGGGCGAGGCCCTCGGCCCGCTCGCCGGCGTCCCGATCGCCATCAAGGACGTCCTGTGCACGATCGACATGCCGTCGACCTCGGGCAGCAAGATCCTCGAGGGCTGGGTGCCGCCCTACGACGCGACCGTCGTCGCCAAGCTGCGCGCGGCCGACCTCGTCCCGCTCGGCAAGACCAACATGGACGAGTTCGCCATGGGCTCGTCGACCGAGTTCTCGGCCTACGGGCCCACGCACAACCCGTGGTCGCTCGACCGCATCCCCGGCGGGTCGGGCGGTGGCTCCGCGGCCGCCGTCGCCGCCTTCGAGGCGCCCCTCGCCCTCGGCAGCGACACCGGCGGGTCCATCCGCCAGCCCGGCGCCGTCACCGGCACCGTCGGGGTCAAGCCGACCTACGGGTCGGTCAGCCGCTACGGCGCGATCGCCCTGGCCAGCTCGCTCGACCAGGTCGGTCCCGTCAGCCGCACCGTGCTCGACAGCGCCATGCTGCACGACGTCATCACCGGGCACGACCCTCGCGACTCCACCTCGCTGCGCGACGCCTGGCCGTCGTTCACCGAGGCGGCTCGCACCGGCCTCGCCGGCGGCGCCCTGAAGGGGGTCCGCGTCGGCGTCGTCCGCGAACTGAACGGCGAGGGCTTCCAGGCCGGCGTCAAGGCCCGCTTCGCCGAGGCCCTCGAGCTCATGAGCGCGGCCGGTGCCGAGATCGTCGAGATCTCGGCCCCGAGCTTCGAGCACGCGATCAGCGCCTACTACCTGATCCTGCCGGCCGAGGCCTCGAGCAACCTCGCCAAGTTCGACTCGGTGCGCTTCGGCCTGCGGGTCGTCCCCGAGGGCGGCGGCACCGTCGAGGACGTCATGGCCGCCACGCGCGAGGCCGGCTTCGGCCCCGAGGTGAAGCGTCGCATCATCCTCGGCACCTACGCCCTGAGCGCCGGCTACTACGACGCCTACTACGGCAGCGCACAGAAGGTGCGTACCCTCGTGCAGCGTGACTTCGCGGCCGCGTTCGACCAGGTCGACGTGCTCGTCTCGCCCTCGGCGCCCACCACGGCGTTCCGACTCGGCGAGAAGATCGACGACCCGCTGGCGATGTACCTCAACGACATCACGACCATCCCCGCCAACCTGGCCGGCATCCCCGGCATCACGGTCCCGATGGGCCTGGCCGAAGAAGACGGTCTGCCGACGGGGTTGCAGTTCATGGCCCCCGCGCGCGGCGACGCCCGCCTCTACACCTACGGCGCCGCCCTCGAGCAGTTGCTCGAGCAGGGCTGGGGCCACACGCTCATCTCGCGCGCGCCCGACCTGAGCGCGACCGAGCAGACCGCCGCCACCGAGGGAGTCATCTGATGGCCAAGGCAGACCTGATGGACTACGAGAAGGCTCTCGAGCAGTTCGAGGTCGTCCTCGGCTTCGAGGTGCACGTCGAGCTCGCGACCAAGACCAAGATGTTCTCGGACGCCCCGAACTTCTTCGGCGGCGAGCCCAACACCAACGTCACCCCGGTCGACCTGGGCCTGCCCGGCTCGCTGCCGGTGGTCAACGAGCAGGCCGTGCGCTACTCGATCAGCCTCGGCCTGGCCCTGGGCTGCTCGATCGCCGAGAGTTCGCGCTTCGCCCGGAAGAACTACTTCTACCCTGACAACCCCAAGAACTACCAGGTCAGTCAATTCGACGAACCGATCGCGTTCGAGGGCGAGGTCGAGGTCGAACTGCCCGACGGGACGATCTTCGCCATCCCGATCGAGCGCGCCCACATGGAAGAAGACGCCGGCAAGCTGACGCACGTCGGTGGGTCGACCGGTCGCATCCAGGGCGCCGAGTACTCGCTCGTCGACTACAACCGTGCGGGCATCCCGCTCGTCGAGATCGTCACCAAGCCGATCATCGGTGCCGGCGCCAAGGGCCCCGAGCTGGGAGCGGCCTACGTCTCGACCATCCGCGACATCGTCCGGGCCCTGGGCGTCAGCGAGGCTCGCATGGAGCGCGGCAACCTGCGCTGCGACGCGAACGTCTCCCTGCGTCCGCACGGACAAGAGAAGCTCGGCACCCGCACCGAGACCAAGAACGTCAACTCGTTCCGCTCGGTCGAGCGCGCGGTCCGCTACGAGATCCAGCGCCAGGCCGCGATCCTCGCCGCAGGCGGCACCATCACGCAAGAGACGCGCCACTGGCACGAAGACACCGGTCGCACCTCGGCGGGCCGCCCGAAGAGCGACGCCGACGACTACCGCTACTTCCCCGAGCCCGACCTGCTGCCCGTCGTCCCTCCGCGCGAGCTCGTCGAAGAACTCCGCCTCGCCCTGCCCGAGGCGCCGGTGGCCCAGCGTCGCCGGCTCAAGTCCGAGTGGGGCTTCGCCGACCTCGAGTTCCAGGACGTCGTGAACTCGGGGCTGCTCACCGAACTCGTCGAGACCGTCGCCGCCGGTGCCTCGCCCCAGGCCGCACGCAAGTGGTGGACCGGCGAGATCGCCCGCCTCGCCAACGCCCAGGGTGTCGAGGCCTCGAGCCTCGTGTCGCCGATGCACGTCAGCGAGCTCATCGCGCTCGTCGAGAGCGGCGACCTGACCGACCGACTGGCCCGTCAGGTGCTCGAGGGCGTCGTCGCCGGCGAGGGCAGCCCGTCCGAGGTCGTCGAGGCTCGCGGGCTCAAGGTCGTCTCCGACGACGGCGCCTTGATCGCGGCGATCGACGAGGCCCTCGCCAGCCAGCCCGACGTGCTCGCGAAGATCCGCGACGGGAAGGTGCAGGCGGCCGGTGCCGTCATCGGCGCCGTCATGAAGGCCATGAAGGGTCAGGCGGACGCCGCGCGCGTCCGCGAGCTGGTGCTCGAGCGGGCGCAGGCCTGATCGACGTGACCACGGCCGCGGCAGGGTGCGGCGCACGATGAACCTCGTCGCGCGTCTGCGCCCCGCCGTGCCCGTGGCCGTCGCCCTCGTCGGCGTCCTCGTGACACTGGCCGTCGCCTCGCGCGTCCTGCCCGGCCGGGTCGTGATGGTCCACCTCAGCGAGACCGGTGGGTCGGCGTTCGCGGCCAGCCGCAGCGACCTCGTCCTGCTCGGTGCCGTCCTCGTGGCGGGCATCGTCGTGACCTGGCTGGTCTCAGCGCTGTTCCTCGCGGTGACGCCCGTCCGCCACGTGCTCGTCCCGCATGCCGCGTTCTGGAAGCAACCGACGAACCGGGCCGAGATGAGGCGCCGGTACGCGCGGTACCTCGCCGTGGCGACCAGCGCCTCCTTGTGGTTCGTCGCCGCGTTGTTCGTCGTCGCGACGGTCTCGCAGAGCGGCCCTCTCACCGTCTGGTGGTTGCCGGCGGCCGTGTCGGCCGCGTTCGTGCTCTTCGTCCTGGGCGGTCTGGTCTGGGTCTTCACCGCCGGGTTCACGCCGATCCCGCCGGGCGTCGCGGCCCGTGCGGCCGCGTCCGACCCGGAGGCGCGGGTCGCGTCCAGACCGTCGACCCCGGTCGTCGAGACCCCCCGGTCCGGCCCGTCGGCGGCACGTCCACCGCGCGCGAGCGCCCGTCCGCCGTCCGAGACCCCGCGGATCGGCACCGCGCCTCCTGCTGCGTCACCCCGGCCGGGCCGTGCACCCGGACGGCCCGCGACACCGACCGGAGACGGTCCACGCAAGGGTCCGCCCCGCCCCTACCAACCCCGACCCCGCTCTGGAGGCCCCCGTGGATGACGACCGGTACGGTGCCGACGTGCTCGCCGGCGACTGGAAGCGATCGTCGAGACCCGCGCCGACGCCGACCGACGCCGTCCGCGACCTCGTGGTCGAAGAGGTCCGGACGGGTTTCACCGGGGCGATCGTGCGCGTCGAGGCCGGCACCGTCGAGCTCGAGGACTGGAAGGGCCGGGTGCGGGCCTTCCCCCTGGCCGGTTCGTTCCTCGTCGACGGCGCCCCCGTCGCGTTGCGGGTACCGCGAACGGCACCTCAGGGCCGAGCACGCACGGCCTCCGGCTCGTTCGCCGTCGAGGGGGCGAAGGCCCGGGTCGCCCGTCAGAGCCGCATCTTCGTCGAGGGGCGACACGACGCCGAGTTGGTCGAGAAGGTCTGGGGCTCCGACCTGCGGGTCGAGGGCGTCGTCGTCGAGTACCTCGAGGGCGTCGACCACCTGGCCGACGTGCTGCGCGACTTCCGGCCGGGACCCGAGCGACGCGTCGGCGTGCTCGTCGACCACCTCGTCCCGGGCTCGAAAGAGAGCCGCGTCGCCGAGGGCATCGCCCGCAGTCCGCTGGGCCGCCACGTGCTCGTCGTCGGGCACCCGTTCGTCGACGTGTGGCAGGCCGTGAAGCCGGGCCGCCTCGGCATCGACGCCTGGCCCGTCGTGCCCCGCTCGGTCGAGTGGAAGCACGGCGTCTGCGAGGCGATGGGCTGGCCGCACGACGACCAGGCCGACATCGCCCGGGCCTGGCAGCACATCCTGTCGCGCGTGCGCAGCTACGCCGACCTCGAACCGTCGGTGCTCGGCCGGGTCGAAGAGCTGATCGACTTCGTCACGTCGGGCTGAGCTCACGCATCGGCCCTGCGAGGCCGGTTCGGGACCACGATCCCCGGGAATCGCCCGGGCGTGTCGGCTCTCGGGCGGCTTTTCGCCCTAGATTCGAGGGCATGGCCGAGCAGATCGAGGGACGCGTCAGCTCGGCCGTCGACGCCTGGCTGCGCTGGCTGCCACGGTGGCACATCGGCACCGCCCGGGGTCGCACGCGACCCTGTCGGGTGTGCCTCGGCTCGCCCGTGGCCACGGCGGCCGGTTTCGACCACGACGTGCCGCACGCCGTGCAGCACGCGCTGTTGAACCGGATGCGGCAGATCGTCGACGACGACGTCGACGAGTACACGGCCCGCAACCTGCCGCTCGTGACGCGCGAGCTGCGACTCGCCGAAGCCCAGGAGGCGCGGGGCTACCGACCCGAGCAGGGTCTCGACCCCGAGTTCCAGGGCCTCGACCTCGACCCCGAGCCCGAACCGGGGCAGCCGTTCCTCTTCACGCTCGCCGGTCTCGCGGGGATGCCCCCGGACGACGGTCTCGTCCCGCCCGACCCCTCCGTCGCGGGGGGCGAGCCCGCAGAGCCGATCACCGAGCCCGACGTCGGTGCCGACTCGTTCGACATCGCCGATCTCGACGGCTGGTTGTTGCCGCCCGACTCGGCGACGCCGCTCGCCGCGCTCCCGCCGGACGCGCCTGGCCCGGTGACGCGATCGGAACACCAGCCCGAGCCCGCCCCGCGAGCCGAGTCGGAGCCTCAAGCCGAGTACTCGGACGAGGCCAAGGCCGCGCTGCGACACGAGATCACCCTGGCCGGCGACCACGCGGAGGCCGTGGGCACGAGCCTCTGCCTGGCCCTCGTGCAGCACCGCCCTCGCATCGCCGAGGCGATCGACCGCCTCGTGGCCCCGCAGGTCGACGAACTCCTGGCAGAGTTGTCGCGCGCACTCGAGCAGCCGCGGTCCCGCTGAACCGACACCGCTGGACCCGCTGCGGGTGCCGATGCCACGAGAGGACCCCGAGATGACCCGCCCCACCCCGACCGCGACCACCACGACCCGGCGACGCGACGCAGGCCAGGCCAGGTGGCCGATCGTCGTCGACCTCGTCGCCGTCCTGGCCTTCGTCGTGATCGGGCGCCGCAGTCACGCCGAGGGCCTCGACCTCCCCGGGCTGCTCGGCACCCTGTGGCCGTTCGTCGTCGGCGCGGTCGTCGGCTGGGTGAGCGTGGCGGGGGTCCGCTGGCCGCTGTCGGCCGTCCGGTCGGGCGCGGTCGTCTGGGTCTCGACCGCCGTGATCGGGGTGCTGCTGCGGGTGGTCGCCGGTCAGGGCGTGCAGCTCAGCTTCGTGGTCGTGACGATCGTGGTGCTCGGCGTGTTCCTCGTGGGCTGGCGGGCCGTGGTCGCCCTGGTGCGGCGGGTGCGCGACAGCCGGAGCTGAGGCTCGACGGCCACCCGACCCTGGTCAGCTGCGGCGCTTGGTGCTGTTGTCGAGACTCGGTTCGTCGGTCAGCACGAGGCCGGACGAACTGTTCGACGAGGCCGTCAGCTCGGTGAGCCAGTCGCGGTTGATCGACGGCACCCGGCCGCCGGAGTACTTGAAGTACAAGGGGATGCCGGCATCCAGCCAGATGCTGCTCCGACCGTCACCGACCTTCTGCGTGTCGCGCCACGAGAAGAAGAACGACTCGCGGCGACGCAGCTTGGTGGCGATGACGATCTGGAGGTGTTCGAGCACGCGGTCCTCGAACTCGACCTCGATGCCCG